>Ga0318562_10000247_pt1 | contig 25577 bp, 49 predicted proteins | sample GRESIP066b5f18_FD_203688 | JGI IMG/M metagenome (GOLD analysis project Ga0318562, IMG submission 203688) | Tropical soil microbial communities from Luquillo Experimental Forest, Puerto Rico - GRE.SIPMG.066b5f18 | ecosystem: Environmental > Terrestrial > Soil > Tropical forest > Bulk soil... | reverse complement strand
GATGCGTACACGCCGCGGTTCCGAGCAACAGCATCGCCCACATCGTCATCATCTTCATCGCCTCACCCTCCCATCGCCTTGATCCAAGCCTCTTGTGCGCTTACCTCTTCCAAGTCGTCACCGAGCTTGCACGTCTCGAGGATCGCCATGAGCGCCTCATGTTGCGCAGGCTTCACAACGGCTTTGAGAAACTCGCGGTACCGCTTCTTCCCCATCCACGGTGCCGACGCCTGGCCCGTGTGAAAGAGACAGTGTAAGCGAATGTGCTCCTCGAGCGTCTCGTTCTTCCCCTCACCGCAGGGGTAGACGTCGATCCGACCCTCGTAGGTGTCGCCGTCGTCGAAGGTCACGGTGAACCCGCACTTGTCGTACCCACCCTCGACCGTGAGCGCGATCGCGAAGAGAACGTTGTTTGCCTTCTGCCACACCTTCAGACCCGTGACGGTCTGCGCACCCACCTGAGTCTCCGTCCCCTCCCACCGGTCGATCTCGATGCTCACGGCCTTTTTCACGACGTCCTCCGTCTTTCCGGGGAGCTCCTCGCTCCCACGATTCTCAAAGTAGCTCATCCCTCGAACGGATCACGTCTCTTTGACGTCTCCGAGAAGAATTCTGAGGTCGGCGATCTTGCCCTTGAAGTGACAGCCCCAACACACGGGGCAGGGCTCGAACTCCAGAGGCATGGTGCAACGGTGGCAGAAGTGGGGACGTGTCGGCTCGATCGGTCCCATGTAGTGGGCCTCGACCTTGGCGATGAACTCCCGGATCTCCACCTCCGTCGCCGGCTTCCCGTCCTTCGTTGGCCACCCGGGGGTGCGCCTCGCTGGCTTGCCGGAGTACTTCACGCCGCCTCCTTCCAACCCCACTCCTGGCCCCACGCGGAGCTCCTCGGGACCTCCCGACGAACGAGCTTCCCCTCCTGGAGGAACTTCTCGAGGGTCGCGAAACCCACCCCCTTCACGACCCCGCCCGTCGCGGTGCGAAGCCGAACGCAGAACTTCTCCCCCATGTAGGTCTGCTCGAGGGCCTTGCGAAAGTACCCACCGGCCTGGAGCACCTCGACCGCCACCGCCTCACGCTTGCTCGCCATGACCCGTCCTCCGGTTCCGCCGGGCTCCTCGCCCGACACACCTTGAAAGTAGCACTTCCGAAGGACGGATCACGTCTCTTGTGCGTCTCAACGATCGCGAAAACGACCACGCCCGACGCACGGGAACGTCTTCGACTTGAACCGACCACGCGCGAGCTCGTCTCCACGCTCGAGGCGACGAAGCATCGCTCCTCCCTGCTCGATCTCGACGCGCACCGTCCTGTCTTGGACGATGGCCTCGAGCTCGGTTTCGAATTCGGTCTTCCCTTCGACACTCATAGCGATACCTCCAACTCCTCCGAAACGTACCCCTTCAGATCCACTTCCTTGGCGGGGTACGATGCCGCCTTGAACTCGCAGCGAGCTCGCACCGAGAGCTGCACTCCCCACTGCGGATGCACGGAATGGAGCTTGGGAACTCCCAATATCTCCCACCGGCACGCCTTGTTTTCGAGCTTCATCCCCGGACGAAGCTCCTCGAACGTCACCATCTCCTTCTCCTTCTCCTCCCCCATCTCACACCTCCCAACCGCGCGCAGCGGCGAACTTCTTAGCCGCAACCTCGAGCTCCCACCGCACCTGCCAAGCCTGCTTCTTCATGACCGTCCTCCGGCTCCCCGGGAGTTCCTCACTCCCGACACTCATCATCCTAGTCCTTTCTCAGGAGGGATCACGTCTCATGAGCGTCTCAGCGATACTTTTTTGCTTGGGCCCGGAGATACTTCCGAAGGAGCTTTTTCGCAAGCTCCCAATCGCGAGCGGCCACTGCAGCCGCGTACCGTTCCTCGAGTTTCCTGACCTTGCTCACGGTCAGTCCGCGCAAGGGTAGTAGACGTAGGAGGTCGCGAAGCCCTTGAAGGTCTCGAGGAGCTCCGTCGATCCGGTGTATTCCCCGCGGGTTCGGTGCCATCCCTTGGCTCCGTTGGCGAAGCGGGTGAACGTGAACTCGCCGGCAAAGGAGATCGATTCCTGAGTCTGGTAGCCGCCGACGATGCCGAGCTTCCGAAGGTTCTTCCCCGCCCAAGCCACGAAGAACATGGCCGCGCGCTCGTTGACCTCGGGGGTCGCTCCGAAGAAGACGAGACCGCAGCGGTCGCCCCAGGTGGCATCAGTGGTGACCCCCTCCCACTCGAGGTCCTCGAGACCGCCGACGCCGGCCTTGGTGGCAGCGGCGTAGAGCGCGCCGGCGAACTTGGCTTGCCAACCCGTCGCGGTCCTGATCGTCGTACCCATCGCGTCCTCCGCTCCCCGGGAGCTCCGCGCTCCCCTTAGTCTCCCCGCCAGGGGTCGAACCTGGTCAGCGGGTTTCGTAGACCCGCGTGCATCCACTGCCGAGGAGATAGAGTGACCACGGAATCGAACCGCGGGGGCAGGCTGCAAACCTCCGGGCTTCTCGCCCGCAATCCCCAAAGGGACGCCCTTCTTCCAGACCCACTCCCCGGGAGTTCCTCACTCCCGACACTCATCAAGTTACTCCTTTTCGAAGAGGAGTCAGGTCTCATCTGCGTCTCTGATCATTCTTTTTCTTCGGGTTCATACCAATCGGAACAGTATCGAGCGGGGTCACCGCCGGGGATTGCCTCGGAACCGTTCCACCGTTGAAAGTTCGGCTCGTCGCAATCGTTCCCCCGGCGATGCCGGCACGTGGCGCACGACGCTCCCCCCTCGGGAACCTTCATCCCAGGACGATGGCCCTTGGGAAGGAGCGCTCCCGGGGCAATCAGCTTGTCCTCAGGAATGCCGTCGCCGCCGCGTGCCCAGCTCTTGACGCTCATGCCCGGAGTCTACGGTCCGAGGATTGTCTGTTCCAACCACACCACTTGTGAGAGGAGGTCGTCGCGTTGGTTCACGAGGTCGCAATACTTGTGGGTGAGCTCGTCCTTTTCGCACTCGAGATCGAACGCGCGCTTCCGGTGGAAGTCGATGGCGTCACGGCAACGCGCGAGGAGGTCCTCCGTCTTCGCCGCTGTCCGCTTCCACCTCTCAGCTTCGAGCGTCGCCATGTTCGCGCGTTGAGCCTCGACCTCGATCGCTTCTTTCAGGATGTGCTCGTCAGACGGCGTCATCGAGGGGAGACGCGAACGAGCGCGCCCTCCGAACCCTCGATCACCTCTCCCCCCAACTTCACCGATTCCGCGCGCCCGTAGAGCCCGAGGATGCGCTGATAGGCGAGGAAGGGCATCCCTGGTAGGGGGCGATAGATACCCCGTTCGTGGCGCTTCTCGAAGCGAAGCCAGAGCTCCTCCTCGCGCGCCTCCCTCGCCTCGGACCTGATGGTCCATCGGAGCTGTTGCCGAGCCTGGTCGCGGTAGTCGCGGCGGATGATAGCTTGCGTCGCCCGCCGCGTGTAACGGTTCTGCCCCCTCGAGAGCACGAGGCGCTTGATCTCTTCGCGCGCCTCCGACGAGAGCGTGTTCAGGATGTCAGCGGCCTTGCGCTTGTGCTTCGTGAGAAGGGCCTTGGCTTCGTCCGGCGTGAGCTCCTTGACGTCATCCGTCGCGGACTTTGCCATCGTCGAAGCGACCGCCGGTGTAGGAGTGGAGGAGCGTAGCAACTTCTTCAGAATGTCCATGCCCCCGAGGATGCCGCGTCAGAGACCGAAGATGATCCGAAACGCGATCTCCATCACACATATCCCGACCATCATCGTCATGAACGCAGTCGCCGCTTCGTCCCACGGATCCGCGTCCCCGAAGAGCCAGAGACGTAACGAACCAACGCCTCGAGTTCCTCGAGCGAAGCATCCTGTTTCAAGCGATTCGCTCGCTCGGAGATGATCTTCACATTCCCCTTCACGTAGCCCTTCGTCGGATCGATGCGATCCACCGAGGGTATACCGTCCGGTCGCCTCCCCCGTTGCCGATTCACCACCAATGGAATTCCGAGCACGGGACATCGTTTCGGAATCTCGAAGTCCTCGAGTTCCAAGTCGAACGGAATGCCCTCGTACATGCACTTCCTTCGAATCTGCCGAAACTTCGTCTTCTGGTAGTCGCTGTAATACCGCTCGCGATCGGTCTCTTTGCGACGTTCGGGATTCGCTTTGCGCCATGCTGAACACGTTTGCCTCAACCGCTCCTTGACGCCAGGAACGGTGCGATACCGTTCCCTCATCTTCGCCGCGTGACACTCCTTGCATGAACCCCGGAGGCCATCATTCGACCTCAAAGCAGCGACGAAGGCCGAACGTTCAAGACCTCTCCCGCAGGTCCTACAGACCTTCAGCCCAATCCCATGTTGCGGATTCTCTCCGTCTCGTAATACCCCCTCCAAGTCGGGGTCAGATCCCGAATTGTCCCCTCCTTGGTTTGCCTGTACCGGATCACCCATCCGCCAATCGCCTGCGCGCCTCCCAATGCTTTCCCGAAAGAGGAGCCACCGCCGTGGAAAGTCCCACACGAGAAAGCGTGAACTCCTCGCCTCACGATGTAACACTGTTGGTGCCAATGTCCAGTCAGCAAGATGTCTGCCTTCTGTCCGATGCCGTACTCTTCTACGTGTCGTTGAAGCTTGTAGGAAACGGCATATGCGCCGCCGCCAAGGGGGTGCCAGAGCTCTACGAGGACGCCGCGACCACCCTTAGGCGCGTATCGGAGATAGGCTCCTCGAGCTCCGTAGAGCTGAAGATCGTCACGGCCGGCGCGCCGAAAGACATCTTCCGTGGCTCGGCAGACATCGAGGCCTGAATCCTTTTCGAAAGTCTCATCGTGGTTGCCGATAATCCCCGCGTATCGGACATCCACTCCGTCCTGTTTTTTGCTCGGGAGTACCTTCGCCATGCGTTCCGCCTGCGGCGTGAACCCATGTTGGGCCTCCTCCCACTTCGAGTGCCGGTAGCACCCATCGAGGTTGTCCCCCGGGAGGAAGAATTGCCGGACACCGTCCTCCTTGTGCGCGCGGATGATGAAGTCCCGGAGTTGATCCTCGAGACAGAACTTCGACCCGATGTGGAGATCGGAGATGACGCCGAAACACTCCGGGTCTCCCGGCTGCGCAATGAGCTTCTTCTCCGAGCGCAGCGGTTGGTGGGGGACGTAGCCGATGCTCCCCGCCTTGAAGTCGATCCGGTAGCCGCTCGCCTTCGCGGCCTCGACCATCGCCCGGACCTTCTTGGGCGAGGCGTCGACCTTGTCGCAGAGCTCCTCGAGCGTGTACCCGTTTTTCGCGATCGAAACGAACTGAGCGAGCTCGGCATCCTGGTCGGACTTGCCCACGGCCCGCTCTTTCGCGCTCAGACGGGTGTGGAGCGAGGGCAGATTCAAGCGACGGAGGACGTTGTTGATGGCGCAGAGAGTGGGCTTTCGATCCGGGATCGCGAGCTGGACGAGCCGCAACGCCTCTTCCTTCGACGACGCCTTGTCCACAGCTCGTACGAGCTTCTTCTCATCCGCCTCTGACCAAGGGACGTTCCGCCAACGGTTGTGGCTCATGGAACTACCGATGCCGCTTTCCCGCGCGCCTTGTGGGCAACTTGGGGAGAGCGAGCCAACCCGCCTCCTCCAACGTCACCAAAAGTGCGGGCGTCATAGGGCGAACGATGAAGTCTTCCTCGAATGCCCGCCACTGAGCTTGCGTCATCTTGAGCCGCTGCCGGATCTGCCATCCCATCCCACAGGCATCGAGGATGGCATGGATGATCTCGTGCACGAGCGTGTCCAGCATGCGCCGTGTCGCAGGCATCTCACGAAGCCTGATCTCGCCAGTGATGTACTCGCACGACCCCTCGAGCTCGAGGTCCGGATCGACCACGACGCGGTAGACCTGTCCGCAGACCTTGAGCCGCGGGATCCACACCCAGGAGCGATCGGGTTGCTTCTTCCCCTTCACGCGCTTGAACGCGTACCGGACATCGATCTCACGGTTCGCGCGCACGGAACGAGCAGCCATGAGGGGACGTCCTCCTATACGTAGGATCCTGCTCGGGTGTGGATAACCGTGCCATGACGCGCGGTGTCAGCCCAACGATCACCGTGACATCAATGATGCCGCGAACCCGACGTCGCTCCGATCGCTGCCTTTGCGAGGCGCCAACAGACCCCATTCCTTCGCTTGCTCGCGGGCGAAGTACCAGGCCATGAGACAGTCACCGGTGTGCTTCGCCGGCGTGTAGTATCGGCATTCGTCGATCCAGCGCTGGACGTTCGGGTGCACGTTCCCGAAGCGGTCGTTCGGGATGAGCCATGCCCCGTTCTCCATCTCGGCAAAGCCCGCGGGAATGCCGTGCTCGGGATGCGCCTTCGCCCGTCCCGTCATGTGCGGTTTGATGGGGATGAGCTGGTCCACCTGGAGAGTGATCTGCCGGATGTAGTCCTGAGCCGCGTTGCTCTCAATGCGGATCACCGAGTCGTACTTTTCGTGCTTCTCAATGCACTTCCGGATGATCTGCGCGGCATCGAACTTCCCCACGTCGATGTCGAGGATCCGCCGCCGGCCATCTTGCAGAACTTCGAAGGTGAAGAATCACGTATCGTCCGAGGTCTCGTTCGGTGACACGGCCAAGTCGACGCCCGTGAACGTGGGATTCCCGCGCGGCCGCTGCCCCGTGGCACTGACCATCCTGGTGCGCTCCACGAGCTCGAAGAACCCGAGATCGCGCGCCGCGCGCTTGCACTTCTCGATCCACTCGTCCTTGCACCACGCGTCATCGTTCGAGCGCGGGTTCGCCATGAAGAACTTCGCGAACATGCCAGGGGCCGCGCGGTACTTGTAGATCTTGTTTTCGATGTCGATGCGCGCGAGCTCGATGGCCTCGTCCATGGTCTTCGCCGGGCCGCGCTTGGTCCCGTCCGGCATCTCCACCTCCGAGTAGAAGAAGCGTTCGGGAAAGAGGGGGACATCGTTGTTGGGGTCAGCGATGCCGGCGCGGAGGATGCGACATGCCAAGTCGGCGCCACTCTCGTACTTGGGGCGAAGGAGCTCGTGATCCCAAGGTGGGATCCCCGCCGCGAGACGGCGCGCGTCATCATCGATGAGGATGTCCCCGGTGATGTGCATCTTCAGCGTCGCCCACCCCTTTTTCTTGGGGTCGGCGAGGTAGTGAATCGCGTCCTCCGGATGCCAGGCCGTGTTCATGGCACACGACATGCCGCCCGCCTCGACACGTGAGAGAGCGGCTTCGATCGTGTCGATGGTGCTCTTCCGCCGGTCGATGGTCTGGGTGTTCTCGTCATCGACGCAGTCGTCGATGATGATGCCGTCGAGTCGCGACCCCTGGATCGCGTGGTCGAGTCCACATGCCTGAACCGAGGCGTCTCGGATGCCGCGGGGGCGTTCGATGATGATGCGGTCCTGGCGCCAAGAGTCGTGGTCGGACGGCTTGAGGTTCGGGAACACGAGGCGGAGCTCCGCCGAGGTCTCGATGTAGTCCTTCACCGCCGCAAGGATCTTCTTCGACTGCGCCTGAGTCTTGCTGAAGATGACCCACCGCTTCGTCGGATTCTTGCCGAGGAGCCAGAGGATGAGGGCGACGATGGTGTAGGTTTTCGCCGCGCCCGCGGGCCAGATGAGGACCGAGCTCGAGTGAGCGAGAACGAAGTCCAACCCGATGCGTTGGTGGGGGGCGCAGCGAACGGGGCGACGCGTCGTTTCCTCGCGCATCACGAATTCGATGAAGTCCGCCGGATGAAGCCGCGCCTTCTCCGCTTTCAGGAGCATGATCTTCCCGAGCGCCTGGACATGCTCGGGATCGTTAGGGTTGTAGGACATCATCCCACGAGGATGGACCGCGGTCAGTCGAACGTGCCAACCTTCGAAGGGCGCTCGGGACGTGTTGTACAGCGCGGGCACCAGGGGTCAGGACACACGCCCTCGAGCCAGCGATCGCAGACGAAGCACGCGTGGGCCTCGTGTTTTTCGATGCGGATGCACTTCCGCCCGCAGTCAGGGCAAACGAAGTGCTTGCAGCTCACGACGTGGCTCGGGTCACATCGGGATCGATGACGAAGATCCCCTTCTCCTGAGTCCACACCCGGCCGGCATAGGACACTTGGAGGTCGTAGTAGAGCCTGGTCTTCCCATCGAGACACGCCATCGCCGTCACCGTCGCCGGCACCGTCACCCGCACGCGAGGTCCCCCGAGAGGGGTGATGTCTGCGCTGAGGATGGTGCCTTGAAAGACCGCGTTCAGGTCGGCATCGGCGAGATTCGCCTTGATCGTGAACCACACCTGAGAGCTCCCGACATCCGGCGCCTGTCCGGAGAAGGGGTCGCGGAGGTCGAAGTCGATGGTGATCGTGTCCCCGCGCGTGAAGGGGCGATGCTTCCGAAAGCCCCGCTTCGCGTCCACGTCATCGCAGTCCTCGAGCGGAGGACAACCGAAGGTCCCCGGACACGGATCGTTCCCGCACGACGAGCAACAGGACATGCGCGTAGCATGCCATTGTCAGGAATCATCGTCATCCTCTTGCTCGGCAATGAGCCGCGCGAGTTCGTCATCCTCAGTCTCGACCGCCGGCGCGCGAATCGGGCCAGGAGCCTCGAGAAGAGAGGAGAAGGCATCGACCATCATCGCCTCGTTGAAAGTCTCGCCTGCGGCCTCCTGCTCGCGGGAATCGGGGTAGATGCGGAGCTCCCTCGCGATGACTCGAGCTCCACACTCTTTCTTCCCCTGGTCCGTGAGCACCCACTGCCCTTCCGGGTACATGTAATGCAGCATCCCGCTCCCGCCTTCGTCGTCGGCGAGGATGATCGTGTCCCGGAAGGGCTCCGTTTTTGCTTCCTGACCGAACCGCATCTCTATCTCCCGCCAGGTGCGGGGGACGGCGAAGAACGCGAGCTCGGTCTTCGAGAAGACTCGCTGCTCCATCTCAGTCATCCGCGTACGATGCCGCTTCCCTGTCTTCCTCGTTCGGGAGCGTGGTCACGTAGGCCTCGATGCTCGCGGGGGTGATGTTCATGCGCTCGTGAAGGAGTCCGAGCGCCGAGGTCAGGGACAGGAACATCGGCACGAGGATGTGGAGGTAGTCGGATTGGAGCTGCGGCTCCGTCTCGTTCAGTTGGGCCGTGATGATGTCGGCGACCTGAAAGCACTGGTACATGAGGCCGATGGCCTTGCCGTCTTCCGGCTGGAGTGCCTCGACCTCGATGATGCTGTTTTCGACGTCCAGGGTTGAGCAGTGGCCGAGTCCCGCGCGCGACCGCACCCGGATCTGAAGCTCATCGGAGAGCTCCACGATCTGGTTATAGAAGTCGTGCGGGACGTCGACGACATCGAGGGCCGCGAGCTCGTCGGAGAGCTCGTTCGTTGCCGCGATGCGCTTCTTCGGATCGCCTTGGACAACCGCGGCGATGATGGTTTCGCTGATCGCGCGGAGGCGCTGGTAGCCCGCGAGCTTCCCCTCCGCGATGAGAGCCCGCTTCTTCCATTCCGCGGATTCGCGCCGTACGACATCCAGCGCTTCCGGGTTGAACCAGCTCTTCACGAGGCGTCACCGCCGAAGCCGATGCCCTGGCCGACATGGGAGATGCCGGACCATAGGCCATCGAACGCCGGGGGATTGAAGACGGAGAGACGCGCGAGCATCTTGTTCCGTTGGTGCTTCGCGATGTACTCCTGCGCCGCCGTGAGTGCGCGCTTGACCGACTCCGGGTTGCGATTGTCGAAGAAGAAAACCTCCTGGTACTTGATGAAGCCAGGGATCGCGACGCTCTTCTCACCGCTCCCGTCTTCCGTCGCCGCCGGATCCACCGACACGATCTTGCTCTGCACCAACGTCGACCCGACCACCTTGAGATAACCGTTCGTCATACCTCGAAGATGCCGCGGCTTTTACCGTAGACGCTGATTGTTTTCGAGCTCGAGGCGCTCCCGGAGCGTGACCATCTGATCGACGCGGATGATCGAGAGACAGAGGAGAGCTCCGAGCCAAACCTCCCATCCCCCGCGCACGTAGGCGTAGGAAGCGATGGCGCACACCGCTCCATTCGACCCGAAAAACAGCAAAACCTTCCATGCGTATCCCATCTCACGCCTCCTTTCGTTTTCCCCGAGGGGCGCAGAGAGAACCGCAGGCAAAGCACACGCAATCTCCGCAGAGAAAGCGCGTCGGCTTCGCGTGGTAGATCCGCTCCTCACCCCGGTCCGGATCCGTGCAAAGTCGCTCGTGGAATCCGAATTGCTCCGGTAGCTTCCACGTGAATACATGCGTCGTAGGCAAGCTCACCGGATGCACTGCAGGCGGAGCACCGCGCACGCAGCTTCCTCTGAGAGACACTGCGCGATGTAGTCCACGCCCCCCGTCTCCGGGTTTCCCTTCACGACGAAGTAGGCACCCTCGATCGGAGTCATCCCATCAGGCATCCAAGCGCGACGAACAGCGCAATTGGGCAGGGACAGGAGAAGACGTTCGAGCTCCTTGCTCATCCTCGGGTCCTCCGGGGTGGGGGCGGTGGAGGGAGCGGAGGCTTCACCTTCGGCTCCGGAAGCGACACCTTGCGCCTCTTGAGGTAGAAGCGCCGCCGGATGCTCCCGGTCGGGGTCATGGCGACGAGTTGCCACCCGAGGAGGCCGAGGGCGTTGAGCCATGACTGTTCCTTCTCCGGGTCCAAGTCGATGAGCTCATGGACCTTGTGCTCATACTCTGCCTTTTTCATTCGTGTCCTCGCGGGTGAAAGATGCCGCTCACTTCGCGTAGTATCCCGGTCCCCAGAGCGTTTGAATCTGCTCGAACCAACGCTCGAATCGCGGCCGCACGGCATCGAGGGAGTACTTCGCGCGGGCGACGCGAGCGACCTCGTTGCGGTCCAAGGTCATGGCCTCGATCACGGCCATACACGCCTGGCGCATCGTGCGGAAGGTTCGCCCCGTCTCCTTCGTCACCGTCTCCGTGAACGCGCCCCAGTCCGAGCCCACGACGGGGCAACCGCCCATCATCGCCTCGACCGCCGATCCCCCGAACGGCTCCACGTAGACCGTCGGTGAGAGCATGCACGCCGCGCCGGCGATGAGCTCGGCACGTTGGGCCTTGCCGACCTCGCCCACGTACTCGAGCTCCCCATCCTCGAGAACGACGCCCTCGCCGTAGATGCGACCGCCCGTGCCCGCTTGGATGGCTCCCGGACCAGCTACCACAAGCTTCATCCCCAAGCGCGCTGCGATCTGCGCGGCGATGTGAGGGCCTTTGCGGGCAAGCACGCGGCCGAGGAAGAGGAGGTACGGCTTCGAGTCCGGCTCACGAGGTGGGAGGAAGTCGGCTTCGTCGAAGTAGTTCGGGATGACCTGATCGAAAACGCGCCCGTTCCTCCACTGCCTCAGCCCGTATACGTGGTGCATCCACGCATAGCTTTCGAACGCGCAGAAGTCGGCGACCACACCCTCATACCCGACCGCCCATTCCACGATCTTGCATCGGTCGGCGACTGCATTCGCGATCATCATCTGGGTGTCACCGCCGCTCGTGACGAGGACGATGTCCCCTTGTTGTGCCCGCTCCTTGATAGCCGGGATCGCGCGTTCGGCGAACTTCTGCCACCACGCCGAACGCCCATCCCAATTGAACGCACCCGAGTTCACGGTGTTGAAGGGTTGAGCGCCAAACCACGCCGCACGCTCGCTCTCTTGCACGCACACGATGTGGTCAGTGTGGCCGTTCGCGAGGGGGATGATCTCCGGGCCGTAGAGATAGATCTCATGGAGCCCGGCCATCATGTTCAGGAACTTGACCACTTTCTGCGTGTACGCGCATGAGAGGTGGTCTTCATCGAGTCGGGTGTGTGGGAGAGCGAGTAGATGCAGCCTCATGCGGGGGATGATGCTGCATCACCCTCCAAGGCGCCGCTCGCGCTGCTTCTTGCAGATCTCGCGGTACATGCTCCACATCGGGACGTCGCGGATGACGGCGTTGGAGATGTCCTCGAGCGCGACCTTGATGGGGCGAGAGTAGCCCCAGGGGGTCAGGTAGACGCTGACCTCATCGTCGCAGCGCTCGCCCACGCAGGCGAAAAAGGAGCTCTTGTCCTTGAGGGAGATCTCGCACTGACTCCCCGGGAGGTTGAGGATGGAGATCACCACTTCCGAGAGGTGACGAGTACCCGGCTCCTTTTTGCGGTGCTTTCCCATAGGGGAGAGAATGCCGCGGATCCCTGAACATCGATGTTCAGGACTTGGCCAAGATCACGTGCACTGACGGGAACCAGCGCACGTTCGTAACCGCGATCCCGGTTCCGTTGATGTCGATCGTGTCGTTGTCCGGATTCGACGTCGACATGTCGGCGACCACTGTACCCGTCCAGTGCGTGCTCGAAGAGAGGTCGGTCTCTCCAATCTTCGTCAGCGTCCCCGAAGCGCGTCGGTAGCTCGCCTTGAGCGCCCTGTTCCCGCCGCCGCCCGAGTGCCTTACGCTGGCCTCGCACACGAGCGTAATGATGCAATCCCCGTACGTCGCCGCCGGGAGCGAGATGGCTCCGAGGACATGCGCGCTCGCGTCCGTGGTCTGGGTGTCGAACCAGTACGAGCGCGCCTCTGAACCCGAGGCACCGTTGACCACGAAACGATTGTAGTCCTCCTCATGTAGGCTCTTGCCCGTGAACGTGAGGAAGGCCGGCGAACCCGTAACCGTAAGGAGTGACGTCCCACCAAAACTTCCCGAATCGTCGAATTGGACGTAGCCCGCCATTCCCCCCGGAGTCGGGAGCACGAGGGAGTCGAGGTACTCCAGCCACACCTCGAGATCGACCGCCCATCCTCGAGCTCGGCCACCGAAGTTCATCGCGGGCGCTTCAGCGTCGAAAGCGGGAATGGCACGACCACTCACCCTCACGACACGGAAGACACGGCGATCGGTGGAGAAGGCACCGTCGATCCCGATGACATGGAGCTCGATGTGGTAGTCCCCGACCACATCCGGTACGAACGTGACCTGAGGAACGTTGCCTTGCGTGATGATACCGCGGGGGATGGCGGAGGTGTGGGGAACGTCCACCCACGTCCACGTGTAGTGGAGGATGGGGTCACCTGCACCTGAGTTTACAATCGTGACCGGCGTAGTCAGGACGCCGATGTAGGCCTGTCCCGGCACACCCGTGCTCATGCCCTGCTTGAACTGCACCAAGGCTTGAACGCTCATCGTCCCTTACCTTGTCACACCCCGATGGTTTTACCGCTTTTCCGCTTCAGGTGATGCTGAGCACGATCAGGTCGATCCACTGACCGACATAGGGCTGCGCGGGGTTGGTGATCCCCGACACGGAAAGTGTGTGCCGCCGCTCTTTGCTGTCTCCAGAATCGGCGCTGAGGGTCACGGTGGCACCACCGCGGATGGGGATCGTGATGTCGTAGTCCTCGACCCCGATCGGCGTGGGCTGCGATCCGTCCCACGGCCCTTGGTTCAAGTAGTACGTGTGCGCCGGGTCCGAGACGGTGATCTTGTAGATATTCGATCCGGTCCAGAGTCCGGTCGTGACCGGGGTGCCGTCGACGTTCAGAAACCCGGTTGTCGTCCCGCCGGTGTACTTGGCGATCTCGACGACGCCGACGACTCGCATCGTGACGTTGTAGATGCTGCTCGACGACCCGGTCATAGTCGTCGACTGCGAGTAGCTCGCGGGGCACGTCCACGTGTTCGCGTCGACGATGCCGGTGGAAGGCAGCAGAAACTGCAGGCCCGTCAGCGCCGGGGTGATGGGGGCCACCGCGAGGAAGGGCGCGCCGAGGAGGTAGGGCATTAGGCCGTCCGGTAGGAGTCGAAGATCGCGCCTTGCTTGTCGCCGTTGGTGCCCGACGACACCCACGAGGTGAGGCAGATCTCATCCGGCGTGATGAACGCGTTCGTCGCCACGGCGACTTGGCTGCAAACCGTCCAGTTGAGGCCGTCGGGGGACCACTCGAACCCTCGGTTGCCGGACGCGTCGTTGGAGATCGCGAGCCACACGGATTCGCCAAGGCCCGGCGCGATGACGCCAGAGGTTTCCGCGCTGAACGTGTACGTCGGGCTCGTGCCGTTGTTATTCGCGGTCGCCCTGTGCCTGGCCACGTGTGCCACTGCACCAGCCGCGGATTCGAGTGCCCAAAGCTCCACGCTTCCGCTTGTGGAGTTGCGGAACCCAATACCCGCGAGCAGCGTCCCGCGACTGGCGTAGAGCGGTCGAAGATGCACCTCGACGCGGTAAGGCGTACCCGGCGCCGCCTTCGATGCGATTCGGACTTCCTCGGCCGCGGCGCCGGAGTTGCTGAACGTCATGGTCAGCGCACCGTGGTCGTCGGTGAGAGTCGTCGCGATCCCGCCGTGGGAGCGCACCGTGAAGTTCGATGCGGTCGGGGGCAGATATCCGGGGATGCCGTTGATCATCGGGCGCCACACCGATCCGGTGTCGACAAGCATCCGCCCGCCGTCGCTGACGATGTAGAGCTTTCCCGTGGAACCCGCCGCCGGAAGATTCGCGTAAGTGTCGTAGGTGTTATCCGTAACGGAGGCGCCGGTCGCGCCGGTAGCTCCCGCTCCCGTAGCCCCGGTAGCTCCAGAAGAACCCGTGGCACCCGTGGCTCCTCCCGGCGAACCCGATGCGCCCACCGAACCCGTGGCGCCGGTGGCACCCGTAGTGCCCGCACCCGTAGAACCGGTCGCTCCTTGACCCGAAGCTCCAGTCGCACCCGTAGTTCCCGATCCCGTTGCTCCCGTCGAACCCTGAGTTCCTGTAGCACCCGTAGATCCAGTCGATCCCGTTGACCCCGTGTTTCCTTTGGAACCAGTTGCGCCCGTGGCCCCCGCGGGACCTGTTGCGCCCGTGGCACCGATGAGGCTCGTCTGAAGCACCCACGCGCCCGTCACCTTCTTGTAGAGATCGAAGGTCGAGGTTCGGATGTAGAAGTCGCCATCGTTCCCGAGGCCCGAGCTCGGCACGCCCGACCCCGAGAGGATGACACCTCCGGCGACGAGCATGTCCAGAAAGTTGAGCCAAACCTCCATGTCCGGCGCCCACCCACGGAGCTGACCGCCGAAGTTGAGCGAGGTGGCGTCGGCATTGAAAGCCGGGATCGCACGACCGGTGACACGGATGACGCGGAAGACTCGGTTGTCTTTGGCCGAGACACCACCCGGCCCGAAGACCTCGAGCCTTAGGAGGAAGTCACCGTGGATGTCCGGCGTGAACGAGACCGAGGAGACCGCGCCCTCGACAATCTCGCCGACCGGGATCGAAGAGCCCGGCGGAGTGTCAACCCACGTCCATCGGTAGGTGAGACCCGAGCTCGAACCGCCGCCGATGATCGCCGTAGCAGTGACAGAGCTCCCGTCACTCCCGACGAGAGCTTGTCCAGGAAGCCCAACAGTCGCGCCCTGCGTGAACTGGATCAGCGCGGTAAGGGACATGCCCTACCATGACGCGGTGTGGGTAAAAGCGCATCGCGTACCCCCTTCTTCCTACTGATCCCCGGACTTGGAGAGGGGAGCGGAGACAGGGACCCCTCGGCTACCTCGGGGGTACGCGACACTTCCCTGGTGACGCCAAGGCAACTACAGGATGCCGCATTCTCCTCACTGCTTCCACGCGCCCTCTTTCTCATCGTAGAAGGACGGTGGATTCGGACCCCTTGGCTTCTTGTTGTAGAGCGGCTCGAGGTCCAGCATCTCTCGAATCGCGTCCATCATCCGATGAAGGATCCTCGTTTCCGAGGGCGAGGGTGCCTCTTCCTGCTCTCCGCGCTTCGCCCTGGGTTGGGGTGGCGGTAGGGCAGCAATCGCCTCGTCCGTGAGGTGCCTGCGCGCGAGAACACCCCTTCGCGGCTGTCCCCACCACTTCGGGCCCGGCGGTTCCCGGAGCGTGTCCGGGGGTTCGCACATGATGCAGTAGAACACGTCGTGCGAGAACGAACCGCAGACCTCGCAGAAAAAGCCCCGCTCCTTACCCTTTACGAGCTCGCCCATCGCTTCACGGATGCCGCCTTGCCCTTGGCGCTGGGAGCGGATTCGGGGAGCTTCTTGCCCTTGCTGGCCTTGTCGAATTCGTCGACAACTGACTCAGAGATGTCGCCCCGCTCCGCGGCCGCGTGCATATAGCGCCGTTGCTTGTCGCTCTTGTAGGGCATGCGCTCAGCGTTGTCCGTCTCATGTCGGGACGCCAGTCCCGTTGTAGGCGTTGAACTTCGCGAGCTCGTTCGTCAGCCTGCGCGCTTCAGCCTCAAGCTCACGGATGCGGTTGGCAGGATGCTTGTCCCCGTAGGCCATGAGGTCCGAGGGGACGCCTTCGATCATGCCCCTACCCCATCCCTCGGTGACTCGTCGCACGCTCGTGATGAGAAGACGCTTCTCCTCGTACGTCGCACACTCGCTGTAACAGTGGGCTTTGGAGATGATGTTCGTACGCTTGTTCTCGGCGAACTCGATGACACCCCACTGCCCCACGAGTACATTCTCGAGAGAGGTCGGAAGGAGCTTGCGATCCTTCTCCGGCACCTTCTCCCACATGCCCTTGGGGAACGCGTACCAACGCTCGCGCCCCATGCCCCTGCCCAGCTTCCGGAACCGTTTCTTGTGGTCGCGGAGGTAGTCGGAGACGCTGACCTTGACCTCCACGAGCACCGAGTGACCGCCGTTGGTCCAGCCGATGACGTCAGGTTGCTCGTTCGTCGAGATCGTCTTCACGTCCACGAGGACGACCGAGCATCCGCGGCGCTTACGCACCCACTTCGCCGCCATGTGACAGAGCTCGGTGTGGTTCATGATCTCCTCGGGAACTCAAGAGCGTTGCAGTCGTGGAGCGCTGTCCAGGCCGCTCGATACTCGTCGCCGAGCTCGAGGAGGATACGGTCATAGACTTCGAGGACTTCATCCACGACCGCCTGTCCATGCGGCTTGGCGTAGCGTGCGGCGACATCACGCCAGGGCTCGTCCTTGGAGCGTCTAAGGGTTGGGGCGTGGAACCAGGACGGTAGCTGCCCCTCACTCACTTCCGGCTCCTCTCGACTCGATCGGTTTCATGCAAAGAAAGAGATGCCGCGCGACTCGAGCAATTCCCTGCTTTCGTGCACCCGTCTCTCATAGGGCGTGCACTCGGGGTTCGAGCCACGCGCAACACCTCTGGGCTCGGGGCCGAGGATGGTGGAGGCGTAGTCGTACTTCGCCCGGATCGAGAGGGCCTCGGTGTCGTTGATGGCGATGGGGTACTGAAACCAAGGCTTGTCGTTCCAGTACGGTTTCATCACCGCCAGTCTCGACATGTGCCGGATCTCTTCGCGGATCGGGAACTCCTTCATATGTCCCGGGAAAAGAGGCACTTCCCAAAACACGTGCTTGCCGAACGCGACCAAGCAATTCGAGAGGTAGAGCTCGCAGTTTCGGATACCGTCGATCGGGGCGACGCAGGGAATGCGGAGCGCGGTCAGCTTACCCTTGAAGGCCTTGAGCGCGCCCGAGTTGAGGAAGTCGATGAGCTCGGCGGAGAGGATGAAGTCCGCACCCACATGAAACGACCACGGCTGATCGCAGACGTTGTGGATGTTCGTCATGAAGGTCGCGAGAGAGCGAGGGGACTGCGCCGGCGTGCAGAGTGTCTCGAGTCCCGCGCGCGAGACCGGGTCGTGATTCTCGAAGACCTTGTATCGCTCGGGGAGCTTCTGTTGCCGCTCGCGGACGATGTTGGTGGTCCAGTCCTGGCACCGGTCCAAGCACACCACGATCTGCGCTCCCGTCACCCGCTCGAGGGAGCTCAGACATCCGCCGATGACCCGCTCCTCGTCACGCGCTCGCATGAAGAACGAGATCATGACCGGCTCTTCCTTCCCCCCAGCATGACGCGCTGGGCTCTGCCGAGGACGATGGCGTTGATGTGCTGACCGCCGGCGAGGTCGAGGTGGAGGTCGAGGTGCCTACGCTTTGCCCGCCACCACCGCAGCTTGGCCCAGAGGTTCCACCACTTCGGGTCATAGACTTCCGCCGTCACCTCACCGCCAACGACGATGATCATCCCATGAGTCCACATAGCCGAGCTCGCCTCCTACGCCTGATCCGAGCTCGCTCGCGATTCCTTCGCCCGGGGTGCTTCCACTCCCTGCGCGTGCTCGGTCTGTCGATCCTGACGCCTAGGGGCAGATGCCGCGAGCTATCCCGTGGGAAGAAGAAGGCGAGATGATCCCAGCGGTACTCGGGAACGAACATGCCGTTTCGTCCTCCGCCATCCCTGCGCTCGTACGGCGCTCGCGTGTAGCGCCTGCCCTTGTTGCCTTCGACCTCACGTCCACCACGTCTCGTCACGCATCAACCTCCAGATCATCCCATTCCGAATCGAACCATTCGCCGAAGTGCGGAGGCGTCTCCCACTCCACGGCGTTGCTCTCGTCCTCCTCTTCCGGCTCCGTCATGGCATTCGCTTCATGGTGGCAATGTGGAGCGCGAGCGCGATCGGGATGTAGTAGCCGCCGCGATGCGCGAAGTCATAGGCAAGCGGAGGCGCCGCCCACCACATGAATCGTCCAGGGTCGGTGCCGAGGATGCGCGAGGCGTAAGCGAGGGCCAGCGCTGCCCACGTCCTTGGCTCTGCCCCAAAAACAGCGGGTGCCATGACGAGCGAGCGCAAGGGAATAAAAACTGACTTTATGTCGAGGAGGTCTTGGGCCTTGACGTCGCGATGAAACTTGATCGCTTCCCTGATCGTCGGATGTCCGACGTAGGGATCACCGTCGCGAGGGTCCGTGTCCGCGTCCCAAGCCACGCCCGCGAGCCCGATGAGGAGGATTGGGTGCCAGGCGTAGACGGCGGCAAAGACGGGCCCACGTTCATGTAGGACGCCCGAGGCAAAGGTCAGGATGATGGCGAGCGCTCGCCACCACCCATCGGCGTGCCAGGCAAGGGCAGCGGTCCATGCCAGGGCAATCGCGGGCGCGTCCACGGTCAGATACGAGGCGCAGAAGATCGCTCCGGAGCACGTGGCGACCATGACCGCAGCTCGCCAGTCATCAAAGGTGGCACCTATGACGACGAAGGCGAGGACAGTGGCGATGCGCAGGGCTCGAGGCGTCCAATGGTGAAAGCGCCGATGGAAGGGCGGTGGATGCGACCACTGACCCGTGTAGCGCCGGCCATCGTTCGAGAGTTGGAATCCGTCCTGCCAAACGATGACGCCGAAGACGAGGGCGCTCGCGATTGCAGCAAGGAGGTGAGCGATCATTCGAGCTCCCCGACCTCATCCAAACCCACGGCCACACGCATAGCCGCGAGCGCGACAGCGAGGCGATGCACCATCTCCTCCGGCCTCACGTACTCACCGCCGCAGATATAGGAGCGATCGGCGAGCAGGGGTTGAGGCATCTCGAAGCCTTGGTTGATGCGCTGACGATCGCAGCGTTGGGCGATGCGAAGGAGCTCCTCGCGCGTGAACGGCTTCACCACCTGCCTCGATCGTGGGTGAGGAGATTGTTTGATGCCCACATGAACGCGAGGAAGGCGAGGACGATGAGGTGACCACATGCCCACTTCCACGCGAACCCATGCGGGTCGTCCTTGGCGATCCCGAACGTGATGGCGTCGAGCATCAACTCAGCAACCGCCAGGACGATGACCCAGGACACGAAGCGCTTCACGGCTGGTCCTTCAGCTTGAACGGCTTCTTCGTCCCCTCGTGCTCGGGTGCCAGGAGCTCGGCGCGCTTGCGGTAGAGCGCGGCCATGCATGCAGCGGTACATGCGGAGAATGCGACGGGCGCATGCTTCTCAGTTCCCGCAACCGAGAACTCGAACGGGTGTGTTCGCTCGAAACCGCACTCATCGCACACGTGTGTGATCTTGACGCTCATCGTCTCCTCCTAGAATCACCGCGACAGAGGCGATCAAGGTTCCATGTCACGAACAGTGGGGAGTTCTCGAAGTTGCTGAAGCAACAGCTCCAAAGCCTCCTCCGGCGTATTCCTAGCGTCGTACGTCTCCTCGATCACATCATCGCGGCTGTTCTCGCGATGCGAGACGGACGCACGCCAACCCTTTCGAAGATCAGCTAACCCATCCATACTTCCACCGGGTTCGAAGATTCCGTAGTCGAGACAGATCTGTTCTAAAAGAACGGCGTAATTGTCGGGACAAAAACAGAGATCCACTCGAGCCGCTTCTTTCCTGACCTCATCCATCTTCGAGTTCAGATCATTCATTCCGGTGCTACCCCTTCCCTCTCGCTCGTCTTCACCCACTTCCACCACCCGTAGATGTTGATGAGGAAGAAGACGGCGTGGTTGACGTTGACGGAGAATGCCGCGGTCGTGCCCGCGTACACGGTCCAGAGAAGGTTCGAGACGATGCGAATCCACCACCCGTGCTTGTTCTTGCGCGTAAGCAGCATGTTCCCAAGGACGTTGGTGGCGAATCCGGCCATGCCGATGCACTCGCTGACGAAGGGGGTCATCGGGCTCCCCAATGTGCGCGCCACGCTCTCATGACCTCGACCATCTCTTGCCTCCCATGTTCTTTCGCTCCCTCGCGTACAGCCTTCGCCCGCTTCGACGGCACGAGGTCGTAATGGGGAAGCGTTCGGTCCTGTTGGAACCAAGCGCGCTTCATCCCGATCTTCACCGCCATGCGATGAAGCTCCTCGATGTCCGTTCCCGGCTCCACGTACATGTGACAGCTTCCCTTGAGAAACGGCCCCCATGCGTTCGGATAGACCTCGAGCTCGTCGACGTAGACGGTCATGTGTTCTCGAAGACGAGCTCGATCCCGGCCCAGTTGCTCTGTCCCTTGGACAACGGAGTTTCGACGCGAACGATGTAGACCTCGGGGGGAAGGACCTGCCCGACCTCGAGCGGCGTCCCGTCACGTAGGAGGACGTCCACGCGACCTTCGGGCAGGGGGTACCTGCCATGAGGGACCAGGGCGATAAACGCGTCCACGAGGCGCCTACGCGGAGGAACGATGAACATTCGGTCGTTGCCGAAGATATGGAAGCGATCGCCCACCCGCGACACCTGGTGAACGAGGACATCGGTTCGGTCCCCGTCCTGGAGTTCGTCCCACCAAAACTGCACGTTCTTCATCCGCTCCTCCCTCACCTGTCTGATGACGCCTTGAAGTGCCGTCGGGACCCACACGATCAGCGGCTCCCTCACGTGTCGTCGAAAACCCGCAGTTGAAGAGTGTGGCCGTCGCTGCGGAGGTCGAGGGTGAGCTGTTTCGCGCGCGCGAGCTCGTCGGCCGTGAACGTCGCCGATCGTCCACCGAGTCTGCGGACGAGGGCGATGATGACGGTGTCGGGGTCAGCCGTGACCGTGAGATCACGTCCGGGATTCTCGGCTGCGTCCTTCACGGCTTCGGCGATGACCGGACGTACGGGCCAATCCGGCTTGCCCATCACTTCATCCGCTCCTCGAGCTCCCGCGAGAGCTTGTTCACACGTTCGGCTTCGGCCTTGTCCATGTGCTCCAGGGCTTGGTCGATGACCTTTCGCAGATCGTGGAGGCTCCCCCTCGTAATCCTGCACTCGAACGACTCTTTCGAGTCGACGAAGGAGGAAACACGAAGCGTCGCGTGTGGGCTCTTGTCCGAGACCGTGATCTCGTGATAGGAGCCGAGCATCTGGAAAGTGGTTCGCACTTCCACGATTGGTTTCACTTCCACCGGTTTCGTACCCATCACGTACTCGTACTTCATCGGCTCAGCTCCTTCTCCCGCTGCGCCTGGTGCACCATGGCCAGGGAGATGACCTCGAAGAGCTCGGCGAGTCCCTTCTTGTCCACGAGGATGGTGGCGTGGATGCACCTGTCCTCGAACGTGAGCGCGGTGTCGGGGTCGAGGCCCTTGATGCGGAGCTCGACGAAGTTGGGGTCACTGTCGGAGATGGTGGCCTTCTGGTCCGTCTCCGGTCCTTCCCAACTCGTGAGCTTCTCTTCGCGGTAGATGGCTTGGAGCTTCGACTTCATGCGGGGAAGATGCCGCGGTTCCGATGAGGAGATTCGTGCCGATCTCGCGAAGCATCGTCAACGTCTCTTCCACGGACGCTTCCCCCGCGTGCCGCGTTCCAAAACCAGCTCGTCAAGCGTACGTTGTCAGGGGTGTAACCCTTGGCGTTGTCGATGCGGTCGAGAGACGGAGAATCGGGCCTTCGATGTCCCGGTCCGCTGCGAGGAACCAAAGGTACGTGCGTGTAGAAGCAGAAAGGACGCTTCTCGAACTCCGCTCGAATCCACTCCGCCGTGATGGTGAACTCGAGGCCCTTGCCCTTCGCGCGATGCTTCAAACTCGCGAGAATACGTTCAGGCCAAACACGCCCCAAGTAGCAGGCGCAAGTCCACACCTTCCCAGCGATGCGAATCCTCTCCCGACTCCCACAATGCGAACACGAACGCATGATCTTCACGAGATCAATATGCGGCGCCTGAACATCGATGTTCAGCCTTTCTTCTCCGGCTCCACTGTCACGACGGCCGGGAGTAGCGTCCTCGCCACCTGCGCGAGTCTCTCCTGCTCCTTCTGCTCCTCGAGTAGAGCGGCCGCCTGTTCGGGGTCGATGCCGCCGATGACGGCCATGAGGGCGTGGGAGTGGATGTGGACTTCGTTGCCCTGTTGCTTCGGAGGCTGGACCACACCCAGGAGTCGGTTGATCTCCTTCTCGCACTTGAGGGCGAGGGCTCGGTTCGGTGGCTGCTCTCCCAAAGCTCCACGGCGGAGCATGTGGAGGCGCTCGAGGGAGGCGTAGCGTTGGACCTCGAGCTCGAACCGGTTCTCCTCGCGCCACTTGATCCGGATCTTCTCCATCTGGTGCCGGACTTGATCATGGGTGAGCGTGGGGAATCGTTCCCGACCTACTCGCCAGATCGTGTACGAATCCGTCCCCTCGATGATGAGCTGTTCGATGAGCTGGTTCCGGCGCTCCCTCTCGAGCTCCACCTGCGAGATGATCCCCGCGGCCAGGTGAGCGACCTCTCGCTCCTGCTTCTCCGACGCCCGGTCATCGTGCAGAGCCTTCGCCGCTTCCCTTCGTGCTTTCACCAACTTAGGCGATGTTCGATGCCGAGCCATGCCTTCAGTTTGCGGTGTGCCCTAGCGTAAGTGCAAGTGATTACAAGTTGTTGACGATGACCAGGAGTCTCTCGTGTTCCTTCACCATCGCCTCGGAGTAGGCTTTCTTCCCGTCCTCGAGACCACGTTGGTACTCGTCCCGGTACATGGCGTCGAAGGGAGCTCGATCGTTCCTCACGCCGGCGAGCCATCCCTTCCGGTAGTCGCCGTATCGTCCTTGTGCTTCGTGTGGGGTCATAGCTCCTTGATCCAATCGTGGGGGCCCTCGCACCTCCGGTGCGGACATGGACGTTGGTCTATCGGGGAGTCGGTGGGGACTCGATGCCCGAAGGTGAGGCACCTTCTGCACGTCCACTTCGTGAGGGGGACGGGACCGAATCCGAGACCGCCGTACATGGGGTGCTTCGGTCTTTGGATGAGGCCCTGGCTCGTCGGCTTGAGGACGACATGGTCGACACGGTTCTTCTGCTTCGTCGCGCACCAGTCGTTGTGGGGGACGATCTCGTTTCCGTAGGCGTGGCAGTCGCACACCGCCTCCGTTCTCTCCGCTTCCCACTCTCCGGGTCCGAGGGAGATCGTGACACCGTCGACGACTAAGGTGATGTTGACGGCGGTTCCCTTGTACTTCACGACGCGCTCTTGGGGACTACGTGACCGTAGAAGGAGGAGACGTGGACGATGACGGCTGCGATCAGCTCACACTCGCTGTCGAAGAGCCACTCACGCTCATCCTCCTGCACATCCATCTCCTTCTTGAGGGCGAGCTCGATCTTCGTCGCGAGCTCTTCGCGGAGCTGGGCTTCCTTGGCTTCGGTGAGGGAAGTACCGAGGTTGTCTTTGATGAACTCGCGGATCGTGACCTTGATGATGTCCGAGGCCCTCTTTCCTTGCTTGTCGAACTTCATGTCCTCGAAGATGCCGCGTGCTCGTGTTCGCAGATGACCGGGGGGCATGTACACTCGCCTCGTGTCTGCCGTCTGCAGTTATCGGCTTGGATCTGCTCCTGCTCATAGCAGGCGTCGCAAAGAGACCGTGGGCCCGGAATGGTGGAGGTTTGGGATGGGAGCTTGGGGTGGACTTGGAAGTGCTTCGACCCGTAACCCTCGCTCACCCAAAACCTTCCTGCACGGATGTAGGTTCTGGTCTTATAGGGGAAGAGACCTTGGGCGGAGAAGAACACGCCCTGGCACTCGATGCCCACGTTCCTGATCGCGGTCAGGAGGATGCCTTGCGGGTCGTAGTCGACGTTGAGGCGTAGGGGTTGCCCCGCTTGGCCGTCGTGGTCGTAGAAGACGAGGGCGGGGTCCTTCTCGGCTTCGCGGTAGAGGAGCTTCGAGAGCTCGTTCCTGAAGTCTTCGCGCTTGTCCTGGGGGACGAGCTGTCCCGTCCAATACGCGATCGCGGCTTCGAGGACTGGTACGACTTTTGCCGGCTGGTACTGCGGCTTCGGCTTCTTCTTCGGCTTCAAGGCTTAGGACCCTTCCACTCTTGTGGGAAGTTGAGAACGTTCAGCAATTCGATGGCCGCGTTGTGGGTGGCGGCGGTAACCCCCGTGGCCGTGTGCGTGATGCGATTGAGCCAGTCCCGATAGCCTTCTCCTCGAAGCACCTGAGGTAGCGGCGGAGCTCAGAGCCCTCGTACGTGAGCTGTCCCGGTTCGGAGATGGAAGAGCAGGCGACGCAGGTGAAAAGCTCCTGTAGCTCCTTCTGAGCCCTCTCCAAATCCTTTTGGAGGCGGGTCGGTGGTGGGGTGAGGACTTCGAGATCTTTCATTCGTTCTTCTCTTCATTCCTCGGCGGCTGCGTCGATGGTGGTGGTCGCGTCCTCGTACTTCGAGATCGCAACTTGGAGCTCCCGGATGAGAGTCGAAAGAGGCCCCTCCCCCGGCTTGTGCTCGGCCGTCTGCGTGAGAGTACGGACGGCGTTACGGACGCTGTTGACCTGGAGTGCGATCATGGAGTCGAAAACACGCGGGTTCTTTGCCGCCGCCGCATTCTGGACGTTGACGTAGCCCTGGTTCCCGTTCTCGAGCTTCGCGCGTCGGTATTCAGGACCAAGCTTGGTCACGGTTGGAGGCAGCTGCTTCTCGAAGGAACGCACGGGAACGTAGAAGACGCGAACGCTTCGAATGAGATTCGCCGTCTGCGAGATCCAATGCTGGTACGCAGCTTCACTCTCATCCCAGTTGAAAAAACGACGAAGAGGGTGACGAGGATTATCGCGTATGGTCTCGAAAACCTCGCGCTTGTCCAGGGCTTGGATGTCACCTCCTTTGGCCATCTTGCAAAGCTCTTCACCGATGACTTTCGCATCCTCGGCGAGGTAGCCTTTTACCTCGTACTTGATCTCCGTTTTCTCGTTTTTCTTTGACATCTTACACCTTTCCTGTCGTACCGGCCGGGCTAGCCTTGCCCTGCCCTAACGTTCCTTGCCTGCGTTGCCTGTCCTTGCCCTACGCAGCCGAACCGGGGAATAATTCGCCCCTCCGAGCCTGCCTCGCCACACCGGTCGTGGACTTCACGTACCGTGCCCTTCGACTACCGGAGCTATTCCAAACCGC
>Ga0318562_10000246_pt1 | contig 25598 bp, 26 predicted proteins | sample GRESIP066b5f18_FD_203688 | JGI IMG/M metagenome (GOLD analysis project Ga0318562, IMG submission 203688) | Tropical soil microbial communities from Luquillo Experimental Forest, Puerto Rico - GRE.SIPMG.066b5f18 | ecosystem: Environmental > Terrestrial > Soil > Tropical forest > Bulk soil... | reverse complement strand
GAAAGCACGCGGCCATAGTGCCATAGGGTTTCCGTTTGGGATAGGCAGCTGAGCCCTGACCCTCCGTTCCCAGGGGTCGGAGATAAACTTTCTGGCCCTGATAATAGGCATAGGGATCATAACTGAATGTGCCGACCCCCAGAGTAATATAGGGAGTAAACCGGTAGCGGTAATCGCCCGGCACAAATCTGAAGAAATTGAAATCACCCATCAGGGCAAGCTCCCAGATATTGGTATTGAAACTCAGGTTGCGCTTGTTCATGAATTCATTCTGGGTATTGTACACATCCGAGTACCCCAACTGCGCAAATGAACCACTGATCCGAAGGGCTATATAATTTCCAAACTGTTTCCTGAAGAAAACGCCAAATTCAATCTTGGGACGGTTGAGATGAAAGTCGGGATTCAGGTCTCCAAAGTAATGGGCGGCCCCTGCAGCTATTCCGAATTCACCCTCCTGAACCGTACTCTCCCATTGGGATTTTCCCTGCAAAGAACAAAGCACAAATATTACTCCCGATAAAAATAATTTCTGCATACCGCAAAATAAAAGATAATAATCAGGGGATTAACGAATTTGAAGATGATTTCTTTTACAAGCAATTGTTAATTTCTTGTATCCAGACCCCAGGAAAGTTTATTGCGTAATGTCTGCAGGAAATTATTTTCATTTAACCGGACGAGACTAAGCGTAAATTTTTCTCGGCGAACGGCCAGCTGCACATTTTTGTCAACAATTTCTTTTCGCGAATCTAGGGCGCAGATAAACTGGTCCGACCTTCCTTCCACTTCAAAGGAGATGATATTGTTGTCCGGGACTACAATCGGCCGAACGTTTAGGTTATGAGGAGCGACAGGATTGATCACAAAACTTGCTGAATCGGGGAAAACCACCGGGCCTCCGCAGCTCAGCGAATATCCGGTAGAACCGGTGGGAGTGGAAACAATCAGCCCGTCTGCCCAGTAGGTATTGAGAAATTCTCCGTTCAGGTAAGTGTGAATCTTGATCATCGGTGAAGTATCGGTTTTGTGAATGGCGAATTCATTCAGTCCATAGGGCACCTGCCCAAACATGCGTTTATTGGCATCCAGGTGGATCAGGGACCTCTTGTCGATGACAAAGGTCCGGTTGACCAGTGATGTCACGGCGGTGCTGAGTTCTTCCTTACCAATGCCCGCTAAAAATCCAAGTCTGCCAAAATTGATACCGAGAACCGGAATATTCTTATCGCGCACAAGGGATACCGTGTCCAGGAGGGTGCCGTCACCACCCAGGCTGATCACGCATTCAATCGATTCATCCAGGTCCGCCGATTCGCGGAACACGGACAGGTCCCCGGGATATTGCAGGCCGGACCGGATCTTTTCGAAGAAGGAATGAAATATGACCGGTTCAATATGCCGCAGCTTCAGTTCATCAAACAAATGTTGTACTTCAAGCTGCTGTTCATCATCGATGATACGACTGTAAATTGCTACTTTCATCAGCGAACGGTTTGTTTCAAAAAGCCGGACAAGATGCAGAAATCGTGACCAGGAAGGATTTAAAGCCCGGCCGGATCATTCAGGCAAAGATCAGATCTGCTGTATCTGGCAAGCCATCTGGTGGTCCAGGCAAAGCTAACGCAAAAATTCCCCGGTGAACATCAGAAGTCATTTTTTATATGGAAAAAGAATCCCCTTTCCCCAAGCTGGTTGAAGCTGTACTCAAACCGGAACACAAAATCATAGAAGGTTACCACATCAACGCCTGCGCCTCCCGAATAAAGAAATCTGTTGACCAGGGAATTGGTCGTCACATATTTATTATAAACATAACCCCCATCCACATAGGTCTTTGCAAAAATGCGGAAGGGGATCCTGTCGTGGGATGAACCCCGGATGAAGGGCAGGCTGAAATTGAACAGCTCCTTCAGAACAGTGTTACGGACCAGTCCCCCCGTAACCCCGTCGACAACATATTTCTCCAGGCCGCGTATGTAGAATTCACCATACCCCAGCAATTGCTGGTTGAAAAAAGGCTGGTTAAAGGGCAATTTCAGCAATCCCATATTTTGCGTGACGAAAAAAAACTTCTTACCCAGCGGCCACGCCCGGACAGTTTTGGCGTAGAGTTGTGTCAGGTGCATGTCACTGTTAATGCCCCGCTGGAGCAAACCCGTCTCAAACAAAAGGCCAGTCAGGGGATAAGCAACATAATCGACATTGTTGTAGTTCATCACGTAAGAAAGTTCCGGAAAGAATATGCGGGTCAGGTTATTGTTAAAGTAATGCCCGTTCCATACAGTCACCGCACTGTCAATCTTGTAAGTATTAAAACTCAGTCTCAGGAAATGCTTTGTGCGGATGGCAGGTCTGAAATAATACCGGAGAGAAACAGACATCTGTTCCCGTAGAAATTTGCCCGAATAGGGTATCGTATCGGAGTTGATAAAATATTGCTGGTTTTCCAGGGTCAGCGCATTGAGTTCATTGAGTGCTGCATAGGTGAATCCAATCCCCAGTCCATGTCTCAGGGATTTGTCAATATAGGGCTGGTCGTAGGCAAATTCTATCTGTTTGGTGTATCCGGTGATCAGCCAGATCCGGAGCAGGTCGTTACGGCCTGTGAAATTATAATAGGCAAACCGGAGACCATAGTTCAGGCGGCTGAGGCTATAGTTTTTTTCGGCCCAGGCGGTAAAATTCCGGTCCACTGGCTGGACATAGGGAATGGGAAAAATATACCATCTTTCCTTGACGTCAATTTCTATGTCGGCTGCGTATCCCCGGAATCCTTTCAGGGAAATGATCACATCGTTGAACAGGCGGGTATTAATCAGTTGTTCCTTTGATTTGACGAGGGCATCGGCCAGCTCAGGGAGGCGGATTGAATCTCCCCTTTTGAACGGAAGCTCCCGTTCAATGATATACGTCTTGGTTTTCCGGTTACCTGAGATAACAATATTGCCAATAATGTATACTGTCACCCGGCCATTTACCGGGATTGTATCGGAACGTTGAACATGATGAAAAAGGGATGAATCAGGAGGGACCGGCTTTCCTGCTGAATCCTGGCCGTAACCTGCACCAAAAGGGAAAGCCATCAGAATTAACAGGTTGTATTTCCATGGCTTCCGCCTGATGTGGGCCTTCATATTACATTACCGCGGGAGGGAATTGGCTGTATGAAAAGATTTCTCCGGTCAAATACTAAGGTAATTCATCAGGTGGTCATAGTTGGTGCGTAGCTCATTTTCATACAACTCTTCGCCGAAATAATATTTTATTTTGTATTCATACCGCTGGAAAGTAGCTATGATGTCTGAAATCTCCAGCTTATTGATCTTAAGCGTGATATAGAATATTGAGGTTTGGGCGTCAAAATAAGTGTTCAGCTGTGTGATCTGCGCATCGTTGGTCTCTACCAGTTTACTCACCTCGGAGAAGGAAAAGCTGATCTTTTCCATTTCCAGCACGATTACCGCTCCCGGGTCACCTGCCCCCATCATTTTGCCCACCTGCTTGAGCAGGTCCGTGGCGGTAATGGCTCCAATGTAATCAGAATCCCCCTCTATCACCGGAATGGCCGTCAGGTTGAATTCATTGACAAAGTGAATGGCCTCTATGAAGTGGGTGCCGGCATGGACAGCGATCTTGGAAAAGGAATGTTGCAACTGGGAAACAGGTATATTGTCATCGGGTGCATTGAGCAGGCTGTCCTCGCTGACCAGTCCTACCAGTTTGTCTTCAGCTACTACGGGAAGGTGTGCGATGTGGAAATCCGTCATGAGGTCCTGCGCCCTGGCAACTGTATCGGTCGGGTGGAGAGCGGGAATGGTCAAAGATATCATTTCCTTATTTAGCACGGGCATGGGTTTTATATTAAGACGCCTCCGTTTACACCACCGCTGCAGGCTCGTTCAATTTTGTCAGAAATTTATGCAGAATGGCGTTAAACTCATCAGGGACTTCCATCATAGGGGCGTGACCGCACTTGTCGATGAAGTACAGTTCACTGTTTGGAATCAGACGGTGAAACTCCCTTCCCACGAAGGGGGGTGTGATCGCATCATTGTTCCCCCATATCAATAACGTAGGTTGTTTGATTTGATTGAGTTCCTCGCCAAGATTATTTCTGATGGCACTCTTGGCAAGAGAAATGATCTTAAGGGCCTTGAGGCGGTTGTTCACGATCTCGTATACTTCATCTACCAATTCCTTGTTCGCAATGGCAGGATCATAGAAAGTGAGCTCGGTCTTTTTCCGGATATACCCGTAATCTCCCCTTTTCGGATAGGTATCCCCCATCCCGCTTTCGAAAAGCCCGGAGCTACCCGTCAGGATGGTGGATTTAATTCTTTCAGGGTGCCTCAGGACATGCAAGAGGGCAACGTGACCGCCCAGGGAATTGCCCAGCAGATGAAGATTCCGGTAATTTCTGTGTTCAACGAATTTATGCACGAACTTTTCCAGGCCACCCACCGTCGTGTGCAGCAGGTCGAGCTCAAACAATGGCAGCATGGGCACAATCACGCGGTAATGATTGCGAAAATATCCAATCAAATCCTTGAAATTACTCAAAGCTCCAAATAGTCCATGCAATAACACCAAGGGCTCACCTTCGCCTTCTTCAATGAATTTGAACTTCTCATCCTGTTTGATATCGTACTGCATCTGCTAGTTATATCTCCTCAGATATTTAATCGCAAAATAAATGATTTAAGCCAAAAATCATCTCTTATCAAGCAATTACTGCTATTGATATGCTGCAAATTTACAACAAGTACTGCTTTCTGTATTTTGAAAAAATACATCAAGGCCGCTAAAAGAGGAAAACCATTATAAAAGTTAATGATTCCATAAACCACCAGAAGATCGGCTCAAATGGATCTGTGGTCTAGATTGAAAGAGACGCTCCGCAAATGCATCTGCTGACGGCATAAATTTGAAAGGAACGGATGCAGTGACACGGGGAACAGCACCCTGTTTTTTTGCAACCCTGTATCACAATTGGCTGGAGCTACAGCCGTTTTCAAAAATTTGCAGACGTGCGATAAATCCTATCCTGCCAGACCGCCGAAGAATGCTTCCAGCTGACCGAACATGTCCCTGAAGAAGGGGATCAGTCTGCCGACCTCGTTCATAACGGCCGGACCCCAAGGCTCAATGAATCCGTAGGTCCTGGAAGCCTGAATCGTATGTCTGCCTATTATCCCGGACTGGGTGGCATAAAATAAAAGCACACTGTAAATGGAGATATACAGCAGGACATAGAGGGTCGCGCCCCCCAATTTGTTGAGCCATTCCATCAGGCCAAAATCAATGGCCATTTCAACCAGGTCGGCGAGCCATCTTACTACAAGAACCACCGCAAGAAAAATCAGGAGAAATCCCAGGACCGGCACCCATCTGGAAGTCATATGCAGGTCATCCCTTAGATATACAGACACAAAGGCCGAAAATTTTATGGCTGCAGCAAGTCCGGCTACAAAGGCAAACACCGAGAATAAAGCTACCAGCATGCCTCTTTGCAGTCCCTTAAAGATTGCCATCAGCAGGAGGATGGCAAAAATGATATCAATAGCCATGTGATCGGTTATGACAGAAAATGCCAGGTTTCTGACCGTGAGAGACCAGGGTCCTCTCATTGCGGTATGTTCTCCAATCTATCCGAAAACCGGTCCTGATTTCCGTCAGGCGGTACGACGCTCGGACAGAAACCGGTTATTTGGACAAGAGCTCCTTTACCAGTGCATTGATCGTTTTGCCGTCCGCCATACCCGCAAATTTTTTCGTGGCCGCTCCCATCACTTTCCCCATATCCGCCGGAGAGGACGCGCCCAGGTCACTGATCAGGCTGGACAAGGCTGATTTCAATTCTCCCTGGCTCAATTGTGCCGGCAGGAATTTTTCGATCACCTCAATTTCTTCCTTTTCTTTCTGAGCCAGGTCAGCACGGTTTTGCTGCTCGTAAATCTCCAGTGAGTCCTTGCGTTGCTTGATCAGCTTCTGCAGCAGTTTGACCTCTCCTTCGTCATTGATCTGACCACCGGCTCCTTCCGCAGTCTTTGCCAGGATAATGGCGGCCTTGATAGCGCGCAACCCGCGCAGGGCTTTCTCATCTCTGGCCAGCATGGCAGCTTTCAGATCCGTCATGACTTTTTGCTCAAGATTCATGGTAAATGATTATAACCTTTAGATTTTGTTTTCCTTCAATTGCTGTGCCCGGAATTTATTATAAAAATCCTTTGCAAACTGTTTCATGTCCCCCGCGAGCTCCTTTTGCTGGGTAGCGCGAAGAAAGCTGTCGGCCATGGTCACTATCGTCTGGTAAAAGAAATCAGCCATTTCATCCACCATCATCTCTTTGGTCCATAGGTCGATACGAAGGGCCGTTTTTTCCGCCCCATCCCAAAAGGCAAGCATCATGGCCTTGGCCATACGTGTCCGGTCCGCGGCTGTATCTGTCGCCGTCCAGCTGATCTGCGAGGGTACTCTCTCCTGGTCCAGCAACACATCAATATTAATCGAGGATTGTTTCATAAAAAAATTTCAAAGGGCGAAGGTACTATGAAAGAACAGATTTTGCTTTTCCTTTCTGTATTCCGGGAGGACCCTGATCAGGAACTGATCCGGGATTGTGGATAAGGTTACAGATGGCCTCCCTCGATAGCCTGGATGAGCCCTGTCCACAACAGGCCGGAAGATTTTTGCCAGGAAAATTCCGGTTCCAGGTCTAGTCCTTTTTGAGCCAGTTGTGTTTTCAGGCCCTCATTCTTGTAAAGCAGTTTGAGCTGTTCGGCCAGGGATTCTATGCTTCCCGGAGTGGCGTACAGAACAGCATCTCCGCAGAGTGTCTCCGGGTACTTCTCACCGAGGCTGATAACGGGCGCACCAGACCGAAAGGCCTGCAGGAGACCGGGCTCATGATAATCTGGCTGGATAACTGCATAGGCGGCCGATAACTTCTTTGCGATTTCCGCTTCCGCATCTCCGATCGCAAGCTGCACCTCTTGACGGTATTTATAAGTCTTTAGTTTTTCCTGAAATTCCTGCTTCCTGCTCAGATGACTAACGGAAATGACCAGCTGAACTCCGGAATGCTGTCTTTTTTTGAACAGGCTAAAGGCCTTTAATACATCAGTGAGGTCAGCAGGGTCCACCCGCTGCCCCAGTACCAGGAAATATTCTTTCCCTGCCGTCAGGCTTTCCCGGACCCACGCCTTTTCTTCCCAGGTATACCGGCGGAACTCACCGGAGGCTGCAGGAGGGATCACCAGTATTTTCCTGCTGGCCTGCGGAAAAAGCTGGCAGAGGGTTTGCTTCATACCCACCGAACCGGTGAAAATGACAGCCGCCCGTTCTTGGGTAAGTGAAAGTTTTTTGAGTACCAGCCTGCCAAACGATTTTTCTTTTTCTGCGGCCTTTCCGTATGGTGGCCGAGGTATCCAAACAGCCTGGGGCCTTCCCATCCTCAAGGAGGATATACACCCTGCGTGCAGCACCAGGTCCGCCTTGATCTTTTCGGCTATGCCGGGGATTACCTTGTCAAACCAGAGCTTCCAGCCCACGATTCCTGGCAGAGATTTTCTTATGATCATGTTTTCCAAGGCTGGTCCTGCGAGGGCATTCCCGGATGGAATCCGGTCACAGAGATAGACGCATTTCAGCCCGGAATTCGCTGCCGCCAAACGGTCTAGAATAGCCGTAAAATATCCTTCGGTTTTGCTGTCCAGATAGGGTCCCGACAGAGGCCTGAAATCAATTAAAAGACGCATATGAGCATGCAAAGATAACCCGGAGGAGGGGCAAGCCGGTCAATTTATAAGATGTTGGTTATAAATGTGTTAAAATCAAGATATTTCTGCGATAAGCCCATCCATGTGGTTTTTACGAAGGGGGTTATTTAAGTACAATTGCGTACACATCCTTGTAAAAGTTAGATAATTTTGTAGGAGAGCGAATCCGAAATTTAATCCTGTCACCTTTTAAAATCCGTATCTATGAAACATGTTTACACCCGGTCAATCGTGGCATTGGCTTTCATAGCTGCTCTTCATCCGACAAAAACCGATGCCCAGTGTTTGTGCAACGGTGGAATTCCTGCAACTCCCTACAGTCAATCGGTCACCATCGCCCCTACCAAGGCAAGTACCATCAATTTCGTCTTTCAGCAGTTTAACCCGTCTCTTTATCCTCCGACGTACAATACCTTAAGCTGCGTCACTCTGAAGGATACGATTTCGGGTGTATCGACGACCAACGTTACCAATACGGCGGACAGTTCCATCGCCTACAAGTTTCTTTTGTCGCTGAACAATGACGTGAGTGGTCCTGGCATTGATATCAATGATCAGACTTTTAATAAAATCTATGGTCCGGATACCCTGAAACCTTTTGGTATGCCCAATGATACCATCACGTATGGTCCCGATAATATTTTTGCCAATTCAACGAGCACGGGATCGACTGGGGCCAATTCCAGCTATGTGGGATCCGGAACGGTTGGCTTTACTTACACCATCAACGGAGGATTGATTACCCTGAAGGGTGGTGCCAACTATATCCAGCAAATCACTACGGTGATCGGGGGTACCTTCAGTCTGACCTACTATGTATGCCCCACAATCGCCCTTGCCAGCAACATCAGTAATTTTTCTGCATTCAGACAGGATAAATCCATCCTACTCCAATGGCTTGCTGCTAATGATCAAATCAATTATGACTATGAAATCCAGCACAGTAAAAACGGGAAAGATTTTCGAGGTATCGGAGACATGCCGTCTGCAACTGCTTCAGCAGGTACTATGTCAGAATACCAGTATCAATACCACCTTGATCCGTCTGATGTGGGGGAAATATACTTCCGGATAAAGCGGACCGATGTGTCAGGAAATGTTGCTTATTCCTTAATAAAGTTTGTAGACCTGAGCGGCACGGCAGGTCATGTTGGAATCCAAACCTATCCAAACCCGGTGGTGAGCAGCGTGAACCTCTTGTTCGACGAAAAACAATCGGGGAATTTTGTCCTTCAGCTCGTAAGCCTCTCCGGACAGATTATACAGCAAAAATCGGTAACCCTCGCGGGCAGCAGCACGACCAGCTTGCAACTGAATGTCCGCCCTGCCTCGGGTCTATATTTCCTGCGGGCAAGGGATCTGACAAACAACAAGCAGTTTGTCACGAAGATCTTGATTGAATAACCTATGAAATACCAATAAATCCATCCCGTGAAAGGCCACACCCAGCGTGCGGCCTTTTATTCTATTGGGGCGGGCGAAGGCATTTCCTTTGTCCATTCAGGTTTTTCTTGTAGGTTTGTCAAAAGACAAAGTGAATATGGAATACAATACAACCAGAAATTACCTGGTCATGCGTGAATACGGCCGGCATATCCAGAAAATGATCGAGTATCTGGTGACCATTGAAGACACCGAAAAAAGGCAAAGGAATTCCCAGGCAGTGATAGAGCTGATGGGCTTTTTGAACCCCCATCTGAAAAATGTGGAAGATTTCAGGCACAAGCTCTGGGACCATCTCTTCCTGATATCCGATTTCAAACTGGAAGTTGCTTCTCCCTATCCCATTCCAACCAGGGAGACGCTGAAGGCAAAGCCCAAGCCATTGAAATACCCCAAGCGTTATCCCAAGTTCTCCCACCTGGGTAAAAACCTGGAACTGGTTATCAACAAGGCCTTACAGGAAGAAAATCCAGACAAAAAAAGCGGTTTTGCCAACGCCGTGGCCTATTACATGAAACTGGCCTATAACAACTGGCATAAGGAGACGGTACATGATGACGCCATTCAGGGAGAACTGACCAACATTACCGGAGGTCAGCTGGAATTTACCAACACCCCCTATGTCAAGAGCTTCCGTTCCAATGAGAACAGGGGTGACCGCGAAAGAGGTGACCGGGGAGGTTTTGGTGATTACCGCAATAAACGTGGCCAGAAATTCCAGCAGAGAAACAACAACCGCAATGACCGGGGAGGTGGCAACGGGAAATTCAAGAAAAAAAGATATTAGCCGGTCCGCCTGCCGATAAAGTTTGAAAAAGTTGACAGAAAACACCCTGTCAGCTTTTTTTATTTTTAGCTTGCAGCCTTTATCGGATGGATTTGTTGCAATATTAACGTGTAAACATAAAGCATGAATTCCTTTGAAGTTACCGGTGGCAAAAGGCTGAAGGGGGAAATTATTCCACAGGGTGCCAAGAATGAAGCTTTACAGATCATCAGTGCAGTTCTGCTTACCGGGGAAAAGATCACGGTATCGAATATCCCGGATATCCTGGATGTGAATCTCCTGATAGAATTGCTGGGGGAAATGCGTGTTAAAACAGAAAGACTCGGCGGGGATACCTGCAGTTTTCAGGCTGACGATATTGATGTTGACTACCTGCATAGCGAAACGTTCCGGAAAAAAAGCGGCCGGCTCAGGGGCTCAGTCATGCTGGCCGGACCCATGCTGGCCAGGTTCGGTAAGGCTTTTATCCCCAGGCCAGGAGGGGACAAAATCGGAAGAAGGAGGCTGGATACCCATATCGTAGCATTTGAAAAACTCGGGGCCCGGTTTTCCTATGATACCGGAGACGGATTTTTTCACCTGCATACCCCGCGGCTGAGAGGAACCTATCTGCTCCTGGATGAGCCATCCGTGACCGGGACAGCCAATATCATCATGGCCGCTACCCTGGCAAGAGGAACAACCACCATTTATAATGCGGCCTGCGAGCCCTATATTCAGCAGCTCTGCCGGATGCTGAACAGGATGGGAGCAAGGATCAGCGGCATAGGAAGCAACCTGCTCTCCATTGAAGGAGTGGAGTACCTCGGTGGCACTACCCACCGCATGCTGCCCGACATGATCGAAGTGGGATCCTTTGTCGGTCTGGCAGCGATGACCCAGAGCGATATCACCATCAAGAACGTAAGCCTGGAAAATCTCGGATTAATCCCTGACAAATTCAGGCAACTTGGCATTCAGATGGAATTTGAGGGAGATGACATTCATGTTCCCTGTCAGGACCTGTATGAAATTCAGACTTTCCTGGATGGTTCCGTGCTGACGATCTATGATCATCCATGGCCAGGCCTTACCCCGGACTTACTGAGTATCCTGCTGGTGGTGGCAACCCAGGCCAGGGGCAGTGTACTGATTCACCAAAAAATGTTTGAAAGCCGGTTGTTCTTTGTCGATAAGCTCATAGATATGGGTGCTCAGATCATTTTATGTGATCCCCACCGTGCCGCCGTGATTGGACTGGCCAGGGAACAGAAATTGCGCGGCATCACCATGAGCAGCCCGGATATTCGCGCCGGAGTAGCGCTGCTGATCGCCGCGCTCAGTGCGGAAGGAAAGAGCATCATTCAGAACATTGATCAGATAGACCGGGGATACCAGGCAATTGACAAGCGTTTACAACAGTTGGGCGCGGAAATCAAAAGGATCACATAGCTAGAAGAATTGCCGGCCGGAGACTGAGCTATTCCTGACTCTTATTATTTGGATATAACCATAACCATGCTTCGTGACCACCATGTCCAGGGAAAGATTATCATCATCACTGCTCCATCCGGGGCAGGAAAGACTTCTATCACCCATTATTTGCTGGACCATTTTCCGCAGCTGGCATTTTCCGTTTCCGCTGCGACACGCAGCAGGAGGAGTTATGAAAAGGAAGGGGAGGATTATTATTTTATGAGCGAGGATCATTTTAAACAAAAGATTCAACAGGGGGAATTTGTTGAATGGGAAATGGTATACGATGGAAAATACTATGGCACCCTGAAATGCGAGCTCGACCGCATATGGCAAAAAAACCAGGTACCGATGCTGGATATCGATGTGAAGGGGGCCCTACATGTGCAGCAACAATATCCGAACAATTCCCTGTCTATTTTTGTAGAACCTCCGTCCATCGACGAATTGCAACGCAGGCTGCTTTCCAGGGGGACTGAAACGCCCGAAAGTCTCAGGGACAGGATCAATAAAGCGTCTTATGAATTGTCCTTCAGACTTCATTTTGACAAGGTGATCCGCAATGATAATCTTGAACAGGCATGCAGCCAGGCATCTGCCATCATAAAAGACTTTTTGGACCGGCAGTTCATTACCGAAAGAATTTCATGAGGAGATCATGAACAAGGAAATTCAATATATCAGGCAGTCTTTACTCAATATCCTCCAGGGCCAGCCCTGGCATGGCAGATCGGTCTATTCCATACTGGGGGATGTCCATCCTGACAAAGTCCACATAAAACCCGGGGGCGAGTCCCATACCCTCCTTCAATTACTTTACCACATGGTGACCTGGACCGAATTTACCCGGGCACAGATCCAGGAGGAGGGCAATGCCGATCCTTCCTATTTTGAAAGACTGGACTGGCGGGAGATAGACCCTTCCCTCCATAGCTGGGAAGCAGGATTGAAAGAGTTCAGGGAAAGCAATGAAAAGATCCTGAAGCTGCTGGAAAATAAGGAGGATTCATTTCTGGGCGGGATGGTTGCATCCAGGCAATATAATTTCCGCTTCATGCTCCACGGCCTGATCGATCACCACATTTACCACGCTGCACAGGTTGCCTTCATCTGCAAGCTGCTCAGTTGAGCACAAACCAAACGCTAAATTTCAATCAGGCCGTTGCGCATGGCATACATGACCAGACCCACCCTCGACTTGACTTTTAATTTTTCGAATAGGGAATTCCTGTATTCATCCACTGTTCTCGGGCTTACAAACATTTTGGCTGCGATGTCCTTGTAGGTGATTTCAGTGCAGATCAGGCGGAGAAACTCTTTTTCTTTCTCACTGAGCACTACCGGGTCTTCATCCCTGCCGGCATCTTTATGCAGGCCGCTGATGATTTTCCCTGAAATATACTCCGAGAGGTAGAAATTCTTTTTCATAACTGAATCAAGCGCATTTTTCAGTTCCTCCGGGTCAATGTTCTTGAGAATATATCCTTTGGCACCCAGCCGGAGCATGCGGATGATGGTCTTTTCGTCACTGAACATGGACAACGCAAGGACTTTTATCTGCGGGTAATTCTGGTATAGCCACCGAACGGTTTCATACCCGTCCATTTCCGGCATGTTGACATCGAGCAGAACAATATCCGGGATGATGTTCTGTGAAATTTTGGACTTAATCTCCTTCCCATTTTCCGCCTCGAAGACGACCGAATAATTCTCAAAGGATGCAACGAGTTTAGCCAGGGCCTTCCGCAATAGCGTGTGGTCGTCAGCGATAGCTACCTGAATTTTCCTGCTCATTGCTGCAATTTATGACTGATGAATCAATTGACCGGCATTTCCACAGAAATGATGGTACCCTTTTCGGGCTGGCTTTCTATGGAAATCTCGGCCCCTATAAGCCGGGCGCGGTTCTTCATATTCTTCAACCCAAGCCCGTTTGAAGAAGACACTTGTTTTTGTTTGACGCTCATGTCAAAACCGACTCCGTCATCTTCCACCATCAGGACAAATTTATTGTCTGGTGAGTAATTTACAGAAACGCTTACATGTTCCGCCTTGGAATGTTTAAGGATATTGTTCATGATTTCCTGGTACATGCGGAAAAGGAAAATGGATTTTTGCCGGTCAAAGTCAACCTGCTCGCCCGAAACAGCAAATTTGATTTCAAAGAGACCCGTTTTTTTGAGCGTCTCCAGGTCAAAGCGGATCGCCTCTGTCAGGCCGATTTCCGTTATCCTGTCAGTGTGCAGGCTCTTGGTGAGGTCGGCCATGTCATAGATTACCTTGTTTAGCATCTCCCTGGAATTCTGTACTCCCTCATAGGCGGGGTGACTTTGTTCCACCGGCAGAATCGCCAGCCAGAGTTTGATGACAGAGAGAACCTGGCCGATATTGTCATGGAGCTCCTGGGCGATGGTTTTCATGGTGGATTCCTGGATCTCGAGCTGGGACCGAAGCAATTCCTGTGCGAACTGTTCCTTCATCGCCACCATTTCCTGATCCTGCTTCCGCCTTTTGCGCTGGTAAAGAAAGAAAATCGTAAGAATGAACCCCACCAGTAAAAGGGCGAGTACAGTTCCCAGAAGAATTACAACATAGATTTCCTGATGTTGGTCCGGCATAATATCGCAATGGTAAACAATGAATACAATAATACGTTCATTATCATTAATATATAATACAGATTCTGGTCAATGAACCTCGGGGCTCCTATCAGAAAATTAACAAGGCCAAAAAGGGGGAAAGTACAGCTGTAAAAGAACAACAGTCCGGTACAAATCCAGAATGAAGGCTCGCGGATCAGATTGACCGATTGCTTGATCTGGAAGAGCTCATAGAAATAATAAATACTCATAAATACGATCAGCAGGCAGCCCAGCGAATAGGTCATGGAGTGAAAATGACCTATTTTCTGTAGGAACAGGATATTGACCAGTGCTATCAGCGGATATATCCAGATCAGGTTCCGGATAATTTTCCGGATCTTCCTGCTTTGCATAATTTCCTTTAGGACAAATAGATAGAAACCGATTTCCAGGACCGAATAAAAATTGTACAGGGGGATATTGGCAATTTTATGTTCCGTCAGGTAATTACTTATCCCTTCCACCGTAAACGTCAGCAGCAGGAAAATAGGCAACAGCTTTATATAGAGAGGAGGTTTTATCTGGAAGAACAGGCCGATACCAGATAAAATACAGATGATATTCATGATGATGTCCGGTGAAAAAAACATGACGGTCTAAAAGTAACAGATATTTCCCTGGAGCCATAAAAAAACCTCCCAGACAGGAGGTTACGAATTTTAATCAGGCCAAATTTTTATCAGATCATGGAAAGACCGTTTTCGCCGCGGTCGACGATGGTAATTCCCAGGTCACCCAGGTCAGAATCAGCAAATGTGCCGCCACATTGAGGCGGGCAGATCTTGCCCATATTGTAAGCCAGAATCTGGGGATTTCCCTCAGTTGTACAATATATATCTTTGTTTACAGTAGATCCGTTGGCAGCTTCCCGGCTCTTGGTGGCAACCAGAACGAGGGATTGGCGGTCTGCATATTCGGGCACCTTCCGGAAGTCTGCGGGATATGCAGCAAAATAGAACTTGATGCCATCAGCCCCATGACTCTTGGCAGTAGCAATAAAATCCTCCAGTTCTTCCACACTATACCAGGTGCTCAGAGAATCCTCCTTTCCGATGCGTTCGGAATTGTGAACCCATCTTTCCTGTTTGTAGGTACGGATTACCATGTCAACATGGTCATTGTTTACGTATTCCCCTACTCTTAGTGATTTTTTTTCAATTGTGATCATAGCTTCTAGTTTTAGGTTATGACGGAAAATGTTAACTCCCTAAAAGTATCCAGGCTTTGACCAAGGCTCAAATCACAATAAAATGTCAATCAACTAATTATAAATTAATATTATTTATAAACTTAAGATATTCAATTATTCATGCAAAAAAAAATGAAAAAAAACCGTCTTTTGACGGGTAAAAAAACCGTAAAAAATGTTCGTTTTGACCCGTTAAAAAACGGGTCGTTTTACCCCGTAAAAACATCAGGAAAATACCGTTAATAATAAATTCCGGATTATTTAGCCCATTGGCCATTTTATCTGAAATTACGATTTTAGAAGATAGCCCCGTATTTAAAATCCATTTACCCTGTAAACTCAATCCTGTAAGATTGGTTCTTATAGGGACGACCCGGGACATATCAACAGGCTTCACGCTTTTTCAAATCCCCGCCATTTTGCTGCCAAAAGATCTTTCGGTGATTCGCCGGATAAAAAAAATTCATGATCCCGCTGACCATTTTCATTATGCATTTACCTGGTGAATTTTCCCTTTCTGTCCAGATTTCCTGCACGTATAGGATGAAATGCTGGCCCGGCTCCGACCTATCCCCCAGGCCGTTTTTCAGGCAGGACCGAGTGAATTATGTCAGACCGGGGAAGGACGTTTCACATCATTTTTCCGGGTAATTATCCCCGGATAGCGGCAGGCCGGGCAATTCGCGTTTGTCACTATATCTGCCCGTTACCATCGCTCCTGTGTATACGAAAATTTATCGATATTACCAATACCCGCTGACCAAACCCTGAAAAAAACGCCTTTTACCCGCCTCCGCAAACGCTGGACTTCCTGTTGATAACGGCCGACCCTGCGTTTTTTACCCGGCTGGTCGAACCATGTTCTCCTTCCTGCGGAAAAAAAGGGTTCCATGCGGTCTGAATAAATGCCCTTCCCTCACTTCCTGTACTGGGTAGGAAAATGTCCACCCCCCGGGGTTGCAAAACTGTCTTTCCATGCATTAATCCTCCTGCAGACCTGGACAATCGACCACGGTGCTGGACGGAAATATGGTTGCCGGGAAAAACCAGCACCCTTGTTGCCTTTGTCATCAACCCGGTTTGATGTAGCTTTGCGGCTCTTTTCCAGCCTTCCCTCCGGAAAACTGAAAAATAAAACTGATAATACCTGCAACCATGACCAAAAAAATTCGTTCGGCACTGATTTCGGTTTTTTACAAGGACGGCCTTGAACCACTTCTCACACAGCTCCAGGCATCGGGAATCACAATCTACTCAACCGGGGGGACCCAGCAATTCATAGAAAAAGCGGGCATACCTTGCATTCCTGTTGAAAACCTCACAGGTTTCCCGTCGATACTGGGTGGACGGGTAAAGACCCTCCACCCGGCTGTTTTTGGCGGCATTCTGGGAAGGAGGGACCTGGAGAAAGATCTTCAGGAGATGAAAGAATACAAAATACCGGAAATTGACCTGGTTATCGTTGATCTTTACCCATTTGAAGAAACGGTTGCCAGTACGACGGATGAAAAACAGATCATAGAAAAAATTGACATCGGGGGCCCTTCCATGATTCGGGCGGCCGCCAAGAATTTCAGGGACGTTGCGGTTGTTGCCGCAAAAAGTGATTACACAGTTATTGAGCACATGTTGCGCGATCAGGGAGGGGAAATTACCCTTGAACAAAGAAAACAGTTTGCTGCAAAGGCTTTTGAAATTGTGGCCCAATATGATCTGGCTATACACAATTATTTTCACGCCGATTCCGGGTGGCAGGTTCTGAACAAGGGGGCGCAACATGGTTTGAGATACGGTGAAAACCCCCACCAGCAGGCAGCCTATTATGGCGACTGGACAAAAACATTCAGGCAATTGCACGGAAAGGAAATTTCCTATAACAACCTGGTGGATATCGATTCGGCCATCCAGCTGATCGGTGAGTTTTCCGGTCCGGGGAAAACCCAATCATCTGAGGTCACCTTTGCGATCATCAAGCATACCAATGTGTGCGGCATAGCCACCAGAAATACCACGGCGGAAGCCTGGAAATCTGCCCTGGCGGGCGATCCCGAAAGTGCCTTTGGTGGGGTGCTTGTTTCCAGCGGGCAGGTTGACAGACAAACGGCCAATGCGATCCACGAAATATTCTTTGAGGTCTTGATTGCTCCGTCCTTCAGCCAGGAGGCTTTAGAGGTTTTACAGTCGAAGAAAAACAGAATCCTCCTGGAGCTTACTGCTGAGATTCTTCCGGAAAAGAAAATGTATAAGAGCCTCCTGCGCGGGACCCTTGTCCAGGATACAGATGAAGGCAATTTTGCCAAATGGGAAGAGGTAGGGGGCCGGGAAACAACAGAGGCTGAAAAGGAAGACCTGCGGTTTGCCAACCTTGTTTGCAAGCACCTTAAATCCAACGCGATCGCCCTGGTAAGAAATAAACAGCTGATCGGAAAGGGATGTGGACAAACCAGCAGGATCGATGCCCTGAGACAGGCCATCGATAAAGCAAAGCAATTCAATTTTGACTTACAGGGCGCGCTGCTGGCCTCCGATGCTTTTTTCCCTTTCAATGATTGCGTAAGCATTGCCCATACGGAAGGCATAACCGCCTTTATCCAGCCTGGGGGATCCATTCGGGACAAGGACTCCATTGAATACTGTAAACATCATCAGCTGGCCATGGTGATGACAGGCATGAGACATTTCAAACACTAATCAGACGGATGGTCCGTACAGCCGGAATAACAGCGGTCTCGGATCGGAATCTGGCCTGCAGACGCCTGATCTTGTTTACAGAGGATGCTTAACCCTAAAAAAACATATACAGCTCTTTTCCCCCGGTACGGCCATCGGGCCAAAGCCATCCTTGCACTGATGGTTGTCTGCTTTTTCTGGGGAACTACATGGATTGCTTCCAGGATCGGAGTGCAATACATGCCTGCATTGCAGCTGGCCGGGATCCGGCAATTACTCGGAGGCACCATATACATCATTTTTTTCCTATCCGGCAGGAACAAGTGGCCGCGGGGAAAGGAATGGGTGACCATACTCGTTCTCAGTCTGCTGAATTTTTTCTTCACCAACGGTCTGACAACATGGGGGATTCAGTTTATTTCAGCCGGTCTTGGAGCAATCATTGCAGCCATATTTCCCCTCTGGCTGGTTGTGTTCGCATTTTTCAGGAAAAGGACCATCATCCCGATGAAATCCCTGTTGGGTTTATTGCTCGGCTTTGGAGGTGTCTGTGTGATTTTCTACGAGCACCTGAAGGATTTTCTGAACCCCGATTTTCGTTTTGGCATCCTGATTTCCCTGGCCGGTTCATTATCCTGGGCCATTGGGACTGTCTATACCAAACGGCAGGCCGGGGAATTCAATCCCTACTTCAGCATAGGGTTACAGATGTTCATATCCGGGATCCTGCTGTATCTGGTCAGTTCCCTCTCCGGGATGGCCATACCCCTTGGCAGCATACCCGTACAGTCCTGGATGGCCATCGGATACCTGGTGGTATTTGGGTCGGTCATCACTTTCGTAGCCTACCTGTACGCTTTGCAGAATCTTCCCACAGAACAGGTATCTATCTACGCGTACATGAACCCGGTTGTGGCCGTCCTGCTTGGGGCATTCCTGTTTGGTGAAAAACTGACGATTTTTATAGGGGCTGGTGGACTGATTACCCTGTACGGCGTCTATCTTGTCAATGATACCCACCGCAAGAAGCTGTTGTCCTGAGCGGCTCCCCTGAAGGACGGCCGGACATGTCGTTGTTACATGTCCCAGTAGACTTCTTCTTTGAGGAATACTTCGTAGACCTCCTTCCACCCGGCAAACCGGGGATCGCTTCCAAGAAACTGATTATGCCAGATGGTGACCATCATTCCGTTCACCTTCTTGACCGCATGGTAAAATTTCATCAACTCCTGAAGGGCCTGGCCTGCAGAAAGTTTTTGTTCATAGTAAGCATTCGCATCCATGAAGCAGAAAGGAAAGAGAAGCAAGCCGGTCTGCTGATCCCTTTCCAGGTCATACCAGTAGAAAGAAGAAGCAGCTGAAGCCCTGAAGCCATTGATGGTTCCGTATCCCATGGAAAACTCCTTCTGAATCCCTGCCTCCTGAAGAAGCCGGTAAGTCTGCGGCAGTATAAACCGGATATAGTGCTGCCTGCTGTAGGCGACCCTTTTTTGGATAATGGCAGATAGCCAACCCACTTCCTCTTCCAGAACCTGGCGGCCTTCCCCGCTTTGCCAGGATGGATGGATGCCCACCGTATCTCCCTGACCATGGTAACGTATCAGGTTCTGGAGGGCCGGCTGACTGCGTGGGATATTCCTGTCATACCCGTTCTGGTTTTTGGCCACCAGAAAAAAATAGTAAGCACGCAGCCTGCAATACAGGTGAACTGAGTCCAGCCATTCATAGGCATCAAAAGGATCTTTCTTCTTATTGCTGAGTACCCGGATGCGTTCACCAGCTAACGACCATTCCCCTTTCAGCAGGGACCGGAACAGGCCTCCTGCGTTTCTAAGCCAGCCCTTATGCAGATAGGTGTAGGCAATATCGATGTCATAGGTGGGGATAAACTTGAAGGAGGGCCTCCGGAAAATAAGTCCTGGAAACTTTTCAATCAATGCCTTTTTGAATTCCTGAAGCCAGATATTGATCAGCGGGCTGTCCAGGAATCCTTCCCGGAACGCCAGGGAATTGCTGTGTGCATATCGGCCATAGGTATCTTTTTCATGCGGAAGGTATTCTTCGTACCTGCTCAGCAGATAAAATGAGGCTGCGAAAATATCAAAAGGAAAATCACCCCTTGTTTGAAAAAATGCCTTATGATAATTCAACTCAAAGCATTCAACTTCCTGGGAACGTATGCCTGATTCAAAAAGTAGTGGAGTGCTTTTGATAAAAAATTCCTCTTCTGAAATTTCATCATCCGAATAATTCAGCTTGGGCTGTGGATATTTGCAGAATATTTCCCTGCTTGTAGTTATTACCAGATAATCTTCGAAAAGCTCCTTGTTGACAAAATCAACAATATATCTGAGGCGGGTTGTATTGTATGGGGCGTATAATAACATGGACAGGGGTTCTTCAAAAATAGAAAAGACGGGATAAATACCGACCCGAAAAAATACGCAGAATGACCGTATTTTCTACCGGCTTCTCTCCTTCCACAACTGGTTAAAGGTTTTTTCAGGGAAATGGAGCTCGCCCCGGTGGGCGGCCCATCCCTTTACAACCCTGTTTACCAGCCAGTTTTTCAGCTTGCTGTTCCCCTTGTTCATCAGGTTACGGTGCAGGCTAGCCTTTTTCCAGATCCGCCAGGCGATTTTTTCGCTCCAGCTGCCCTGGTGGCTTTCCACTGCTTCATAGCGGTTTTCCAGCAGGAGTTCATGCAGGTTGATCTTTACGGCACAGACTTCGGTGCAGTTTCCGCAAAGTGAGGATGCATAACTCAGGTGCTTCCAGTTTTCCATGTTTTTCAGGTGCGGAGTAATCACCGATCCGATTGGGCCACTGTAGGTAGCATCATAGCTGTGACCTCCAATATTTTTGTATACCGGACACGCATTCAGGCAGGCCCCGCACCGGATGCAATAGAGGCTTTCTCTTGTTTTGGGATTGGTCAGGATATTTGTCCGCCCATTGTCCAGAAGGATCACATACATATCTTCAGGGCCGTCCAGCTCGCCAGGCTGCCTGGGACCTGCAACGATGGTATTGTAAACAGTCAGCTTCTGACCCGTGCCATAGGTCGCGAGCAAAGGCCAGAACAGGGCCAGGTCGGTTAGGGACGGTATCATCTTTTCAATCCCGACGATCACGATATGGGTGTGGGGAAAGGCACAACTCAGTCGCGCATTCCCTTCATTTTCAGTGACAGCCACCCCACCGATATCAGAGATGATAAAATTGGCCCCGGTGATCCCTATTTCAGCTGCCGTATATTTTTGTCTCAGCTTTTCCCTGGCAACCATCGTGAGTTGTTCCGGGCTGAGGTTGGGTTCCGTATGGAGCTTTTCATAAAACAGTTTGGCCACATCTTCCTTACTCTTGTGCATGGCAGGCGTGACAATATGATAGGGAGGTTCATTGTCCAGCTGCTGGATATATTCACCAAGGTCCGTTTCAACACTTTCTATGCCATGTTCTGCCAAAAAATGATTTAACCCGATTTCTTCGGTTACCATGCTTTTGCTCTTCACAATGGTCCGGCAGTTCTTTTCCCTGCAGATGAGCAGGATTTCTTCCAGGGCCTGGCCGGCATTCTCTGCCCAGATGACTTTTCCACCCCGGCCGGAAAAATGGGTTTCAAAATTCTCAAGCAGGGTATCGAGTGTTTCGATAGCCCGCCATTTAATGTTCTTGGCTCTTTCCCGCGCGAGGTTTAATTCAGAAAACTGCTGTTTACCGAAGGGAACCACGGCATTGTATTTGCCAATATTAAAATTAATCTTGCGCCGGTGATCGAGGTCTCCGGCCTTTACGGTACTCCTGGCAAGAAAAGAGGAAGCAGTATCCTTCATGATGCTTCGATTTGGTGAGAAGGGCCGTTTGCGGATTGAAAACAGTGAACTGCATCTGGCCTATCTGCTGCTGTTCGCCTGCAAAATCTCCCTCATGCTGTCCATACCCGTTACCTTACTCTTGAAGATGAGCCGTACCCGGTAGATGACAGCCTGGTCAGTGGCTTTTTTCCTCTTCTGGTAGAATTTTCGGTAAACAGCATTATATTCTCCGATCACGACCTCGTTGGACGAAAAAGCTGGCCTGCGCAGCAGTTTTAGGGATTGAAAAACCGGGGCAGCCTGAACATCATTTAGATAGGCCGTATCATTTCGGTGCAATTTATAAATGTACTGGTTGTGGGAATTTGCATGGAGTGATCCACCAAATTTGTCCTTATAGATTTTTATTCCCACTCCCACTCCTGCCTGCTTTCCCAGGCCGCTGTTCAACAGAAGCGTGTCATCGAATTTAAAACTGATGCAGGCCGAAGGGAAAAAGCTGGTCTTTATTTTCCCTGCAGGGGTTAACGGCTGTCCATTCCTGTACAGATAAAATTCGGCTATGTTGTTTTCGAGCAGGGCAGCCTTCTTTCTGTCTCTGAATAATTTTTTTGCATTCAGATAGGTGGTATCCACATTCTTTGATATGGAATAGGCCAACCAATGATCCCCGGACTGTCCATTCCCCTGTTTTGTGATAAAGACTGACAATATAAATAAAGCCAGACCCAATAATCTTCTCATAGATACCTGCTACTTATGTTCTTTTGTTTCTTCCAGATGCCCTGCTGTTACCTCCAGTGTATGGTAAAATTCTTCCCCGTATTTCCTGATCAGGGCGTCTTTTAAAAAAACATAGGCTGGGACCTTTAATTTTTTTCCGAGCACACAGGCCGGATGGCACATTTCATCCCTTGGCTCATAGTTTACATACTCCAGATCCTGGGTCTTACTTTTCTTGATCCGGATGGGAAACAGATGGCAGCTGATGGGTTTCTTCCAGCCGGTCTTTCCCTCATTGAATGCCTGTTCTATCCCGCACTGTATGGTGCCCTGCCTGTTCCTGAAACCATATGCACACATCTTTCCTGCGATGGTAGGGGTCACCCACCCAAATTCCCGGTCATAATGATAGCGTCCATTCCTTTCAATTTCTTCTATGCCTTCCCGGGTAAGATAGGGTTTCACGGCCTCGTAGACCTCATTGATCATGGCCATTTCTTCTTTTTCAAGGGGCGCTCCGGCATCACCGTCCTCGCAACAACCTCCCTTGCATTTCTGAAGGTCGCACACAAATTGTTCTTCAACCACGGCATCACTGACCAGAATATTTTCTATCGCTATCACTATATACTTTTTGGATAATGGCAAATTTAGGAGAATTGCCCTGCAATTGCATGGTTGACGCTGATTTTAGTTCTTCCAGTGCAGGGTATTGATCAGGTGATTCATATCCACCTGGAGGAACTGGTTTACGATCCCCAGCGAATCTTCGTTGGGCGTGGTATCAAAATAGAGGGCCCCTCGTAAAAAATGGCTGTTTGAGTCGGTTACAAAGAACTGCCGGGAGGTGGCCGCATTTCCCCCCACAAGGAAGAACACTCCTGTGACCCCCAGTGGGGTTCTTATCAGGGAGTCGTCAATGGAAGTCGCCTTATAGGTATGTTTATAGGTCATTTTGTAAGCATCCTCCCGCAACTTGTCAAAATTGCCGGAAGCAATCTCCTTGTAACTGACATAAATCCGGGCATGAAAACGGGGAAAATCTATATTGATCCAGTACGGATTCTCAGGCTTGTCTTCAAAAAAACTGGTATCCCTTATGATGTTCGCGTAAACGGGGTATTCGAAGGCGTAAGGAAATCCGGGCTTATCAAAAACCTGGTACTGGTGTTGCGGAAAACTTATCCGGAAATACCCTCTCGGTTTTGGGGTATAGCCGCTGTTGCAGGATACGAGAATAATAAGTAAAGCTGGGATACCGGAGACTTTAAACAACCTGGCTGGCTGCAGGAAGGGATATTGTTTGTTCAAATGGTCTGGTTGATTTTTTTAGGTGATGAATCACGGGCCTAGCCGGCCGTGTTTATGAGAACCTTTACTTTTTTTACCCTGCTGCTGTCGGCATCCAGAACCGTGAATTCAAAATCGCCGCAATTGATCACATCGTTGACCTTTGGGATTTCCCCGGCCAGTTCAAGGATCAGACCCGCAAGGGAATCACTTTCTCCTTTTACCTGGTCAAAGGTATTTAAAGGAAGATTCATGACTTTACAGACATCGTTGAGCATCGTCCTTCCTTCAAAAACATAGGCACCATCGGCCAGTTTGCTGGTTATATTCTCATCATCATCAAACTCGTCCTTGATGTCACCAATGACTTCTTCCATGATGTCTTCCAGGGTGACAATACCACTTGTTCCACCGAATTCATCCACCACAATAGCAAAGTGAATGCGGTTAGACTGGAAATCACTCAGCAGGTCCTTGATCATTTTATGTTCATGAACGAAATGAGGAGGCCTTATCAGGCTATGCCAGTCAAAATCATCCGGTTCATTAAGATGGGGAATGAGGTCCTTGGTATGAACCATTCCCCGGATTTCGTCCAGGCTCTTCCGATATACGGGCAGGCGCGAATAGTGCAACTCTTCCACCTTCTGTTTCAGAACCCTGAAGTCCACTGCATCTTCAATCCCGCTTACATCAAGTCTTGTTTTCATTATCTGCTTGACAGTTATGTTTCCAAACTTGATAATCCCCTTCAATATATTTTTCTCCTCTTCGGTTGCATCTCCGCTTGTGGTCAGATCGATAGCATGATTCAATTCTTCTAGGCTGTATGCCGAAGATTTCTTATTGCCAAACAGACTTTCGAGTTTTTCGGACTGAAAGACCAGCCAGCCGCCTACCCTGCGGAAAAGCAGGTGGATGATCTCCACGACCCCGGCCGTGTAGAAAGCAAATTGAAGATTGTTCTGTGATGCCCATACTTTCGGCATTACCTCTCCAAACAGGATAAGGACAAAACTGACGGTAATCACTTTAATCAAAAATTCAAAAAACCAGTACGTCTGCTTGAGGGGTACAACCTGGTCGATCAGAAAATTGGAAAGTATGATGATGCCGATATTGATCAGGCAATTGGCAATCAGCAAGGAAGCCAGCAGGGTTTTTGGTTCTTCAAGCAGGTTGACGATCTTCTTCCAGGAACTATCCTGCTTTGTTTTCAGGATATTGATGTCTTTATCGGAGAGGGAGAAAAACGCAATCCTTGAACCTGAAACAATAAAAGACATTACCAGGAGGAATAAAATGAGGATAACCAGAATGGTTGTTGCCTGGGCATTGATCATCAACAGGATGGGAAGCCATTTTCCGGCAGGCAACATATTGTTTAAAGGGTGATCCAAAATAATCTGGTTTCGTTAATAATCGGACCGGAATCAGACAGGCAGGTCGTGAAAGGCCTGCCTGCTATACAACAAGGTTACAAATTTAGTGAATGTAGGGTTTAAAAAGGCAAATCTTCTGAGGGCTCGCCCAAAGGCGGGACGTCAGCATTGCCCATTCCCTCCATTCCTTCGTGGGGTATGCTGGCATGGCCCGTCCCGTCAGAACGTTTGTCAAGCATGATCAGGTTATCCCCCACCACTTCGGTAGCGAATTTCTTGTTGCCTTCCTTGTCCTCCCAGCTCCGGGTCCTCAGCCTTCCCTCAATGTAAACCAAACTTCCCTTGTGAAGATATTTCTGGGCAAGTTCCGCAAGACCTCTCCATAAAACCACGGTATGCCACTCTGTTTGTGAAATCA
>Ga0318562_10000243_pt1 | contig 25928 bp, 25 predicted proteins | sample GRESIP066b5f18_FD_203688 | JGI IMG/M metagenome (GOLD analysis project Ga0318562, IMG submission 203688) | Tropical soil microbial communities from Luquillo Experimental Forest, Puerto Rico - GRE.SIPMG.066b5f18 | ecosystem: Environmental > Terrestrial > Soil > Tropical forest > Bulk soil... | reverse complement strand
TACCCCTATTTATTTTTCTCTTTAATTCGCTGGGTGCTTTAGGCATGGATCCGCCAGAGCCTTCCAGGGAAGATAATCTTGAAGAAAATTTACTCAATAATTTTTATTGTGCAAAATCCCCCAAGAAATTATCCGACGAAGAGCAATTTTTGAGATTGCTTGCTAAAAAACTGCATGATACTCGAGAAAACGACCCTGATATAGAATTTGATTCCTTCATAGAAGCCTTCTTAAAGTCATTCGATGATCCGAATATGAGCAAAGATACTGAAGAAATTTTTACATACTTATTTAGATTGGGCAAAAGCAATAAGTCGGCAAACAGCATTTATAATAAGCTCGGAAAACGCGACCAAAAAGAAGAAGTATATTTTCAATTTATAAAATTGGTGATTGACATAACAACAGAAAAGATTCAACCACCAGTTCTTCATAGCAATAGAACTAATAGATTTTGCTTGATTCAATAAAAGCTCAATTTTTGAGGTTTTATAAAACTGAGAGAAAAAAATGAAAAAAATTTGGTCTCTAATAATATTAGGATTTAGCCTATACTCAATATGTAACAATGCTTCTCACAGCCTAATTCTTAAAAAGGGTGAATCCGAAGCATTGGAATATCTGCGTATCTTAAAGTCAGCAGATAATACAGAAAAGGAAGATGCTTTTAATAAGAAAAAAATAATGGAATTTAATTTCTTATTGGGAATTAGCAACGGAATCAACTTAGATCATGGTAATCTCAGTCATCCTATTAAAATTTATTACAAACAAAGAAATCAGATAGACAATAATGACCCATTATATACAACACTCGCAAGTTCGGAGCACCCACTTGCAAAAAATCTCGCAAGCATGCTCTCCCCTTTTGCCTGTGGTGATAGCATGGAGGCCACACAGACCCTAACTCCGACCAACGAAACGTGGTTTGTAAGTAATTTAGTAACGTTAATTATTGACGCACATGAAGAAATAAGTTCTTCACCAACAATAACTCAGCCAATAAATCAGCCAAAACGCACTCCAAAGTCGTGTAATATTCTTTAATTCAGCGGAATACTCTTAGCCTAAAGGACGTTTCATAGCCCAAGGAGAAGGCTATGAAGAACTATGTGCTTTTATTAATAACGCTGTTTATTTTCTCTGCGATTACTCATGCGAGTAATATATGGTCAAAATTTAGCTGCAACCAGGAAAACAGCACTAAGAATCTTTTGTTCATTCCGGAAAAAATAGGTGACATTGAGCAGCAATGTACTTTTTTCGACGGCGCAGTTGTTTGGAACTTAAAAAGCATCGCAGTTAATCAAAATTTTTATCACGTATCTTTGCATTCAGGCTGCTCACATGCCTATCTTGAAGCTGGAGCACTTTCTTCCATAGAATTCTCACTCCCCGAAGATCGTAGCATCAAAAGGCGCCAAGAAGGCGGTTATTATATACCGGTGATGAGAACTCTCCCCCTCAACTTTGAAGCTTATATCATTGGCCGTAATGCACAGGGCGACATAATTTTCTCTGAAAGCTATAATTGCACGGGAATCTTTTAGATTTTTTATTAAATAATTAACGTCTAATAAGGGGACTTTCTTGCTGTAAATCTCTAAGATTGCGCTTACGAGCTTTAAGCTGAAAGCTCGAAATTTTATTATTTTTTAACACATGAACTCAACTAATTTTACTCGTGTTAGCCCCCTTCACAGTGGAATTTCACGATGTAATTATTTTTCAATACAATGGAGGTAATACTCTCATGAAGAGAAGTATATTATTCAGAAACACCTTGATCCTTGCTATTTCTTTAATTTTTGGTTCGGTTGGATTTTCACTTGAAGCTCGCTATCCAACCAAAGTAATTGACCGCCCAAGCGTTCTGCCAGAAAATATTTTTAGTATGGGCCTTGATGCGGGATTAGAAAATCTGCAAACGCTCAATTTTAGCGTAAATACCAAATTAGGCCTCGGTAAAAATCTCGAAGCCCAATTAAGTTGGAATGGCCTAGCCATTGATACCAAAGCCAAAGAAGATAAGCTTCATATCAAGAGAATTGTTAATTTAGGACTTAAGTATAATTTCTTAGGCGTACCTCATGTAAGCCAATCAATTACACTGAATGTACCATTGCATATTTATTCAGGCGAAATTTTGCGTGAGTTTAGCGTTGGAACACCCATTGTTTTCTATAACCAACACATGGCTGGTGGTCTTTTGGGCGATCTTTTCACGTTGACCATGCGTAAACACATAGCTGCTCGTTTTGATTTCAAATGGTGGTATGGTGCTCAAATATACGGTAATTTATGGGCTGATTTAAGTGGTTCATTTGGTCATGTTACGCTCAATAGCGATAAGAATCTTGCTGATGTCGAAGCTAAAGCTTTCTGGCAAGAATTGCCACTAAGCCTCGGTGTTATTTATGCGTTTAATAATTATTTTGATCTTGGCGCTAATGCAGGCTTTAGTAACGTACTCAAAGCAAAAGACACCTTCAACTTTGGCCTCACTTTCACGGCACGTGCTGGCCGGTTATTTGGCTAGTTTTTTGACTCACCAAAGAACCTTCTTAAAATATTCAAGAAGGTTCTTTAATGGGCCAAAAATTAGAGCGCTTTGCGTTTTACGATAATACGATCTTTTTCAAATGAAACAGCCAATACGTCGCCTTTGAGGGCTCTTAGGGCTCCGAGGGGAAGACGGAGAAATGGCCCGCTTTCATTGATTTGTTGGGCACGATAAATACGTTCTTGACCGATTTTAGGGGCCGCGCGTCCACGACTTCCTACGCGTAAATTCTCACTGACCCAATTTTCAAGGCTCGATTCTATTTTACCCACACTCTTGAGGGCTGTTACTGCGCGCCTAATAGTAGCCGGGGAAACTTTCTTTTCTTTATGTAACTTAATGATAGGCGAAAGACCTTCCACTAAATAGAGTATTTCTACGTCTTTAAAAGAAAAAGTTGAACGTCGTTTCCTTGTTTTTCCTGCCATTGGTTCTCCTTAACCTCTTGAATATATTAAGAAAGTTGACAAAAAACTGTCATCTTCTATGTAACCTCTAAAACTGTCATCTTATTTCTTGTTGTCTAGGCATCATAATTGAAAAGTGGATATATTTTTCATAAAATGCTTAACTTACCTAAATCCAAAACACCTAAGAGCCCCTTATTCTCGGGTTTTGATAAGCGCTGCTAAATAAAATCCATCGCAATCATGAATATGAGGGAGAAGCTCGACACAAGTTCTATGTAATTCCGGCAACTCATAAGTTTTTAGATTAGCATTTGACGCTAAAAGACCGTCGATTTGTTGCTGGTTTTCAGATTCGAACAAAGAACAAGTTGCATAAATAAGCTTGCCTTGAGGTTTAAGAAGTTTAATGGCACTTGCTAATATTTCACGCTGTAATTTTTGATAATTAACAAGGTCACAGCTCTTGAGCCTATAGATTATATCAGGATGCCTTCGTAAAGTGCCAGAACCTGAACAGGGCGCGTCAACAAGAATCCAATCAAAACTAGAAGCTTTAAGAGCCGGATGAGGAGCGCGAGCATCTGCACAAATATAGTGGATATTAAAAGCAGCTAATCGTTTTTGAGCGCGCGCTAAACGCCCTTCGTCGATATCAAGAGCAATGAATTCGCAAGGATTCATGGCGATTATACGTGCCTTTCCTCCTTCTCCTACACAAAAATCTAAAACACGCTCATGGGCCTTAGGCTGCACGCAGTTCGCAATAATTTGACTGCCTGCGTCCATAAACCAGATATTTTTTGCTATATCGTGAGGCAGCTCATCAAGTTTAACTTCACCTTCAACTTTTATCGCATGAGGCGCCCAAGGATGAAAAGAAGCTTTGATATTCTTAGACGCAAGTATTTCTACGAGATAATCTCGCTTAAGCATACGATGATCAAAAGCCAAATACTTGCTTGGTGCTTGCCACAAGCTCTTTGCTATAACAGGAGCTTGTGAGCCATGACTGGCGATAAGCTCTTTACTAATAATATCGCCTAAGGCAAGCACATAGCGCGTATCGCCCAAGTTTTCTAAGAATTTTTCGTAGCGTAGTCTGAGCTCAGGATTTTGTGTTGGGTTGGCCAAAATATTAAGCGCTAAAGCATCTTTTTGCTGGTTAGATAAGCCATCAAAAAAACGCATAGTGCTTTTAAGAAATATATTTACAAGATTACTTTCGCGAGCCCAGCTAAATACAAGATTAAGAAAAACACTGCGTTCACGACTATTGAGCCTACGAGCTTTAATTATATCGGCTGCAATATTCTTAAGAGGATGCTGGCTTCTTCTAAATTGACTGACGCAATCAATGCTCGAGTTAATTATTCTTAGTATATTCATAAATTATTGCCCAAAATAAGGTTTTCTATCAAAATGATGCTGAGTTTCAATCATGCGAATAGTACCTGAACGCGAACGCATAACTAAAGAATGAGTCTGTGCTCCTCCTTTGAAATAGCGCACGCCCTTAAGAATATCGCCATTGGTAACGCCTGTTGCAGCAAATACCACATCGCCAGCGGCAAGCTCTTCGAGGTGCCACTTCTTATTCACATCTTTGATACCCATTTTATGGCAGCGCTCTTTTTCATGATCGTTATTAACAACCAATCGCGCCTGAAAATCACCACCTACCGAGCGCAAAGCTGCTGCCGCAAGAACGCCTTCGGGAGCTCCACCAATGCCAAACAACACGTCTATACCTGAGTTTTCCAGGCATGTTGAAATAGCTGCACTGACATCGCCATCGGAAATAAGTTGTACACGCGCACCTGCAAGCCTCACTTCTTCGATTAAATCCTGATGACGAGGGCGCTCTAATATAACAGCTGTTAAATCTTCAACATAGACACCTTTGGCATGAGCAATAGCCATAAGATTCTTGGTAGGGCTTTTATCGAGATCGATAACTCCTCGCGCCATAGGACCTACGGCTATTTTATCCATGTAGATATCAGGGGCATGTAAAAGTTTTCCGCGCTCGGCCATGGCTATGACCGCCAGGGCATTGGGGCGCCCCAAGGCACATAAGTTAGTACCTTCGAGCGGATCTACAGCAATATCTACTTCTGGATCAAGCTCGTTACCAATTCCTACTTTTTCTCCTATGAATAACATAGGGGCCTCATCACGCTCCCCTTCTCCAATGACTACAGTACCTCGTATACGAACACTTTCAAAAGCATGTCTCATGGCACTTACTGCTGCTTGATCGGCCGCCATTGATTCGCCTCGCCCCATCAAACGTGCCGCCGAAAGCGCTGCAGCCTCAGTGACTCTCACTACTTCTAAAGCTAAATTTCTATCCACGGTGAGCTCCTTTTTTATGCTTATGATTTAAAAGCCTGCTTAGGATTAATAAATAGGCCCCATTGGATTTACGCTCAAATTAAGTACTATCTTGTAATATAAATAGGAAAAAATATGCGTATTATTTCATGGAATATAAACGGCATACGGGCCGCAACACGAAAAGGCTTCTTAGATTGGTTTCATACGACTAAGCCTGATATTTTGGGCGTACAAGAAGTGCGTGCCCATCTGCCCCAAATAGACCCCCAAGCCGCTCAACCAGAAGGCTGGCATACACATTTTTTTAGCGCCCAAAGACCGGGCTACAGCGGTGTTGGTCTTTATAGCCGCCACGCTTTCGATCAGGTCGAGACATCGCTCAATACCGAAAGCTTTGACATAGAAGGTCGCGTCCAAATAGCGCACTTAGGTTCTTTAGTTGTCGCCAATATTTATTTTCCCAACGGCAACGGCAAAGATCGCGATAACTCAAGAATCCCCTATAAGCTTGATTTTTATAAGAAACTCTTTGATGTACTCGAGCCCCATAGAAAAGCCGGCAAAGAACTTCTCGTTATGGGCGATTTTAATACGGCTCATCAAGAAATCGACCTTGCGCGCCCCAAAGAAAATACCCAAACCAGTGGCTTTTGCCCCGAAGAACGTGCCGAGCTTGATCGCTGGCTTTGCTCAGGCTATGTAGATACTTTTCGTCATTTCGAAAAAGCCCCTCATAATTATACCTGGTGGAGCCATCGCGCAGCTTCTCGAGAACGCAATGTCGGCTGGAGAATAGACTACGTTCTCGCGTCAGAAAGTGCCATGCGCTATATAAAATCGGCTTTTATCTGGTCACAGGTATCGGGGTCTGATCATTGCCCTGTTGGCGTTGAGCTGACCAAGATGCCCTAGCTTAAAATTTTAAGAAAAATAGGCATCTTTGTCCAAAAACAAATGATAAACGCGCCGGTCAAGGGCTTTATAAGCCAATTCTTTGGCATAAGTTTTGGCGGGCTCTACTAAGTGAGCAAAATCACTATGATTAAAAATCAAAAAATTAGGGAGCCCTGCTTGCCTTGTTCCCAAAAGCTCACCGGGGCCTCTAATATCTAAGTCAACTTGGGCTAACTCAAAACCATTTTCTGTTGCACACATGGCGTTTAGTCTTTTGTAAGCCGTGCCAAATTTGTTTTTGATGTCGCTTAGTAAAAAACAAAAGCTTTGCGACGCTCCCCGGCCAACCCGACCTCTTAGCTGGTGCAATTGGGCTAAGCCAAAGCGCTCTGGGTGAATAATTACCATGCAGGTGGCGTTCGGAATATCTACTCCAACTTCAACGACCGTTGTTGATACCAAAAAAGGCGTAGGAGTATGGCGAAACTGCTCCATAACCAAATGCTTTTCTTCAGCTTTCATACGACCATGCAAAAGCAAACACTGCTCAGCGCCAAAGCGTTCTTTAAGTAGGCTATAAGCTTTGGTGGCATTTTCTAGATCCAGATGCTCAGATTCTTCAACCAGCGGGAAAATAACAAAGGCTTTTTGCTTAGTTTCTATTATTCTCTCGCCCAAGCGCACCAGAGAAGCAAGAGGCGGACCTGATAAGATCTTGGTAATAATAGCTTTTCGTCCTGGAGGGCGCTCATCTATAAGTGACAAATCTAAATCACCATAAAGTGTCAGCGCAAGCGAGCGAGGAATAGGCGTCGCTGACATGACAAGCAAATGGGGGCTAAAGCCCTGAGCTTGTTCTGAAGTGGCTAAAATACCTGCACGCTGTTTTACACCAAAGCGATGTTGTTCGTCGATAATACTTAAACCAAGATTCTTAAACTTAATATCTTCATGCAAAAGCGCATGGGTACCAATAATAATATGCAAAGAACCGTTGAGAAGCTGCTCGATCACTATTTTTCTTTGCTTAGCTTTGGTACTAGCACTGAGAAAAGCTATAGAAACAGGCTGGTTCGCAAAAAATTGGCGATAAACACCCAAGAGTTGCTCGGCGAGAATTTCTGTTGGAGCCATAATAGAAACTTGAAATCCCGCTAAGACAGCATGAAAAGCAACAAGCGCACTCACCGCGGTCTTTCCTGAACCTACGTCACCTTGGAGCAGGCGCGTCATTGGTTTGTCATAGCTCATGTCTTGCATTATTTCGTCTATGACACGTCTTTGTGCCTGCGTAAGCTCAAAGGGCAAGATTTGATTCGCAAGCGCTTGAGTATTCTGAGGCCTGAGGGCACGGCCATTAAAATTTTTATCAGCACGGCGGGTCAGAAAAAGACGCAAATAAAAAGATAAGAGCTCTTCAAAAGCAAGGCGATTAAACTGAGGATCGCTGCCGCGCATATCCCATTGAGGCGAATCTTGTTTTTCAGGCCTATGAATAGCCATGAGGCTCGCACAAAGAGGCTTAAGTTTATGCTCTTGTAAAAATTTCTGATCAAGATGTTCGAGCTCTTGAGAACCCAGGCAATCAAGGGCCTTCTCGACAATATTTTTAAATATTTTCGGCGTAATTCCGGCTAGTTGCGAGTAATTAGCCTGATTTATTGGAATAATATTAGTATTCTGAGCGGTCTTAATCTTAGGATGGACCATCTGAATGCGCCCAATAAAATCCTTGGTTTCGCCTACAAGCGTGATCTCGGCGCCTTCTATAAGTAAACGTTGAGCATAATTAACTGCAGGGCCGAAAAAAACCACCGACATACGGCCTGTATCGTCTTGAACCAAAGCTTCAAGTCTTTTCTTAAAAGCCGAACCGCTGATTTTTACGGCATGGACCACGACATTGACGACGTAGGTACGCCCAACTTCAAGAAAAGCAAGACCAGGAGCTTCTTCTTCTTCAACAACAGACTTAGGAACTCTTAATAAAAGATCAAAAATACTTTTTAAACCAAGCTGTGCCAGGGCCTCAGCATTTTTTGTAGCAACGCCTTTTATATCTGAGATATTTTTAGCGAGCGGATTTTCCAAAAACTCTGGCATAGTATTTATTCCCCTAGGGAAAGCGCACTTTTACCAATTCGCACTCTCGTACACCTTTGGGAGTGCGTATTTCGATAATTTCGCCTACTTTTTTACCGATAAGAGCGCGGCCCAAAGGTGAACCTATATTTATCCGCCTTTCTTTAAGATCGGCTTCGTCTTCCCCAACAATTTGCCATGTTTCCTCTTTTTGGGACTCACCATCGATAATAGTAACAATAGCACCAAAAGTGACCAAATCACCAGCCAAAGTCTTGGGGTCAATTACTTGATATTGTGGTACCCGTGATTTTAAAAAGCGAATTCGAGCTTCCACCATACCCTGGCGTTCTTTGGCAGCGTCATACTCGGCATTTTCAGATAAATCTCCATGGGATCGGGCTTCAGCTATATCGGCAATTACCTGGGGTCTTACGACACCGATTAGATTTTCCAATTCTTTGGAAAGCTTGTTAAATCCTTCAGGCGTGATGGGCAATTTGCTCATAATAAATCTCTTATATCACTGCGTTGTTAAAATAGTGCCCATTAATCATATGGTCCCCGCCATGATTTTCAAGCCCGGCGTTTTCTCCTGTATTTACCAAAAGAATATCTATGATATTTTTAACGCCGGTTTTAGAGGAAAAATATGAGATATCAAATGGGCCTTGCCCCCCCTACCCCAGGCGTTGCGAGCTTGCTTATTATTACCATTGCGACCTATTTAATATGTGCGCTCATCGGTGATACACGCCTTGGCATGATGGCATACGTCAAGCTTCTGTTACAGCCTGAGCGGGTTATTCACGCTTTTGAGTACTGGCGTTTAGTTTCTTACGCCTTTGTGCATGATACTGCTTCACCCACGCATATTATTTTTAACGCTCTTGCGCTCTACATGCTTGGTACGCCTTTAGAAAAACGTTGGGGAGAGAAACGCTTTTTTATTTTTGTTGCCGGTGCCATTATTTTGGGCAGCGTCGTCGTCATGCTGTCTTATATATTTGGTCTTAGCGAAGCTTCAGTAGGGGGTATTTCAGCTGCTACTATAGCTTTGTCTATAGCATGGGGTCTGACTTTTTCTACTGACCAAATTTATATTTTTGGTATTTTTCCTCTCACTGGCAAGCAACTTGTGTGGCTTATTATTGGTGTTGAAATACTTTATGCTTTTTCTGCCAATAATACTTCGAGCGCCGCTCATTTTGGAGGGATAGCCGCAGCTTTTATCTTTTGTCTTGGCTTATATAAACCTCAACGCATCAAGCAATTATTACGCTGGCCTTAAAAATTATGAATATTTGTCTCGCTTCTGGCTCTGCCCGCCGCTTAGAGCTTTTACAAGCTCTTGGACATGAAGTAAGGGTCCTGACCCCAGGTATCCAAGAAATAAGCCAAATTAGCACGGCGAATTGGGCGCACCTGGCTTCTCTTAATGCTCGTCTTAAAGCTGAGCATATTTATGAGCACAAGGGGCTTTTAGATTCTGATTTTATATTAGGCGCCGATACTATTGTCGTACTGGATAACTATCTTTTCGGCAAACCCCGCGATAATACCCATGCAAAAGCTATTCTTGGCCAATTATCAGGCAAGACTCACCAGGTAATTACGGGTTTTTGTCTCATTAATAATCACGACAAACGCGAGCGCTTTGTTGTGTCTCAGGTCAGATTTCGGCCCTTAAGCCCTGAAGAAATAGATAATTATCTGCTTTTGGGAGAAAGTCTTGATAAAGCTGGTGCCTACGGCATACAGGGTGCTGGCGCTGCTTTAATTAAGAGCATAGAGGGCAGCGTCACCAATATAATTGGATTGCCTATTGCGGAAGTACTTCATGAAGCCAAACTCTTGCTTAATGGCCGATAGGCTTTTAGTAATTAGAAATAAAATCGCTCAAGCTTGTCGAATAATTAAGCGATCACCTGAAGAAATAAAACTCGTTGCAGTATCAAAGGGCCATGATTTTGCTTTAATTAAAAAAGCTTATGACTTAGGCATACGCGATTTTGGTGAAAGCTATGCTCAAGAATTCAAAAATAAATATGCCCAAGCGTCTTTAGAAAATCTAACCGACATAAAATGGCATTTTTTAGGTGCCTTACAAAGCAATAAATTTAAAATTATCTCACAAGCTCACTATGTTCATAGCGTTGATAGCGTTCGCCACGCTCGCGGCCTAAGTCTTGTAGCTCAAAACGAGATAAAAATATTTTTACAGGTAAATCTTGAACAAGCTCACCAACATCGCCGCGGCTTTATGCAGCATGAAATTGCTATGGCGCTTCAAGAATGCGCGAGCCTGTCTCATCTTAAAATAATCGGCCTCATGACTATTGCTCCCCTGAGTCCAGCACCTGCGGGGCAATCATGGTTTGAACTTATGCATAATTTGCGCGAACAAAACTCGAAATCTACGCTCAAACTCTCACTTTCAATGGGCATGAGCCAGGACTTTGAACAAGCTCTTGTATACGGCGCTGATTATATTCGTATAGGCTCTGAATTATTTGGAGAGAGAGCTTAATAATAAGCTAGGAGCTTAATAATATAAAGATCTCACATGCCTGCGTTTAGCACGAGTAATTTATATATATGCCTCATCAAAAAATGCTTGATTATAATTTTTATTATTATCAGGCTAGAACAGGGGATTATTATGAACAAAATATTCATGCTTGCTAGTGCTTTATTTTTAGCTTCTTCTTCTCTTTTTGCAGGACCAAAATGCGAAAGCGCTAAGCTGGTACTCGAACAGCAAAAAGATATAATCAACGAGGCCACCAAAGCTGGTCAGGCTAAATGGAACAAGAAGATTTCGATTCCAGCAAAGGTCAAATTGCTTGAATTATTTATCAAGAACGACAAAGATGCGCAGTGTGAAATAGTTATAAAAAGCATTCAAAAAGACATCGAAGAGATAAAAAAATCGAAGTGATTATATAAAAAATAAGAAAGCATAAAATATTATGCCTTCTTATTTTGAGCTTATCTTAACGACGGCGCTGAAAGTTAGCTTGGCGTCTCATCGGTGGACGACGATGCGGACGTTCTGGCGCTTGGCGTGCTCGCTCGCATACTATTGTTGAGCTTTCTGCATTGCTGCCTTCAACATGCGGACGTTCACTATTATGCATTGCGTCGATGATTTGCTGAGCTACTTCATCGTCCACTTCTATATGAGCGCTCCGATCGCGTACCATGCCGGTGCCCGAGAAATGACCAAGGTCAACTCCTGAACGATCGCTTAGAAACTGCGCGAGCGATGCTAAATCGGCCAAATTATCCTGACGCCCCAAAGTTACATAAAGACGCGTAGAGCCTTCGGGTGCTCGAGGAATATTCGATGATACTTTGGCTTCTTGTTCTTCTTCTTGCTCAGTTGGCTTCTCAATTTGTTTCTCCATGGGCCGCTCTGAGGCTTGGGAAGACGTATGAGCACGCGTTTCATGATGGGCCTGACGGTCTCTATGAGCACGTTCACGTCGCTCCGGACGATCACTACGCTCCCCACGCTCACCACGTTCACCACGTTCACCACGCTCATTGCGTTCATAGCGCCGTGGTGCACTGGCAACACTAGGGGCACTTGTAGGAGAAGCTTTTAAAAAGTGGTTACGCAAAAGCAAAGCAAAAACCGTAACGGCTTGTGGTGCTTCTAGAATCTGCTGAGCAAGTGCTTCAAATTGCGTAAGCTCAATCATGGCTGCTTCGGCACTCAATTGCTCAACCAGACGCTGAGCGCTGAGCGCTAAAACTTCTTCACTACCGGGCAATTCACTAACGCTTATGTCAATAAGACATTGGGCTTTAATAGGCCCCAGATAAGCAAGCTCCCGACTCGAAAGCAAATTGACAATAGTACGCTCAATTTGAGAAGTATGTTTATTAAACTGCGTTGTTTGCTCGTAAACTTGAGGCCGCTCGATCATGTCGTAGTTAATCATGAATGCTAGATTTTCAAGAGAAACGCTACTGAGCATATTGTTTTGGCAAATAAGCACGTCGATAGTATGGCGAGAAAGCTCCATAAGTGCAGCACTTAGACCAAGAGGATTATTTTCTTCGCTACAAATCAAAGGCTTAAAGCCATAACGGCTAAGAAAACGCGCTAAAAGCTCGCACTCAGTTGCTTCGTTACAAGTTATTAAAGCTCCTTGAGGTTTATAAAATTCCAAAGCAGCAAGCAGCGCACGCGGCTTTGGTTCGGTTTCATTGGCAACATGCGCTGTATGCTTAGTTGCCGCGGCTATTTTAGGTTGATCGTTATTACTCACAAAAGACACGCTATCAAGTACCACTTGGGACTGATCCTTTATTGCATTAATGGTTTCATTACCGAAAATCAAAATCTGTACCTCCCCACCCGATAAAGCAGTGGATAAAATATTTATTGCGTGACGGGCATTGAGCGCGTTTAAATTATCAAAAAAGATAGTATGCACCTGTGCTTGAGCTACGACGCTGGCAAGATTTGCATCAATGCTTGATGCAGAACAAATCAAGAGCTGTGGCCCTCTATTCGATGCAGTATTAAGGCTCGAGCCTATGTTTATAGCGACGTGACGAGCGAGTGCGCGACACTCTTTGGCTGCTATATCTGCTTGAGCTGTGGTGTCGCAAATAATTAAAGCTTGCAAAGCAAGGTTCTGAGGATCGATTTTAGCTAAAATAGGCAGATTATAAGCCAGCGATTTACCATAACTCGACTGCCCTCGACATGCGACGTTTTGCCCCTTTCTAAATTGATCGAATACGCCTTTTTGAAACGGAGTAAGATTCAAGTAGCCGAGCTCTTGAACGCCTAACTTAAGTGATTCAGGGATATCCATGAAACAAAAAGGTGCGTTCGGGTCCTGATCTTGTGCGAAAGAGTTTTCTGGCATCATTCTACCTTTTATCGACGCGTAAGCGCCTATTCTAATTGAGATAAAGAGGGGGTCAAGAGCGGGCCCGTCTTGATAAATTATGTAATAATATCAGGTACTTAGCCCACAAATTTTATGAAACGAGTTAAACTATAGAAAGTTAGCAGGAGTTTTTATGCTCGATTTTCATTCCAAAAATCTGGACTTAGAATTTTTGCTGCGTGATGCTTCGCACAAAGATCTCGATGACATAGCAACGCTTGGCGCCCTTCTTAATACTATTAATTTACCAGCCAACAAAAGCGAACTTGAGCATGTAGTAACGCTCTCTGAACGCTCTTTTTCACTCGAAGAAGCAGTGCCCGCAAATCGCCGTTTTTTATTTGCGCTTGTTGATAAGACAAACAAAGTAATAGGCGTAAGCCAAGTGATCGCCCAACATGGCACCCTTACTTCGCCTCACAACTATTTTCAGATTAGTTTAGATGAACGCTACTCACCGACTTTGGATAAATATTTTCGGCATCATACTTTAAAGCTCATGCAAAATTTTGCGGGTCCTACTGAAATAGGTAGTCTTGTTCTCGATAAAAAATACCGCTCTCATCCGGCACGCCTAGGTCGCCAACTGAGTTTTGTTCGTTTTTTGTTTATGGCCATGAACCGACATTTTTTTCGCGATACGATAATAGCAGAACTCATGCCCCCCTTGGGGCCTCAAAGTGCGTCGTCCCTCTGGAACGCCCTTGGGCAAAAATTCACAGGCCTTGATTACGCGACGGCGGACATGCTTTCGCGCACTAACAAAGAATTTATTAGGAGCCTTTTTCCCGGCGGAGATATTTATATAAATCTATTACCACCGGCAGCTCAGGAAGTAATAGGCCAAATAGGCCCCGATTCCCAAGGTGCCGCACGATTATTGAGCTCAATTGGATTTCGCTACTTTATGCGCATCGATCCTTTCGATGGCGGTCCCCATTATGAAGCAAACTTCGAAGATATTTCTGTAATAAAAAGCGCTCATGAGGGCCATCTTACTCAAAGCCATGAGCAAACAAATACTTACGGGCTCATTGGTCATTTTTCACCAACCATGCCCAGTGGCAAACGCTTCAAAGCCGCATATCTTTCTTATAATTTCGACAAAGCCTCTCAGGTTATTTTGCTAAAAGATGCTCACAGACGCGTTCTTGATCTTGATTACGACTCAAAAATTTGGGCACTTAGCCTCGCTTAAGCACGCGAGCAAGCTCCTTTTTCGTATCACGTTCTTTGATAGTCGCACGCTTATCTACTTTGTTTTTTCCTGTACCCAAACCAATGAGAATTTTAACGCGACCTTCTTTGAGATATATTTTTAACGGCACCAGCGTGCCCTGTTTATGCGATAGCATACGTTCAAGGCGCGTAATCTCTTTTTTCTTCATAAGTAACTTACGCGTACGATCAGGGTCAATCTCATCGTGAGTAGCTTGTTTGAAAGGCTCAATACGCAGGCCCAAAATAAAAACTTCGCCGTTTTTAATTATCGCATAAGAATCTGCAAAACTTACATGATGAGCCCTTAAAGACTTAACTTCAGAGCCCTTAAGCACAATGCCGCACTCATAGGTATCCTCAATCGCATAATTATGACGCGCGCGACGATTTTCGGCAATTTGACTATTTGCTGTAGATGCTTTTTTCATAACATCTTAGGTCTAGGCCTTCATGTTAGTAAGTTCAACGCCCTTCGGTCCAAAAAATTCGCGCGACCAAGATTATTTAGTATCGCAAATATTTTCGCTAAGATAATATTATTTTTTATTTCAGTTGACAACTAAAAAAGCTTGCATATTATTCAGTCTTTATATATGTCGAGGACCGCAATGAATTTATTTATGATTATTCTCATGTTTTTTTCTCTCTCAGGATGCGTCAATCAAAATCCATGGCGCAATGAAGCAGGCTTAGACCCTGAGGGCTATGATAAACAGGGCTTCAAAGAAGGTTTTGACCGACAAGGATTTGACATCAAGGGCTGCAACGCCCAAAAATATGACCGCCTGGGCAACGCCTGCGACGACATCGCAAAAATTAGACAAAAAAATCTTAATTATGGCCATTTTAAGACGGCTCAAAGCGACGTCGCTCATCTTAAAACTTCTATGGCTACCCAAGCACAGGCGCTGAGCCAGGCCCAAAGCGACTTAATAAGCCTTCAAACAAAGTTTATGCAACAAACGCAAGAAGCTCTTTCATGGCAGCAAAAATATGCGGCAGAAAATAGTTTAGTTAAACAAAAAGACGCTGATCTGAGTCTTACAAAAGCAACTTTAATTACTAAAAACCAAGAACTTCACCAAGCGCAAAAAGATCTAAAAGATGCCCAACTGGAAATTCACAAGCTGCTCGATCATGAAAACACTCAACGCATAGATACTCTGGATTTAGAAAAAAAGCTGAACAACAAGTTAGACAAGGCTCAAGAAATTGTTAAAGCCGTACAAGATTTTATTAGTTCAAAAGTTGCCAGTATTAAAGATCTTGTCGAAGCAAACCTCGTATACGGCACAGAAGGAAAACCGGCTAAGAACGCTCAAGCACTGGTGAGACAACTTGATAATTTATTAAAACAAGCGCTTCTAAGCTCAAATAAAAATCAAGAACCTGAAAAAACAACCAACGTTCTTTTAAAGAAAAACCCCCATCTTACGATTCCAGAAACACCGTCTAAAAAACCCAAGAAGAAAGAAAAGAATAATGCCGATCCGAATCTCACTATTCCATCAACCCCACAGGCAATAATCATAGACCCTTCCTAACGCACAATTGGGCTTATTATTATTATTTTATAAAAAGCGACTGTTCCAATATTTTAGAAAGCTCGGTTCTTTGAATCCATTTTTTCATGAGCCCAATCGCTGTTATATAATTATTGGTACGGTCTTCTTTGCACTGAGCATCGTCACAAGGGAGCTCTTTCATCACGGGTATTATTTTTGTATTAAATTTGCTCAAAAAGTTATGGGTTTCTACTGCAAGCGTCTCACGTTGCAGCTTGGTAATATTTTCGGCGTTGCTAAAATCGACCTGCGGCAGAAATCCTTGCGGGTTTTCACTGCTATAAGCAACAAATTCTGAGATTAATTTATTTACTTCTACTTTTAAGGGAACTTGATTATTCTCACGTAAAAAAGCGCCTATTTTAGTTTTAAGTTTTTCTACAGGAAAGCTACTACAAGCGCTGATGGTCTGCGGCGTCCTGATCGCTTGCTCTAGATAATTCGCAACGGTTTTAATTTCGTCGGTGAAATTATTGAGCCCCCTTATTTCAACCCACCAAAAATCTTCTTTTTCGCTGAATAGTATGTTACCGCGCTTAGTAATTTTTTCAGGCCCTACTCTTTTTAGATCTTTATTTCTCACGACCTGGGTAGTATCTGGAACCAATAAAAATCTTCTAACAAATATATAATCAGCAAGGCGAGCCAGCCAGGCATGAAAATCTTCTTTGGGCTTAAAATCAAGAATTAACTGAGCTGGAAAGCCTATTTTAATACTTAAATTAGCTTCTTCTTCATGCTTCTTAAACTCCTCCAAAACTCTCGCCAAAGAAGCATATTCGTAGTATTTTTTGCTATTTTCCAACGTATATCTGAGATTTTTTAGCATATCTTCACGCAGCAAAACATAGTTCGTATTAGTCGCTATTTCGCTCGCGAGTCTCGCGTAACTCACAGAATCTGTTTGATCAGGGCGTATTTCTGGCGTGTTATTTTCTACTGTTTCTTCTGTATTTTGTTCTGCAGAAGAAGTAAAATATGAGACGCTATAATACACCGTAACGACACCTATAATTAATGCACCGCCGATAAGGCCATAAAGAATGTTATCAGAAATTTTGGAAGAAGATTTTTCGAACATAGTATTTATCCAAGATAATTTTATTTAGATATACTTGTTACTACCATGAAGCCTAAACCAAAGCAAGATTAACTCTTAAAATCACAACGAGCTTTTTAAAGCAATACTCAAAGATAACACAAAAGCAACCATGTTAAATACTGCATGAAACACAACAGCAGAAACTAAGCTTTTATATTTATAGACGAGCCAAGAAAAAACAAGACCAGGAAAAAATGTTAATAAGCGCGCAGGATCAATATTACCAACAAAATGCCCTAAAGCAAAAAAAATATTAGTAATAATAATACTAGTAACAGGCGATAATTTTTCCTGCAAAGAAGACTGTAAAAAACCACGATAAAAAAATTCCTCGGGCAAAGCTACGGCAAATATTTGAGTCAAAAACATAAAGCCCCATAAAGGGGGAAAGGTCAGAACAAAGCTTATTTCTTGATTGCTACTATGAGCTTTTTGCCAATAGAAAAAATAGTAACAAATAATATAGGGCACCAAAATAGCAAATAAGTATTTTGCCGATGAGCATAATTCGCGCTTGAGGCCAGCATAATCCACGCAGATTTTAGCACGCCTAGAAGATATTAATTTGTCCAACAATGATTCTAAGTTATAGGCATAAAGATTAAAATCTCGCGGGATTAATCTTTTTTTATCTATTATATAAAGCGGTGCTAATATATGCACACAAATAATTATTATCGACAGCCATGAGCCTGCGGCAGGCCATAGATGAGATATATGATAAGCAAGGCCAAGAAGCACCAGTAAGACCGATGCGTAGATTAAGCTTATTTTAATCATGAGTTTTTCGAAAATGTCGTGTCGAAACAGCAGTAATAGCTGCCATATGGACTATATTGGCGGCACTTGCATGAAGTTGACAGACATTGGCTGCGCCGTTTATTCCTAACAAAATAGGTCCGATGGCCTCACAAGGAGCAAGATTTTCTAAAAGCTTATACGAAACGTTCGCGGCTTCTAAGCTTGAGAAAATAAGAATATTCGCGTTGTTTTTGAGCTCACAAAAGGGAAAGTGATCCTGGCGCTTATTTTCGTTGAGGGCAACGTCGACTTGCATTTCGCCGTCTATGTTTAAATCTGGTCTTAGCATTTTTACTATCTCAACGGCACGTTTTGCTTTGAGAGGGCTTGGATGTTTAACCGAACCAAAATTAGAAAAAGACACAACAGCTATATGAGGAGTAAGACCAAAATCCTGGGCAACTCTATCGGCTGCTTGAATAGCAACCATCGCGATATCTTCAGCAGTTGGTTCTATATTTAAAGCAGTATCGGCAAGAAATTTGACGTTATCTTTGAACGCTATCATAAACATAGCCATGGCACGAGTTTTACGCTGCGCACCGATTACTTCTAAGATAGGCCGTATGGCGTTAGGATAAGAACGCGTTATACCCGCAAGTATACCGTCGACTTCTCCTTCTTTAAGCATCATTGCTGCGTAGTAAGAACGCGAGCGAAATCTATGCTTTGCTTCTTCCATGGTGATGCCCTTACGATTACGCATAGCGCAATACTTAATAGCTTTTTGGTCTTTATCAGCGGCGCTTAGGGGATCGATTATTTCAAGGGCACCCAAATTTAAACGCAGATTTTTGATTTGCTCTCGTATGAGCGCCTCGTTGCCCAATAAAACCGGCTTGCAAATACCCTCATGAACGAGCGTCGCTGCAGCTTGCAACACGCGCGCGTTATCGCCCTCGGGAAAAGCGATGCGTGCTTGAGATTTTCTTGCTTCTTCATAAATTAAATTAAGAGCACCACGCGCAGGGTTGAGCCTGCGGGCAAGAGAGTCTTTGTAGTCAAGAATATTTTTTATGGGCAAGCGAGCAACGCCACAATCAGTAGCAGCCTGCGCCACCGCCGGGGCAACGGCCAAAAGCACACGCGGATCGAAAGGCTTAGGCAAAATATATTCAGGGCCAAAAGAAAAATTAGCATGGCCATAAGCTTGCTTTAAGCTTTCGGGCGTACGTTCTTTAGCTAAGTTGGCGATAGCATAACTAGCAGCAATTTTCATTTCGGTCGTAATAGCGCACGCGCGTGTATCAAGAGCTCCACGAAAAATAAAAGGAAAACCCAAGACGTTGTTGACTTGATTAGGAAAATCACTGCGTCCTGTCGCTACAACCGCATCGGGTCTGGCGATTTTGGCTTCGTCGTAAGAAATTTCAGGAGTAGGATTGGCAAGGGCAAATATAATTGGCCGTGCTTTCATGCCCTGAAGCATGTGAGCTGTTACAAGATTACCAGCCGAAAGCCCCACAAAAACATCAGCACCCTCCAGTATCTCCCCTAAAGAACGCTTGGAAGTATTGCGCAAAAAAGGCTGAGAAGATGGCGAAATATTTTTATGCCGTCCTTCATATAAGACACCGTCGATATCGGCCATATAAATATTTTCTAGGCGTGCCCCTAAACGCACAAAATAATCAGCACAAGCAAGCGCCGCAGCACCCGCACCGGAAAAACTAATGACAACCTGATCAAGCTTTTTTTCGACTATTTCTAGAGCGTTAAGCAAAGCGGCACCAGCGATAATGGCAGTCCCATGCTGGTCGTCATGAAAAACCGGTATAGGCAAACACAAGCTCAGCTCTTTTTCTATCTCGAAGCACTCTGGTGCTTTTATGTCTTCAAGATTAATGCCCCCAAAAGTAGGAGCAATAGCTTTAATTATTTCTATAAGTTTTTTAGGATCGGGCTCGTTGATTTCTATGTCAAAAACGTCAATATCGGCAAATTTCTTAAATAAGACACCCTTGCCTTCCATAACGGGCTTTGCCGCCAAGGGCCCAACGTTGCCCAAGCCAAGAACCGCCGTGCCGTTGGTTATTACCCCAACTAAATTAGCCTTGGCAGTATATTTATAGGCGTTATTAGGATCTTCTTTAATAGCCAAACTGGGCGCCGCAACTCCTGGCGTATAAGCAAGCGATAGCTCATAAGCTGTGCTGCAGGGCTTGGTTGAATTTACTTCTATTTTGCCGGGTCTGGGAAATTCGTGATATTCGAGTGCAGCTTCGGTTTTAGTCATAAGAGGGCCTTAGCATAAATTTGTATTTAAGCCGAGCCAACCTAGCAGTTGCGAAAAAGAGTAAAACTGGGGGATTATATTTGGTAATGCGCCAGAGCTGTAAGACTAAGCAGAGCGCAAAAAATTTTAAAAACGTGATTAATTCAAGCTATAGCTATTTTTTGGATTCAGCATCACACTTTTGCGCAATATTCTCAATAGCTTGTCGGCTCCCTTGGTCTCCCTGAGACACCTTGGTAAGCGCAGCACACCAGTTATTTTCTTCGGCCTTAAAACAACTATAAAGCTTCGCTTGTTCAGCTTCTGGAAGAGCTGAGCACTTTTTCACAAGAGCATTATCAGATTTAACCTCAAAGCCACACTTTAAGAGCGTTTCGAGATCTTTGCACGTCTGTGTTCCACCGTCGCCGCAACCTATAAAAAATACGGCTAAAAAACTAGACATCATAATTAATCTTTTCATATTTTTCTCCGAGAATTTATAAACTTCTTAACATCGAGTAATTTCTGACGCAAGGCAGATCCTGGCATGTGCCCTAGGGAAAATCTAGAACAATTACGGGGACTTAAGAACCCTATGCTCATAGACATAGTACCATGACACTCACAGGAAATTATGAGAGTCTTAGGGGCTTGTGATTCTGAGCATAATTTTTAACACTCTTGGTTAGTTATCGACACCTACTCCCAGAGTCAGCAAGACTTTGGGAGGTACGATGAAGATATTTTATTTTTTGGTAGGGTTATTTTTTATGCAATCTTTAGGCTTACAGGCAAAAACAAAAGATTTTTCTTATTTCTCGGAGCAATTTGAAGATTTAAGAATACTAAGATACGAAATTCCCGGATTTGAAGAGCTCAGCCTTCAACAAAAAAAGCTTGCCTATTACTTGGGCCAAGCAGCACTTGCAGGAAGAGATATACACTGGGATCAAAATTATCGCGATAATCTCAAACTGCGACGTCTGCTTGAGTATATAGTAATAAATTACCAGGGTGATCGAGAATCTGAGTTATTTAAAAAATTTATGACCTATACCAAAAGAGTATGGTTCTCAAACGGTGTACATCATCATTATTCGCAAGATAAATTTTCTCCTGGCTTCACGCTGGAAGATTTGAATTATCTTGTATCTCACTCACCAGGTAATAATAATCTACAGAATATAGCAACAAGCCTTGTGCCTATTATGTTTGATAAGGCGTATGATAATAAAAAAGTTTGTTTAGACGACGGTGTAGATATAATAAAATCTTCGGCCGTAAATTTTTATGAAGGCGTAACACAACAAGAAGCTGAAGAATATTATAATAATATTAGAATTCCTAACGATGCGACACCTATTTCTTACGGCCTAAATTCTAAAATTATCAAAAAAGATGGTGTCATAAGTGAACATGTATATAAGATAGACGGTTTATATACGGAAGCTATCGAAAAAATCGTAAAATACTTGCGCCTTGCATCGGGGGTCGCTGAATCGGATCTGCAAAAAGCGGCTTTTGATAAGCTTATTGAATTTTATGAAACGGGCGATTTACGAAAATTTGATGAATATAATATTTTGTGGCTTCAAGATATAGATTCTGTCGTCGATGCCATAAACGGCTTTATCGAAGTATATGACGACCCTCTTGGTCACAAAGGATCGTGGGAATCGGTGGTGTCTATCAAAGACCTCGATGCCACCCGTAAATTTGGTAAAATAAGCGATGAAGCGCAGTGGTTTGAAGATCATAGCCCTATTTTGCCACAGCATAAACGCGCATCGGTTACGGGAGTTTCCTACAAAATTATCACTGTTGTTCAAGAATCCGGCTCTTCTTCCCCTGCCACGCCCATTGGAATAAATCTGCCCAATGCTGATTGGATACGATCCATGCATGGATCAAAATCGGTATCGTTAGGCAACATAGAGCATGCTTATGCTCAGTCTTCTTTGGGAAGTGGTGTTCTTGATGAATTCTTTTTGCCCGCGCAACGTGCGTGGATAAAAGAACACGGTGATATTGCCGATCGCCTTCATACGGGTTTACATGAAGTTGTAGGCCATGCATCAGGTAAGCTTGAAGCGGGGGTATTGCCTCCTCATCAAACTTTGAAAAGCTATGCGAGCGCGCTCGAAGAAGCCCGTGCTGATTTGGTTGGCTTATATTATATAGGTGATCAACATCTGGTCGACATCGGCGTAAGCCCGAGCGTTGATATTATTAAAGCTAGTTATACGCAATATATAAACAACGGACTCTTAAAGCAGCTTGCGCGTATTGATCTTGGCAAAAACATCGAAGAATCCCATATGAGAAATCGTCAAATGATTGCCAAATGGGTTTTTGAACATGGCAAAGAAGCCAATATTATTGAGCAAATCGATCAAGAAAGCCCTACGGGTACAAAAACATATTTTGTCGTGAATAATTTTGCAGCATTGCGTGAACTTTTTGGTACACTTTTGCGCGAAGTACAAAGAATTAAATCACAAGGTGATTTTGAAGCAGGCAAAAACCTAATCGAAACCTATGGTGTCAAAATTGACCCTGCCCTTCATGCCCAGGTAAAAAGACGATGGGCAACACTTAATATAGCCCCTTACGCCGGATTTATTAATCCCGTTTTAGAGCCTGTATTTGACCAACAAGATAATATTATCGACGTAAAAGTCAGCTATCCTGATAATTTTACCGAACAAATGCTTAGTTATGCCCAAAAGCATTCTTGGCTTGTGAACTAAGATATTTTTTTAGGACGAGCCTCGATAACTCGAGGCTCATAATTAATCGCAGACAAGAGCACACGCACACTTATAACTTACAAAGATCAAGCCGCGAAATTATATTTTTTATAATCTCTGGTTTTGAAATAGTACTTGCCGTTATCCCGGCAAACTTAAATTGGTCACCATATTTTTCTAAAAGCCAGTCCCATCTGCCCTGTTCTGCTTTATTCCAATTATAAAACACCAACAGAACCATACGATTTAATGTGGTTTTTTGCGCCAAATCATCAAGATATTTGGTGCTCTCATCATCGAGATCATGAGTAGCCAACTGTATTCGCAGATGATCATCAAGTGTGCTGTTATTAGTATCGAAAATTATATTTGGGCATTTTTTTTGTAGCGCACTCGTAATTTGTTCAATAATATCTTTATTTAATTTGTCTTTACTAAGAAATATTTTAGTAATATTTTTTTTATTATGAATATCTATATTTTTTTTATCATCTTGGCTTGCGCAAGAAACAAGTAAAAACACCAAAAAAAGCCAAAAATTATTAAAAATAAATCGAAGCATGAGACACCTAGTTTTACGTGATACGCCTATGATAATTACCAAAAATAATGCGCCAAGCAAGAGCGGATTAGAAGTCTTACATGCTCTTACTTTCTATCGCTATTTTTGCTTTTCGTTTGCTCGTCAAAAATTAGCTCAAGAAGTAATTATAATATATATTTTTAGTAACCATGAAAAAGCCAAAAATTGCGATAACGTATAACTTAAAGCGCTTAACTAAAGAGAGCGGCTTAAAAACTAACGATACAGAAGCTGAATTTGATTCTCCTCATACCATAAACTCCATACGCACGGCGCTTGAAGATCTGGGTTACACCACAGTCGCGCTCGAAGCCAATGCCAATCTCGCTCATGAACTCAAAAAAGGGCGTATCGAATTGGCTTTTAATATAGCCGAGGGCCAACGAGGACTTAATCGCGAAGCTCAAGTGCCCGCTTTGCTTGAGCTCATGGGTATTTCATATACGGGAAGTGACTCCAAAGCCTTAACTATTACGTTGGATAAAGCGCTCGCCAAAAAAGTAGTGGCAGAAGCAGGCATTCCTACTCCTCAGTCTTTTGTTGCTCATAACACTGAAAACTTTGGGCGCCACAAATTTAAATATCCACTCATCGTAAAACCGGTAGCGGAAGGAAGCAGCAAGGGTATCATGCTTACGAGTGTCGTGCATGATAATAAGCAGTTATGTGATGCTGTGCAGCATAATATTAAGCGTTATAAACAGCCTGCTTTGGTTGAGCAGTATGTGGGAGGCAGAGAATTTACGGTTGGTATGCTTGAAGATAAGAGCTTTGAAGTTTTACATCCCATGGAAATCGTCTTCTTAAAAGAAAATTTTCCCATTTATAGCTATGCATCCAAAATAGATTGGCAAGAATATTTACGCTATGATACCAAACCAGAGCTTACTAAAGCACAAGCTGCTAAAATTACTAATTATGCCGAAAGAGCTTTTAGAGCTTTAGGCTGTCGCGATGTAGCGCGCATAGATTTTCGTATGGATAAGCAGGGTCGCTTGTATTTCTTAGAATGCAACGCTCTTCCAGGTTTAAGCCCAGAATGGTCCGATCTTTGTGTTATCGCGAGGGCTGCTGGCCTGAGCCACCAGGATCTCATAGAAAGAATCATGCGACCAGCTTTAAGACGCCTTGAACAAGAGCGTAAAAAATAAAGGGCTTTAATCTGCATAACCTAAGCAAATTCTCATAATTAGTCCTATTTTTTATTAACAACGTAGGTGAAGGTGAGATTTGTATCTCGTACTAACTTAACTGGATCAACTATGGTTTTCCACAAATGCGGAAATTTGTAATTGCCGCGCATCTCTTGCTTTTGCGTTGGCAATTACGATTATTTTTCGCATGAGTGCTACGAGGGCAACCAGCGGTTTTTTGCCTCGAGAGATTAGTTCTCGATACCAAATCCCTAGGCGACCCTTGCTTCGAGCGACGGCCATGGCTGACAGGTAGAGCATTGGGCGTATATGCCTGCGACCACCCAGTGTTCTAGCGTAGCCTTTATAAGCGCCACTTTGCTTAGGATGTGGTGCGACACCACAGAGACTTGCTATTTGACGGCGATTTAAGTTACCGAGCTCTGGAATCAAAGCTACAAAAGCCGGAGCAGTTTTTTCTCCAATACCATCGGTTTCTTTAATGGCTTTCACTGTTTTTTGTAATTCTTCATTTGAACTAATACAGTCATTTATCGCTGTTTCTATGTTAATGATTTCTTCTTCCATAAAGGCAATATGCCGCGAAACACCTTCTTTTATAACGGCGTTGTCAGGGGCCTGTTTACGATTTTTCTCAGCAACGAGCATTTGCACTAAATCAATTCGGCGCATTACTAAGCTATTGAGAATCTTTTTTGCGCCGGGTTTTTCCTTGTGCAAACGTAACCGCGTTTGGCGCTCAAAACCATATTGGGCAATGGCTTTCGCATCGATCGCATCAGTTTTAGCTTCGGTACCAAATGATCTTATAAAGTTCTTTATTTGTCTGCCGGAGGCCTTATGGGAGCTAATATTTCCATCATAGAGGAACGACTGAAACGCTCTCTCATAACCCCCCGTAGCTTCAACAATTATAAGGCTATTTTTTAAAAAATCCTTATAGGTTTGGTAAAATTCGGTAAATCCTTGAATGTCATTAGAAAAGGTTTGCGTTTTTTTGTTTCCGTGTAGCGCTACAACAATTTCAGTTTTGCTGGTATCAACGCCAAAAATATTTTGGTATATCACAAAAGACCTCGAACGGTTTAGAAGAACATCGAAAAGAAATTTTCGATTGTAATCGGGAGCACCTCGGTGTCCCATTCAACTATCCAAACATATCGAGAGTTTTGGGCTAAGGATCTTGATCCAGACGGTCGCAAAAACAGACCTATGGCCACACGATCGCTTTCGCCCGTGACCATTCCTTTTCTAGAAAAGGGGATGGTCTTTTTTCTCTCTTGCGATTCCTATAGCACATTGAAACCTTACAATGGCCACGCCCTACGGGCTCGC
>Ga0318562_10000241_pt1 | contig 25973 bp, 18 predicted proteins | sample GRESIP066b5f18_FD_203688 | JGI IMG/M metagenome (GOLD analysis project Ga0318562, IMG submission 203688) | Tropical soil microbial communities from Luquillo Experimental Forest, Puerto Rico - GRE.SIPMG.066b5f18 | ecosystem: Environmental > Terrestrial > Soil > Tropical forest > Bulk soil... | reverse complement strand
GTCAAAAAATCAAAAAGGCGGATAGGTCGCAGGTTCTGCAGCCAGTTGCTGCTTTACCAGGCCCTCTATTTCGGGGATTATATCGAGGTTTGTTTCTGCAACTGATTTTTTAAACTCATCAAGCCTCCTCATTTTTTCATTAATCCATTCCTGGGAAGGCTTGTTTGGGCTCCTGTTTTTATCCATAGCTTCCAGACCGATCAAGGCAGCTTCGTGTAAATGGTCACTTTGCTGTCTAATCTGGGAAATTAGTTCTGATCTGTCAAAATAAATTTGTAAATCCTTTGCATTGTCGCGCCACTCAGTAAGTTGTTTTATCAACCCGGTTTCAGACACCGCATTCCTGCTATTCAAATAATCCTCGACAAGTTTTCTGAATGCACGCTTTGTTTCGCTGTCAACCGGAACGATATCGGATACCGCAATAAGGGGTGTAGTCTGATAAGCATAGGACGCAGGTTTGGCCATCCTGGCCATGAGTTTTTTATACCCTTTCACCGGTGTAAGTACGTCCGTAAGCATTTTGAGCGGAGAGATATTTTCCCCCGCGGTCAAACGCCGGAGATTCCGCTCATAGCTCCCCAACTGATCCAGCCCATTTTCGTCAAGCTGGCGGTTAACGATATACAATCTCCGGTACAAATCTTCGACATCATGAATGCGGGCGGGGCTCCACATTCTTTCCGCAATGGCAGCCGCGCGGGGCCAAATCCTTGTCTCAATATTGGATTTATCAGCTGCTTCAGTCCACATAGCCGCCTCGGCACCCATAACAAAACGTGCAGACTGATCAATAGAAAGGCTGGAGAAAATATCATTATTATAACAAACGTAAGCAGGCATAAACTGGTCCAGGTAAAATCCTTTGGATATTATAACCTTATTGCCATTTGCCGAAGCCCTTTTTAGAGACTGCCCATCATTCCACACCTGAACCAAAATATTTTTGGATGTGTTGCCAGTCAATATTTCCTCCCAACCGATGGTGATTTTATTGTGTTGCGCCAGCAGTTCGCTCACGCGGCCTGCGAAATAGCCCTGCAGTGAATGAGCGTCTGCAAATCCATTTTTCTTCATAAATGAGACTATGGACGGGTTATTCATCCACGCTATCCCATTGTTTTCGTCGAAACCGACGTGTACATAACGGGAAGGGAAGAGAAGCGACATTTCATCAAAAAACTGATCAAGTAAAATGTAGGTAGAATCCCTGGTTGGATCCATGGTCGGGGTTGGCGTAGAATTGATCATTTTCATGATCTCACCTATATTCTGTGTATTCTTAAGGTTCTTAAATCGCGGGCCCGGGACATACGATCCGGGTGCGGAAGCCAGCCAGGGATACGCGGCAAGCCAACTTGTTGTATGCCCAGGCATATCAAACTCCGGAACTACCATAATTCCCCGAAGCCTGGCATAGGAAATAATATCCTTTATTTCAGCCTGCGAATAATACTGCCCATTTGATCCATTTGCTTGTAATAATGGAAATCGTTTGGATTCCACTCGAAAACCTTCATCATCACTCAGATGAATATGCAGAACATTCATTTTCACGGAAGCCATGGCATCTAGGTTTCTCTTTATGACCTGAACCGGAATAAAATGTCTTGCCACATCAATCATCATGCCGCGCCATGCAAATCGAGGCGTATCTACCATGGTTACATAGGGCAGGTAAAAGCGGCCGCCATCGTCATATACCAGTTGCAAAATAGTTTCCAGTCCGTGAAGGGCCCCCTCCGTGCTTTGGGCATCAAGACGGATCCCCCTGGAGTTAATTTCTATCCTATAACTCTCATCAAGGCCCACATCGGCCACGCTCAGGCTGTGGGCCATTACGACAAGATTTGCTGAGTCTGGCTTAATGGCCTGGGTTATATATTCAGTATTAAAATAAAGCGCAGTCCTTCGATTAAGTGTTTGAAAAAAACGGTTAGCTGCAGCATACAAGACGGAATCATATTTTTCCGTCTTCAGGGCCAGGTTGAAGCAGGCCGTGACGGGATATTTCCCATTATTCCAGTGAATTTCAGAGGGGACAGGCAACAGGCCAGCCGTTCCTGACTGGGCCTTTACATAAAATAAATCAGCCAACAAATTAACAGCTAATAATACACTTTTCAATTTCATATTACGAGTTTATAAACGATTCCGGAAAATGGATTGATTTGAGTTCCTGAAGCCCCTTGACCGTACAAAGGCCGCGCAGGTAGACCCCGATGGTATTTTCTGCCAGGCGGAAAGGATCCAGCCTGAATCTTTTGAATTGCGTGGTCCGGGTCAACAACCTGTATATCGCCCCGGAGGCCTCAAGAACTACCGCCGGCACCAGCTCTTCTCTGAATAATCCTTTATCCATTCCCTCGTCCATCACGCGGAGGACCGGACCACTGAACTTTTCACGATATTTTTTCAAAATCCTGTCCTGGGCAGCCGGGTAATAGTAATTCAGGTCTTCATAAAAAAGGTGGGAGGTGCCAAAATCAAGCGTTAAAGCACCGATCCAAATCCTAAAAAGCTTCAGGACGGGGCTTTCGTCCGAGCTGATGTCCTGAATCAGGCGATCATATAGTAGCGCATAGTGAACTTCAAGACAGCTCGTCAGCAGTGTTTCCTTGTCGGCAAAATGCTTATAGACAGTCTTAGTTGAAATGCCCAGCTTGCCCGCAAGCTCCTGTAAGGTCATTTTGCGGACCCCATGTTTCTGAAATTCAGCGATGCTTTTTTGAATAATCGACTCCCGGTCCATTCAGATTGGAAAATATTGTTTCGTCCATATTTTCCGCACAAAAATACGTGGAAAATATTATTTAAAAAATATTTTCCTTAAGCAAGTCAAAAAGAGGCAACTGATCGTGAATGGAGATACGGAAGTCTCTAATGAAATCTATACCCGAGGATGACCTTAAATATACCGTTGTCTGTTGATTGAGTAAACCCCCATCCATACCCGCAGTTGAATTCCCAGTCGGGGGACCAGTTCAGGTCAACGACCACAAACAGCTGGTGCTGCTGGGAGGGGCCTGGGAAGAAACCATAGAGCGGCCCCAGGGTGCCATAATACTCCAGGCCCGGTGCAATCAGTTTGCTGATACTGTACCCCACTTTCATGTCCGGTGAAAAGACAAAACCTACATTTTTGTTGACCCCGCTGAACGATTTATCAAAGGTGGGGTTGAACGAGACGTAGAGGTTTTGGATCTGTTTGTCGATGATGGGTCTGATTTCCAGGGTCCAGTCGTCTTCGCTGTATTCCCTCTTCTGGTATCCGAATTCCGCAGAGAGGCTGACCCCCACCGGCCAGTTCCAGGATTTGGGCGCAGCTATCCGGGGACGGATATGGCTGCCTACATAGGAGGTGCGGTGATCATTGCCGATGGCATTGAAAAAATAGAACCCCAGTTCAAAGCAGTTGGTAAAACCGTGGGTGATCTCAATGGTCTCGTGGAGCATGTTATGGGTGGGCAGGACACCATTTTCCACCGTACGTTGTCCATCGAAGGTGAAATTGCTGTGCAACTCCACCATGGTAGCATGTTTTTGTACCGTTTCCGAACTATAGACCTGTATCTCATAATTGTCCTGTGCCCTCGAGAAACAGAAAAAGCCCATCAGTACCATCAGAAAGGAAGCCGATTTTCCCATAGACGCAGTGTGTTTCCGGGTAGAGAAATATTCCGGAAAAATAATTCAATCAGACCGATCACCCAGTTAAGCCTGGTTAAATCGCCGAAAAAAAGCAGCAGGTGGGCAGCTATCAAGACAGCCCGAGGAATCTCGCGGTTCCGGGACCCGAAAGATATTTCCTGTTTAATTATTTGCAGTATTTGCTGAAAAATGATTAATATAATAATTTATAATAATATAAATAATAAATTTTCTGTATTTGTCAATATTAAATATATATTAATAATAATCAATAATTTACAGAAAATTTGAAATATTATAATAAATTATATTTAATTTTTTTTAACCAGGATTGAAAAATACTTGATGGAATTAACTAACTTAGTAAAATATTGATGAGGATTCTATTAAATTAAGTGTTCATGAAGAAAATCGAATTTGCTGACATTTTGCATTTCTCTTCGATCCTGGCCTGGCCGGCCATCCACTTCCCTTCAATAATTTTCGCCCTTGCAGGCAAACCCCGGAGCGGTCCGGCTGACCCGACAACCCGCCAGCATCTATTCCTTTCCCTGGAATCCTTTCCCCGGAAATCCTATTATATACGTGCCATATTTATTCAGCTTGCCCGCGTTCTTTCCATTTCCTATGATTATCCCCTGTCACAGAGCCCAGTATTATCCCGGAAAAGAAGTGATCTGAGATTGTTCCTGCCAAAATCCCGGTCCCGGAGATCCCGTGTATTGCAGATTGCTGCCTGTAGAAAGAGAAAGAACAAGCATCATTGATCGATATACAATAATAGAAAAAGGTACAGCAGATTGATGAACTTCTGATACAAGTTCAATTGCTGTACCCCTTTTTAACACTTAAAACCAATTGCAATGTTACTAAAACTTTCGGCAACTAGTATGGCTTTGCTCTGTTTTATTGCGAGCTATTCACAAGGAGTAGACTCAGTTAAAAAAGCCCCCGCAACGCCGGATTCCCCTGTGGCAGCTGCGGCCAAGACGCCACCCCCCGTTACCATTACAGGATCAGTAGATGTCTATTACCGGTTAAATTCAGGGTCAGGAGGAAGCAAATACACCAATAACTATACAAGCTTTACCAATTCAGTCAATTCCTTCGAACTGGGCATGGCGTCCATCAGGGCAGACCACAGCTTCGGAGACGTCAGCGCCACCGTGGATCTCGGGTTCGGAAGAAGGGCTGAGGAATTCTCTTACAATGATGGGGGACATCCGTCCCTTTTTGCCGTAAAACAATTGTTCCTGGCCTGGCAGGTCAGCAGTAAAATAAAATTCACCATGGGTAAATGGGGAACGCATATCGGTTACGAGGTCCTGGACGCCTATGCCAACAGGAACTACAGCATGGATTATATGTTCTCCTACGGCCCCTTCTTCAATACAGGCCTGAAAGCGGATGTGACGCTGAGCAGCACCACCGCATTCATGGTCGGTATTACCAACCCGACCGATTTTACCACGACCGGTGTACCGACCAAAGTGGGGATCGCTCAAATCAGCACCACCACCAAGGACAGCAAGTGGAAATTCTTCCTCAACTACCAGGGTTATGGCGGGGTGAGCGCACCGGTTCAGCTGACTCCCTACTATACCCTCTATAAGAGCCTGAGTCAGTTTGACCTCGTGATTAACGGAACGCTGAGCAGCAAATTTGGTGTCGGTTACAACGGGACCGTGCAGACGATCAATGACGGGCTTTCCAAAAGCTGGTGGGGTTCGGCAGTCTATCTGAATTTCGACCCAACAACCAAATTCGGCCTGACCCTCCGTGCTGAATATTTCGGAGACAAGGACGGGGTCAAAATAAACCCGATCGACCTGCAAAGCGATCCCAAACAAACACCTGGACTGAACGCTGTTGACTTCACCCTTTCGGGCAATGTCCGGATCGGCAACCTGACCATTATTCCCGAGATCCGTATGGACAACGGGTCCAAGAATTTCTTTTATAAATCCGACGGCACCACAACCCAGAGCACCTTCAGCGCCCTGCTGGCCGCCGTATATAAATTCTAGTACCCCGGATTGGACGGCCGGATCAGCCGGCATCCCGTACCCAGAACGTGAAGACGCATTTTCAAGGAGGCAGAACTTATTTTTTTAAAAGATCATCATAAATATTTTGTACTGCACACTATTCAAAACAATTTTCTAAACCAAAAAACAAACGCAATGGTAGCAACCAATTTTTTCAAATTTAGGAGAGGCGGGATGCCTTCTCCCGAAATCGGTCTTCCATCGACCAAGAAAGATAAGTGGCGTATGGGGCTCACAATGTTTGCAGGAAAGATCATCGGCCTGTTTCTGGTTCTTCTGGCCATGGGTTTTTTACCGGCCATCCTGGGCGGTACAGCAGCTCATGCGCAGACAACCTACACTGCTCATGAAACTTCCGCCATGAATTCCATCAATACAGTATGGACCCTGGTTGCCGCCTTCCTGGTTTTTGGTATGCAGCCTGGATTTGTATTGCTGGAAGCCGGTTTTGCAAGGTCCAGAGAAACAGTCAACATCCTGATGGAATGTATTTTCGACACCTGTCTGTGTGGTCTGCTATTCTGGGCTTTTGGCTATGCGTTCATGTTCAGCCATGGCAATGGCTTTATTGGCTACCATTGGTTCTTTCTGGCCGGAGCCCCGGATACTTACGAAACAACCGGCGTGCCGGTGATTGCACACTGGATCTTCCAGTTTGCCTTTGCCGATACCTGCTCGACGGTTACTTCCGGCGCAATGATCGGCCGTACCGGTTTCCGCGGAGACATCCTCTACAGCATAGGAGTAACGGGATTTATCTATCCGATCATCGGTCACTGGGCCTGGGGCCCCGACGGCTGGCTCGCTACCATGGGGGCGACAGGATTTTTCCTTCCTTCCCTGGGTCAGCCCTTCCGTGACTTTGCCGGATCAACTGTTGTTCATACCATCGGAGGCATGGTATCATTGGCCGGTGCCATCGTACTCGGGCCACGACTGGGTCGCCTGTTCCGAAGGGATGGCGGCGAACCGATGGCCCCCCATAACCTGACGATCGCGGCCGTGGGCGGATTTATTCTCTGGTTTGGCTGGTATGGATTTAACCCTGGCAGCACCCTTTCTGCCATGGATGCACAGGGTATCGGCCGCGTGGCCACCAACACCACCCTGGCAGCCTGCGCCGGCGGCATGTCAGCCATGCTCGTGGGTCTGTGGACCGGATCTACCAAGGGTAAATTTGACCTGGGTCTTACAACCAATGGATTCCTGGCAGGCCTGGTGGCAATCACCTGTCCCTGTTACTGGGTTGACCCGCTGGGTGCCATTTGTCTGGGCTTTGTCGCAGGAGTGGTAGTGGTATTCGGACTTTACCTGTTGGAATATCTAAGGATAGATGACCCCATCGGTGCGGTACCTGTTCACGGATTTGCGGGCATGTGGGGTACCATGTCTCTGGGATTGTTTGCAGCTGGAAAATACGGAGCAACCGGAGCGACCGGAGCAGACAATTCAAGCCCCGTGGCCGGCCTGTTCTATGGCGGAGGAACTTCTGTTCTCAAGGCGCAGGTGATCGGGAGCCTTACCATCACCGCAGCTACTTTTGCTGTAGCTTTTGCGATGATGTGGGTGATCAGACAATTGCCCCATCCCTGGAACCTGCGGGTGGAAGAAAAAGGAGAACTTATCGGACTTGACCTTTATGAACATGGCAGCAATGCCTATCCGGACCAGATTGCCATCGAAGCACCTGTTCTCGGAATCAAGAAGGGCAATTCTGAAACTGTTCATCAGTACACTTCCTAGTCCCCGCATATCGGGAGCTTACAAGCGCTCATATACCCTTAAAACCCGGTTTGGGTTATAAAAAATGGCCATCCACCTGGATGGCCATTTCTAATTTTTTCCTTTCTAAAAAAACATTTTTTAGCCGTGCAGCATATGGCTACGACGTATTAGGCCACTCTCTTTTTTCCCAGCAGGGAAATGAAAAGCAGCATGATTGCAGAAAACAAGAAGATCTTGGGCATGACCGTGGTTGCGTACAGACAGTAAACACTTAAGGCAAGCACAAGAATAAAGAAGACAGGGGCTAATTTTAACATATACTGGTGTTTAAAAGAGTAAATCAAAAACCAAATCGAACGCAAATTATGTCGGGAATCTTGATCATCCAAAGAGGCCCCTCACAACCAATTAATTCATAAATTTTTATATATATACATTTTAAAAGGTAGATGCAGAAAAAGAATGGCCAGCGGAAAAAAATAACCTTTTCCATTTTGAACTTCCCTGGAAGGAAACACCAAACCTGGTAAATTCGCCTGCATTCAGGAGACAAAAAAAATTTAAAAAAAAAATCGGCGAGACCCCCAAATCCCCCTCCCGGACCTGCTTTTAGGAAGTGTCATAAATAAGCAGCGGCGGCCGGTTAAAAAAAATCCGGTTGAATTTCGGAATACTAAGAAACTGCCCTATGCTGAATTGCGGGCTGCATTGATGATCCCGAAAGAACAGCGGATAATGAGTTTTTCATACACCTCCTTCATCGGGGAGTTGACCAGGGTGGTTTCCAGTTTGTGGAACTTGATGATCGCATATTGCTGGATGGTGCTCAGAGGCAATACGATTCGCTCCCTCATCTGGATCGAAAGCTGTTCGACCGGGTAGTCGGCCATCAGATCCTGCCTGCCGGACAACTTGAAGAGGTATTTCCGGGTGAGTTCAAATTCATTATAGATTTTGGTCCAGATATCCCCATAGACCGGATGCTTGGAATAGTGCTCGGTAAGGGGAAAGAAACATTTTTTCATGGCCATCTCACAGTTATCCATCAGCGTTTTTACAAACAGGGATTCTTCATACAGCTGCTTCACCCGGGGCCATTTCCCTTTCTTTTCCATGACCTGCAAGGCCGTGCCTACCCCGTAATAACCGGTTACATTCTGTTTCAGCTGGCTCCAGGAACCGACATAGGGAATGGCGCGCAGATCTTTGAATTCTATCCTTCCGCCGCTTGTGCGTTTGCTAGGGCGGCTGGCAATATTGGTTTCGCTGTAAAACCTGAGTGGGCTGACTTCGCTCAGGTAACGCATGAAATAGGGATGGTTCTTCAGCTCATCGTAGGAGCGGTAGCTTTCCAGCGCCATTTCTTCCAGCAATGCCTCCTCCTCCTCCCGGAGAGTAATCTCGCGCGGCGAAAACAGATCATTGGAAATACCGGCGTGAATGAGCTGTTCAATATTGTACTGCGCAGAATCGACCGTTCCGAAATTGGAACTGACGGTCTGACCTTGTATGGTCAGCTGGATCTCCCTGCTGGCAATGTTTTTTCCCATAGAGGCATAGAACTTGTGTGTCTTGCCTCCGCCGCGGGCCGGAGGTCCTCCGCGGCCGTCAAAGAACACCACATCGACCCCATATTTTTTGGAGATGGCTGTCAGTTCCTCCTTGGCCTTATAAATACCCCAGTTGGCCATCAGGTAGCCGCCATCCTTGGTCCCGTCCGAAAATCCCACCATGATGGTTTGCTTGTTTTTCATCCTGACCAGATGATTCCTGTAGGAAGGGTTTTCGTAAAGTTCAGCCATGACGGAAGCGGCCCGCCTCAGGTCGTCCACTGTTTCAAACAGGGGTACGATATCAATATTCAGATCTTCTTTTTTCCATCCGGTCAAAAGGAAAAGGGCAAATACTTCCATCACGTTCAGCGAGCTGTTGCACTGGCTGATGATGTACCGGTTACATCCTTCCACACCATTGAACTGTTGAATCTTCCTGATCGCTCCCGGAATCTGCAGCGTGTCCTGCACTATGCTGTCTTCATAGATCGCGGGATCTGCTGCTCCGCCTGCACTGCACAATACCTTTATTTTTTCACAGTCACCCAGTGATTCGTAGCCGGCCGGCAGCAGGTGCTCCCTGGAGGCGACGGCCAGAAGGACTTTGCCATGAACTGAACTGTCCTGCCTGATATCCAGTGTGGCAAAGTGAAGTCCGAATACATGGACCTTACTGATCAGGTTATCCACCATGTGCAGGAAGAGGCTGTTGTGCTGGTATATAAGGATCTCACGGATCTGGTTGAGTGCAGCAAGGATTTCGGCCTTGCTCAGGTCCGTCTTCTGATCGGGAATGAAAATGTTGTTGTACAGCTTTTCCTCAAGACTTGTAAGGATCGTGTCCACTCCTTTGAAGGTAAGTCTCCGCTTGAGTTTTCTGACGTCAAGGTAGTAGCATTTGATGATGGCTCCCCGGAGGGCTTCACCGACCTTAAGTGTAGTGGCAACATTGACAAAAGGATTCCCGTCCCGGTCTCCGCCGGGCCAGAAACCCATGTTGATGACGGAGTTCTTTTCAGATACCGCATCAGGAAACTGGCTTTTCAGGGCAGAGAGGATCCGTCCCGCCGCATCGTAAAATACATTTTCGAGGTACCAGACCAGGCTGATGGCCTCATCATAAGGCGTGGGTTTTTGCTTTTTGAGAAAAGGTGTTTTCCCCAGTTGCTGCATGTACATGTTGATCTGGCTGGCATTGTTCTCAACCACTGCCCTGGACAGGTCGTTGATGATCCCCAAGACGGGCCCGGGATAAAATTGGGTAGGGTGGGCTGTTAGTACCAGGCGGACGCAGTACTCCTTGAGTTTTTTGGCCAGCTCGTCCTCCTTGTTGTATTGAATGACTTCGGAAGACATATGCTTGATGGTCCCGACGCCCCCCATATCGTTTACATCCCTGAAGGCGGCATCTTCCAGCGCATCAAACAGGACGATCTGCCGCTCAGCATACTGTACAAAGCGGAAAAGGACATCCACCATTTCCCGCTCATTATCCAGTGATGTATGTTTTTTAAAAAAGTCTTCGATGATCTCCTCGGGGCTCTGCTTTTTCTTATAGCTATCCTCGCAATAGGTCAGCAGCAATGACAACAGGATACCCGTTTTTTCAATCCTGTGAAAGGGAAGGGAAGTAAACAGGCTATTATAGAGCTGAAATTTGATTCCGACCAGGTTCCTGAACTGCTGCAGACCAGGAGTAAGCTGATAATTCATGATTTCACTTTTAAAAAAGTTCAACGAAAGCGGATAGCAAGCAGCAAATAATCAAATCAAGAGGCTAAAATAATTCATTTTAATAAAAAAATATCCCTGTTTGTTATTTTTCTTTCATCAGAATGTTGTAGATTTGCAGTCCATTCAAACATGCATTATAAAAACCTGGATATTGTCTCCTCCCCTTTTCAGCTGACCACAGCTGTTACAACGTCCACTATTACCATCACGACAACCCGTTAAGGGTTGTACTTATCCATATTATTCCAGGGCCCGTCAGGCTGTTCCTCAAAATAAAATTTTTATACCAGTCCTTCAACGAAATCCATCAGATCCATAAATCAGAGAACATGCAGGTACTCAAATTCGGCGGCACTTCGGTAGCCAATGCGGAAAATATCAATAAGGTAATTGAAATCGCAGGCCATGCCCTCAAAAAAGACCGGACCATCGTGGTCGCTTCGGCCCTGGGTGGCATTACGGATGCCTTGATCCAGTGTGGGACACTTGCTGCCGCGGGCGACGAGGCCTACCGGGACAAACTGGAAGAAGTAGCACACCGGCACCTGGAAACAGTTCGGGTACTTATCCCGCTGACCCAGCAAAGTGCTGTGCTGAGCCTTGTAAAAAAGCGTTGCAACGAAATCGAAGACATCTGCAAGGGGATCTTCCTGCTCGGGGAACTGTCTGACAGGACAAAGGACAAAATCGTTAGCTATGGTGAAATCCTTTCTTCGCAAATTATTTCAGCGAGGCTCAGCAGCCTGGGCATCTCCAACCTGTGGAAGGATGCCCGGGAAATCATCCAAACCGATTCCCAGTTCGGGTACGCGCTGGTGGATTATGAAACCACCAACCATAAAATAAAGAGCTTTTTCTCCGGAGTTTCAGAACCGATTGTCCTGTTACCCGGATTCATAGCCGCTGATCCGAAAGGAAATACCACTACCCTGGGAAGGGGCGGTTCAGATTATACGGCCGCGATTGTTGCCGCAGCCCTCGATGCCTCCCTGGTTGAAATCTGGACAGATGTCTCCGGTATGATGACCGCCGATCCGAGGGTAGTCCCCAACGCCCGCGTCATCCCCGAAATCTCCTACCAGGAAGCGATGGAACTGTCCCACTTCGGAGCCAAAGTGATATACCCTCCTACCATTCAGCCAGTGATGACCAAAGGCATCCCAGTATGGATCAAGAATACCTTTGCGCCCGCTGATGCAGGAACCCTGATCGAAAAGGCATCCAGCGGAAACGGTGGAAGCATACGCGGAATTTCCAGCATCAACCGGATTGCCCTGCTCAGCCTGGAAGGAAGTGGTATGGTGGGGATCCCCGGTTTTTCCAAACGCCTTTTTGAGGCCCTGTCCGGTGAAAAAATCAATGTGATCCTGATCACACAGAGTAGCTCCGAGCATTCCATTTGTGTTGGCATCGATGAAATCAATGCGGGCCGGGCAAAAGACATCGTGGATAAAACCTTTGTCCATGAGATCGCGTCCGGTAAGGTAGAACCGCTGATCGTAGAAACAGAGCTAGCCATAGTGGCCCTGGTCGGGGACAACATGAAAAACCACCCGGGGATCAGCGGAAAGATGTTTGGTGCCCTGGGACGCAACGGGGTGAACGTCCGTGCGATCGCGCAGGGTTCCTCCGAGCGGAACATTTCAGCTGTAATCAGTGCTGGTGATATCAAAAAAACAATTAATGTACTTCACGAGGAATTTTTTGAGACGACGCACAAGCAGCTGAACCTGTTTATCGCCGGAACGGGCAATGTCGGAAAAAGACTACTGGCCCAGCTCAGGCAACAATACAGCTTTTTGGAAGAACATCTTCGTTTGCAGGTCCACGTGGCAGGGCTGGCTAACAGCAAGAAAATGCTGTTTAGTGACGAAGGGATCAGACTGGATAACTGGAAAGCTTTGCTGGACCAGGGAGACAAGATGAACCTTCAGAAATACGTCGACATCATCCGGTCAAAAAATCTTCGTAATTCGGTATTTGTGGATATAACGGCTGACCAGGAGGTTGGGACATGCTATGACCAGCTGCTGCAAAAGAGCATTTCTGTGGTAGCCTGTAACAAAATTGCCTGCTCTTCTCCTTTTCAGTATTACAGGAAGCTAAAAAACCTCTCCCGGGAATTCAATGCTGATTTCTTTTTTGAGACCAACGTGGGGGCAGGACTGCCTGTCATCGGGACCCTGAACGATCTGCTGCGCAGCGGGGACAAAGTAAACAGGATTGAAGCGGTTCTTAGTGGCACGCTGAATTATGTCTTTAATCATTATAACGGCAAACAGAGCTTTGCCGAGGTCGTCCGTAAGGCACAGGATGAAGGCTACACCGAGCCAGATCCGCGGCTGGACCTGAGTGGTACAGATGTCATGCGGAAGATCATGATCCTGGCCAGGGAAGCGGGGGAGAAAATAGAAATGGAGGACATTGTGAACAATTCCTTCATGCCAGCCTCCTGCATGGTGGGTTCTGTCGCCGACTTTTACCAGGCCATGGCCAGGGAAGAAGAACATTTTGCAAAACTTTTCAAAGCAGCAGACAGCGCCGGAAAAAAACTGAAATTCGTGGCGAGGTACGAAAATAGCAAGGCAGAGGTAGGACTGCAGCATATCGACACAGACCACGATTTTTATCACCTCTACGGGAAAGATAATATCGTTTTGTTTTATACAGAGCGCTATCCGGAGCAGCCGCTGGTGATCAAGGGGGCAGGAGCCGGGGCAGAAGTGACAGCGTCGGGCGTATTCGCGGACATCATGCGGGCGGCCAGTGTCTGAGTGGCAACCCATGGCCTAAAGAGATCCTAACATCATGAGAGCAATAAAAATATATTCCCCGGCCACGGTGGCCAATCTTGTCTGCGGTTTTGATGTACTGGGCATGTGTCTGAACGAACCTTATGACGTGATGGAAATCGGCCTGCTGGATGAACGCCAGGTTTTTGTCCGAAGCGCAGATGGTTATAGCCTTCCTTCTGATCCGGCCCAGAATACGGCTGGGGCTCCCCTGCTGGCTATCCTGGAGGAAATCAGAGAGCCTATCGGCTTCGACGTATGTATTCATAAAAACATCAAGCCCGGCAGCGGCATTGGTTCAAGTGCGGCAAGTGCGGCAGGGGCTGTCGTAGCCGCGAACCACCTGTTGGGAAATATTTTTACCCGGGAGGACATGGTGCGATTTGCCATGATTGGAGAAAAAGTGGCCTCGGGGGTCAAACATGCGGACAATATCGCGCCCTGTATCTATGGCGGCATCACCCTGATCCGTTCCATTTTTCCCCTTGATATCGTACCGATTCCATACCCTGATATCTATATCACCGTAGTACACCCGCAGATAGAGGTCAGGACTTCGGATGCCAGACAGATCCTGCGCAAGGAGGTCCTCTTGAAAGATGCCATCAGGCAGTGGGGAAATATCGGTGGACTGGTGGCCGGGTTTATCAAAAATGATTACGACCTGATCGGCAGGTCCCTGGAAGACGTGATCATAGAACCCGTCCGAAGCATGCTCATTCCCGGGTTTGACCAGATCAAAAAAGAATGCAAGCGTGCAGGAGCCCTGGGCGGCGGCATTTCCGGGTCGGGGCCTTCGATTTTTATGATGAGCAGGGATCATGGGACGGCAGAACAGGTCAGGGAGGTCATGCATACTGTCTACCAGGAAATCGGCCTGGCGCACCATACCTATGTAACCACCATCAATTCCGGTGGGGTAACCCTGGCCGGTGCCGTATAGGAAGCGGCTGGACAAAGCGCTCCTGGGGGTCAACAGCATTTGCGGTCATTTTTTATTTATCGAACCATGCTTTATTACAGCCTCAATAACCAGTCAGCCAAAGTCAGTTTCCGTGATGCCACGATCCTGGGACAGGCCCCCGACAAGGGGTTGTATTTTCCTGGAACCATTCCGGTTCTTCCCGGGAAAATGATCAGCAACATCCGTAGCTATAGCCGGGAGGCCATCGCCTACGAAGTAATCAGGCCTTACGTGGAAGACTCCATTGATGACAAATCCCTTAAAGAAATTATAGCGGAGACAGTCAATTTTGATTTTCCACTTGTAGAGGTCAGAGACAACATCTATTCCCTGGAGCTCTTCCATGGGCCTACCCTGGCCTTTAAGGATGTAGGCGCGAAATTTATGAGCGGCTGCCTGGGTCATTTTGTAAAAAATTCGGACAGAAAGGTAACCGTACTTGTTGCCACTTCCGGAGATACCGGGGGCGCCGTTGCAAACGGATTTTATGGTGTTGAGTCTGTTGATGTGGTGATCCTTTACCCGGCCGGAAAGGTGAGCAAAATCCAGGAACTGCAGCTCACTACCCTTGGACAAAACATATCGACCCTGGAAGTACACGGAAGCTTTGATGACTGTCAGATAATGGTGAAGGAGGCTTTTGCCGATACTTCCCTTAACGGACAGCTTTTCCTCACTTCTGCCAATTCGATCAATGTGGCAAGATGGCTCCCGCAACAATTCTATTATTTCTATGCTTACCAGCAGTGGGAAGAACAGAAAAGCCCTCCGGTATTTAGTGTTCCCAGCGGAAATTTTGGTAATATCTGTGCCGGCCTGCTGGCCTATCATTCAGGGCTACCCGCAGCACACTTCATAGCAGCCTGCAATGCCAATGATGTTGTCACCCGTTACCTTCAAAGCGGGAATTATGAGCCGCGTGACAGCTCGCCCACCCTTTCCAACGCAATGGATGTTGGTAATCCAAGCAATTTTGTACGCATCCTGGAAATGTTTAACAACCAATTCCATTCCCTGAAGAATTTATTAAGCAGTTATAGCATCTCAGATGAAGCAACTTCAGAAACGATCCGGGAGGTCTGGCATTCCTGCGGTTACCTGCTGGATCCGCATGGGTCTGTTGGTTATCTCTGCCTGGAAAAATACCTGAACGAGCACAACTGGCAAAAGGGTATATTCCTGGAAACGGCACACCCGGTTAAGTTCTACGATGTTGTTGAACCTGTAATTGGGAAAAAGGTCCCGCTCCCCGCTTCGGTGAAGTCTCTCCTGGACAAAAAGAAACAGAGTGTTCCCATGGAACCTTCTTATGATGAATTAAAAAGCTATCTGCTGTCGCGATAGCAAGGAAATTTCTGAAAACTAAGCTGGCTAATTTTGCGGGCCCTGGACCCGGGAAGGATCCATGCCCCTGCTTTATTCAGCGACCGGAAAATTGTCCCAATCCCGGGCATATTAAAAAGCCTCCTTTTCCGTTTAAGGACTGAACCCGGGAACTGACCATCTATCCTGTAAAAAACCACCCCATGTGCAACCCAAGGATTGTTGCCACTGCTATTGCCCTGCTCCTCTCCTATTTTTCCTTTTCACAGGCCATCTGCGGATTTGACCAGGTACACGGACGAAAAATGAAAACGGATTCAGTCTATCGCAACAATATACTCACTTATGAATCCAATCTTCGCAAATCGATTCAGCAAATGTCAGGCGGGAAATCAAACAGACCCTCTGTCCTCTCCAACCCATCTGCCCTTGGTTCTGCCCTCTATACCATACCGGTAGTGGTTCACATCGTGCATACAGGCGGGGCCCTCGGCACAGTCTATAATCCAACAGATGCGCAGGTCCAGGGGGCCATCAATTACCTGAATCAGGTCTATAACGGATCCTATCCGGGCACCCAGGGTGCCGGTGACCTCCAAATCCAGTTTGTTCTGGCGGTGCGCGACCCAAACTGCAATCCCACCAACGGCATCAATCATGTCGGCGGATCCGGCATTGCGGGTTACGTGTCCGGAGGCGTGAATGTAAACAGTACGCTGGGTACGGACGAGATCAATGTGAAAAACCTCATACGCTGGGATCCCACACAGTATTACAACATCTGGGTAGTGGACAAAATTGACGGCAGCGACGGAACTTCGGGAACATTTATTGCCGGCTATGCCTATTTCCCTGGATCACCGGCCACCCTGGACGGAATGGTCATCCTGGCTACCCAGATGGCGGCGGGGATGAAAACCTTTCCGCATGAAATGGGTCATGCCTTCAACCTCTATCATCCCTTTCAGAATGCGGCTGATCCTTCCGGGAGCACCTGCTCTGTCAATGCCAATTGTAATACAGATGGAGACCAGGTATGCGATACCGATCCCGTTACTGAACCTGCGGGATTTGTCTGCAGGTCCGGGACCAATCCCTGCTCGGGCACTCCATACAGCATCAACACGGAGAGCAATTACATGAACTACACGAATTGTTATACGCTCTTTACAGCGGGGCAAAAGACAAGGATGCTCGCCTCGGCAGGCAGCCCGGCCAGGCTCAGCCTGGCCACCTCCCTGGGAGGAACTGCCACTTATTCCGGTTCTGCACCCTGCAACCCCAAGATCGATTTCGAACTGGATAATTACCAGGTAACAGAAGCCACTGCCGCAACAAGCGGTTGCCGGTATTACACCGATTACCAGTTCAACATGGTGATTGGCAACAGCCCCTCTGCCACGGCTACGGCTACACTAAGTGTCCTGTCCGGAACAGCGACTGAGGGCATTGACTTTGACATAACCACCAATGGAAGTTTTTCAGCGCCAAGTAAAACCCTGACCTTTCCTTCCGGGTCCGACCTGCCCCAGCCCTTTACCATCCGGATTTATGACGATGCTAACGTGGAGGCCACTGAAAACGTTGTCCTGGGCTTTACCGTCAGTAGCGGCGGGGGAAATGCCATCGCCGGGGACGGAAGGCCCAACCTGACTATCACTATTTATGACAATGATGTGGCCCCTTACGGACCCACTAGCGCAACCCGGACGATCGGATCCAGCCAGGGAACCATGCATGGACCTTTTTCTGCTTCCAGTAACAGACAAAAGTTCCAGGCCATCTACCGGGCCTCCGACCTGAGTGCAGCGGGTATCCCTGCAGGTAACCTCACCGGGCTTGCATTCGACCTGGTAAAGGCCAGCGCTTCCGGCTTCGTTTACAATAACCTGACGATAAGGATGGGAACCACTTCCCAGAATTCATTATACAACGGGACCACCGAGTTCCCCGTAAGTGATGCCTCCTTCACCACCGTTTACAGTGCCGGCTACAGCACGGTCAACGGATGGAACAGCCTTGGCTTCACGACCCCCTTTGCCTGGAACGGAACTGCCAACATTGTTGTGGAAATCTGTTATGACGACGGTACTTCGACTGACCTCAACGACGACTGTCTGGGATATGTTGATGGCAGCGGCGTGGTCAGCACGGTTTTCGCGGGCATAAACTGCGGATCTTCGTTTGGGGCTTTCAGTTATTACAACTCCGGGGTTAAACCCCTCATCCAGTTCACCTATCCCGATCCGGGAACCCAGGTGGATACCGTGTTGAATGCTTCGCGGGCCGAATACCTGGGTCCGAACACGGATATCTATTTTTACGACCAGGTTACCAGGAAACTGATGGCCAGGATCCAGAACCTCAGCGGTTTCAACTATGACTGCACCCAGGTGATCATTGATCGCTCCGGAACCGGGGCGACCCCCTTCTGGAACAACACGCCGGCAAATTATCTGATGGATAAGACTTTCCATGTCATACCGACCAACAACAATCCGTCAGGCAGCTACAATATCACCTTGTATTATACCCAGCAGGAAGTAAGTGGATGGCAGACGGCTACCGGGCAAAGTCTCAGCAACATCCTGCTGGTAAAGACAACCAATCCCATTTTTTTGGTAACTCCCTCCAATCCGTCAGGAGGAGGAACAACCGTGACCGGCATTCCGGCGATCAGTTCCGTGGGCAGCAATACAGGTCTTACTTATAATTTCACGACCGGCTTCTCGGGTTTTGGAGCAGGGGCCGTAGGTGTGGTGCTGGCGACGGAACTGCTGGACTTTGAAGGACGCCTGGTCAATGATAAGGTCTTCCTTGACTGGACGACACTGACCGAGGAAAACCTGAACGGCTTTGATGTGGAAAGGTCCACTGACGGCGTGAATTATGTGAAGCTGGGTTTTGTACCTGCTGCCGGCAATAGCAATGCCAAAAGAACCTATTATTTCCAGGATCCGGGATTGCCTGCTGCCGTCAACTATTACCGCCTAAGGCAGATCAGCCAGGACAACAGCTTCCAGTATAGCCGGATAGTCGTCATCCGGTCCGCGGAAAGCGCCTTCAGGGTCCTGAACAACCCCTTTGTCACTACGCTCGATGTGCAATTTGACAGAATCCCTGAAGGAAGCATCAGCATCAGGCTTATGGATATGACCGGAAGGCAACTCTATCTGAGCGAGCGGAATTCAGCCGGAACGGCCAGGATGACCATCGATCTTTCAGCATGCAGACTCAGCAGCGGAATCTACCTGCTCGAGGTCAGCTACAATGACCAAAGACATACGGCCAGGGTGCTCAAACAATAGCCAGAATAAAAGGAGCGAGCGTCCGCCCGGAAAAGAAAAAAGCTACTCACCGGAGTGAGTAGCTTGTATTATTCACGAGTTAGCGGGAGGTTATTCAAATTTCAAATCCAGTCCAAGGCCCCTCAACTCATGCACCAGCACGTTGAATGATTCCGGTATGCCTGCCCTGGGGATACCATCGCCCTTAACTATCGCTTCATAGGTCTTTGCACGACCGATGATGTCATCAGATTTCAGGGTAAGCAGTTCCTGCAGGATGTTGGCTGCCCCGTATGCTTCCAGTGCCCAGACTTCCATTTCTCCAAAGCGCTGTCCGCCGAACTGGGCTTTACCACCCAAGGGTTGCTGCGTAATGAGACTGTAAGGTCCGATGCTTCTGGCGTGCATCTTATCATCGACCATATGATGGAGTTTGATGATGTAAATGATTCCTACCGTAGCTTTCTGGTCAAAGCGTTCGCCGGTTTCACCGTCATACAGGTACGTATGGCCGAAACTGGGCAGACCCGCCTTCTGGATATGATCAGCAATCTCTTCTACAGTAGCCCCGTCAAAAATGGGGGTCGCAAATTTTAACCCGAGCTTCTCTCCGGCCCAGCCCAGAACTGTTTCATAGATCTGGCCCAGGTTCATACGGGAAGGTACTCCCAGAGGGTTCAGGACAATATCCACCGGTGTTCCGTCTTCCAGGAAGGGCATATCTTCCGCGCGAACGATCTTGGCCACAATTCCTTTGTTTCCGTGACGGCCGGCCATTTTATCACCGACTTTCAGTTTGCGTTTAACAGCCAGGTAAACCTTGGCCAGTTTCAGTACACCGGCAGGGAGCTCGTCCCCGATGGAAATATTGAATTTCTCCCTCTTGTACCGGCCAAGTTCCTCATTGTATTTTATGCTGTAGTTGTGCAACAAAACGTTGATCAGTTCATCGGTTTTGCCCTCTCCCGTCCAGCCCAGCGGATTGACGTTGAGATAGTCGATGCCTGCCAGGTTTTTGGCTGTGAATTTGGCACCTTTGCCAATCTGCACCTCACCAAAATTGTTGTTCACCCCTGCGGAAGTGTGGTCCTTTAGGAGAACCTGCAGTTTAGTAACCAGCACATCGAGGAGGTCGGACACATTCTTCTCATGAACTTTTTCAATTTTTTCCAGTACCGCTTTCTCCCTCACCTTGGCATTCTTGTCCTTCTTGGCACGCTGGAATAGTTTTTTGCTGATCACGACTCCTTCGGTTCCGCTCGGGGCTTTCAGGGAAGCGTCCTTCGCGTCACCAGCCTTGTCACCGAATATGGCCCGCAGCAGTTTTTCTTCAGGAGTGGGATCACTTTCCCCTTTAGGGGTGATCTTGCCGATCAGGATATCGCCCTCCTTGATCTGTGCCCCTACGCGGATGATTCCGTTTTCATCCAGATCCTTGGTTGCTTCTTCAGAAACATTGGGGATATCCGGGGTAAGTTCTTCCTCTCCAAGCTTGGTATCGCGTACCTCCAGTTCATATTCGGAAATATGGACCGAAGTAAAGAGGTCTTCCCTCACTACTTTTTCGGAGATTACGATGGCATCCTCAAAGTTATAACCCTTCCATGGCATGAAAGCCACCTTGAGGTTACGGCCAAGGGCCATTTCACCGTTCTGTACTGCGTATCCTTCCGTCAGAAAGTCCCCCTCCTTCACGCGCTGCCCTTTCTTGACCGCAGGCTTCAGGTTGATGCAGGTTTCCTGGTTTGTCTTGATAAACTTGGTGAGCTTGTATATTTTCAGGTCATCTTCGAAGCTGACCAGTTTTTGCGTTTCATTTCTCTCGTAACGGACATGGATTTCATTGGCATCTACAAACTCTACGATTCCTTCGCCTTCTGCATGGATCTGGATCCTGGCGTCCCTTGCGGCCTTGGCTTCCAGGCCGGTACCCACGATGGGCATTTCCGGGCGGATTAGGGGAACAGCCTGTCTTTGCATGTTAGACCCCATCAGTGCGCGGTTGGCATCATCATGCTCCAGGAAGGGAATCAGAGAAGCGCTCAGACCCACGATCTGGTTGGGGGCCACGTCCATGAACTCCACTTCATTTTTTTCAAGGATGGGGAAGTCACCAGTCTGCCTGGAAACAATTTTCTCCTCCATGAAATTTCCTTTTTCGTCCAGAGGCACATTCGCCTGGGCGATCTTGGCCACATCCTCTTCTTCAGCACTCAGGTAAGTGAGTTTTTTCATTTCCACCTTTCCGTCATGGACCTTGCGGTACGGCGTCTCAATAAATCCCATCTCGTTGATCTTCGCATGCACGCAGAGGGTAGAGATCAGACCAATATTGGGTCCTTCCGGAGTCTCTATGGTGCACAGACGGCCATAGTGGGAATAATGTACGTCACGCACTTCAAATCCGGCTCTTTCCCGGCTAAGTCCGCCAGGTCCGAGAGCAGAGATACGACGCTTGTGCGTGATCTCACTCAGGGGGTTGGTCTGGTCCAGGAACTGTGACAACTGGGAAGTTCCGAAGAACGAGTTGATCACTGAAGAAAGTGTACGCGCATTGATCAGGTCTACCGGAGTGAACACCTCGTTGTCACGCACGTTCATTCTTTCGCGAATGGTCCTGGCCATACGGGCCAGACCGACGCCGAACTGCGCATACAGCTGCTCACCTACCGTACGTACCCGGCGATTGCTCAGGTGGTCAATATCATCAATTTCAGCCTTGCCATTGGTCAGCCGAACGAGATATTTGATGATCTCAATCATATCCCCTTTGGTCAGGGTTTTCTGATCAAGCGGCTGGTTCAGGTTCAGTTTGCGATTGATCTTATAGCGGCCCACTTCTCCGAGGTCGTAGCGCTTATCGCTGAAAAACAGTTTGTCGATGATTCCTCTCGCTGTTTCATCATCCGGGGCATCCGCTCCGCGCAACTGGCGGTAGATGTGCTGGACAGCTTCCAGTTCGCTGTTGGACGTATCCTTGTTGAGGGTGTTGTAAATAATCGCATAATCACCCCCGACATCTTCTTTCTGGATAAAGACGCTTTTCACATCCATTTCCACAACCAGGTCAATGGCTTCTTCATCCAGGACGGTATCCCTTTCCAGGACGATTTCATTGCGTTCGATGGAGACCACCTCTCCGGTGTCCTCATCCACGAAGTCTTCCACCCAGGTTCTCAGCACGCGGGCGGCGAGTTTCTTTCCAATGTATTTCTGTAAGGTTTTCTTGTCAACTTTTATTTCGTCGGCCATGCCAAACAGTTCCAGGATGTCCTTGTCTGTTTCATAACCGATGGCACGAAGCAGGGTAGTAACCGGGAATTTCTTTTTACGGTCGATGTAGGCAAACATCACATTGTTGATGTCTGTAGCAAATTCCATCCAGGCTCCTTTGAACGGAATAACCCTGGCGGAGTAAATACGGGTTCCGTTCGGGTGGATGGACTGGCCGAAAAATACACCGGGGGAACGATGCAACTGGGAAACAACCACGCGCTCGGCACCATTGATAACAAATGTTCCGCGGGGGGTCATATAAGGGATGTTTCCCAAAAATACATCCTGCACAATGGTCTGGAAATCCACATGTTCTTCATCGTTACAACTGAGGCGGAGTTTTGCCTTAAGGGGAACGGCGTAGGTCAGTCCTCGTTCCATACATTCTTCAATGGTATAACGAGGCGGGTCAATAAAATAATCCAGAAATTCCAGCATGAAAATGTTCCTGGTGTCGGTAATAGGAAAATTTTCCTTGAACACCTTGAACAAACCTTCGATATTGCGTTTGTCCGGAGTGGTTTCTAACTGAAAAAATTCTTTGAATGATTGAATCTGTACTTCAAGAAGATCAGGTGTTTCAGCAAGATGTTTGATTTTACCAAAATTGATCCTGTTGTGCAGTTTTGTAGAAGACATATTATTTAAACCCGGTTTTTTAGATGTTCGAACTTCAAAACTCGTCTGCGGACAAAACCTATCTGAGAACCGAAAAGCTCGCAAAAGGTTGGTTTATAGATATTTACAATTTTTGCCCGAGATCTGTAAAACCTTTTGGAGAAACGGAGGGCAAAGGTAAAAAATAAACCCCAATAAACAATAAAAGTTTACCTCTGCTTCATGCAAAAGAATATACCCCGGTCTTTGGAACCGGGGTAAAAACTTGGGAAAACCGCCTTATTGAATTTCGACTTCAGCGCCAGCTTCTTTCAGCTTGGCAACCAGAGCATCGGCATCGGCTTTATTAACGCCTTCCTTAACTGGTTTGGGAGCACCGTCAACGAGGTCTTTAGCTTCCTTGAGGCCCAGACCGGTCAGGTCCTTCACGATCTTAACAACGTTCAGTTTGTTGGCTCCTGCGCTCTTAAGAATTACGTTGAAAGAAGTCTTTTCTTCAGCAGCGGGAGCAGCAGCGCCAGCGGCAGGAGAAGCAACGGCTACTGCAGCAGCTGCAGGTTCAATACCGTATTCTTCCTTCAGGATTTTTGCCAGTTCATTTACTTCTTTAACAGTCAGGCTTACCAGCTGTTCTGCGAATGATTTTAAATCTGCCATAGTGTAAATTTTTTCCGCCTTCAAAGCCCTCTTGTTTGCAGACTCCGGCGGATGGTTTAAAAAAATTTTGCCTTTTGACCCAGAGGCCAGGGTATTCTATTTGCTTCCGGCCTTTCCGCACCTATCGGTTTGGAAAGGGCAACCGGTCAGGCAAACAGTTATGTCAGGGTACCGGCAGCAGGGAGGTCTATTTCCGTGGGGAAAACTCTCCAGCAGGGCCTGTACAAACCTTTTGTCAGTTTTTGGCCTTAGCTTCGAGGGCCTGTATAATACCAGCCAGTTTCGCCCCTGCATTCAGGCCGCTGATCACGTTCTTGGCAGGCGACTGGAGCAGCGTGATGATCTCTCCGATCAGGTCATGCTTGCTCTTCAGGGTAGTCAGTGCTTTGAGCTGGTTATCCCCTGCAAATACATCCCCATCGATAAACGCAGCTTTCAAGACGGGTTTTTCGAGGTTGGATTCCTTTCTGAATGAACTGATGATCAGGGCGGGTTCCTTGGCACTTTCAGAAAACAACAGGGCGGTAACCCCGTTCAGGGACTCATATACTCCTGTGTATTTTTTGTTGTCAAGGTTCTCCAGCGCCTTTTTGATCAGCGTGTTCTTCGCCACTTTCATTTCAACATTCTTGCTGAAACAAATCCGACGCAGTTTACCCACCTGTTCAACCGTCAGGGACTCGGTATTGGTGACGTAGAAATTATTATATTGGCTGAATTTGTCTTTCAACAATTCAATCACTTCGTTTTTTTGATCTTTGGTCATAACTTTTATTTTGCCTCCGGTTGTGTCCTCACAGCCGGCATGTTACGCTTTATTTGACTTCCAGGCTTGTGAGGACACAAACCCGGCACGGTTTAGTGAGCAAATGCTTTGGTGTCCACTTCGATCCCGGGGCTCATGGAACTGGCCATAAACACACTTTTCAGGTAGGTACCTTTTGCCGTAGCAGGCTTAGCCTTGACAATGGCATTGATCAGTTCCTGGCTGTTCTCGGCAATTTTTTCGGGCGTGAAACTTACCCTTCCAATGGAAGCGTGAATGATGCCTGCCTTGTCTACCTTAAAGGCGATCTTTCCGCCTTTCACCTCATTGACTGCGGCTGCCACATCATTGGTGACCGTCCCCGTTTTCGGGTTGGGCATCAGGTTGCGGGGTCCCAGGATTTTACCCAGTTTACCGATTTTGGGCATCACCGAAGGGGTAGCCACGATGACGTCCACGTCCACCCATCCTCCTTCAATTTTCTGGATAAACTCATCCAGGCCGACAAAGTCAGCGCCGGCACCTTTGGCATCGGCCTCCTTGTCAGGGGTACAGAGTACGAGGACTTTCTTGGTCTTACCGGTACCATGGGGCAGGCTGACCGTTCCACGGATGGACTGGTCGGCTTTCTTGGGATCCACACCCAGGCGGATATGAAGGTCAACCGAAGCGTCAAACTTGGCCGTATTGACTTCCTTCACCAGGGAGGAAGCATCGCGAAGCGAGTATTGTTTATTCTTGTCAACCTTTGCGGCTGCTATTTTTCTTTTTTTAGTGGTAGCCATTTCGTAATAATTTTTGAGTTAATCAATTAGTTGTCCCAGGGAGCTTTTCCGTCGACGTTGATACCCATGCTCCGGGCGGTACCGGCTACCATGCGCATCGCGCTTTCGACCGTAAAGCAATTCAGGTCAGGCATTTTGTCCTTGGCAATTGCCTCCACCTGGGTCCAGGTAACTTTCCCGACTTTATTACGATTGGGCTCTTTGGAACCACTTTGCAATTTGGCTGCCTCCAGCAACTGAACAGCTGCCGGGGGGGTCTTGATGATAAATACGAAGGATTTATCAGAATAAACGGTGATGAGAACGGGAAGAACTTTTCCCATTTTATCCTGGGTCCTGGCATTGAACTGTTTGCAGAACTCCATGATATTGATACCTTTAGAACCCAGTGCGGGTCCGATCGGGGGGGCAGGATTGGCTTGACCGCCTTTTACCTGCAACTTGACATAACCACTGATCTCTTTTGCCATGTTTTACGTTTTTTGGTGATAGCGTCCCGGAAATGGCCGGAACTCCCAAATCCAATAATCAAAAAGAACTCTTTGTTTGGGGTTGCAAAGGTATGGCAAATATTCGTCCCGTCAAAGATATCCCCTTATTTTTTTACAATCTGACCCTATCCATCAGGGTTTTTTACCTATGCTGCTTCAGCATTTGCATTTTCGCATTAAAAAATGATCCTGATCTTTTTATAAAGAAAAATTTCCATCTTTTTTTTCTGTTTGAATTTTTCTGACTAACTTTTCCGATAATCTCCATTTGTTCTTATAACAACAAAAAATTCTCATATAACT
>Ga0318562_10000237_pt1 | contig 26174 bp, 26 predicted proteins | sample GRESIP066b5f18_FD_203688 | JGI IMG/M metagenome (GOLD analysis project Ga0318562, IMG submission 203688) | Tropical soil microbial communities from Luquillo Experimental Forest, Puerto Rico - GRE.SIPMG.066b5f18 | ecosystem: Environmental > Terrestrial > Soil > Tropical forest > Bulk soil... | reverse complement strand
TCGGTGGTTGGACCGGATATTACGGCAAACCCGGCCCCATCGTCATGCTCAGAGGCCTCACCAAGTTCCACGCGATCAAGCATGGCTGGACCCTCCGAGACGTGTGAATCTTGTAGCCCGCCAAGGGAGAGGTGAAGACGCAGCGCGCCGCGCCGGCCTGGCTGCAGGCCGCCCCCCTCACCCTCGTCTTTGCGCTATTCTTCGTCGCGCCGCTCATCCTCGTCATCGCAGTGAGCTTCCTCGACTATAACGACTACGAGATCGTCCCGGCCTTCACGCTTCGCAATTACAGCGAGACCTTCGAGGGCTGCGTCGCCCAGCTGCCGGATCTGTGCACCATCCTCAAGACCTATGTATCGACGGCGAAGTTCTGCCTGATCGTCTGGGCCCTCACCTTGGTGATCGGCTTCACCATCGCCTATTTCCTCGCCTTCCATGTGCGGTCCTTCACGGTGCAGATGGCGTTAGCGCTGTTGTGCACCATCCCGTTCTGGACCTCGAATGTCATCCGCATGATCTCCTGGATCCCGCTGCTCGGACGCAACGGGCTCGTGAACCAGGCGCTGCTCGGGCTCAGACTCGTCAACCAGCCGGTCGAGTGGCTGCTCTATTCGCCTTTCTCGATCGTGCTCGCCTACGTGCACCTCTTCACCTTCTTCATGGTGGTGCCGATCTTCAATTCAATGATGCGCATCGACAAGACGCTGGTCGAGGCGGCCTATGATGCCGGCGCCTCCGCCTGGCAGACGCTGTGGAATGTCGTCATCCCGCTCTCGAAGCCCGGCATCGTGATCGGCTCGATCTTCGTGATCACCATCGTGATGGGCGATTTCATCACTGTCGGCGTGATGGGCGGCCAGCAGGTGGCTTCCGCCGGCAAGGTGATCCAGACGCGCCTCGATGCGCTGCAATTCCCGCCTGGCGCAGCGAATGCGGTGATCCTGCTCGGCGTCACGCTCGTGATCATCACGGTCTTGAACCGCATCGTCGACATCAGGAAGGAGCTCTGATGCGCCAGGTCGTCTCCTGATGCGGGAAAACCGCTCATTTGCCTTCTACGCCCTCGCCATCTTTTTCGGCGCCTATGTGCTGTTCCTCTACGGGCCGATGATCGCGATCTTCGTCCTGTCCTTCCAGGGGCCACAGGGCGGCCTCGTATTCCCGCTGAACGGCCTCTCGCTGCACTGGTTCGCGAAGCTTTGGCAAGGCGGCGGCATCGTCGATATCGGGGGCGCCTTCCGCCGCTCGCTCGCGCTCGGCTTCGTGGTGATGGCGGCGACCGTGATCTTCTCGGTCCTCGCCGGGCTCGCCTTCCGCAAGCGCTTCTTCGGCCAGAACCTCATCTTTTACATCGTAGTCGCGAGCCTGATCGTGCCCTCGATCGTCACCTCGCTCGGCATTGCGCTCGAATTCCGGCTCGCCGACGATCTGGTAAAGACTTATGCGCCAGATTGGCTCGCCGACGGCTACACCACGGCGATGGGCCTCTACACCTCGGGCCTCGGCGCGCATCTCACCTGGACGTTGCCCTTCGGCCTCCTGATCATGTTCGCGATCTTCAACCGCTTCGATCGGCGGCTCGAAGAGGCGGCGCGCGATCTCGGCGCCACGCCCTGGCAGACCTTCCGCTTCGTGATTTTGCCGATCATCCTGCCATCGCTGATCGGGGTCGGCCTTTTCGGCTTCACCCTCTCCTGGGACGAGATCGCGCGCTCGAGCCAGGCGATCGGCGAGGTCAACACGCTCCCCCTCGAGCTCAAGGCGCTCACCACCACCATCACGACGCCCGAGATCTACGCGCTCGGCACCACGACGACCGGCGTCTCCTTCCTGGTCATCGCGGCCGCTCTCGGCGTGATCGCGATCCAGCGCACACGCCAGGTGTGACATCTGACCAGTGGGCCGAGAGAAGCGCGCTCCGGCGTCGAGTGCGGGCCCAGCAGGACTCCTTCTCCCCGCGTGCGGGGAGAAGGGGGGATGAGGGGCCAAGTAATAAGCAAGAACTCAGTGAGTGCGAGCCAGCGCTGGCGTCTACTCACCCGGCTCCTCACCCTTCCCTCTCCCCGCAAGCGGGCCGCAAGCCGGGAGAGGGTTGCGTCGGCGCTGTCGAGCCGCTTGCACTTGGCCTACCCGCCCGCAAGACTCGCAGCCATGCTCGTAAAGACTCCCCTCCCCCAAACGCCACCCAAGCGGGCGGGCCTCGCCGAGAGGGCCGAGATGCGCGTGAGCGACCTCTCGCATGGCGAGCGCAAGCAGCTGGAGCTCGCTGTGGCACTTGCGACCGAGCCTCGCCTCCTCCTCCTCGACGAGCCGATGGCCGGACTCGGCCATGGCGAGAGCGCCCGCATGGTCGAGGCGCTGTGCGCGCTCAAAGGCAAGGTTGCGATGCTGCTCGTCGAGCACGACATGGACGCGGTCTTCGCGCTCGCTGACCAGGTTTCGGTGCTGGTCTATGGGCGCATCATCGCGACAGGCAGCGTCAGTGAAGTGCGGGACGACCCGCAGGTGCGCGCCGCCTATCTCGGCGAGGGCGACGCATGATGCTCAAGGTCTTGGGGCTGGAGACAGGCTACGGGCCGAGCCCCGTCCTGTTTGGCGTCGGCTTTGCGGTCGGCGAAGGCGAGGTCGTGACCCTGCTCGGCCGCAACGGCATGGGCAAGACGACGAGCGTGCGCGCCGTGATGGGGCTCCTGCCCGTGTGCGGGCGGGCTCGGTGAGGTTCGCCGGCGCCGAGATCGGCAACCGCACGCCCGAGGCCATTGCGCGCCTCGGCATCGGCCTCGTGCCCGAGGGCCGCCAGGTCTTCCCTACCTTGACGGTGCGCGAGAACCTTATCGCCACCGCGGCGAACCGGCTCGGACGCCGCGAACCCTGGACGCTGGATCGCGTCTACGCGCTCTTCCCGCGCCTGCGCGAGCGCGCCGGCCAATTCGCCCGCACCCTCTCGGGCGGCGAGCAGCAGATGCTCGCCATCGGACGTGCCTTGATGACCAATCCGAAGCTCCTCGTGCTCGACGAGGCGACGGAGGGCCTGGCCCCCGTCATCAGGGCCGAGATCTGGTTCTGCATCGAGGAGCTGAGGGCGAGCGGCCAGTCAATCCTGGTCATCGACAAGAATCTCAATGTGCTGAGGCGCCTCGCCGATCGGCATGTCGTGCTCGAGAAGGGCCGCACCGTCTGGACAGGCAGGGGCGCCGACATGGATCGCGACGTGGAGAAGGTGCATGCCTATGTCGGCGTGTAGCGGCCGTCGCCTTGATCGTGATGCGCAAGCGACGACCTTGGGCATCGACCTTGCGCCTCATTTTCGCGTATCGCTCAACTCATAGAAACGGAGGATCACGCCATGACCCAATCGAGCAAGCTTCCCGACCTCGCCGCCGTCGAGGCGCGCGACGCCGCTGATCCGCTGCGCTCGAAGCGCGATCTCTTCGTGCTGCCCGAGGGCGTGATCTATCTCGACGGCAACTCGCTCGGCCCGGCGCCCAAGGCCGCCTTCGCGGCCCTCGAGACGGCGGCGCATCAGGAATGGGCGCAAGGACTGATCCGCAGCTGGAACAGCGCCGGCTGGTTCACGCTCACGGATACGCTCGGCGACCAGATCGGCCGCCTGATCGGCTCGGGGCCCGGCCAGACGGTCGTCTCGGACACAACCTCGATCAATATCTACAAGGCGCTGCATGCCGCCTTCTCGCTCAATCCCGGCCGTTCCGTCATCGTCGCCGAGGGTTCGAGCTTCCCGACCGATCTCTACATGGCCGAAGGGGTTGCGGCGACCCGCGGCGCCAAGCTGCGCCTCGAGGGCGTCGATGCGCCGGGCCTTGAAGAGCTGATCGACGACAAGGTCGCAGTCGTGCTCGTCAATCATGTCGATTACCGCTCGGGGCTGATGCGCGACATGGCGGCCTTGACCCGGAAGACTCAGGCAGCGGGCGCCGTGATCGTCTGGGATCTCTGCCACAGCGCCGGCGCCATGCCGGTCGATCTCGACGGCGCCAGTGTCGATCTCGCCATCGGCTGCACCTATAAGTATCTCAATGGCGGCCCGGGCGCGCCGGCCTTCATCTATGCGGCGAAGCGTCATCACGAGAAGCTGATGCAGCCGCTCTCCGGCTGGTGGGGGCATGCCAAGCCTTTCGCCTTCGAGCAGGGCTATCGTCCCGATGCCGGCATCCGTCGCCTGCTCTGCGGCACGCAGCCGATCCTGTCCTTGCGGGCGCTGCAGGCCTCGCTCGATCTATGGGACACGATCGATCTCGTGGCGCTGCGCCAAAAGAGCATCGGGCTCACCGACCTCTTCATCGAGCTCGTCGAAGGCATGTGCAGCGAATATGGCGTGAAGCTCGCATCACCCCGTGACGGCAAGACGCGCGGCAGCCAGGTGTCCTTCGCGCATCCCGAGGGCTATGCGGTGATGCAGGCGCTGATTGCGCGCGGTGTGATCGGCGATTTCCGCGCCCCCGACGTCATCCGCTTCGGCTTCGCGCCGCTCTATATCCGCTATCGTGACGTCTATGACGCGGCGACCGTCCTGCGCGACGTGCTGGCCACGGGCGCCTGGCGCGATCCGCGCTACGCGACACGCTCGGCCGTGACCTGAGGGCTGCGCGCGACCATCATGAAGGTCTATCGCGATTACGACCAGGCGGAGCTCGACCGCAACTACACGCAGACTGCGTGGGCCGCGAACCAGGAGGAGATCATCGCCTGGTACGGGACCGAGAGCGCCACGTTGCGCGCCCGCCTCGCGTACCAGGCCGACATCGCCTACGGGGCGAGCGAAGTGGAGAAGCTCGACCTCTTTCCCGCCGCGCGCGGGGATGCGCCGATCTGCGTCTTCGTGCATGGCGGCGCCTGGAAGCTCCTGAGCAAGGCCGAATCCTGCTTCGCGGCCGAGACCTTCGTCGAGGCCGGCGTCCATTTCGTGGCGCTCGACTTTGCCGTGATCCCGCAGGTGCGGCTGCCTGAGATGGTGACGCAGGTGCAGCGCGGCATTCTCTGGGCGCATAGCCACGCGGGAAGCTTCGGCGGCGATGCCTCGCGGCTCCACGTCATCGGGCATTCCTCGGGCGCCCATCTCGTCGCCGCGGCGTTGACCAGCCCTTGGCCCGAGGGTGCAGAGGGCGAACGAGGCATCGTGCGCGGGGCGCAATGCGCGAGCGGCATGTACGATCTCGAGCCGGTGCTGCAGAGCCAGCGCGGCAGCTATTTGAAGCTGGACGCGTGTGAAGCCGACGCCTTGAGCCCCCTCCTCCACATCGATCGCCTGCGCTGCCCGCTGCAGATCGCCTATGGCGGGCGCGAGAGCCCCGAATTCCAGCGCCAATCGACGAGCTTCGCCGCGGCGCTCGAGGCCGCCGGCAAGCTCGACCGGCTGCTCCTCGCGCCGGAGCTCAACCATTTCGAGATCAGCCAGACCCTGGCACGTCGCGACGGCATCCTAGCCAGCGCCGCCCTCGATCTGATCGGAAGATCCTGATCGGCAAATCCTGATCGACACAACTTCGCGTAGATAAAGTCCGCTCAGCGGACATATGCGCACGCCTTCGCGATGTTGTGAGGGCGCATAAATCAGATTTATTGATATATAATATTGAGCCGCATTGCAATATAAATGCCCGCGTGATTGGCCCTGCTGTAGGGGCATTCTCGCAATTGAAGAATAGAGTCCCGCGGGGAGAATGCAATGTCGAAGGGAAACGGCCTGACAGCGAGCCTGCTGGCCCTTGGCGTAGCGCTCGGCTTGACGGCCGGTTCGACAGCGGCGCAGGCCGGCAAGACGCTCGATGCGGTGCGCAAGCGCGGCGAGCTCGTCTGCGGCGTCAGCACCGGCGTCGGCGGTTTCTCGGTCGTCGACAGCAAGGGCGAATGGACCGGGCTCACCACCGATTTCTGCCGCGCCGTCGCCGCGACCGTGCTCGGCGAGAACGCCAAGGTGAAATTCGTTCCCCTGAATCCGCAGCAGCGCTTCGCAGCCCTGCAATCGGGCGAGATCGATCTCCTCGCCACGCTCGCGACCTGGACGCTGACCCGCGACGCCTCGCTCGGCCTCCTCTATGCGGGCGTCTATTTCTACGATGGTCAGGGCTTCCTCGTGCCGAAATCGCTCGGCGTGAAGAGCGCGAAGGAGCTCGACGGCGCCTCGGTCTGCACCGCGACCGGCACGACGAGCGAGCTCAACCTCGCCGACTTCTTCCGTGCTAACAAGATCGCCTTCAAGCCGGTCGTGTTCGAATCGCAGAACGAGGCCCGCCAGGCCTTCTTCAGCGGGCGCTGCCAGGCCTTCTCGGCCGATGTCTCCTATCTCTCCTCGGTGCGCGCCTCGGACGCGCAAAAGCCCGATGATTTCGTGATCCTGCCCGAGATGATCTCGAAGGAGCCGCTAGGCCCTGTGGTGGCGCGCGACGACATCGATTTCCTCAACGTCGTGAAATGGACGCTCTTTGCGTTGCTCGAGGCCGAGGAGCATGGCGTCACCGCGGCCAATGTCGACACGATGAAGACGAGCGATGATCCGTCGGTGCAGCGCCTCCTCGGCGCGAACGGCGATCTAGGCAGCAAGCTCGGCCTCGATGCGGGCTGGGCCTATCAGGCGATCAAGAAAGTCGGCAATTACGGCGAGATCTTCGAGCGCAATGTCGGGACGGCGACGCCGCTGCATCTCACCCGCAACCTCAACGATCTGTGGAGCCGTGGCGGCCTGATGTACGCGATGCCGGCTCGATGATCGGGACCGCGCGATGGCCGTCGACACCCTGGCCGCATTGGCCCCTCGCACCGCGGCCTCGCGCGCCCTAGCCTTCCAAGCGCTGATCTTCGTTATCCTGGTGGCCGTCTGCGGCTACCTTGCCTTCAACCTCATCGGCAATCTCGGCGCGCGCTCCATCCATACGGGCTTCGGCTTCCTGTGGAGCGCCGCCGGCTTCGATATCGGCGAGAGCTTCCTTCCCTATGACGGGCGCGCCAGCTACGCGACCGCGCTCCTCGTCGGGCTCCTGAACACGTTCGCGATCACCTGCGCCGGCATCCTCATCTCGACGCTGATCGGCACGCTGATCGGGCCTGCGCGCCTCTCGCCGAACCCGCTCGTCGCGCCGCTCGCGGCCGCCTATGTCGAGGCGATCCGCAACGTGCCGCTGCTCCTGCAGCTCTATGTCTGGTATGCGGTGCTGACCCAGCTCCTGCCCTCCGATGGCGGCGCGCCGGCGCTGGTGCCCGGCCTTTACCTGACGAAGAGCGGGCTGCATTTCCCGACCTTCGGCGAGCCGCCGCGGCTCGCGCTCCCGGCGCTGATCCTCGGCCTAGCCTGCGCCTTCGCCTATCGCCGCGTGGCGCGGCGGCGCCAGGTCGAGAGCGGCGCGCCCGACCGCATCTGGCCAGCCATCCTCATCGCACTCACGCCTGTGATTCTGGTGCTGGCGCAGGCAGCCTTCACGACGCCGCTCGACCTGCCGCAGCAGAAGCGCTTCGGCTTCGTCGGCGGCGGCACGCTGACGCCCGAGCTCACTGCGCTGCTCGTCGGACTCTCGCTCTACAACGCAGCCTTCGTCGCCGAGATCCTGCGCGGCGCCATCCAGTCGGTCGCCAAGGGCCAGAGCGAGGCGGCGGCGGCGCTCGGGCTTCGCCGCTCGCAGGCGTTGCGCCTCGTTGTGGTGCCGCAGGCATTGCGCGTCGCCGTGCCGCCGCTCGCGAGCCAGTTCCTCAACCTCGCCAAGAATTCCTCGCTCGCCGTCGCCATCGGCTATCCGGACCTGATGTCGATCGGCAACACGATCATCAACCAGACCGGACAGGCGATCGAGGTGATTGGCATCGTCATGGCGGTCTATCTCGCGCTGAGCCTCGCTATATCGGGCTTCATGAACTGGTACAATGCCCGCGTCAGGCTAGAGGCGCGCGCATGAGCCTCTCGCTTTCCGACCTCAGGCGGCGCTTCTTCGGCAGCCTCGGCAACAGCCTCCTCACGCTCGCCATGCTCGCGCTCTTCGCGCTGGTGCTGCCGCCGCTCATCCGCTGGGCGCTGATCGACGCGACTTTCACCGCAGCGACACCCGCAGTATGCCGCGACGCCGGCGGCGCCTGCTGGGCATTCGTGCACGAGAAGCTCCGCCTCATCCTGTTCGGCCGCTACCCTTACGCCGAGCAATGGCGCCCGCTCGTCGCGATGGCCATCTTCGTCGCGCTGATCCTCACTGCGTGCGACCGCCGCCTGCCGCGCCGCCTCATCCTGTCGGCCTGCATTGTCGGCGTGCCGGTCGCCGCCATCCTGATGTGGGGCGGCATCCTCGGCCTCGAGCCGGTCGAGACGGCGCGCTGGGGCGGGCTGCCGCTCACCCTCATCCTCTCGCTCACCGGCATCGTGATCGCTTTCCCGCTCGCGGTGCTCTTGGCGCTCGGGCGATGCAGCGAGATGAGCTTCGTCTCGGCGCTCTGCACCGCCTTCATCGAGCTGATGCGCGGCGTGCCGCTCGTCAGCCTGTTGTTCATGGCCTCCTTCATGGTGCCGCTCTTCATGCCGAAGCACGTCCAGGTGGACGAGCTCTTGCGCGCGCTCGTCGCCATCTCGCTGTTCAGCGCGGCGTATCTCGCCGAGGCGATCCGCGGCGGGCTGCAGGCGGTTCCCAAGGGCCAGGAGGAGGCAGCCCATTCGCTCGGCCTCGGCCCAGCGCAAACGAGCCTCCTGATCATCGTGCCGCAAGCCTTGCGCATCGCGATCCCGGCGATCGTCAACATCTTCATCGGCCTCTTCAAGGACACCTCGCTCGTCGGCATCGTCGGGCTGATGGACCTGCTGCTCGCTGCGAAGCAGGCGCTGGGTGACCCCGCCTGGCGCAGCTACTCGCTCGAAGCCTATCTCTTCGTCGCGGCCCTCTATTTCGCCTTCTGCTTCTTCATGTCCCGCTACAGCCAGTCGCTCGAGCGAGGCGTGAGAGCGAGCGAAGGCAAGGCCTGAGGCCGCAGCGATATGGTTCGAGCACCTCGCGATTTGCCAATGATATCATTCCCGCGATATCATTGGTTTTTAGGATATCATGGCGATCACATGCAGGTTTCCAAATTGGGGGAACAGCCTGGCGGTGCGGCTGCCCAAGAAGCTCGTCGAAGAGATGGACCTCAGCGCTGGCGACGAAGTGGAGCTGATACCCGCCGATGGGGGGCGGCTCGCGGTATGCAAGGTCGATCGATGCGCCGAATTCCTCGACCGGATTCAAGGCTTTAACTGGCCCTCCCCGCCCGACTACAGATTTGACCGTGACGAGGCGAACGCACGGTGACCGCGTTCTACGATACGAACATCTTCGTCTACGCGTTCACCGAGGGTCCGAAGCAGACGGCCGCGCGCTTGGCTTTGGCCGAGGGTGGCGTCATCAGCGTGCAGGTGCTGAACGAATTCGCCAATGTGATGCGAAGGAAGCACCAGCGCGCCTGGGCCGAGATCGAAGCCGCGCTCGATGTCGTGCCATTCGATTTCCGGACGTGTTGCCAGTGACATTCGAGGCGCATGGCGCCGCCCTCTGCCTCGTCCGCGACCATAGCCTGTCGTTCTACGACGCACTGATTATCGCTTCGGCGCTCCAGGCGGAATGCGAAACCTTGTTCAGCGAGGACCTCCAGGATGGTCGCAGCTTTGGCGGATTGACAATCCACAATCCCTTCCGCGAAGGCCGAACCTGAGCGCCTTCTCTCTCATGAACGCGGTGCAATAGCGAGGCTCAATCCGTCGTCACGAGATCGCGCCCCTCCACCGCGTCGCATGTCGGGCTGAGCCAAGAGAGCCAGATGGCCGAGCTCCACGAGAAGTCCTTGCCGCCAAGGCCCGCGCCGTTGCGCGGATCGAAATATTCGCGCAAGCCATGCGTCTCGGCGAGGCGACGGGAATCGGCGCGGATGCGGTTTGCGACCTCGCCGAGGCCATAGCCCTTGAAGCCGTCGGCGATCATCCGGTTGACGACGAGCCAGACCGGGCCGCGCCAATAGCTCACCGGATCGAAGGCCGCGGCCTTGGGCGAGGTGCTCGGCACCGCATAGACGGCCTTGGTCGACCAGCCGGCGAGGATTTGCGCCAGCCGCTCAGCCTCGGCATCGGTGCAGGCCCGCGCATAGAGCGGCAGATAGGAGGCCGAGGTCGCGACGGGCGCGAGCCGCCCCGAGACGAGGTCGAGCGAGCGGAAGCTGCCATCCTCATGCTTGAGCCGGCCGAAGGCGGCAACACCGCGCTCGATCCAGCCTTCGAGCACCGCCGCCTCGGTGTCGCGGCCGAGCTCGCGCGCGAGCGCCAGGAGATCGCGATCAGCGCGCATCAGGATCGACTGCACGCCGATATCGCAGACGCGGAAGGAGAGGCCGCGTGCCACGAGTTCGCCTTGCCATTCGAGTGCCTTCGCCTCGTCGACGAGGCGCATGACGCGGTTGTAGAAATCATCGGTCGGCCGCTCGGCCGCGTTGACATGCGTCTTATCCTTGCGCAGCGCCGAAACGTCCCGAAGCGGCTTCACGCGCGAAAGCGGCTCGTCCCATTCGGGCGAGTTGTCGCGTCCAGTCTCCCAAGGATGCACCACCGTGACGAGGCCAGTCGCATCGGGATCGCGCGTCTCGTGCCACCAGCGATGCCAGGCGAGAAGCTGAGGAAAGAGCCCGCTCAATCGCTGACGCGCCTGCGCCTTGTCGGGCGCGGCCTGGAACAGAGCGCGTGCCGCGGTCGCGGCGACCGGCGGCTGCGAGATGCCGGTCGTCGGCGGCACATGTGCGGTGCCCCAGGTGTCGGGTCCGGGGTAGTAGCCGGGGTCAGGCCTATGGAAGACGATCGACGGCGCCATGCCGTCTTGCCACTGCCCGAGGAACAGCGTCTCGAGCTCGCGCCAGGCGCGATCCTCGTCGAAGACCGCAAAGCCCATGGCGACGAAGGCCGAATCCCAATTCCATTGGAACGGGTAGACCTTGGCGTTCGGCACAGTGTAGCCGCCGCGGTCATTGGCGACGAGCGTGTCACGGGCGAGGCGGTCGAGTTCAGTCGAGACAGTCACGCAGCAGCTCCGATGGCAAGTCCGGTATCGCGGCTCATCCAGACGGCACGCCCGGGGTCGAGCCGCAGCCCGAGCTGCGCACCGGGCCTTGTGGCCAGCTGCGGCGGCGCGACGATGCGGACCTTGGTGTCCCAGACGGTGCCGGTGATGAGGAGATGCGAGCCCATGGGCTCAGCGACCTTGACCGTGAAGGGCAGCCCCTTGCCGTCATCGGCGAGCCTCACATCCTCGCCGCGAAAACCGAGCTGCAAGGCGCTCGTCGCCGGGGGTGAAAGCGCGAGACCCTGCAGGGCCTGCCTGCGCTCCGCCGCATCGACGTCGAGGAAGTTCATCGGCGGCGACCCGACGAAGCCGCCGACGAAGGCGGTCGCCGGGCGCGAATAGACCTGGGTTGGCGTATCGCATTGCACGATGCGCCCGCCATGCATCACCGCGATGCGGTCGGCCAGGCCCATCGCCTCCGTCTGGTCATGGGTCACATAGATTGTGGTGGTGCCGGCCTCCTGCAGCACGCCCTTGAGCTCGGCGCGCATCTCGAGGCGCAACAGCGCGTCAAGATTAGAGAGCGGCTCGTCCATCAGGAGCACCGCAGGCTCGACCGCGAGCGCGCGCGCCACCGCGACGCGCTGGCGCTGTCCGCCCGAGAGCTTCGCCGGGTAGCGCTCGAGATAAGGCTCGATATGCAGGAGCCCTGCCGCCTTCTTCACCTGCCTCGCGATGACGTCCGCGGGCTTGCCCTGCATGGTGAGGCCGAAGGCGACATTGTCGTAGACCGTCATATGCGGGAAGACCGCATAGTTCTGGAACACCATGGCGAGGCCGCGTTGCGCGGGCTTCAGCGCCGAGACGTCCCGCCCGCCGATCAGCACTCGCCCCGCACTCTGCGTCTCGAGGCCGGCGATGATGCGCAACAATGTGGTCTTGCCGCAGCCCGATGGGCCGAGGAGCGCGATGAACTCGCCATCAGCGATCTCGAGGCTGATATCGGTGAGGGCCGCCACTTGGCCGTAGCTCTTCTCGATCTTCTCAATGAGGATTCCAGACATCTTTTCTCCGTTCAGCGGTTCGAGACGCCCCACATGGCGAAGAGGTATTTGCGCACCGCGAAGATGAAGAGGACGGACGGCACGATCAGGATGAAGCCGCCGGCGAAGCGGTAATGCAGCGGCGATTCCGAGAGCACGGCGAGGAGATAGGCGGTGAGCGTGCGATGTGTCACCGTCAGCACCGAGGCGGCGAACACCTCGTTCCAGGAGATCACGAAGGCAAAGATCGCGGCGGCGGCGATGCCCGGCAGCGCGAGCGGCAGCACGATGCGGCGGAAAGCGGTGAAGCGCGAGCAGCCGAACACCCATGCCGCCTCCTCGAATTCGCGAGGGATGCCAGCGAAGAGGCCGGCCGAGATCAGCGCCGCGAAAGGCAGGGCGAGCGCCGTGTGCACGAGCGCGACGCCGAGCGGCGTGTCGTAGAGGCCGAGCCTGATGAAGACGACGGTTAGCGGCAAGGCGAGGATCGCGAGCGGGAAGGCGCGCGTCATGAGCAGCATCAGGCGAAACGCATCGGCGCCCTTGAAGGGGTAGCGGGCGAGCGCATAGCCCGCCGGCAATCCGAGCGCGATCGAGAAGACCATGGTCAGCACGGCTGCGATCACGGAATTCAAGGCCGCCTGCCAGACGCCCTCGATCCGCATGAAGGACCAGAGCGCGTCGAGCGAGGCATCGCCCGGCCAAATGCTCTTCGGCCATTTGAAGACGCCGGCGCGCCCGCCGAAAGCGCCGAGCGCGATGAGATAAATCGGCACCAGGATCCAGGCGCACAAAACCGCGACGCCGCTCGCGAAAAGGAGCTTACGGGCGCCTCTCACGCGCCTCCTCACGGCTGCGTCTCCGGCCGCGCGCGCAGCGCTTTGAGATAGATGAAGGTCGCGGCGAGCGAGACCGCCATGATCAGCACCGCATAGGCGGCCGCGACCCCGTAATTCTGGTTCTCGTTCTGCCACACGAAGGCTTCACCCGTGAGCACCGGAAAATTCCGCCCGCCGAGTGCGTAGACGACGGCGAAGACCTCGAAGGCGAGCACGGTGCGCAGGATCAGCGCTGATTGCAGCGAGGGCTTGAGCAGCGGCAAGGTGATACGGCGGAACTTGACCCAGGGTGTCGCGCCGAAGATGTCGGCCGCCTCGCCGAACTCCTTGGGGATGAGCTGGAGGCCGGCAACCAGGATGACGAGCACGATCGCGGTCGCCCGCCACATCTCGGCGAGCACGATGCCGATGAAGAGGGTGACGGGCGTTTCCGCGTTGAGCCAGGCGGTCTGGCCGGCGATCAGGCCGAGCTTGAAGAGCGCGCTGTTGAGATAGCCCGTATTCTGCAGGATCGCGAGCCAGACGAGGCCGGCCGCGAGGTCTGAGACGCCGAGTGGGATGGTCCAGATCCAGAGCACGATGTCACGGCCGCGCGCGAGCTTCTGGAGCATCAGGCCCATGCCGAGCGCGAGCGCGACCTGCAGCGGAATGACCGCAATGACGAGCATGAAGGTGTTGCGGATCGCGACCCCGAAATTGAGGTCGCCGGTCATGCGCGCGTAATTGCCGAGTGACCAGGCGCCGCCCGTCGTGAAGGAGAGCGCGATCGTCTGGACGAGCGGCACGAGGAAGAGGAGCGTGAGGAACAGAATCGCAGGCGCGATCAGGAGATAGGGCAGGACATCGCCCCTCGCCTTCCGCGCCACGTGCCCCGCATCTGCGCCCTGTGTCATATTCTGCATCGCGCTTCGCCGCGCTGCCTACTTGAGGTTCCGCTCAGTTCACCGGGCAGGGGCCGCTGCTCGGCTTGTCCGGCGCCCAGCAGGGCGCCTTCGTCGTCGCGATGATGTCGCGCATCACGGCGGCCTCGGCATCGAGCGTTGGGCGCACCGGCTCGCCGCGCAGCACGATCCTCTGGAAGGTGTCAGTGAACACTTTGTTGAACTCGCCGCCCTTGTCCCCGATGCCGACCGGCAACAGCACGGGCAGCGCGTCCTTCGCGTTTTGCGTCCTGGCGATCCCCTCGGCGAGCAGCTTGATGCCGGGCGAGAGATCGGCCGGCAGCTTCGCCTCGACCACCGGGAAGAAGCCGGTCTCGGCCGCGGTGAGGATCTGCGTCTCGGGCTTTTCGAGATGCTGGATGACGGCGGCGGCGCCGGCGCGGTCCGGCGCGCCCTTGACGATGCCGAGGCCGACGATCACCGGCATATAGGCGCGCCCCTTCGGGCCCGCCGGCGGCGGCACCACGAGGTAATCCTCGGGCGTCGCCTGCAAGGCGTCCTTGAATCGCGAGATATGGTCCCAGGCGATCCACACCTCGCCCGCCTGCAGCGGATCCTGCATGAAATCATAGCTCGTGGAGTTCGGATTGACGCTCGCCCAGAGCGTCTTGAAATCACTCCACATCGCCTCGGCCGCGGCTGACCGGAACTCGCTCACCGAGGAGGCCGTGTAGGAGGGATAGAGATAGCCCTGCAGGAAGCGCGCGAAGAGGCCCTTCGGCCCGGCCGGGAAGCCGAGGCGGCGCTGCCCCGTCTTGTCGGCGATCGCCTTCGCCCATTGGGCGAGCTGATCGTAGGTCAGCGCATTGACGTCGGCGCCGGCCGGAAGGTACGGCAGGGCGTCCCTTTTGACGACCAGCACATAGGTCGCCTGCATCCAGGGAATATAAAGCTGGTGCTCGCCGCCGAACTTGCCGAGCTCCATCAGGCTTGCGGGAATGTTGCGCGACTTCACGGCCTCCGCGACATCGTCGACCGCGTCGAGCGCGCCGATCGGCACCAGCGGCTGCAGCTCACCATGCAGTGCCCCGACGAGACTCACCGTGTGCTTGCCGGCCGTATGCTCGGCCTGCATGCGCACCGTGAAGGGCGACGGCTCGTCGACGATGAAGGTTGTCTTCGGCGCGCCCTTGAGCAGGAGGTCGCGCACCTTCTGCGCCTCCTCGATCGGGCGAAGCTGCGTCGACAGGAAGACGAGCTCCTCGGCCTTTGCGGGCCGCGCTGTCGTCACGGCGGCCGTGACGGCCAAAAATCCTGCGGCGAGCGCCATGCGCCATGATGTCGGCATCGTGTCCTCCCTGTCGTCATTTCGCCTGTCGTCTTTTCGTCTTGGCCGGCGCGACCTTGCCGGTCGGCCGGCAGGCTCGTGCGTCGTCGGTCAGGCGTGCCTCGATCTGCGCATCAGATGCACATCAGGCATTCGGCGCCGCGGTCGATTCGCGTTCGATGATGTTGACCTCGCAGATCTCCTGCAGGGTCGCGGGATCGGCGCCGCCGAGTCGCGCCAGCATCATCTCGGCGAGCTTCTCTCCGGTCGCCGCGATTGGCAGCTCCATGGTGGTGAGCGGCGGATCGCAGAATTGCGTTGTGACGAGGTTGTCATGGCCGACGATCGACAGATCGCGCGGCACCTCGAGGCCGAGCTGGCGCGCAGCCCGCAAGGCGCCGAAGGCCATGCGGTCCGTGGCGCAGATGAGCGCGGTCGGGCGCGAGGCGCCGTGCAGGGCTTCGAGCGCCGCGCCGCAGCCGCCCGATTCCTCGGCGCGATGCTCGATGATCTGCGGCTCGAGGCCCGCCTCCTCCATAGCCCGCGCATAGCCGCGCACCCGCATCACCGCGAAGGTGAAAGCCGATGGCGCCGCGAGATGCGTGATGCGCCGATGGCCCATCGCGACGAGACGGCGCACCGCATCGGCGAAGGCTGTCTCGCCATCGCCATCGACGAAGGCATGCTCGCTCTCATTCTCGCAGCGCCCCATGGCTACGAAAGGAAAGCCGAGCTTCTGCAGATAGTCGATGCGCTGGTCGCGGCGCCTTGTGCGCACCACGAAGATTCCGTCGGCGCGCCGCCCCTCGACGATGCGTCGATAGGTCTTGAGCTCCTCGGGGCCGGGCGCCGCAGCGATCAGGGTGAGGTCATAGCCCGCGCTCGCGAGCTTCTGCCCCATCGGGGCGAGGATCTCGATATAGAGCGGCTCGTTGAACTGGCCGGGCTCGGTCGGCAGCACCAGCGTCACGAGCTCGCTCGAGCCTTTGCGCAGGCGCCGCGCCGCGGCGTTCGGGCGATAGCCCACGGCATCGGCCGCCTCGCGCACCAGCCTTCGCGTCTCGGCCGCGACATCCCCATAATCGTCGAGCGCCCGCGACACGGTGGTGATCGACAGGCCGAGCGATTGAGCAAGCGATCTCAGGGACGTCATCTTGCGCCGCCGAAAAAAGGACCCGAAACGTTTCGGGCGACGGCTAAGTTGTAGAAGACATCACGATTCCGCGCAAGCACCCTTCCCTTTAAAGCTCCCTCTCCGCGAGCTCACGGAAGGCGTCGGGCACCGAGCGCGCCGGGCCGAGTGCCACCGAGGCGTAGCCGATCGCCTCGAAGCCGAAGCGATCCCGGATCTTGTCGACGGCGCGATCGGCCGTGAAGCGGGCCATCCCGCTCGGGCTGCCTTGGCGGCACGCCTCATCGGCGAGGCCGAGAGGCAGGTCGAGCTGCGGCTGCCAATCGCTCTCGAGATGCGAGACCTGGATCGCGAGGAGCGAGATCGTCCCTTCCCGCGGGTGAGCGGCGAGCACCTGGCTCACCAGCTCCTCGGCGATCTCGGCGAGGATCGCGGTCGCCGCGATTGGCAGATCGAGCGTGATAGAGCGTGTGACGGAGCGCAGATCGGCGAAGCGGACGCGCACCGTGACGGTGCGGCCCGGGCGCGATTTCGCCCGAAGCCGCGTTGCGACCCTGTCGGCGAGATGGCGCAGCGTCGGGCGCACAACGCTTTGGCGCGCCGGTTTGCGACCGAGCGCCGATTGCGCGCCTGCCGATCGCGCCCGGTTCCGTGGCACGATGGCGCGCGGATCGCGGTTGAAGGCGAGCGCCTTCAGCTTCTCGCCGGCCGCACGCCCGAGCAACCCCTCGAGCGACCAGCCGGGCAAGATGGCGAGCTGCCCGATCCTGTCCACGCCGATCTCGGCGAGACGTGCCTTGGTGGCCGGCCCAACGCCCCACATCAGCTCGACCGGCAAGCCATGCAGGAAGGCGAGCTCGCGCTCCGGGTCGACGACCACGAGCCCGTCGGGCTTCGCCACCTGCGAGGCGATCTTCGCGAGATGCTTGGTGCGCGCCACACCGACCGAGATCGGCAGGCCGAGCTCGGTCCTGACCCGCCGCCGGATCGCGGCGGCGATCTCGGCCGGCGAGCCGAAGAGATGCGCGCAGCCCGCAACGTCGCAGAAGGCCTCGTCGATGGAGATGCGCTCGACGAGCGGCGTGAAATCGCCGAGCACGCCGATGGCAGCATCGCCGAGCCGCTGATAGTCGTCGAAATGGCCGCCGACGAAGACGAGCTGCGGGCAGAGCTCGCTCGCGCGGCGCCCGGGCATTCCGCTATGGACGCCGAACGCCTTCGCCTCATAGGAAGCGGCGAGCACGACTCCACCGCCGACCGCGACCGGCCTGCCGCGCAGCGACGGATCGAGCAGCTGCTCGACCGAAGCGTAGAAGGCGTCGAGATCCGCATGCAGGATGGTAGCCGCCATTTCCATCGGAAGCGCTCACGGGACGGAACATAAAGGGAACATATGCGGTTGGTTGTCAAGCCTTCTTCCTTCTCCCGCAGCGGGAAGAAGGTGCGAAATCGTCGGTAGAAGAATCTGCGCAGCGAGGGCGGATGAGGGGGCGCAAGGTCTTCGCTTCAAGGTCTGGCGCTTCCCTGGCGCCCCTCATCCGTCGCGACTACCTGGCGACACTTTCTCCCGCATCGCGGGAGACGGAAGAAGGCTCACCTCCGCGGGCGCTCGCGCGGCGGCAAGAGACCCGGCAGGAGCGGGGCATCGCCTTGCAAGTCGATGCCTTCGAGCGACAGGAGCTGCTCCTTGGTAAAGGTGCCCCCGAAGGCCGAGAAACCGCCGAGCTTGCCGCCTTTGGCGAGGATGCGATGGCAGGGGATGATGATGGCGACCGGGTTGCGCGCCAGCGCCTGGCCGACCTCGCGCGCGTCTCCCGGGGCGCCGATGCGTGTGGCGAGCTCACCATAGCTCACGGTCTCGCCCCAGCGGATCTCACGCGCCGCCTCGTAGACGCTGCGATCGAAGGGGCTCGTCCCCTTGAGGTCGAGCGCGACGTCGGCGAAGTCGATTCTCTCGCCTTCGAGGTAGGCCGTGATGTCGGCGACCGTCTCGCGCATCTGCGGCGTCGGCTCTTGGGCCTCGGCTTCCGGCACGCGTGCCCGCATGCGCTTATCGGTCGCGGTCCTGTCGAGCTCGGGGAGCTGGAGACGCGTCATGCCCTTGTCGCTCCAGGCGATCCCGCAAGTGCCGATCGCAGTGTCGAACAAATGATACGGCACCATCTCCGGAACCTCAGCAACCACCTCCCGAAATGATGGAGATCCGCGGGCGTGATGACAAGCGCGTCCCCTCGACTGGGCGCGCGGAGGCCTCAAGGAAATGTGATGGAATGGTGACGGTCATCGCGAAGTCTTGCGGATGGGTCGCCGCGTTGCGTCGTCCCACGAGCGCGCCTTCAGCGCCTTTCGGAACGAGTTTGCGCTCACGGCGACACGCGACCATTCGGGAGCCTCACGTGACGGGAGTGAATGCCGCTCTTGCCTTTGCCACGCTCAATGTGGTGCTGCTCCGGCGGTGCCCCGAGCTGAATCTTCGTCAAGCCGCGCGAATCTTCCACGCAATGTAGGTGCCAGTTTGCACGATTGGGTTTGTGGACAGTTCGGTGGCATCCTTTGAGAAAACCGATCGCTGCCAGCACAGCTTTTCTTCTGGCGCGAGCTTGTCGAACTCGGCGCGAAGCAGCGCTTCCCTCTTGTCCAGCCGAGCCTGACGTTCCGGTGGCAGTGGTGCCGAGGATGCGCGGCTCAAGCGGCGACTGATGCCCGCCACCTCCCTCATCGGCAAGCCGTGCCTCAGCTTTGGGATGATGCCTTGATCGTCACGTTTGCCACTCGTCTCGCAGTCTAGAGCGCATTGCAGAGCCGAGTGAAAATCTTCGTCAGACACCTGCCCGTCACTGGGCAGCTCGGCGCGGAGAACGTCCAACACGGGCTCCCGATCCGTCTCGGGTATTTCAGCCAACCTCTCGGTCGCATATTTCATTTGCGCCTTAGTTAGCATGCAGCTGTCCTCGTCTCTGTGCTCAATGACAGGGCGAGCAAACTTGCTCCCGACGATCTTTATATTTTTTGCAGTGGCGGTTCACAAGCAGGACGCGATGGCACCTGGTGGCCTTGGCAAACTTCATCGGCCTTCGTCTTGCACGGGCCAAATCTTTGCTCAAGAACCGGCCCGGGCACCCGCGACTAAACCCGAGCAATCCCGGCGTAGAAGTCGTGGTGGCCGCAACAAGTGCGGCCATGACGGCTCAGAGGATTGCCCGGAGGGCGGTGAAGAGACCCTACCGGCTGTTGCCGCCGTCGCCGCGCGGCTGCAGGACGAGCGGACCGCTGCTGCCTCCACCTCCGCCGCCGCCGAAGATCGAGAAGAAGCTGCGCGTCGGGCGCGCGACGGGTGCCTGGATCGGCTCGCCGATCTCCGGCCGCGGAGCGATCCGGCCGCTATTCGTGGCGACCGGCGCAACGGCCGGCTTCTCCTTGCCAGGGGGCGCCGTCGGCTTGTTGAGGCTGCCCTTGAGCTCGGGCTCGGCCGGGGCTTCCTCTTCCTTGGCCTCGACGATGATATCCTTGCCGCCTTTGCAGTCGGTGAGCCAGATATCGTAGATCGGATGCTCGATCGCGTGCAGGCCCGGGCTCGCGGCGAACATCCAGCCCGTGAAGATGCGCCGATACTCGTTGCTGAAGGTGACCTCGTTCACCTCGATGAAGGCCGTCGAGTTCGCGGCCTCGGTCGGCGGGCGCGAATAGCAGACGCGCGGCGTCAATTGCAGCGAGCCGAACTGCACGGTCTCGCCAACCGCGACATCGAAGGAGATGATACGGCCGGTGATCTTGTCGAGCCCCTCGAAGGTCGCGCTCGGATTGGAGATCTTGTCGGCGTGCGCCGGACCGAAGGGGAGCCATGCCACGAAACTCGCGGCGGCAAACGCGATGGCGGCATTCCGAGAGCGCAGCATCAGCGGTGATCGCAGCATTACGGGCCTTTGACTAGTCGCAAAAATATCGGAATGGTTGCAAATCGTCGTCGCGAGGCCGCCGCTCAGCGACCGACTGCAGCCCTTTAACATCAGGAAGGCGGCGGAGAAATGGCGGGTTTTCGGTCTCTCGTCCTGTGATCGGGCGCGACCACCTCAAGCCTTCATCTCGATCTCGACGAAGCTCATGGGGTTTTGCCCCCCATTGACCACATTGTGCTCGACGCCCTTGTCGCGACTATAGGCGGCGCCCGCCTTCTGCGAAACGCGGCCCTCGCCGGCTGCGCTCTCGATCAGGAACTCACAATCGGTGAGCGGCACGACCACATAAGACATATGGTGAATATGCCAGCCGGTTTCCGCGCCGGGGCTGAAATCGTAGCGGGTCACACGGCAGCGCTCATCCTCGCAGAGGATGATCGCGACCGCGGGCTCGCGCGCCGTGAATTTGGTCGCCGGCACGGATCAGCCCGGCGTCCAGGCGTCGTAATCGCCGGTCGCCGGCTGGCGCACCCCTTCATTCAGGGTCGAGCCCCTTGGGCGGTAGGCGAAGGGGGTGCCGGTCCGATTCGGCTGATGCGGCTTTTGCCACTCGCGCGGCTCGTAACTCTCCTGCGAGGGCGGAACATCGACCGTGTGATGCAGCCAGCCGTTCCAGCCTTCCGGGATCTTCGAGGCCTCGGCCTCCCCGTTATAGATGACCCAGCGCCGCTCGATGCCGAGCGCGGGATCCTTCCGGCCGCCCTTCAGCCGATAATAGACGTTGCCCTGATGATCCTCGCCGACGCGCTCGCCGTCGCGCCAAGTGGTGAATTGGGTGCCGAAGGTCTGGCCGTTCCACCAAGTGAAGAATTTGAGGAGGAACTGTTTCATGAAGGGGTCCGCGACACATGGAGCGCTGATCGGCTCGTTTGCGCCTTCTGCCTTGCCGCAGCCCTCCTGTCCAGCCGAAAGAGGCATGTCGCGGAAGCGCGGCGCAAGGCCTCACGAAGGCGCCACTGCGACATCGGCAGGCTTGATCGGAAGGCGGTTGCGCCCCATGCTCAAAGCACAAGGCCAAAGAGCGGAAATCGGTCTTTGGAAAAGGTCACTATGAAACAACGGTTTAGGGCGAAGCGGATCACACTCGTCTCGCCCGATGCATGGTCATGACGCGCTTGGCATCTCGATGGCGCTCGGCGAGGATGGGCCAAAGGCCACAGGGCGGAAGCGCGACGGAGCATCATGAGCGATCACCACGCCGTTGAGGTGCGTCACTTCGATCATCCCGGCGCCGGCCGCAAGCGCGCCAAGCCGACACCCAAGGGCCGCCAGCTCGATCCAAAGGCGCTCGCCGAGATCGAGGCGCTGCTCGCCGGTCAGCCGGTCCGCCGCGACCTCCTGATCGAGTTCCTGCATCTCATCCAGGACCGCTATCACCAGATCTCGGCCGCCCATCTCGCGGCGCTCGCTGAGCATATGCGGCTTTCTTTCGCCGAGGTGTTCGAGACCGCGACCTTCTATGCGCATTTCGACATCGTGAAGGAGGGCGAGCCCGATCTTCCTCCCGTGACGGTCCGGGTCTGCGACAGCCTCACCTGCGCGCTTTTCGGGGCGGAAAAGCTCCTCGGCGAGCTCGCCTCTTCGCTCGGGCCTTCGGTGCGCGTGGTGCGCGCGCCTTGCGTCGGCCTCTGCGATCAGGCGCCCGCCGTCGAAGTCGGGCATAATTTCCTGCACAAGGCCGATCGCGGCGCCGTCGAGGCCGCGCTAAAGGCGGGCGACATCCATCCGCATCTTCGGTCTTATGTCGATCACGACGCCTATGTGGCGGCGGGCGGCTATGCGCTGTTGCGCCGCGTGCGCGCGGGCGAGCTCGGTACCGAGGCGCTGCTCAAGGCGCTCGACGATGGGGGCTTGCGCGGCCTCGGCGGCGCCGGCTTCCCCACGGGACGCAAATGGCGCTCTGTGATCGGCGAGCCGGGCCCACGCCTGATGGCGGTCAACGCCGATGAGGGCGAGCCGGGCACCTTCAAGGACCGCGTCTATCTCGACAGCGACCCGCATCGCTTCCTCGAAGGCATGCTGATCGGCGCCCATGTGGTCGAGGCGCAGGATGTCTACATCTATCTGCGCGACGAATATCCGATCACCCATGAGATCCTGCGGCGCGAAATCGGCAAGCTCCCCGAGGGTGGCCCCACCATCCATCTGCGGCGCGGTGCCGGCGCCTATATCTGCGGCGAGGAATCATCGCTCCTCGAAAGCCTCGAGGGCAAGCGCGGCCTGCCCCGCCACAAGCCACCCTACCCGTTCCAGGTCGGGCTCTTCGGCCAGCCGACCCTCATCAACAATGTCGAGACGCTCTATTGGGTGCGCGACATCGTCGAGAAGGGCGCCGCCTGGTGGAAGAGCCATGGCCGCAACGGGCGCTTCGGGCTGCGCAGCTTCTCGGTCTCCGGCCGCGTCAAGGAGCCGGGCATGAAGCTCGCGCCGGCCGGCATCACGGTGCGCGACCTGATCACCGAATATTGCGGCGGCATGGCGGAAGGCCATGTGTTTGCCGCCTATCTGCCGGGCGGTGCATCTGGCGGCATCCTGCCGGCCGCGATGGACGATATCCCGCTCGATTTCGGCACGCTCGAGAAATACGGCTGCTTCATCGGCTCGGCCGCGATCGTCGTCTTGTCCGACAAGGACGATGTGAAGGAGGCGGCGCTCAACCTGATGCGCTTCTTCGAGGATGAGAGCTGCGGCCAATGCACGCCCTGCCGGGCCGGCACGCAGAAGGCCGTGATGCTGATGCAGCAGAAGAGCTGGAATCGCGAGCTTCTCGGCGAGCTCTCGGATGCGATGCGCGACGCCTCGATCTGCGGGCTCGGCCAGGCCGCCTCCAATCCGCTGACGACGGTGATGAAATATTTCCCCGAGGAATTCCCGCCCTGACGGGCAGTGTCGCGAGGAGCGGCTTTCCGCTTCTCGCACGGAAGTGATGCGCTTGCGAAGACAGGAGACGGCCGAATGACGCAGATCGCATTCGAGCTCGACGGGCGCCAGGTGGAGGCGAAGCCTGGCGAGAGCATCTGGCAGGTGGCGCAGCGGCTCGGCACCGAGATCCCGCATCTGTGCTATTCGCCGGAGCCCGGCTACCGCGCTGACGGCAATTGCCGCGCCTGCATGGTCGAGATCGAAGGCGAGCGCGTGCTCGCCGCCTCCTGCACGCGCAAGCCCACGATCGGCATGAAGGTCAAGACGGCGTCGTCGCGTGCCGTCAAGGCCCGCGAGATGGTGATGGAGCTCCTCATCGCCGATCAGCCGAAGCGCGAGACCGCGCATGATCCGACCTCGCGCTTCTGGAGCTGGGCCGACAAGGTCGGCGTCACCGAGAGCCGTTTTCCCGCGGCAAAGCGCTGGGAAGCAGATCCGAGCCATGCGGCGATGCGCGTCAATCTCGACGCCTGCATCCAATGCGGCCTGTGCGTGCGCGGCTGCCGCGAGGTGCAGGTGAACGACGTTATCGGCATGGCCTACCGCAATGCCAACGCCAAGATCGTCTTCGATTTCGACGACCCGATGGGGGAATCGACCTGCGTCGCCTGCGGCGAATGCGTGCAGGCCTGCCCGACCGGCGCCCTGATGCCGTCAGCCTATCTCGATGCGAATGAGACGCGCACCGTCTGGCCGGATCGCCAGGTCGATTCGCTCTGCCCCTATTGCGGCGTCGGCTGCCAGGTCACCTACAACGTCAAGGACGAGAAGATCGTCTATGCGGAAGGCCGCAACGGTCCGGCGAATGAGAACCGGCTCTGCGTCAAAGGCCGCTTCGGCTTCGATTATATCCATCACCCGCATCGCCTGACGAAGCCACTGGTGCGCCTGCCCAACACCCCTAAGGACGCGAATGATCAGGTCGACCCGGCCAATCCCTTCACGCATTTCCGTGAAGCGAGCTGGGAGGAGGCGCTCGATCTCGCGGCTGGCGGGCTGAAGCGCATCCGCGACGCACACGGGCCGAAGTCGCTCGCGGGCTTCGGCTCGGCCAAAGGCTCGAACGAAGAGGCGTATCTGTTCCAGAAGCTGGTGCGGACCGGCTTCGGCTCAAACAATGTCGATCATTGCACGAGGCTCTGCCACGCCTCCTCGGTCGCGGCCCTAATGGAAGGGTTGAATTCGGGCGCGGTCTCGGCGCCCTTCTCGGCCGCGCTCGACGCCGAGGTGATCATCGTCATCGGCGCCAATCCCGGTGTGAACCACCCGGTCGCCGCGAGCTTTATCAAGAATGCCGCGAAGAAGGGCGCGAAGCTGATCGTCATGGATCCGCGCCATCAGCAGCTGTCGCGGCACGCGCTGCACCATCTCGCCTTCAAGCCGGGCTCGGATGTGGCGCTGCTCAATGCCATGCTCCACACCATCGTGACCGAGGGGCTGACCGACCAGCAATATATCGCCGGCTACACCGAGGGCTTCGAGGCGCTGAAGGAGCGGATCAGCGAATTCTCGCCGGAGAAGATGGAGGCGGTCTGCGGCATCGACGCCGCGACCATCAAGGAAGTCGCGCGGCTCTACGCCAAATCGCAGGCCTCGATCATCTTCTGGGGCATGGGCATCAGCCAGCATGTGCACGGCACCGACAATGCGCGCTGCCTGATCGCGCTCGCGTTGGTCACCGGCCAGGTCGGCCGCAAAGGGACGGGGCTGCACCCGCTGCGCGGCCAGAATAATGTCCAAGGCGCGTCGGATGCCGGCCTCATCCCGATGTATTATCCGGATTACCAGCCGGTCGATCGCCAGCAATTCATCGATTACTTCGAAGGCTTCTGGCAGCAGGAGCTCGACCATAAGCGCGGCCTCACCGTGGTCGAGATCATGCATGCGGTGCATGCGGGCGAGATCCGCGGCATGTATGTCGAGGGCGAGAACCCGGCCATGTCCGATCCCGACCTGCAGCATGCGCGCCAGGCCCTCGCCAAGCTCGAGCATCTCGTGGTGCAGGACCTCTTCGTCACCGAGACCGCCTTCCACGCCGATGTCATCCTGCCGGCTTCGGCCTTTGCCGAGAAGGGCGGCACCTTCACCAACACGGATCGGCGCGTGCAGCTCGCGCGTCCGGTCATCAAGCCACCGGGCGATGCGCGCCAGGATTGGTGGATCATCCAGGAGATCGCACGACGCATCGGGCTCGAGTGGAACTATGCGGGCCCGAGCGAAGTCTTCACCGAGATGGCCTCAACCATGCCGTCACTGAAAAACATCTCCTGGGAGCGGCTCGAGCGCGAGGGCGCCGTCACCTATCCAGTCGATACGACGGATGGGCCGGGCAACGAGATCATCTTCACGACCGGCTTCCCGACGCAGAGCGGGCGCGGCAAGATCGTGCCGGCGCGCGTGTTGCCGCCGGACGAGATTCCAGACGACGAGTATCCGATGGTGCTCTCGACCGGACGCGTGCTCGAGCATTGGCATACGGGCTCGATGACAAGGCGCGCCGGCGTCCTCGACGCGCTCGAGCCTGAAGCCGTCGCCTTCATGTCGCCGCGCGAGCTCGGCCGGCACGACCTGCGGCCAGGCGATCTCATCCATGTCGAGACGCGCCGCGGCGCGATCGAAGTGAAGGTGCGCGCCGACCGCGACGTGCCTCAGAACATGGTGTTCATGCCGTTCTGCTACGCCGAGGCAGCGGCAAATCTCCTGACCAACCCCGCCCTCGACCCCTTCGGCAAGATCCCCGAGTTCAAGTTCTGCGCCGCCCGCGTGAGCGCCGTAGGAGTGAAGGTAGCGGCGGAGTAGGCAGAGAGGCGTCGGCGCCAAACCTCTCCCCTGGCGGGCCCCCCGGCGGGAGAGGACGGATCGAAGCGCAGATCCGGGTGAGGGGGCGGCGCCAGCGCGGGGAGGCACGCTCACCTTGGCCGCGGGCCGGCGTCGCGCGATGATGGCGCAGGGCGAGCCGCCCCGGACTCCCCTATGGGGGCGCTGCTCCCCTCACCCGGAGTCCTTCGCTTCGCTACGGGTTCCGACCTCTCCCGCCAGGGGAGGTCGGTCGCCGCTCCAATCACGCG
>Ga0318562_10000234_pt1 | contig 26244 bp, 29 predicted proteins | sample GRESIP066b5f18_FD_203688 | JGI IMG/M metagenome (GOLD analysis project Ga0318562, IMG submission 203688) | Tropical soil microbial communities from Luquillo Experimental Forest, Puerto Rico - GRE.SIPMG.066b5f18 | ecosystem: Environmental > Terrestrial > Soil > Tropical forest > Bulk soil... | reverse complement strand
CTACTCGATCAGCCCGCAGGCGGTGATCAAGATCTGCTCGAACGGCATGACGATCAAGCGTGACGCCATCGCGCAGGTCCACCTCGGCGGGAAGATGGACGCCGGTCGCATCGAGTTCAGCCTCGACACGCAGCGGCGGAACCTCGACCTGATCGTCGCGCAGACACGCGACGCGGTGAAGCAGTTCCTCTCGACCGACTACCTGAGCAGCGTCGTGGAGGAGATCACCGAGAAGGCCGACAAGCGCGTCACGGACGCTCCCGCGACGATCCAGCGGGTCGGCAAGACGGTCGGGTTCTCCGAGACCGAGCAGAGGTCGATCCTCGACTTCTTCATCGCCTCGGGAGACCTCACGGCCGGGGGCGTGATGAACGCGGCGACCGCGGCGGCGCAGACCGTCGAGAGCCCGCACCGTCAGGCGGAGATCGAGGACCTCGCCCTGGACGTCCTCGAAGCCGTCTAACGTCCGGCCAGCGGAGCGCAGGGACCCGTCGAGGGGCGGGTCTCTGTTCTCCCTGGTAGGACAGGCTAGACATCGGGACGCACCCGATCTAGACTGGCCTTGCCAGATCACCGGACCCCGAGGAGGGACCACGATGAACCCGCTACTCCGCAAGCAGTTCCAGGACCGGTTCGCCGGTCGCTTGGACCCGCAGATCGTCCACGTCTTCCACCCGGCGACGGGTTGGAGCGAGGCGCAGTCGGTGCGGCCGACGCCGCAGGTCCTCCGCGGATTCCAGGCGCACGGCTTCACGCACGTCGGCGTCGCGCCGAGCCTGCGAGTGCAGACGATCGCCGACTTCTCGATCCGCGAGTTACTCGCCGCCGACCGCGACGAGTACGGCGTGAAGCGCAACGGTCGCAAGGCGCTCACGCCGAACCAGCGGCGGCTCCTCGACATCCTCATGCACCGCTCGAAGCGTGAGGACGGCAGCTTCGTCGTGATCCCCGCGACGATGATGGGCTCCCGCGGTGGGATGCGCCACCTCGTCGTGAAGGGCTACGTCGCCGAGACGGTCTCGTACGGCCCGAGAGGAGGTGCCCGCTACGCGTACACGCCGATCCCGTAGGACTCAGCGTCTCGCGCTCGCTGAGGACGAGCGCGGGGCGGTGAGCCAGACAGGCTCCCAACCACCCAGCCCTGAGGAGGGGCGCACGCCATGACCACGACCACCCAAGACCGAATCCTTGAAGAGATCCGCACCGCGATCGAGAGCACGCTCGACGACAACGGGCACGCCCTCGTCCTCGCGATCGACAAGAACTACGCCAACACCGGGATCATGGGCGCGATGCGCTCGACGGATCTCGTCGCACCGAACCGCATGTCGTTCGAGTTCTCCCAGACGTACGCGACGTTCAAGCCGTTCTCGACCGGCGGGCGCGACGTGAGCAACAGCCAGCGCGGGAAGATCTTCGTCGACTACGCCAAGGGTCCCGACCACGCCGCCGAGAAGATCGCCGCGGTCGTCACGTTCCTGGCGAGCCTCTGATGGCCGCGCCGAAGGCGGGAGACGCCCGCTACTGCGGCCACTGCGCGTACGGCGACCATGCGCTCTGCTCGGGCTCGCTGCGCGGGGCGTGTGACTGCGCGACCGCGCAGCACGAGCCGAGCGAGACGGTCCAGGCGGCGATGCGGCTCTACCAGCGGCCGGACCTCGCCGGGGACACGACCGAGAACCTCGCGTCGGAGTGGCGGGAGGTGGCGGTCCGATGATCACCGACGAGCAGATGGCTCGGCTCCCGGCGTACGCGCGCCGGGAGATCGAGCGGCTCCGCGCCGATCTCGCCGACGCGACGAAGCGGCTCGGCGCAGGGCCGGAGGACTCCGACACGTTCGCGGACCCGTATCGCGACCAGCCGCGTCCCCTCGGTCGTGGCACGCCGATCCAGTTCGGCGCGGACGACCTCGCCAACTTCAACGTCCGGCTCGACAAGGACGGTGCGTTGAAGATCCAGTCCAGCGATCCGATCGTGATCGCGCCGGGCGCGGCGAACACGGTGCGGATCTTCCGCGACGTCGAAAGGCGGTTCCTGTGAGGTTCGAGCGGCGCGAGAAGATCGAATGGCACCCCGCCAAGGACGGCGGACCGGAACCGACCGGGAGGTTCTCCCGCCTCCGGCACGTCGAACCGGAGGACCTCCCGCCGGTCGAGATGATCCGCACGGAGGTCATCGAGATCCTGACCGTGCTCGACGAGGTCGTGACGAACTCGGCGGTGTCGGACGCGTTCCTCCTGCGTCTCGCGAACCGGCTATCGCCGCCGCTCGCGCCCGACGAGGAGGACGCAGGCTTCGTCGGCGAGGCGGGCTACGACCGTCCGGTCCAACGGCGCGTCGACGGCGTCCTCAACTGGCTCGCCAAGCACGAGCGGATCACGAAGTGGGGAGCGAAGACGATCCGGCCCTCGCCGACCGGCTGGGAGTCGACGCGCAACGGGGCGTGGTGGGCGACGAACGAGGTCGCCGACCGTGCCGCTCGCGTCGCCGACGCGGCGGACAAGGCGGCGATGGACGCGCACGCCGCGCTCCTCGCCCGCACCGAGTCCGTCACCGCCGCGCTCGCGGAGGTCGGGCTTGACTTCCTCCCGACGCCGAAGCCGAACGCGAGCGCCGCGATGACCCTGACCCTCGTCGACGTCGAGAGCCTGATCGAGTACGCCAACGGGCTCATCGACCGCGTCACGACCGAGCGGGGCTACTGATGGCGGTCCGCAGGAACCCGAGGTTCTCGGAGCACGCCCGGCTCCGCATGGCCGAGATGGGAGTCTCCTCCCGCACGGTGCGGCGGATCCTCCGCTCGCCTGAGGTCGACTACGAGCAGGGCGACCGGGACGGCCGCGTCGCGCAGCGGGGAACCCTGGCGGTCGCGTACGTCATGGAGACCCGGCCAGACGGCCGTGAGCGGCCGTTGGTGCTCACGGTCCTATACCGCACGGCGGACGCCTACCCACGGCGGGTCCTGCCGTGACACGGCCCCGCCGCGACGGCCTGCCCGACGCCGGGCCGGAGATCCCCGACGACGATCCCCGGTCCGGCTGGACGGCGATCTCCGCACCGTTCCCGCAGACCGCCGCGCCCGGCAGCACGGTCGCGTCGCAGGGCGAGTACCCGGCGTTTCGTCTCGTCGAGATGCTCTACGGGCTCTCCCCGCGCATCGAGCCGCAGGCGTTCATCGTCGACCGGCTCGCGCACTACGACGACGGCGGCTACCTCGACGCGGTCCTCGTGCGGTTCAACGATCGGATCTACGACGGGCTCGCCCGACTCGTGGAGGTCCCCGGCCGCGCGATCGTCGTCGTCCGTCCCGACGCGCGCGGTCAAGGTGTCGGACTCGCGCTGTGCCGCGTCGGTGACCGTCTCTGGAACGAAGCGATCGTGTCGCAGTCCGCGACGCCGGGCGGGCGCGCGATCGCCGTGCACATCGCGCAGGACCGGGAGGACCGCCGTGATGGATGAACCGACCGACGAGGAACTCACGCTCGCCGCGCTCGACCTGGAGATCGACCCGCCGATCTCCGATTGGGAGTTCGACTTCATCGAGACGTGGCGCGCGTTCGAGCACGGCGGACCCGAAGTGCTCCGGCTGGAGTACGGCGATCCGTGGGACGACGAGGAACTCTGGGACCGGCGACTCGCCGCGCGCCGCGCGCGCCACGAACGTCTCGCCGCGCTCCCGGCACCGACTCGGATCATGCTCCGCGAGGAGGCGCTCGTCGCTCAGGCGCTCGCAGGTCTCGCCTGGGCGCACTACCGAAAGACGAACGTGGTTCTAGACCAGCCGGACGACACGCTCTAGGCTGGCTCTCGCCAACCCACCCTGACTGCCCGAGGAGGGCTCACGATGAACCGACAACGCATCGCCGACTTCTACTGGAACTGGTGGCCGTTCCTGTTCCTCTGCACGCTAATCCTGACGTGCGGGTTCCTGGAAGGAGCTACGCGGTGACCGCTACGATCGCCGCGTTCGGCTCCGCCGTCGGTGCCGGATCCGAGGGCGCAGGTCCCGATCGCCTCCCTGGTGGTTTGGCGATTACCGGGGCGATCGGCGACCGCCCCTCGCCTATCGCCGTAGCTGTCACACCCCGGCGCGATACTCCGCGGAGATCGCCGAACCAACCCGAGGAGGGAACACGATGACCACCCCGCTCGCTTCATGGCACGACGAAGGCGGACGCCTCTACGAACTCGACTGCGACGACGAGGGCGACGACCTCGTCCTCAACGTCGGCCCCGACGGGATCGTCGACGTGATCCCGCTCGCCGACGCGGCCGAGTGGCTCGTCGGTCCGCTGATCCGCTCGTTGATCATCCACACGGAGGAGCAGCCGCAGACCGAGGCGGTGCGGTCCCGCGCCGCGATGCTCGAAGCCGCGTGCAACCTTGTTCGCCGCGCGCTCGACCTCGAAGCCGACCCGTCGCCGCGCGCCGCGCTCCGCTGCGTCCCTCCCGTCCGCGGTCCTCTCTGGACGGCGGGTTCCGACCAGCCGCCCGAGGAGCCGTTCTGATGCCGAAGCCGAAGGTTCACGTCACGCTCTGGCCGACCCTGCCGGGAGAGCCCGCGCGCATGTACGAGGTCGACTCGGTCACGTCCGAGGCGGGCTGCCTGCGGCTCATCAACGGGCGGCACAGCCCGACCGTGTCGGTGACGCTGATCCCCTGGTCGATCATCCAGGAGGTCCGCATCGAGATCGCCAACCCCGACGTCGAGCCCATCGACCTCGACGCCGTGATCGCCGACCCGATCCCCTACGACGGGAGCGAAGGGTGAGAGCCTTCGCCGTCCGTTCCTCCGCGATCGAGGCGTGCCCGCAGCGCGTGCTCCTCCCGCGCCACTACCGCACCGACGGGTCGTGCCGCTGCCGTGAAGGAACGCCGTGCCAGGCGTGCGGGAAGCGGTCCGGCGAGTGCGCGTGGATCTTCCAGAACTCCCCGTCGGACGCTCGCGAATGGTGCTGCGACGCGTGCCGGGAAGCCGGGCCGACGGCGATGCACCGAATGTCGACAGGAGGACCCGATGAGCCTTGACGATGCCCTCGCCGCGGTCGACGACGCGCTCCTCGCGCTCGACGAACCCGACTACGACGAGCCGCCCGAACCGCCCCTCGACGTGAACGTCGCGACCGCCCGGCTGGCGCGGCTCGGACGGTTGGAGCAGACGCTCGCCGAGACGGTCCGCGCCGCTCAGGTCCGCAAGGATCAGATCGACGCGTTCGTCGACCGGGAGTTCGAGCGGATCGGCCGGGAGACCTCCTGGCTGCGCGAGTCGCTGCGCCGCTACCACGAGGCGGTGCTCCGACTCGACGCGACGCGCAAGACGCTTCACCTCCCGACCGGGGATCTGATCTCTCGGATGGGCCAAGCCGAGTGGATGATCGTGGACGAGGCGGCGTTGATCGACTGGCTCGACGCGCACGCCCCGGCCGCGGTGCGTCGTCCTCCTCCAGTCGCTCCTCCCGCGTCGGTGGACCGCAACGCGATGAAGGCGGCTCTCGTCCGCAGGGACGGCAACAAGGTCGTCGCGTACGGGCTCGACCCCGAGACCGGCGAGCGTCCGCCGGGGCTGATCGTGAACGACCCGGAGCGGCGCTTCACCGCCGAGGCTCGACTCCCTGAGGAGGAAGCGTGAGCGACACTCCGTTCGATCGGCTCCGCGCCGCTGCCGCGACCGACGCCGCCAAGCCGCTGCAACGCTGGCGCGTCGTGGAGGTCTGGCGGCGCGAGTACGAGGTCGAGGCGATCAACCGCGACTACGCCCGACTCGTCGCCGACGACGTCGCGCTCGACAGCCTCGACCTGACGTTCGAGGGCTATGAGTCGATCGAGCCCGTCCCGCCCGAGGAGATCCGACCATGAGTTTCGACGCTGCGACCGTGACCGTGGACGACGCCGCGAACCTGACCGGCGCGCAAGCACGCCTCGTCGCGGAGCACTACGGGCTCCCCGAGTTGCCGAAGTCGGCGAAGGTAGCGGACCTCCGCGCGTTCGCCGCGACCGCGATCCAGGCGCACACGCCCGCCGGGGCTCTCCCCGCCGCGCCCGACGACGACGTGCCGATCACGCTGGAAGCACCGTCGGCGACGGTCGTGCCGACCGAGTCGAGGTTCTCGACGATCGTGCGCCTCGCGGACTACGTCTCGAAGTCGGGTCTCTGCCCCGACGTGCTCCGCAAGAAGCCGGAGGACATCGGCGTCATCATGCTCATGGCGAACGACCTCGGCGTGCCGCTCATGGCGGCGGTCAACCAGTTCTACGTCGTGAAGGGCAAGGTCGGGATGGAAGCGAAACTCATGCGTTCGCTCGTCCGCCGCGACGGCCACTCGATCGCCCCGGTCGAGAGCAACGACCCTTGGTTCCGTCAGGTCGTCCACGGCAAGCGCGCCGACAACGGCGACGAGGACGAGTTCGAATACACCCTCGACGACGCGCTCGATCAGAAGTTGATCCTCCGGTGGGAACGCACCGACGACGGCCGCGTGAAGGTGACTCCTGCGGACGGGCGCGCGCCGTGGGGAACGATCCCACGGACGATGCTGCGGAACCGTGCCACGTCCGCGCTCTGCCGCGACCTGTTCCCCGACTGCCTCGCCGGGGTGACATACACGCCCGACGACCTCGGAGACTTCGACACGATCGACGAGGCAGGCGCGCCGGGCGCGCCGCGCGACGACGAGAAGCCGCTCACCGACGCGGAGCAACGCAAGTCGCTGGAAGCACGCCTCGCCGCGCTCGATCCCGAGTTGGCGAAGGAGGTCGCCGACCAGTGGAAGTCTCGGCATCTGCCGCCGCTGCGTTCCACGAAGGGCGCACGGTTGATCTCGGGCGCGGCGCTCGGTCAAGCGATCCGGCTGGTCGCCGCCGCGGAGGAGAAGCAGATCGCCCGCGACGAGGAACACGACGAGGCGGAGGTCCTCGCCTGCGTCCTCTGCGGCGACGAGACCGGCCCGTTCGAGGAGTCCACCGACGGAGACTCCGACGCGGTCCGCTGCCAGGACCGGACGGCGTGCATGGCCCGAGTCTCAGAGATCGCCGCCACAGCCGCTACACGGCCCCAGGAGCCGTCCGAGGAGCCCGCCGCCCCTGGAGGACCCGAAACCTCCCAGGAGCCGAGAGACGGCGCTACGGCGTCTGAGATGTGCCGCGAGCCGGGCGGCTGCCCGAACATCGCCGTCGCCGACGGCTACTGCGCCGACCACGCCCCGATGTGAGGAGCCGATGACCTTCACCCCGACCGACGAGCAGGAAGCCGCCCGCGACCTGTTCCGCGACGAGGAGGACAACATCGCCATCGAGGCGCTCGCCGGATGCCTCGCGGCCGGGACAGTCCTCCACTTGAACCGGGGCGGGAAGGGATTCCGCTACCGGATCGAGGATCTCGTCTCCCGCTGCGCCGGACTCGAACCCCGATTCGAGCGGACCGTCAACGGCCGGTCCGTCCGCCAACGTCTCGGCCGCGCGTGGGCCGACACGATCCCGACGCGGATCGCCCGCGCCGACGGCAACACGGTCCGGCTCGGGACCGTCGACGAAGCCTGGTGCTCCGGCGAGAAAGACACCTACGAGATGACGACGGAGAGCGGCCGCAAGGTCCGCGCGACGGCGCTCCATCCGTTCCTGACCGACGACGGCTGGGCTGTCCTCGGCGACCTCGCCGTCGGGTCGAAGGTAACCGTGAACCTGGGCCGTGGGTCCGCAGGACGCGGCCCGAAACGGCAGTACCGCTACCGGGCGACGCGCCACCATCCGCATCAGGTCGCGAACGAAGCGGCCGGGCGTTCCTGGAAAGTCGCCGAACACCGCCTCGTCATCGAGGCGGACCTCAATGGGATCGGCCTCGATGATTACCTCCGGGCTCTCCGCTCCGATCCGGAGCGCGCGGCCGGGTTCCGCTACCTCGACCCTGCCGTCCACGTCCACCACCGCGACGAGGACCCGCTCCACAACGCGCTCTCGAATCTCCGCGTCATGGAACCCGGAGAGCATCACCGGCAGCACGCCGCCGAGGGTGGCGGTGACAGCGTCCTCTGGCGAGTCGGCCTTGACGTGGTCGCCTCGATCCGGCCGCACGGACCCGAAATGACCTACGACGTCGCCGTCGCCGACGCCCCGCACAACTTCATCGCCAACGGGTTCGTCGTCCACAACACCGGCAAGACTTCGACCCTGCGGTTCATCGCGCGCGAGTTCCCGCACCTTCGGTTCCAGTACGTCGCGTTCAACAAGGCGATCGTCACCGACGCGCAGAACTCGATGCCGCCCAACGTCGACGCCCGCACCGCGCACTCGCTCGCGTTCCGCGCCGTCGGCCATGCGTACCGGCATCGGCTCAACTCGAAACGGATGCGCTCCGCGGAGATCGCCGACCGGCTCGGCATCCTCTACGGCTACGACGTCACGTTCGGGACGCAGCGGAAGCCGCTTGCCCGCGGCTACCTCGCGTCGCACGTCATGCGCGCCGCGCTTCGGTTCTGCCAGTCCGCGGACCCGGAACCGACGGTGCGGCACTTCCCGTACATCGAGGGCATCGACCTCCCGAACGGCAGCCGCCGCACCTACACGAACAACAACGCGATCGCCGTGGAACTCCTCCCAGCCCTGCGGCGCGCCTGGGCGGATCTCGCGTCGCCCGACGGGGTCCTCAAGTACGACCACGGCCACTACCTCAAGGTCTGGCAACTCGGGAACCCGAAGATCGACGCCGACGTGATCCTCTTCGACGAAGCCCAAGACGCCAACCCGGTCCTCCTCGACATCGTCGAACGCCAAGAACAGGCACAACGAGTCTGGGTCGGCGACTCCCGTCAGGCGATCTACGAGTGGAACGGCGCGGTCGACGCGCTCGCCAAGATCGACGCCTCGGCGCGGTCCGCGCTCACCCTGTCGTTCCGGTTCGGCCCGCCGATCGCGGATCACGCCAACCGGATCCTCGCCCGCCTCGGCGAGCGGTTGAAGATCCGCGGCCATCCCGACGTTGAGTCCACCGTCGGGGCGCACGACGCTCACACGGCGATCCTGTCGCGCACGAACGCCCGCGCGATGCGCCACGTTCTCGGAGCCCAGGAAGCGGGGCTCTCCCCGCATCTGGTCGGCGGCGGGAAAGAGACCGCGGCGTTCGCCCGCGGCGCGCGCCAGCTACAAGACGAGGGCTGGTCGTCGCACCCGGACCTGGCGTGCTTCTCCGATTGGGGCGAGGTGACCGACTACGTCGCGTTCGACCCGTCGGGCTCCGAACTCGCGCTCAACTACAAGCTGGTCGAGGAGTTCGGCGTCGACACGATCCTCAAGGCGCTCGCCCACATGACACCGGAGCGCGACGCCTCCGTGATCGTGTCCACGGCGCACAAGGCGAAGGGCCGGGAGTGGCCGACCGTGCTGATCTCGGACGACTTCGCGGCGAAGATCAAGGCCGAAGCGTCCGCGGAGGAGCTACGGCTCCTGTACGTCGCGACGACGCGCGCCCGGCACGGTCTCGACGACCGGCATATCCGCGAGTGCCTCGCGGAGCACGAGCCCGGCCGGTTGAGTGAAGGAGACGCGTAGATGGACGCTCGCTCGTCTCGGGATCTCGTCCCGTTCGGGGAGGATCCCGACCCGCGCCGCCAACGGCGGAAGCGCCGCTCCGAGCAGGCGCAGGCGTGGCGAGACCTCGGCTGCGCGATCACGATGATCGCCGGAGGCTGCCTCGTCCTAGCCTGGGCGGTCCTCACGTTCGTCGCGCTCGTCCGCTAGACGCCGTTCGAGCCAGATAGCGGCGAGCATCGCCGCGAGGAACACGGCGACCGCGACCACCACGACGACCGGGGCGACCCACCCCGCGGAGCCGAACACCTTTCAGCAGACGTCGGACTGGAGCCGCACGAGCGCGTCGTGCTCGACGCCTTGCGGGTGCGCGTCGAGGAGCACATGCACGATCGAGCACGCCTCGTCGTGTCGCCGGTCTGCCTCTCGGGTGAGTCCCCAGGCGACCCCGGCCGTGAGGAGCACGACGATGAGCGACGCCGTCCACCGCTGAACAGGAGCACGCCAGTACGCCCGCCAGCGTCGTTCCTCCCGCGGATCCGGGTCCTCGGCCTTCACGAGCCCCGCCTCCTCGACTGCGCTCGCATCGTCACCCACAAGCCGAGCACACCGAGCGCGACCGTGACGTCGCTCGGGTTCGCACCGTGCTCGTTCCCGACGAACAACAACACGATCGCGACGCCGAGGAGCACGTCGGGAGCCTGCGGTCGATACCACCGCCGATGACGCGACGGCCGGTCCTGGTCGTAGCTCACGAGGCTGCCCTGCGAACCTCCTGACCGGGGCGGTCGAGGGCGGATCTAGCCGAGCGCAGCGACGGCGTCGGCGAGCGCCTTCGTCGCCGCGGCTGCCGCTTCGGCCGCTTGGTGGACGGCCTGGATCTTCGTCTGATCGACCGGCGGGACCGGCGTGCCTGTCTTGAGCGTCGCGCGGGCGAGCGCGTCGACGGTCTCCTGACGGGAGAACTGGCGGAGGAGGAGCGCGCCGCCCGAGAACGCGATGGCGTCGGAAGGGATGCCGTACGGCGGCTGCGGCGTCCCGGTGAACTGCCGGATCGCCGCGTCGCCGACCCACAGATGGAAGTCGTGAGACCCGTCGAGGTTCTGCTCAGAGGTGATCCCGATGTGCATGTCCTCGTCCTCCGCTTGCGTGCTCGGCGGTGCCGGTCCGGGTCCTCCACCGTCGACGCCCGGCCAGTAGTCGAGCGCGACGCTCAGGTCGATGTTCTCACCATGCGGGCCGGAATCAGCGTACTGATGCGCGACCGAACCGTCGTAGACGATCGGACCTCCGCCGGGATACGCCGCGACCCAGTACGGCGGAGGAGCCATCCCGGCGAACAGGTTCCGGACCTCGCCCCAGATCGACATCGAGCAGTACACGGACGGCCAGGCTCCGAGCCCGCGCATCTTCATCACCCATGTGGGGCCGTCCTCCGGCCGTGCGTCGCCGGTCTCGATGTCGAGGCAGTTGCCGCGCAGCGTGGAGGGATGAACGGCGATACGGACGTGCGCGGCGTTCGGGAAGCGAGCCCAGTCGGCTGCCGTCCACGCGTAGCGGCCGTCCTCGTAGCCGCCGACGATCGAGTAGCCCGCAGGGATCGCCGACGCGGTGACCGAGTCGGCCATCTGCCTCACGGCTCAGACCCGATCGGGTAGCGGAGGGTCTCCGTTGCCAGGCGGCGCGGTCGGCGCGGCGGTCGTCGTGTTCGTGCTCGCCGTGCTGATCGCACCGCCCGTCCCTGACGTCGTGACCGTCGTCGACGGAACGGCTGGCGGGATCTTCACCGTGTTCCCGCCGATCCCGCCGGGGACCTTCGACGCGACGAACGCGGTCGCCTGAGAGGTCCACGACCGCAGCGAACCACCCGCGGCGGCGAGCGCGCCGAGCGCGACGACGATCAACTGCTTCACCGTCACCGGGCCGATCACCGACGTCGCCCACGTCGCGACCGTCGCCAACGCGGAGAGGACCACGGCGACGCCGGACTTGACCCATGCCGACGCGTTGATGTGCGTGATGAGCGCGTTGACGAACGGGATGACCGCCCCGACGACCGCGGCGACGAGCGCCACGTCGATCGTCTTGCTCACGAACGGAGACGACTGGACTGCGGTCGCGAGGATCATGGCGCGGATGGTACGTCAGGCTCGGCCGGGGCGGGAAGATCACCGACCGTCGGGTGGGCGTGCGCCGACGAGAGCGCGTTCTGGAGGCGGACGATCTCCTGCTCGCGCGCCTTGAGCGTCATGTGGAGCGCGACGATCTCGTCCTCCTTCTGCGCGAGCCGCTCCCGGTAGACCTCCAAGGCGACGTCGATCCCGATGCCCGCCTGCGCCTGCGCCGGAACGATGTCCGGCTGGTCGCTCACGAGAACACTCCGATGATCCGCATGGCGATCTCCCCGTAGTCCGGTCCCGAGTAGGCCGTGAGGTTCTGCGTCGCACCCTGGCAGAACCACGTCAGCTTCCACGTGTACGACGTGCCGGGCGTAAGGCCCGAGACCCGCTTCCGCTGGTAGAACGCGGCGAAGACGTTCGTCCACTGCGTTCCGTAGTCACCGGTCGTCACATGCGAGTTCGCGACGTCGACGTTGCTGTTGTCGCGGACGCCGAAGTAGACGTTGCCGCCGACAGAGGCGTGGACCTGCCCGATGGCGTACTCGATGAGGACGATCCCCGACGCGGGAGCGGTGAACGTGACGATCAGGTTCGCCGCGTCGACGTCGGCGATCGTCGTGGCGTTGGCGTTGCGGGTGTAGCTCGTCGTGTTCGTCCCGGCCTGGACGCGCGCCTCGGCGAGTTGGGCGTAGATCGGCTTGTTGTCGACGAGTACCGAGACCGCGCCGTACGAGCCGTTGTAGATCGTGACTGGCGTCCCGCTGATGTGCGTTCCGAGCGCGCCGTTGAGGCTGATACCGCCCGACGTGGCGAGGAGAATCGAGCCCTTGTCGCTCGTCGTCGTCGCGTTCCCGATCACCGAGATCCACGACGTCGCAGCCGGAGGCGTCGTCGGGCTCATGTTGTCGGCGAGGAGCATCACCCGCGGCATGTCGGTGTTGTTCGACGGGCTCTGCGTCAGGTCCGCCCACAGACCTCCAGCGTCGTAGTCGTTCTGGTAGAGGACCACGACCGGCTGCCCGGCCGGAGCACCGATGAGGACCCGGCTGCCGAAGCTGGCCGTCTGCATCGCACCGATCAGCCGCGACGCGGGGACGAACTCGACGTGGTCGATGTTGTGCGTCTCGCTCACCGCTCCGACGTCGAGCCATGAAAGCTGGATCGCCGCGAACGCTGCGTTCGACGGAGCGATGATCGTCGACCCGCCGACGGCGACCCACTGGCCCTGAATCTCGTAGACGTTGATCGACAGGCCACCCGCGAGCGATGCCATCGACGCGTCGTACCAAGTGACCGTGAACAGGAGCCGCCGCTGGAGTCCGGTCCCGGCGTTGCTCCGGACGTAGGCGACCGCGTTGTACGCCTGGTTCGGCTGGACCGGGAACGCGTCGCTCGTCACGATCGGGACGGGAGAACCGACGGTGAAGGTGACCTTCATCGACGCTGAGCCGAACGGCGTGAACGTGGAGGTATCGCGGGCGATCGTCCCGTTCGCGTTGACCGTCCAGTTGAGGACGTTCGTCTCGAACTCGCCGTTCGGGACGATGTTCGCGCCTTCCACGGTGGTGACCTGCGACGCGCGCAGCGCGCCACGGACGATCACGTTGTTGAACTCCGCGGAGCCGTCCGCGTTGATCGCCCAACCCGACACGCCGGGGACGTAGCTCGTGCTCTGAATGAACCTGCCGACCGCGAGGTTCAACGCGGTGAGTTCGTTGCCGGTGATCGCGGCGATGACCGTCACGGCGACGGTCGGCGACCATGTCCCTTCCTGCCCGGTGTAGGTCACGCCCTGGACACGGACGTAGTACGTCGTGCCCGACGGTCCGGTCGTGAGCCCGGTGAACACGACTTGGGTGTTGGCCGTGTCGTGCTCGTTGAACAGGATCGAGTTGAACGCAGCAACGACGTCGATCTGGACCCGGTAGTAGCCCTTGTTGTCGCGGATCGCGGAGACGTCGAGCGGATCCCAGGAGACCGTCACCGATCCGATGCCAGGATCGGCGGTGAGGTTCGACACGATCGGCGGAGCCGCGCCCGAGACCTGCCCGGCGGCGGGCAACGCGATGGGCGTGATCCCGCCGAGGAGGAGCATGTTCTGGCCGACCTCGGGAGCCGCCGCGGCGGTCCCGCCGACGACAGGGACGCCGGTCACGAGCGTCCGTTCGTTCGCGAGGACCACGTCGACGGTCCCTGCGTACTCGCTCACGTCGACGACCTGAGCGGCCTGCGGCACCGTCCCCGCGGTGATCCTCTGCTCCTGCGCGTCAAGCCGCCGATGTAGCTGGTCGACTAGCTGCTGGAGCCCGGTCGTCATGGCAGATGCACAGCCGCCTGTCCCGTCGTCGCGTCGACCGGGAACGCCTTCGTCGGCTGGCCGGTCTCCTTGACCTGGACCTCGACGACGCCGCCGGTCGCGCCGACGAGGATGTCGACGGTGTTGTCCGCGTTGAGCGTCGGGCCGTGCGCGATCACGACGGTCGGCTGAGGAGGAGGCGGCGGACCGGACGGGACCACGACGGTCGGGACCGCCTTGAACCCGGTGTTCTGCGGGTTCGGGACGTGACCTGGATTGCCCGCAGGGACGTTCCAGCCGCGCAGCCAGAGTCCCTTCGTCGCGTCGCCGGTCGGGTACGTCACGCCCGCCTTGAGGAGCACCTGGACGGTCATGTGGCCCGTCGTCGCGTCGGGTGTCCCCTCGGCGATCTTCGAACCCTGCGGGCAGTCGACGGTGACCGTCTTGACGTCGAGCGACGCGTCGGCGTCGATCTGGTAGATCGGGTCGATCTGATAGGTCGGGTCGGTCGGGCCGACGGGTGCGATCTTCACGCCTGCGAGCACGAGCGTCGCGGTCGTCGGGGTGAACACCGCGCCGAATGACGGGAGCGCGTCCGGCTTCGCGACGATCTGCCCTCCGGTCAATGGCGCGGCGACCGGGACGGTGAACGCGCCTGTCGCGTCGGCGGTATAGCTCCCGAGTTTCGTGATCCCATCGGGCGCGAGCACGCTGCCGGTCTCCCCGGCGAGACAGCCGGTTCCCTTGACCGTGATCGCCGCGCCCGGCGTCGCGCTCGCGGGCGTGAGCGTGAGCGCGCGCGCCATCAGCCCTCCTCCACCTTCGCCGCCGCGGCAGCTTCGGCTGCGGCCTTCTCACGCCAGGCGACGAGTTCCTCACGCGCCCGGTCGCGTTCCTCCTCGGTCCATTCCTCGACCGGCAGGTCCTTGATCTCGTCGATGGGTCTCAGACCAGCCATGAGTTCCCTCCTCGGAGGTAGCGAGCGCGTCCGGCTATCGACCGGGCTAAACCAACCACTGAGCAATACCTGTACCCGGCCATACGACCGTGTAGGTGCCCGATGCCACTCCGGTGGTTCCTCCGAAGTAGTTGAAGCAGATGCCCTTGCTCGCCCGCGTCGTGTTGTAGACGAGGCAGCCGTACACGTTCGCGAGCGTCGCCGCGCCACCCGACGCGGTATTCGCCGCGTTCCACTGCACGATCCCCGACGACGGAGTCGTCACCGACAGCGACGCGAGGGCGACGCCGCCCTGCGCCCACTGGCCCGCCTGGAACACTTCGTTGGCGGTGACCCACTGGTCGACGTTGTAGACCGTGTTGGCGGCGACGACGTCCTTGCTCGGCGTCGGCGTGTTGTTGTAGAGCGCCGCCTTGTACGCGTCGGTGTCGAGGTCGTAGACCTGCGCCGCCGTGAGGAGATCCGCCATCATCTGGCGGAACACGTTGCTCGCCGCCCACGCCATCAGCCGCTCCCCTCGATCTCCGCGAGCCGGTCGCGCGCCGCTTGTAGCTCACCGTCGAGCGCGTCGAGTTCCTCCTCGTGCGCGGCGATCGCGTCGACGAGCGCGTCCTCCGCCGCCCGCGCCTTCTCGACCTTGTCCTCCGCCCGGTCAACGACAGCCGCGAGCGCGTCGCGTTCCCGTTCGAGGTAGAGGACCTCCTGAGCCGCCTGGTAACGCGGCCAGTCCGGATCCTCGGTCGAGACCGGAGCCGGAACCGCGACCGCCGTCGGCGAAGCGACGTCAGCGTTCGGGTAGACGTGCGCCTCGCCCGCCGCCTGCGCCGCCTCCGCCGCACGCTCGCGTTCCTCCTCCACGGCGAGGGCGATCTTCTCGTCGATGATCGCCTGGAGTTGCTCCTCCGAGAGCGTGATCTGCCCTCGCGCTCGCTGCGGCTCGCCGTTCGTCTCGTCGCTCACAGGACCACGACCTCCGAGTCGTCCGCACGGTAGCGGGCCGTCGGAGCGAACACCGCCATGTCGGTCCCGTCGTCGCGCGTGACCCGCACCGCGAACAGCGGCCTTCCGTCCGGCCCGCGCTGGACGAGGTCGCCGCCGACGTAGTCATCTCGGTCGAGCCGCTCGATCTTGCAGCGTGTCCCCTCCTCGACCATCGGAGCCTCGATCCCACCGAGACCCGGACAGCGATGGAACTGCGTGTGGACGTCGGCGCGCAAGGTCAGGTCCGTCGTGAAGCACGCCGGGCAGACCCAGCGGCGTTCGACTCTGAGGGTCGGGATCACGACGCCGAGATCCATCCCGCCGACCGGGCGTTCGCGATCGCCGTCTGGTAGGCGTTGTACCCGTAGACCGGGTTGCACGCGCCGTCGCAGATCGCCCAGTCGCCGTCGCCGGGACCGGTCCCGTCGTCGCGCATCGTGTAGACGAGGACGCCGCCGATGTACTTCGGCCCGGTCGCCGTGTTCCCGTCCCGGTAGTAGTACGTGTTGTTGTCGAGCCCGGTAAACGCCTGACCGGCATGGCGGGAGACGAGCCCCGCCATCCCGTTCGCCTGCGCGTTGTTCGCGACCGTGTGCCGAGCCGAGTTCGTCTCCGTGCACCACAGTTGGAGCGAGTTGTCGCCGTGGGCGGTCATCGTCGCCCGGATCGCGATCAGGTCGCCGGGGTCCTGATGCGCGTAGGTCGACGCGTACTCGTACGGGTGATACGAGAGCGCCGAGATGCCGTGTGCCTTGAGCGACCCGGTCACCGAATACATCTGGTTGAACCACGTCCACGGATTCGGAGCCGCCGTGCTCACGTTGTCGGACTTGGCTCCGACGACGATGTACATCTTCGGGTCAGCCTGGAGGATCGCGGCGACGATCGGGAGCATCGTGTTGGCGTAGAGGTCCCCGGTGATGAACTGCGTCCCGCGCACGGAGTTCGGGAGGTCGGGCTCGTTGATGATCTCGATCGCGTGGAGACCGCCGCCGTGGGACGGGCCGTACTTCGCGGCGAACGACGCGGCGACGCTCGGCGACGATGACTGGACCTGCGCCATGTAGAGGAGCCCTGGGTACTTCCGGATCTCGGCGACGATCTGGTCGAGCCGGGTGATGTTCCAGGTGTCGTCGCGCCACCAGCCGTTCTTGCCCGCGCCGACGAGTTGCGCGGTCCGCTGGATCTCCAGTTGGTAGTTCGAGTCGAACGGCCGGGCTCCGCCAGAGATCCCGAACGCCGGGAACGAGAACGCCGTCGTCGGAGGAGGCGGAGGCGTGACCGGATCGGCGACGAGGGTCTTCATCGCGGCGACGACGGTGCTCGCGGTCGCGCCGATCCACCACTCGAAGTTCGTCGAGAGCATCGCCCCGCCGGGCGTGTGGAAGATGCACATCTGGTAGTTCGCGCGCGTCCCACCGATCTGGAGGTTCGCGAGCGCCTGGATCCCCGCGGACTGTCCGGCCTGGCCGGGCGTGTCGTTCGTGTACCCGACCTCTGTGCAGAGGACCGGGAGCGTCGCGTACTTCCCGCCGAGCGCGGCGATCGCGTTGCGGGTGTTGTCGACCGCTGCCTGCGAGCCGGGGATCGCTCCGGTCGTGTCGTACGCGGTCGGGTACGGGTGGATCGAGATGGCGTCACAGTTCGGGTTCGCTCCCCACGCCGCGGCCCATCCGTTGATGTACGTCTGCGGAGGAGCGAACGTCGTGACCGACCCGGAGGCGACGACCCATGTGACGCCGTGCGCCTTGACCGTCGTGTAGAAGGTCGTCATAAACGCCGCTGATGCGGCTGGGGTGTTGAGCGTCCCACCCGAGAACGACGAGACGTCGAACTCGTTGAACATCTCGACCATCGGCTGCTGATTCGCCGGGAGGGGATGCGTGCCGCCGACCTTGTACCGGTCGAACAGGGCGTTGCAGAGCGCCGCCTGCGACGCGGCGGTCGCGCCGGAGCCGACTCCGGTGAACACGAACAGCGGCCGGAGCCCGTTCGCGATCACATGGTCGAGCGTCGCGTCGAGGTCGACCCAGTTCGCGGAGCCGTCGTACGGGACCGGGAGGAACGGCGCGGCGGGAGTCGAGTGGATATCCATGCGGCACCAGCCGAACCCTTCGGCCTTCGCCTGATCCGCGCAGTACCGGGCGTAGACGCCGCCGGGGAACCCGGTGCCGGAGTAGCCGACGCCCGACGAGGAGAAGCCGAACGGTGCGCCCTTCACCGTCGCGCTCGGACCTCCTCCGGTCCCACCTGACGGCGGAGGCGTCGGCGCAGTACCCGCAGGCGTGAACACGGTGCCGCCGGTCACGGCTGGCGACCGGATCAGGAACACCCAGTCGTCCTTGCCGTCGGTGTGCGAGCCGGGAGGAGCGCCGAGGTTCACGATGCCGCTGTTCGCGATCGGCGAGCGCGAGTCGATGTACGTCGTGTTCGAGACCGGATCCCACACCTGGACCGAGGAGGTCCCTGACCCGCCGCCCATCTTCCCCATGTTGAACGAGATCAACCGGCCGGACGCGCCGCCGACCGGCATGTAGATCACCGCCGCGTCCGCCGCAGCGGTCACGGCTCCGCTGATCCAGTCGTTGGTGAGCGGGTCGCCGGTCGAGATGTACGTCCCGCGCGACGACGCGGAGACGCCGGTCCCCTTGAGCGTCACGACGTTGCACACCCATGTGCCAGTCGGCGCGATCGTCGCCGTCGAAGCGACGACCGTCCCCGAGTTGAGGACCGGCTGGTCGGAGATCGTGTCGCCCTGCGCGCCGGGACCTCCGGTCGTGAGGAGCCGGAGAGACTGGCCCGCGCCGACGGCGGAGACGCCGGTCCCCGTCATGACGCCGCCGACGGCGATCTCGTTCGCCGCGGTGGTGGTCACGTTGCCGCTCGACGCTGCGGTGCTACTTCCTGCTGCGCCCGCGTTCTGGTCGATCGCGCCCGTCAGCTGCACGCCCGTGTAGACGCCCACCCGCAGGTCCGGGAACGGAACCGCGCCCGAGAACGTCGCCGTCACACTGTTCGCACCCGCCGCGCTCGCCTTCGCGTTGAGCGCGACGTAGATCCGCTGCGAGAGGCCGGTCCCGCGCGTGATCCCCGCGCCGACCGCCGTGTACGTGTTACCTGCCGTGTCGACGACAGACGAGATCGTCGACGTCGCGTCGTTCCAGCCGACCATCGCGACGATGCAGTCGCCGTTCTGGATCGCTGAACCGACGACTGCTGCCGCTGTCGCGCTCGGGCTCGCCGGGGTCGCGGCGACCGCCTGGTCGTACGTCGGAGGACCCGACCCGATGTACTGCGCGCCTGCGCCGCCGACTCCTCCGTCGGGCACGAGGTTCCACCACGAGATCGTCTTCATCAGCTTGAAGAAGCTGGCGACCTGCGTCGCGCCGATCCCGTTGAGCGCCGTCGTCCCCTGCGCCCCGGTGCCACCCTCACCGACGCCGGTCTGGCCGATCCCGCCAGACGTGAACGACCACAGCGACGCCTTCCGCGAGTCGAACGGGACCGCCGTCCTCTGAGGCGTCGTGTTGTACCCGTAGCCGGAGAGCCCACCCTCGTAGATCGACTCCGTCACGCCGGTCGGCTTCGCCGGAGTCTTCGCCCAGCCTTGGAGGACCTTGTCGTAGACGCCTGTGTACGAGTAGACGGACCCGAGCGCGCACACCGCGTCGAGCGCGGCGGTGTCGCGCGGATCCGACGCGATGAACGGGACGGGGATGCCTGTCGTGACCGGCATGGCGTTCCCGGTCTCGTAGTTGACCTCGCCGGTCCAGACGTGTTGCGAGTCGACGCTCTTGATCCCGTTCACGAGGTTGAGGACGAGCGCCTGGTCCGTCGCGTTGGTCGGCGTCTCCCAGTCGTTCCCGAAGTACCAGAGGATGCCGGGAACCGGGTGCGCGCCGCCGGGCGCGTACCGGGCGGCGAGCGCCGCGCCGAAGTTGAACACGGCCGTGTTCCCGAGGCGTCGCATCCACGGAACGAGCCAGCCGCCGGTCTCCGCCGGGTCCACGATCGCGAGGAGCCCGTTCGTCGCCAACGCGTCGAGGAACGCGTCGAACTCCGTGAGATACGCGGCGTTGATCGTCGAGCCGTACGTCCCTGGCGTCGTACCCGTCGTGAACGGCGCGACGCCGTCGAGCGCGGTGCCGTTCGCGTTGCCTCCGGTGTACGTCGTGACGAGGAAGTCGAGATAGGCGGCGGTGAAACCCTTGTTCTTGGTGTCGAGACACCACGCTTGCCACTGCGCGAGCGTCGCGGTCGCCAACGCTCCCTGCGCCGAACGGTGGAGGATATGGAACGGGTTGCCCTGACCGTCGAGCATGTACCGACCCGACGAGTGGACCGACAGCGGGAACACGCCTGGAGGCGTCCCGGCGATCGTGACCTGCGTGGTGACCGGCGGCGACACGCTTCCGGTTCCTCCCGCGCCGGTCGTCCCGGTGATCGTGAAGTTGTGCACGCCTGGAGTGAGTCCGTTGACCACGATCGTCGCCGTTCCGTTCGGGGATGGGACAGGAGTCGTGTCGATATGGATCGCGTCAGCGGCATCGTCGAGCACGACATCGACGACCCCGCCAGAGCAGGTCGCCACGAATGTAACGGACGTTCCCGAAACGGTCGTGGACTGGAGAGCAACTCTTGGGGTCGCGCCCGACGTCACCGTCGGGTTCTGCACGAGGACCTGGCAGCGCGCCGACTGCGCGAGCCCGAGCCCCGACGCCGGGGTCGTCGTCGCGTTGTGCGCGACCGCCTGCACGACCGCCGTCGACGGCTTCGCCTGACCTTGAAGCGTCGTCTGGATCGCGGGCCGTGCCGCCTGGACCCCGACGCGCGCCGTGTTCGGGATCGGCGACTCCGGCTGCGACGCGACGAAGTACGGCACCGCCAGCCACGCCGAGGAGACTCCTCCCGCCGCGCCGGACGGCACGTTCCAGCCGCGGATCCACGCGGTGTGCGGACCGACCGCCCGGCCGGTCAGAGTCAGCGTCAGGTAGCCGTTCACGTCCGGCGCGCCTTCGGCGATCTTCGTCCCCTGCGGCTCATCCCAGGTGACGTCCTTCACCCCGTTCGTCGTGATGAACGACAGCGCGACGGTCGTGCCCGTCACCGTGTAGCTCGCCAGAGTCACCGACGGGGCGGTCGAGACCGGGAACGGCTGCGCCGGGGGTCCGGTGCCGAGGTTCGTCACCGTGATCTGCCCGAACAAGATCGACTGGCCGTTCCCCGTCGTCGGCGTCACCGTGACGCGCAGCACACCCGACGACGCGGTGTCGGCCTGCATCGTCGTTCCCCACGTCGTCGGCTCCGACGTCGCGAGGTCCCACACGCGCGCCTGGAGGTTCGTGCCGACAAGCTCGTAGCGGTAGCCGTACGCATGGCCAGGCTGGAACGTCTGCCCGACCGACACGCCGAACGAGGTGAACCCTGCGGTGCGGTGGTAGACGACGAGCGACCAGTTGTTCGCCACCATGTCGAAGTGGATCCCGACCGCGTTGTTCGGCGGTGCCTGAGCGGAGCCGTCGTCGCGTGACAGGACCTCCGCGGTGAACGCGCCGATCGTCGCGGGCATCACGATCGAGCCGAGCACGTCGACGTCTTGCCATTGAGGGATCGCCGCGACGCCACCGAACGACGACGGCGTCGGCCACGTCGAGAGCGTGACGCGGCCGAGAGCGGTGTAGATGTCCGCGATCCCGCCGGAGAACGACGTCGCCGACGGAGACGTCCAGTACGTCGACCACGGCGGGGTCGGCCACGGTGAGAAGTCCGCCGCGCCGAACGAAAGGATCTGCGGCTGGTTACCGGGGATCGGTGGCGGGGTTCCCGTCCCGACCGGGACCGGACGCGCGGACGACGGCTGCTGGCGTTGGTTCACGACCGAACCGACCGCTGTGACGTGCATGAGGTCGCCGTGCGCGAGCGGCAGGTCGATCTTCTGGATGAGGAGGTAGTCGTCGAGACCGATCGGTGTGCGGACCGCGGCGATCGTGTCGTACACGTCGAGCGCCGGGTTCGGCGGCGCGTCGAACTCGACCTTGATGGCGGTGCCGAGCAGCTTCGCGAGTTGCGCGGCGGCCATCGCGTCGGCCTGCGCCTGGTTCGCGATGCGCGGCTCGGAGATCGTCTTGCACTTCTCGCCGTACGGCCCGTACCGGTATGTCGGCGAGGTCGGGTCGCTGTCCCAAGCCTGACCTTGGATCCCCGGAGCCGCCGGGTTCGTGCCGTTCACGACGACGAGGTTCGGGACATTGTCCGCGGAGAGCGTCCGCTTCGGCGCGCCGAAGTCAGGGTTGATGGCCTCGTCGTAGCGCCAGACGACGTTGCCCGCGTTCGCTTGGAGCGTGACCGGCGACATCGTGACGTGCCCGGTGCGGTCGACGTAGAGGTCGCACCCGGCAGCCTGAGCGATCGCCCACGCCTCGTTCCAGGCGTCGTAGCCGGTCTGGAGCACGAGCGAGTAGAGGAGGATTCCGGTGGTGAACAGGTTCGAGGTCGGGAAGCCGTTGTACCGGGCGGAGAGGATCTCCGAGATGGCGTTCTCGGGCGATGTTCCGTTCGGGATCGCGAGCGGGTGCGGTACGGGTCCCTGCGCGGCGAACGCGCGGTCAAGGAGCGTGCACGTCATCAGCACGCCGCCGTCAGACTCGGAGGTCTCGACGGCGGACGGACGCATGATCCCGAGCGTGACCATCTCTGGTTGCGTCGGGTTGTCCGGGTAGATGATCCCGCGTTGGATGAGTAGCTCCGCCGTGAACGGCGAGAGGAGATCGAGGAGACCCTTCGGTGTGAGCGCGCCGGTCGGGTCCGACGCGGTGATGTTGCCCGACGTGCGCGTCTTCGCGGTCGAGTCGTAGCTGATCGACCCGGACTCGATGAGCAGCGTCGCGACCGTCTTTTGATCCGCGAGGAGCGTCGGCTGCCCGTTCCGCAGGATCGTCGCCGTCGAGACGAACGCGTGCGACTGCTTGAGCGACGCCTTGAACCGATCGGTGACGGTCTGCATGTCAGATGAGGATCGCCATCGGCCCTGAGACCGGACCGGCGAGCGGACGGTCGACCTCGATCACCGGCATCGTCACATGGTTCACGAACCCGGCGAGCGGAGGAGCCGTCTCCCCGCAGTCGGCCGGGACCGTCGCGAGCGACGTCTGGAGCGCGGCGATCCCGCCGATCGCGCCACGCAGGTGACCTCCCGAGTCGTAGGCGAGCGAGATGTACCACTTCCGGCCGTACGGGTCGCGGAGGAGCGCGGTCGGGAGCACGCTCATCAGCGTCTCGATCATGTCCCACTGCGAGCGGTTCTGCGCGGTGAGTTCCAGCTTCCCGACGTTGCCGCGCATGATCCCGTCGGTCATCACGATCGGATTCTTGCGAGCGACCGGCTGGAACGCGGTCGCTACGGTCGGCTGCGCCAACTCGAACGAGTCGGACTGGAGATGCACGATGCCGCCGTTCGCGGGACGCAATGGATCGGTGAGGAGCCACTCGCCGTTCGTGCTTCCCGTCAGCGTCGCGTTCGCCGCGCCCGACGCGGCTCCTGCGATCACGACGAGCCCTGCGGATAGCTGGTAGCAGATCGCTTGGTAGCTGCGCGTCGTCCCGATCGGTGCTTCAAGGTCGAGGATCGTCGCGTTACCGGAGCCGTCAGGCACGAGCGCGGAGCCGTCAGACGCGATGCCGCCGACCGTGCCGCGGACGTAGCGCCAAGGGTCGGTCACGACGTCGCGGTACTGCACGCCGAACACGTCTCCCGCCGCGAGCGACGCCGGGTTCGCATGGACGAGGACCGAGATCCCACCCATCGGCACGCCTGGAGTCACGACCGTCGGTGTCACCGTCGGCGTCGGCGGGACCGGGATGCTCTGCGTCCAGGTCGTCGCGAACCAGATCGACTGCACACCGCCGGTCGACGTGACCCGGACGTACCAACGCCACGACCCGTTCGCGAGGTTGATCGGGAACCCGTTCGTGTCGAAGTCGGCCTTGACCGACGTTGCCGTGCCGGTGCCGGTCTTGTGGAACGTGTTCGGCGAGACCGCAGGGTCGAACCCGCCGATGCCGTACTGCGCGGAGGAGAACAGGGCGACCTCCCAAGCCGCCTGCGCGTCGCCGAGCGTGTTGTTGTACTGCCAGGTGATCGTCGTCTGCGACGTGTTCGTGATCGTCGAACCGTTGACCGGTGTGATCCCCGACACTCCCGGCGTGCCGGTCTGCTCCCAGGTCTGGATCGACCCGTTGCCGAAGTAGGAGACGAGCGTGATCGGGTTCGCTCCGGTGCCGGGATCGAAGATGGCGAGGTCTCGCGCGATGTCCCAGTTCGGGTAGTAGTTGTACCCCGCCGGGACGACCCAGCCGGGCGGCTGGTTGAGGACGTAGACCCCGTTCGAGAAGTCCTGACACCATCCGTAGCCGTGCGGGAAGTCGTAGATGGCGAACGAGCGCATCCCGTCGAAGTTCGGGAAGAACGGCGCGTACCCACCGACGCTGGTCGTGTTGACCCACGACATCGCGGGAGCCGCGCCGAACGGGACGAAGCGGCCCCAGTTCGTCATCAGGAACCCGATGTCCGTCGCGTAGTCGAACCGCATCCGGAGGTAGTGCTCCCCGGTGTTGATGTTCAACGAGAGCGTCGGGCCGATCACGCCTTGACCGCCGACGCCGTAGTAGGTGCCGCCCTCGTCGACGATGAACCCTTGACCGTTCGCGAGCGGATTCATCGCCAGGTCGATCGCGATCGGGAACGCGAACGGGACGCCGGGAGCCTGACCAGATGGTTGCGTCGCGGTCCCGACCGCCGTGACCCAACCGTTGGCTTCCATGACGTAGCCGCCGGGTCCGTTCCAGTCGGTGATCTGGAACGAACGGACGTTGCCGTACGGGACCTGCGCCCCGCCGGGACGGATGATCGGCGAGTTGAACGCGGGCTGCCCGCCGTACGCGACGAACGTCCCGTCGTCCGCCATGATGTAGCCCTGCCCTGCGGACGACGGGTTGACGGCTCCTCTGATCCACGGCATCGGCCCAGTCTCCCGCTCTAGGCGTTGACTCGCAGGGACCGGGCGAGTTCCGCGGACTGCGCGTCGAGCGCCTGCGTCACGATCTCGTTCAGGTGCGAGTCGCCATAGATGTGACCCTGGACGATGAACGTCATCGCGAGCGATACCGCCGCCGCCGCGCCCGGCGTGCCGCCTGGCATGTCACCGCGACCGAACGTCGGTTGGATCGTCCCTGCGACGTCAGGCTTGAAGATCTCGGGACGGCCACGCTCACCGACGAGGTACGCGGTCCCCGGATAGACCCGGCCGCCTTCCGCCTTGTGCGGCGGAGCGTTGCTGATCGCGGTTTGGGCTTGGTTGAGGTACGACCCGGCGGCGACCTGCCCGGTGTAGATCGACCCGTACGAGAGAGCCGCCGCGCTCCTCGCGTGGTCGAACGTCGAGATCAGGTGTTCGAGGTTCGCCTCGGCCTGGCTCGTGTTGACCATGATCGTCGTGTAGATCGACGTCGGGAGTTGCCCGAGCCGCAAGATGTAGCCCTCCAACTGCTGCGCGACCGGACCGCCGATCTCGTCGGCGACCTGTTGCAACTGCGACACGTAGGCGTTGTTCGCGGCGGTCGCGCCTTGCGTCGTCTGGATCCCACCGTTCTCCGCGGCTGCCTTCGTCGCGGCTGCCGAAGCCGCCTGGAGCGATGACTCGACGAGTTTCCGCTGCGCGTCCGTCGCCTGTTGCGACGACGCGCCGTACTGCTGGACGGTCTTGTTGTACGCGTCGGTGTCGCTCTTGACGGTCGCCATCGCGTCGTCGAGCGCGAGTTCGCTGTTGATCTGAGCGACGATCGCGTCGTGGACGTCGGTGATCGCCTTGGCTTGGTCCTGCTCTGCCTTCGCCTGGTCCTGCGCCGATTGGGTGAACTGCTGGTTGTACGCCGATGCTTGCGCGGTCGCTTGGGACTCCTCGCGCAGCTTCTTCTCCGTGTCGCCGAGCGCCTTCTGGAGTTCCGCCTGATTCTTCGCGTCGAAGATCGGCTTGCCGCCCGCGTCGCGCATCGCGTCGAGCGCGGCGACGACTTTCGCGGCGGCGGCTGGGGACTGCTGCCCGAGCGCCTTGATCTCGTCGGTGACACCGCGCGCGTACCCGGCGAAGAGTTGCAGCTTGTCGGACTGGCCGAGCTTGTCCATGAACGTCTTGAGCGCGTCGGTGCGGTTCATCGCGTCGATCGTGTTGCCCATGTCGGAGAACTGCTTGCGGTACTCCTCCAACGACTGCCCGCCGCCGAGGAGCGCCTTCGTGAGCCCGACGACCGCGCCAGCCGCGCCACCGATCGCGGTGCCCCAAGGACCGAACGCCGTGCCGATCATCGCCCCGGAC
>Ga0318562_10000230_pt1 | contig 26494 bp, 28 predicted proteins | sample GRESIP066b5f18_FD_203688 | JGI IMG/M metagenome (GOLD analysis project Ga0318562, IMG submission 203688) | Tropical soil microbial communities from Luquillo Experimental Forest, Puerto Rico - GRE.SIPMG.066b5f18 | ecosystem: Environmental > Terrestrial > Soil > Tropical forest > Bulk soil... | reverse complement strand
GGACGGGCGGCGCGATCTCGCCCGTGGGCTACATCCGTATCGGCGGTTTTCACCTCGACTACTCCGTCCCGGTTTGGATCTATGAGGTCGGCGAGCATCGGATCGAGGCGCGCATCTGGATGGAACCCGGCGCCCATACGACTTATACGGCCTGGCGGCTGCGGCCCCAGTCCGAGCCGCCGATGCATGAGTTGTCGTTGCGGGTTGCGCTGCTCGCCAATCATCGCGACCACCATGGCACGACCGCGGTAGGAGCCTTTGCGCCGGAGATCGCGGTCGAGCACGAGCGCCTTGTACTCACTGAGGCGGGATTCTTTTCGCTGACCATTCGCGCACCGGGCGGCACAATCATGCCGAAACTTGATTGGTACCGGGATTTCGATCTGCCGATCGAAGCCGATCGTGGCCTCGAGTCGACCGATAATCACCTGTGCGTGGGCGAAGTCACGCTGCGGCTCGTGCCGGGACAATGGTGCGGCATAGTTGCAAGCCTCGACGCGGACGCGCCGAGCGATTTCGACGCGGCGCTCGTCCGCCGTCTGGATCATGACCGCAAGATCGTCGCCACCGCGACCGCCGGCGGTCCCGCAATGCACGACGCACCGCCATGGATCGCTCGGCTTGCGCTGGCCGCCGACGCCTTCATTTTTACCCGGCTGCTACCGAACGTGCCCTACGGCAAGTCGGTCATTGCTGGATATCCCTGGTTCGGCGACTGGGGTCGCGACACCATGATCAGCTTGCCGGGCTTGACGCTGGCGACCGGGCGGCCACAGATCGCCCGACGGATCCTTGGCACCTTCGTCACTTTCGTCAGCCAGGGCATGCTGCCCAACGTATTCCCCGGCGCCGGCGAGCACGCCGACTACAACACCGCAGATGCCTCGTTGTGGTTCTTCGAAGCTTGGCGCGCCTATTTCGAGGCTACTAACGATGTCGCCACGCTGCGCGAGGCGTTCCCCGTCCTGTGCGACATGATCGAGTGGCACCAGAAGGGAACGCGCTACGGCATTGCGGTCGATCACGCCGACGGCCTGCTCAAGGCCGGGGTGCCCGGCGTGCAAGTGACGTGGATGGATGCCAAGGTTGGCGACTGGGTCGTGACGCCGCGCATCGGCAAGCCGGTCGAAATAAATGCGCTGTGGTACAACGCCTTACGCGTGATGAGCGCGTTCGCAACAATTTTGGGAGAGCCCGATGGCTTCAGCGCTGCGGCAGACGCCGCCAAACGAGGCTTTGCACGCTTCGTCCGCGCAGACGGCGAAGGTTTATACGACGTGATCGACGGTCCCGATGGCCAGGATGCCACCATCCGACCCAACCAGATCTTTGCCGACCGAAACCACGAGGCCAGCCAGCGCCTGTGGATGAACTCGCAACTGTGGATAAAGGCGGCCTCTAGCCAGGCGGCAGCGGGTCCGGCAGCTTCCCCAAGCTCACCGTCGACTGGAGTTCGACGTACTCGGAGAGCCCTTCGGCGCCGAACTCGCGCCCGATCCCTGACTGCTTGAAGCCGCCGAACGGAGCACTGGTGTCGAGCATGTACATGTTGATGCCGTACGTGCCGGTGCGAACCTGCGCGGCGACTTCGAGACCGTGCGCGACATCGGCCGTCCACACGGAACCGGCCAGACCGTAATCGCTGTCGTTGGCGATGCGGATCGCATCGGCCTCATCGGTGTACTCGAGCACGGTGAGCACCGGGCCGAAGATTTCCTCTCTGGCGATACGCATATTGTTGGTCGCGTCGGCGAATAGAGTCGGCCGGACGTACCACCCTCGGTCGAGGGGTTTTTCGATGCCGCCCAGCACAATTCGCGCGCCTTCGTCGATACCGGACTGAATGTAGCCCTGCACGCGTTGCTGCTGTCGTTGCGCGACAAGCGGTCCGATGTCGGTGGCCTCGTTCGCCGGATCACCGACCTGAAGAACCGACATCATCGCCGCGAGCGCGTCGACGACATCGTCGTACCTTCGCTCGCTGGCCAGGATGCGGGTCTGCGCCACGCACGCTTGCCCGTTGTTCATCAGGCTCGCCATCTTGAGCTGATTGACGGTGTGGTCGATGTCGGCGTCGTCGAGGATGATCGCCGCCGACTTGCCGCCCAGTTCCAGGCTCACCCGCTTCAGCTGTTCGCCGCACATCGCGGCGATCTGTCTGCCGGTCGCCGACGAGCCCGTGAACGAGATCTTGTCCACTCCAGAGTGCCGGACCAGTGCCTCACCGGTCTCGCGGCCGCCGGGAAGGATAGACACGACACCCTCGGGCAGATCGATCTCCTCGAGCATCTCGGCCAACCACATTGCGTCCAGCGGGGTTTCGGGTGCCGGCTTGATGACGACGGTGCAGCCGGCGATCAGGGCTGGGATCAGCTTCGGCATGATCAGCACCTGCGGAACGTTCCACGGCACGATCGCGCCGACGACGCCGACGGGGGCGCGGCGTACCTGTACCTCGCCGAACAGTCCCCGACGCCGCTCCACCCACTCGAATTCCTTGGCGGTGGCCAGGTTCAGGTGCATCTGCGAGACAGCTCCGGTTGCCTGTCCCAGCCTGCTGAAGCTGCGGGGCGAGCCCATCTCCGCGGTGATGAGGTCGGCCATCTCGTCGGCCTGCGCGGTGTACACGGCCGCCAGCTTCTCGATCTTCTCCATCCGCTCGGAAACCGCGAGCCGCGGCCACAGACCGTCGTCGAACGCCTTTCGCGCGGCGGCGACGGCCAGGTCGACGTCTTCTCGCGTCGCCTCCGGCGTCTCGCCGATGGGTTCCTCGGTGTGCGGCGAGATCACCGAGATTCGCTGCCCGATCGCGGGGGCCTGCCAGCGGCCGCCAATGAAGAGCTTGTCGTACGAATGGGATCTCATGCGCTGGTTTCCTCGTAGGATTGTCTTGTCCGGGAACGGAATTCGGTAATGGCGCCTTCACCGCGCGCCGGCTGTGGACGATCGCGGTAGATCTTGCTCTCCCAGATCGGGATGTCCTGTTCGATCTGGTTGCAGAAGTCGCGTGCGAAGCCAAGGCCCATGCGTGACATCTCACCCGTTTCGGCATCTGTCAGTACGAAAAACGTGTAACGCGCGTCGACGACTTCGCCGTCGATCGGGGTGACGGTCATCAGCGTGCAGGAGCGGCCGCGCTCGCGGTGGCGGACCACACGGCGCCGGAAACTGGGCCGCGCAGCGTCTGAAACCGACAAGCGGTTCCCGTTCGCCCCCAGATGGTCCGTCATGGCGCCACCGCCCGTCGCGCTAAAGTTGCTATTACTGCTAACATAACAAAAAAGGAATCGGGAGTGCCGCTGTGGGTGATGACTGGCGTCGGTATCCGTTTGAGCTGGTGCCGGGCGACCCGCAGTTGGTCTTTCCCGCCGCCGAGGCCAACCATCCCGACTTCGAGTCGGACACCTGGTTCCTCGCAGGCGAACTGACCGGGGCATCTGATCGCAAGTTCGCCTTCCTCACGATCTTCAACAAGAACCGGCCGGGGCAGGCCATCGTCGCGGACTTCTACACGCTTGCGCTCTTCGATCTCGACAACGGCACGTACGGCACATACACCGACTACGACATGCCCGGTACGAACAAGAAGGGCGGCACAACACCGAAACTGTCGGCCGCCGACGACCACCTGGACATTATGTATGGCAGCCGCGCCGGCACAGCAGTGTGGCGGACTTGTCGCGACGACCAGGGTGAGCTGGTGCCATACACCTACGACGTGAGCTTTTGCGGCACCGACCAGTCCGGCGCCGAGATGCGACTCGACCTGCACGTCACACCGTCGCGGGCGCCGGTACCACTGGGTGGCGCCGCATACGAGGGCAAGATCGAGTGCTTCGGGCAGCCGAACACGTACTCCTACTTTCAGACCGGCATGACGATGGCGGGGACGCTGTCGTGGGGTTCGATCAGCGAAAAGGTCACCGGCACAGCGGGGCACGTCGACCGGCAGTGGTTTCCGTTGGTCGCCAACGACGGAGGGCCGACCGGCGATATCCGGTCGCGTGCCCACGAATGGCGCACGATCAACCTCGATAACGGCGTCGACATCAGCGTTTGGCGTCAGTTCGACCGCACCAACGGGAATGCACTGCAGCCGTTTTCAGGTGCGACGACGAGTTCGCCCGACGCCGATCCCGAGTACGCCGACGATGTCGAGGTCACCGTCACCAGTTACGTGCGCTGGCCCGAGTCGATCCGTACCCTGGTCCCGCCGCCAGCCGCGGCGCGGTTCATGCCGGACCGCCACCGACTCGTGTCCCGCGAGCTGGCGCTCGACCTGACGGGAGAGCCTCTGGTGCCCGCGCCCGCACACGGTCTGCCGCTGGAGTACATGGAAGGCCCGTACCGCTATCGCGGAACCCTGCGCGGCAAGCCGGTCAACGGCTTCGCCTTCTACGAGCGATCGCTTGCGCTGTATCGGGATTGGGAACTAGCCGATGTGCTCGAGGCGGCCGGGCCTGGTCAGCGCGACGAGGTCGCACAGATCATCGAGGAACTTCGCGGCTGACCGCGTTCGCCCACGTCTCGTGGCGATGCTGCAGTCCCGGCTCGTTGCGGCCGAATACCAACTGCTCTCGCACGCCGGACGCCAGGTTGGCCTGAAGTTTCTCCACGAGCGCGTAGTCCTCGTCACGAACGGTGCTGTGCGCGTAGTCGAACACCGCTTGCGCACCCGCTGCGACGGACTCGTCAGACAGGTCCAGTGGCGTCGAGTTCTGGTGCACGGTGATCGAGCGGCCAGGGACGTCGCCGGGATACACCCGGAACAGCTCGCCGTTGGCAATCGTCGCCGACAGCACGATGTTGGGGAACAGCGCGTAGATGACCACCATGGCCTGTAGGGGCTCCCACTGCTCTTCGGGAACGTCCTCCAGGTCTAGGATGCCGTTGAGTGGGAACACCAATCGGTGGTGTGGACCGAACGAGTCGAAGACGGTGCAGTTGCTCCGCGCGATGGTCGCGAACGTGGTCTTGTGCACGGTCGCGAAGTGGTAGTTCTCCGCGAAGGTGTCGATCGCCAGTTTCCAGTTGATCGCGGTGTCCAGCACCTTCTCGCCCAGCGGCGCCCAGTGACCGATGCCCCACGATTCCAACTCGTCGGCCAGCGGTCCCAGGAACCCGGGAAGGTCCAGCGTGGCGTTCGGCTCGAGGCCAACCCAGAGGAACCCTGCGCACTCAGTGGCAGGAAGCTCGGTCAATTTCGCTTTCCCCGTTGAGCTTTCGGGGAAACCCTCCTTGCCGGGAACGCTGACGAGGTTGCCGTCGAGGTCGTAGTTCCACGCGTGATACGGGCACACCAGCCGGCGTGCCGACCCGCAACCCTCGGCGATCTGCGACTGACGGTGCAGGCAGACGTTGTCGAAGGACTTGACCGATCCGTCCGACGTGCGGGTCAGCAGGATGGACCGACCCATCACTGTCTTCGTGCAGTAGGACCCCGGCTTGGGCAGCTCCGACGCGTACCCGACCAGTTGCGGGCTGGCGAGCAGCATCGCGATGTCATCGGCGTGGCGGGCTGTCGACGTGTAAGTGTGCGCGTCGACCCGGTATTCCGCCGGGGACAGGTCGGTCGTCCTGTCTCGCGCCAGTTTGAGCGCGCGTCGGGTGAGGTCGACGAGCTGATCGCGATCCATGCGACCTATCTTATTATCTTTATAAAGATGGCACTGCCGGCCGGGGTCGAATTCTATCGGCAGGCTGGCGTCGAAGACACTCGGTTTTGCGGTGTCCACGGTCATGACATCACGGAATATTGGTGTCCAGCAGGGTCAGTGGTAGGCCCAGGACCGTCAGGTCGATCTCCTCGAGATGTGTGCCGTCGCCCTCGAGCTTCTGCCGGAAGCGAATGCTCGCCCCGTAGCGCTCGGTGACGGATTCGGCAGCGGCGGCGTCGGGGACCTGGAGCACCACGGTGTAGACGCCGTCGCCTTTGGCATCGAGGAAGGCGTTCACCGAAGCGGCGACGGGCGCGGCCGAACCTGGAATGGGGCTGATGAGCTCGATGCCGCGATCCCAGTCCAGCGCAATGCGAAGTCCGAGTTCGATCAGCTCTGCGGGCTGAAGCGCGAACCCGAGGTCGGTGAACATCGCGGCCATCGCCTCATGACGTTCCAGCGCGACCGCGAATACCACATGGTGAAGGCGGGATTGGCGTTCCGCGGTCATTTGCGCACCAGCCATTTCTTGTCGACATTGCCCGGCGTCCACTGAACGATGCGATAGGTCATGCCGTGGACCGCCTTCCGGGACTGAATACGACGGGGAGGCAGCGGAATCCGCGGGTGACCGAGTTGCCGTGGAAGGCCGCTGGGGCACCGGGTGCCAGCGTGTAGTCGGGTATCCGCGCAATGGCCTGTTCGATGCCGATGCGGAACTCCAGTCGCGCCAGGTTGGAGCCGAGGCATCGATGAACGCCCGCGCCGAAGCCCAGGTGCCGGTTGGCGGCCCGATCGAGGATGCAGCGATCCGGATCAGCGAACTCCTCTGCGTCACGGTTTGCCGAGGCGTAGTTGACCAGAACCGAATCGCCGGGACAGAAGGTGTGCCCGTTCAGTTCGACTTCTTTGGCAACCGTACGCGGAATGCCGTGGATCGACCCGCCGAAGCGAATGAGTTCTTCGACAGCTCTCGACATGATGTCCGGTTCGCTTATGAGCCGGTCGCGTTCGTCGGGATGCGTTGCGAGGTAATGGAATGCGAACGACATGGCGCTAGCCGTCGTCTCGAGACCTGCCTGCACCAGAAGCATGGCATTGGCGACCACATCACCGAACGGCAGCTTCTCGCCGTCGATCTGTGCACCGAGAAGGACATCGATCATGTCGTCGCGCGGTGACTCACCGGTTCGCGCCGACACCGCATCGTGAAGGTGCTGGTACAGCCCGCCCCACGCGGCCATGCGAACTTCCTCGGTGTCGCCGTTCAGTGCCGTGTCGGTCAGCTCGATGCACAACGGCACATCATCGATGGGCATGCCGAGCACGTACTTGAAGAAGACGATGCCGGGCTGGCGCCACGCGACCTCGGCCAGATCGCCCGTTCCCTGTTCGATGAATGTGTCGATCAGCCGATCGGTTTCGGCACGGATCTGCGGTGTCAACGCCTTCATCCTGGCTGGCGAGAAGTAGGGGTTGAGTACCTTGCGGAACTTCTGCTGACGCGGTGGGTCGAGAGTGATTACGAGGTCGCCTGCGAGTTGTTCGGACGCCTCCGGTGTCGGATTGCTCGAGAAGTGCTCCCAGTCCTGCAGGATCCGGTAGCAATCCGCATACCGTGTCGCGACCCATGCGCCGCCGGGTGTCGCGCTGAGAAACGGAACCTCGGTGTGCGAGAACGCGGCCCGCTGCCGCATCACCGAATACACGTCGTAGAGGAAGTCGTTGTCATTGAAGTCCTCGTGGCGAAGATCCCAGTTCTCCGCATGCTCTTCGGGTGGCCTCGGCACTATCCGCCCTGATGTTCTGCTGCCTGGCGGGCCACACGTTCGTCATGAATGCGCACGAGTTCGCGGAATCCGAGCCGGTGGTACTTCGGAATCGGCTGAATGCCCCACTGGTCCTGAGCGGTGTCCTTGCCTTGCGCGCCCTCGGGCGGTCCGAGTGGCGGGTAGGGATACTTGCATTCCAGAGTGTCGTCGCTGTACCTGATTTTCAACAATTCGCTGCAGATCTGGGTGAGGCTCAACGTCGGGTAGCCGTAGTAAACCGCCATGAACGGCAGCGTGAAGGCCCCTTCGATGACGAGGGCGACCAAACAGACCAGAACCGCGCGCTTGATCCACTTGTGCATCCGCGCGTAGTACGGCGTGGTGCCAGGGGGCAGGTCGGCGGTAGGCGCCTGTTCTTCTTTGGATTCGGCCGTGGTCATTATTGTGCTCCTTAAACCTGTTCAGTCGGAGAAGATTTCGCGGTTCACCGTGTGGAGATACGGGATGGCGAGGAAGGGGGTGATGTAGAAGATGTCGTAGAGCCACCAGCCAATCACCGGGAAGACCACACCGGCGTATCGCACGTCGGCGTACATCGTCATGTTGAAGACGTATGCCGCCCAGATCACCAGGCCCATCCAGCAGGTGACGATCATCCACTGGTGACCCCACCGCTTCATCTGGAGGAATCCGATCGCCGCGGCGATCCGCATCGAGAACACGGTGAAGATCAGCCCGGCCACATAGGCTTTCTCGCCGGGCCCGGCGGCGCCGCCGACCCACAGCTCGTTGTAGTGCCAGAAGTAGCCCGCGTCGAACATGTTTCCCCAGCCGACCATCAGCACCCGGTTGATCAGGGTGTGGTTGGCTACCAGGTCAAGGGCCCAGCCGAGGCTGTTGAGCATGCCGTCGATCAGGACGAGGTAGCCGATGAGGGTGACGATCATCGGCCGGACCGAAAGTCCGTCGCGTGCCGCCTGCCGTTGCATCCAGACGCCGCGCATGAAGATCGGGAAGCCGATGATGCCTGGCGCCCACATGCCCATCAACGCCGCGCCGACGATCATCCACTTGTCCGCACTGCGCTGGGCCTCGCGGGATTCGTCGCGGTGAACGTCGAGGCTGCTATTGAGCAGCGGCAGGCTCACAAGTTCCACCAGCCTCTGGCGAAGGACATGTAGAGCTGGATGCCGAACATGATGAGCAGGTAGCCGTAGATGACGATCTGCAGCACGATGAGCGCCCTCTTGCGCTTCTGTTCCTTTTGATCCATTTGCGTTTACTCCCTCCTAGAGCAGGCTTGCTGCCGCGATTTCACGAAGTCCGTCGGTGATCGCACCATCGGTGCTCAGCGGCGCCAGGATGCAGGCGTGGGCCGCATCCAATTCGCTTGCGCCCGCTGCAATCAGCTGTGCTGCAGTGACCAGACCCCTGGTGGACGGTGGTTCGAAGTGGAAGGCCTCGTCGGCGGTCCGGATGGCGACCGCGCATTGCACCAGCCGCTGGGCGGAGTCCAACGGAATGTCTGCTTCGGCGACGATCACCTGGGCCTCACGGTCGGCTGGTAGATAGCGCATCGGAAGCGTGACGAACCGCTGCCGGAAGGATGGCTTGAGCTCCTTGAGTGAGCTGCGATACGCGGGGTTGTACGAGCACACCAGCATGAAGCCGTCCGGGGCTCGCACCACTTCGTCGGCGCGGTCCAGGTAAAGGGCACGGCGATGGTCGGTGAGCGAGTGCAGGATCGTCAGCGAGTCGTGACGGGCTTCCACCACCTCGTCGAGGTAGCAGATCGCGCCCGCCTTGACCGCCCGGGTGAGAGGTCCGTCCGTCCACACGACATCTCCACCGGTCACCATGAAGCGGCCGACCAGATCCGAACTGGTGAGGTCGTCGTGGCAGCTGATCGTCACGACAGGGCGTTGCAACAGCACGCCCATGTGCTCCACGAAACGCGTCTTGCCGCATCCAGTCGGCCCGGTGAGCATCACCGGGACGCGACGCTGGAAGGCTTGCTCGAACAGCTGAACTTCGTTGCCCTGCGCGAAATAGGTGTCGGTGGTCATCTCTTGCTCCTCATGCGGCGACCAGTTCTCGGTGAACATGGGCGAGCACGCGCGGTAGCTCTTCCGCCCGCCGGATGCGCTGTGACCGGCGCGGTCCGAAGACCTCGGGAAGCGGGTCGACGCGGGTCGGGCCGACGCCGACGTAGTACACCGACACGCCGGCGTCGTTGGCCTCCTCTACTGCGTGCGCCGCGTCGGCCCAGGCGTAGCGCCCCTCGTAACCCTCGTCCGAGATCAGGCCGTCGCCGATGACGATCAGCAGACGCCGCTCGGAAGGCTGTGCGAGAAGCCGGCTCGTCAGATGCCGTAGCGGCGCGCCGAGCCGGGTGTACCCGCCCGCGGCCAGGCCCAGCTTGCTGGGCGGGACGAACCGCCGATCCTCGAACGCCTTGAGGCACCGGACCTCGACGCGATGCCTGGTATTGCCTGTGAAGACGAAAACTCCGTGCCGCTCGCGGGCGAGAGTCATTGCACGCGAAAGCGCGTCGGCACAGGCGAGTTCGAGCCGGAAGATCCGGCCGCCGTGCACACCCAACGACGAGCTGCCGTCGAGCAGCAGCGCGGTGGTCACGTCACGGCCGCCGGGCAGCAGATCGCGGAAGATCCGTGGTTCGGTTGCTTCGCCGGTGGCCACGTCGATGTAGTGGCTGACGTATTGCTCGACGTCCAGATCGCAGCCGTATTCAAGTCTGCCGGTCATCGCCCGATGCGTATGCTCTTCGAACCATTTCCGGAGGTCGGCCGCGACCGGCGCGGGTTGCCGTGTGCGGTGGGTGTCGACGCGCTCGAGCACCGCGACATGGTCGGGCATGAAACGCTCGGTCCACATGTTCCACTCGGGATACGGGATCCCAGGCCGATGCTCCGGGGTGATGTCGAGGTCGTTGTCCTGTGGCCGGTTGGGTGGCGGCAGATTCGGATTGCGCACGCCGCCGTCGCCCCCGACAGGTACGGAGTATGGCCGGGGTAGCCGCTTTTGCGTTGTGGTCCATGGCATCCTGCCGAAGCTGCGCCGCAGTTTGTCGCCCAGTCCCTGCGGCATCGTGTAGGCCAACGGCAAGGTGCCCAGCAGCGGATGGACGTCCAGTGGATCACCGGTGCGCGCCTGTGCGATCGCTTGGTTGAGCATCTTTTCGGCGTCCGTGTCGGCAGTGGCGGGGTCGACATCCGGCAGCGACCGTCGCAGCTCCGGCATCAGCCCGGGCCAGCGCGACGCGATCCAGCCGACGGCGACGCCCGCCTCGACGAGCAGAAGTGCCCGTAGTTCGCGGGCCGACAGCTCATTCAACCGGTATCCGGTCAGTCGGTCTTTCGATGGCGAACACTGCAGTGCCACACCGCATGTCAGTGTTCTGCGCGTCCAATCCGGAACGCTCGGATACGGCACGTGCACATGGGTGAGCGCTGCGTTCAACCCGAAGGCGCGCTGCCTGCCGGTCACCAGCCGCACGCCCTCGCGGCGCTGCTCACTCAGCGCAACCGCGGTCACCGCGCAGCTGCGTTCGAGCGCCATCGCATGGGCATTCGACAGTTCGGTCATGCGAGAGCTCAGAACGTGCCGATGTTGGAGAACATCCAGTACCAGAACCAGATGATCAAAATGGTTCCACCCCAGGCGGCTACGTACCGCAGGATCTCCCACAGATATGCCATGTCTAGACCTCCTTGGACCTGACGGACGATGAGGTCATCGGACCTCCAGGCTGCGTACGGCGGTGGCCACCAGCTCCCTGAGCATGATGTCGCGTGCCGTCTGGCTCGATGTCGTACTGAGCACCCCGTAGACGCCGAGCAGGAAGAAGACCGCGCTGCAGAAGGCGTCTACCTCGGGATGCGTGTCGCCGCGCTGTTGCGCTCGATCGATCTCGCCGACCAGCAGAACGATCATCGGGTGATCGGTCCACACCTCGTCATGGCGCGGGCGACTCGGCGAGAAGTGCAGCGCCAGGATGTCTTTGAACAGCAGGCCGCCGAGTCCGTCCTCGACGGAGATCACCAACTCCGCGACCTTGGTCAGGGTTGCCGGCATGTCATGGGGTTCCTCGAGGAACCTGGTGAGCTCGGTGGCCATCCGCGCTTCCTCGCGCGACTCCAATTCCAGCAGCACGTGCTCCTTGGTGGGGAAGTGGAAGTAGAACGTGCCATGGGCCACACCCGCGGACGTGACGATGGCGCCGACATCTGCCGCGCCCATACCGGAACGCTTGAATTCGGCGATGGCCGCGCCCAGAATTCGCTGGCGCGTCTGCAGTCTGCGAGTGTCACGCGAGGTGGGCTTCACCGAGGTCGTCACGGCGGAACACCTCAGTCCGAGAAGATTTCGCGATTGACCGAATGGAGGTAGGGGATCGCGAGGAATGGGGTGATGTAGAAGATGTCGTACAGCCACCAGCCGATGACCGGGAGTACGACGCCGGCAAAGCGCACGTCGGCGAACATGGTCATGTTGAACACGTAGCCACACCAGATCACCACGCCCATCCAGCAGGTGATGATCATCCACTGGTGACCCCACCGCTTCATCTGCAGGAATCCGATCGCCGCGGCGATCCGCATGGTGAAGACGGTGAAGATGAGCCCGATCTCCCAGCCCTTTTCGCCGGGTCCGGCGGCACCACCGATCCACAGCTCGTTGAAATGCCAGAAGTAGCCCGCGTCGAACATGTTGCCCCAGCCGGTCAGGAGCACACGGGCCAGAAGCGTGTGGTTGGCCACCATGTCGAGTGCCCACCCGACGGTGTTGATGGCGGCGTCGATGATGACGAGATATCCGAGCAGGGTGACCAGCATCGGCCGCACCGACAGGCCGTCCCGCTGCGCGCGCCGCAGCATCCACACCCCGCGCAGGAAGAGCGGAAGCCCGAAGATACCCAGCGCCGTGGTGCCGATCAGGATGCTTCCCGAGATAAGCCACTTGTCCGCCTGGCGCTGCGCGAGCCGTGACTGTTCCTCGTGATCATCGAGTGTCAGACCTGTGCTCAACGTAGGCAGATTCATGCTTACCTCCCGCAGCTCGACGCCCCCTGTTGTAGTCCAAATACTGACTGAAGTCAATGACTTCAGTAAGCGAACCGGATCTAGGGCTGCAGACTGCGCAGTGACCTGGTCACGTAGTCGTCGAGCATCGCTGCCCGTGTCGGCCAGGTCGTCGTAGTGGTGAGCAGGCCATACAGGCCAAGGAGGAAAAAGACCGCGCTGTTCATCGGGTTGACGTCGCCCGCGACCCGGCCGTCGGCCTTGGTTCGCTCGATCTCCTGCGCAAGACCGACGATGAGGGCGTGGTCCCTGGCGTCCTCGATCGGTGGCCGCGTCTGGGAGAAGTGCAATGCCAGGAAGTCTTTGAATAGCACATCGCCGAGCCGTCTCTCCAAATCGACCACAAGTCGGACCGCTTCCGCCAGTGCATCTTTCAGGTCATGCTTCGACTGGAGAAACCGGCTGAACTGGCTTGCGATGCGCTGCTCTTCACGCTGCTCCAGCTCCAACAGCACGTATTCCTTCGTCGGGAAATGGAAGAAGAAGGTGCCGTGAGCGACGCCGGCCGCGGTGACGATCGCGCCCACGTCGGCCTCCGTCATGCCTGACCGCTTGAACTCCGCGATCGCCGCGCCAAGCAGACGTTCCCTCGTCTGCAGGCGTTTGGCTTCCCGCGCCGAGAGTTTTTCCGCCGCCATAGCTCAACAATATCGTCTGAGCGCCCCGCGAAGGCCTACTTGATATTGACCTGAGTCAGTGTCGGACGTTAGATGAGCTCGACACCACCGCCGGTCGACACGAAGAGGAGCCCGCAATGGCACTGGAGCAGTTCGGCCTAGGCGGCCAGGTCGCCATCGTCACCGGCGCGGGCAAGGGCGTCGGGGAAGGCATCGCCAGAGTCCTGGGGGAGGCGGGCGCGACGGTCGTCGGCACCGCACGCACCGAGTCGGACATCGTCGGAACCATCAACGACATCGAGAGCGCGGGCGGCAAGGGGATTGCGCTCGCCGCCGACGCCATGAGCCGTCCGGACAGCGAACGCGTGGTCAACACCGCGATGGAGCGATTCGGCCGCATCGACATCCTCGTCAACAACGTCGGCGGCTCGACATACGCACGGTTCCTCGACATCACCGACGAAGACTTCCGGCACACGTTCGACTGGTGTGTAACGTCGGCGTTCATCATGAGTCAGCTGGTGGCGCCGCACATGCTCGAGGCGGGTCAGGGTTCCATCGTCAACATCTCGTCCGGGTCGGCCCGGTTCGGTATCCGCGCACTCACGGCCTACTGCACGGCCAAGGGTGCGCTCGAAGCCCTCACCCGCGCCATGGCGCAGGAACTCGCGCCGAAGATTCGCGTCAACGCGATCGCCCTCGGCTCTTTCGCGACCGAAGGGCTTCAGGGCAGTCTCGACTTGATGCCCGGTTCCCTGGAGAAGATGAACGAGGCGACGCCACTGCACCGCCTCGGCAATGTCGAGGATCTCGGCCGCCTCACGGTCTATCTCGCCACGCGCGACTGTTATGCCACCAACGCGATCTTCCATGTCGATGGCGGCATCGACTCGAACAATTCCCCACTCCCGATACCCGACTACTGAGGGCGACGATGCGCAGGGTCATACAATTCTCCACCGGCAACGTGGGGCGCCATTCCCTGCAGGCGATCATCGGGCGCCCGGACCTCGAACTCGTCGGCGTGCACGCGTCGAGCCCCGACAAGATCGGTCGGGACGCCGCCGAACTGTGCGGGCTCGACGAACCGACCGGCGTCGTCGCCACCGATGACGTCGACGCACTGGTAGGACTCGGCGCCGACTGCGTGGTATACACCTCGAGGGGCGAGACACGGCCGATGGAGGCCATCGACCAGATGTCGAAATTCCTGTCGGCGGGTACGAATGTCGTTGCCACCTCGATGGTCTGGCTGGTCGCTCCGCGCTACGCCGACGACTGGTTACGGGGTCCGTTGCAGAGCGCATGCGACAAGGGCGACTCATCGCTGTACGTCAACGGCATCGACCCTGGCTTCTCCGGCGACACCCTTGTCCATTCGGCAGTCAGCCTGACCACCCGCGTCGACTCCGTCACCGTTGCGGAGATCTTCGACTACGGGAACTACGATGACGCCGAGTTCACCGGCGCCGCAATGGGCTTCGGGTTGAAAGCGGACGACGATCCGCCGCTGGCGTTCCTGCCCGGAGTCATCATGTCGATGTGGGGCGGACAGGTGCGGAGCCTGGCAGACAACCTCGGTATCGAACTCGACAACGTGCGTGAGCGAGTCGAGCGCTGGTACACGCCGGAACGCATCGACTGCGTGATGATGACGGTGCCGCCTGGCGGGATGGCCGCGGTCCGGTTCGCCACCGAGGGTGTCCGCAACGGCGTGCCGGTGATCACGCTCGAGCACGTCACCAGGCTCACCAATGCGGCTGCGCCCGACTGGGAATACCCGCCCGACGGGCACACCGGCGTGCACCGCGTCATCGTCGAAGGCGAGCCGCGGGTCGAGATCAACACGCACGTATCGCATCCGATCCTCGACTCCACCGAAGCCGGGTGCATCTCGACGGCGGGTCGGGTCGTCAATGCGATCGACTGGGTCTGCGACGCGCCGAAGGGGCTGATCGCGATCGACGACATCCCGCTGACCGCGACCATGCGCGGCTTGATGTGGGCTAAGCCGTAACGCGTTTGCGCAGCGGTCGTGCCGCCGTCTCGCGCATCGTGAGAACCGTTGCCAGCGAGATGATCGCCGCGACGGTGTCGTAGTAGGCGGGCGCCAACTCGCTGTAGACCGCGAAGTCGAACCACTCGACGGTGTTACCGATCGCGGCTCCGCGCAACGCCTTTCGGACGGCGCCGGTGTCAGCCTGCTGCTAGGAGACCTGCTCGTCATGCAGGGTCATGGTGCTCCTCCTCGGAGTCGAATTCCGCGTGCGGACAGTCGGTGATGAACATGTGGCCGGGCGCGTGGAAGATCGCCAGCGTCGGCTTGGCCTCGAGGGCGACCGCCTGCGGTGTCACACCGCAGGCCCAGAACACGGGCACCTCGTCCTCCTTGATCCGGACCGGATCGCCGAAGTCCGGCGCGCTCAGATCGGTGATGCCAAGGGCCGCAGGATCACCGACATGAACCGGTCCGCCGTGCATTGCCGGGAAGCGCGACGAGATCGCGATCGCCTGCGCGACGTCGTCCGGTGCGAACGGCCGCATCGACACGACCAAAGGACCCTCGAACCGTCCGGCACCGACGCACCGGCGATCGGTCACGTACATCGGAACGTTGACACCCTGCCGTTGATGCGCCAGTGGCAGACCCGCATCAGCGAGCGCCCATTCGAATGTGAATGAGCACCCGAGAAGGAAGCTCACCAGATCATCGCGCCAGTACGCGGTCAGGTCCGTCGGTTCGTCAACAAGCTTGCCGTCCTCGAATACGCGATAGCGCGGCACGTCGGTCCGCAAGTCGGCGTCACGAGACAACGCGGTCGGATGTGGCGACCCGGTGTCGGTGACTTCGAGCAACGGGCACGGCTTCGGGTTGCGCACGCAGAAGCGCAGGAAATCGAGTGCGTCGCCTGCCGTCAGAATGACGAGGTTGGCCTGCGCGAATCCCGGCGCCAGCCCGCTTGTGGGTCCGGTGTGTTCGCCTGCGCGAATTCGGGCGCGGGCATCGGCCGAACCGGGTGCCGCACCATCCGCATTCGCCGGCGTGTCCCCGCCCATAGGGCCGTGGGTTCCCGTTTACGCCGGTGGATTAACGTCCCAGCCGTTCTCGGGGTTAGTCGCTGGCCGGAAGCGGCTTGGCTTCCTTGATGGTCAGCGGCGTCGACCCGACCGACAACGTGCCCTTGCCCGCCTTCGTCACCAGCACCTCGGCGCCGTTCTCGTCGACGTAACGCTTGCCCATCAGGTTGCCGTCGGCCAGTCCCTCGTCGAGCGTGAGGTCGGAGTTCGTGTCATCACCGATCGGCACCATCGGCGCGCCGCCGGCGCGCAGATCGTCGAGGCTTTCGGCGGACCGCACGACGATCACCTGGGTGTCGCACACCTGGCTCTGCAGGCGCGTGCCGTTCTTGATCATGCTGGCTCCTTACTGGCGTTCAGCTCGCTGACGAGTTCGCGGCGCAGCACCTTGCCCGTCGCGTTGGTGGGCAGTTCGGCACGGAACACCACCTTGTCCGGAGTCCGTGACCCGCGCAGCTGGCCGCGCACGAAAGCGCGCAGATCCTCGACATCGGGAGACGCTCCGGACGCGGGCACGACGACGGCGACGATGATCTGACCCCACTGTGGGTCCTCGGCGCCGACGACCGCGCAGTCGTGTACGTGCGGATGCTCGACAAGCACGTCCTCGATCTCTGCGGGCGCGATGTTCTCGCCGCCGCGGATGATGGTGTCGTCGGACCGGCCGCCGATGAACAGGTAGCCGTCTTCGTCGAGGTGAGCCACGTCCTTGGTGGGGAACCATCCCTCGGCGTCGAGAACGGATCCGATGCCGGTGTACTTGCCAGACACCTGTTCTCCGCGGACGAACAGCTCACCGGGTTCGCCTGCGCTCAAGACGGTTCCGTCCTCGGCCCGGATCTGGACCTCGACGTTGGGTACGGGTTGGCCTACCGAACCGAGCCTGCGCGCGACCGCGTCGTCAGTGGCGGCCAAGGCGACGCGGTGGTCATCCGGCGTCAGCACCGCGATGGTGGAGCTGGTCTCGGTCAGCCCGTAGGCGTTGACGAAGCCCACATCGGGCAGCAGCGACAATGCCTTGCGCACCAAGGGAAGTGCGACCTTCGAGCCGCCGTAGGCCAACGTACGCAGAGTCGGCAGCGTGGCCGAGTCGGCTTCAAGGGCCGAGACGATGCGGTCGAGCATGGTGGGCACAACTGTTGCCGACGTGACACGTTCGTCGCCGACGAGGCGCACCCATTCACGTGCGTCGAAGCTCGTCAGGTACACCATCTTTCGGCCCGCGTAGAGGTTGGACAACGCCGCGCTCACGCCTGCGATGTGATACGGAGGCACACAGATCAGTGCCGCATCCTCCGGTGCTGCCGACCCGAATTCGACGGTGCCGGTGATGTAGCTCGTCAGGTTGTTGTGCGTCAGCTCGACGGCCTTCGGGCGCGATGTGGTGCCAGAGGTGAACAGCACGACGGCGACGCTGTCGGGGTCCGCGAACTCCGCCGCGGCCTCGGCGGTGCGGGCGGATTCGAGGAACTCGTCCGAGGAGATCACCATCTTGCCCGCGCCAGCGACGACGTCGACGTAATCGGCGTCGGCGATCACCAGCGGGGTGGGCAGGCGGTCGATCAGCTCGCGCAGGCCGTCGGCGCTCAACCGGTAATTCAGTGGCGTGACCGCCACGGCGGCCCGTGCCGAGGAGAACAGCAGCAGGGGAAGCATCGCCCCCCCTGTGCCGACGTAGGCGACGTGCTGGGCGCCCGACGCCGCGATGACGCCTGCGCCGCCGTCGGCAAGCGCGCTGAGTTCGTTTGTGGTCAGCCGCATATCGCCGGAGACCACTGCCGTCCGGTCCGGATCGCTCGAAACAGCCATCTCGAGCAGCAAAGAGATGCTCATCGTCTGTCGACGAAGATATCAATAATGGGGTCGTCGCCGCCCCCGTAGCCGGACAGGTCGGTTACGCCGGAATCGGTGAGTAGTTGGGAATCGATGTAGCACTGCCCGTTCACGTCGGCGGCGGGCCGGGAGAAGATCTCGACGGCGGCATCGCCCATGATCTCCGGGCTGCGCGACCTCTCAAGCATCGCTTCGAAGTTGGGCGAGTTGGCCACTGCGGCGGTCGCGATATAGGTCTCGGGCCACAGGCAGGCGAAGCCGATGCCCGCATCGGCGTATTCGGCCGCCCACCCCAGCGACAGCAACGTCATCCCGTATTTCGACAGCGTGTACGACGGGTGCGCGCCCAGCCAGTGCGGGTTCATGTTCATCGGCGGCGCGAGCGTCAGCACGTGAGTGTCAACACGCTTCCGCAGATGTGGCAGACACGCCTTGGTCAGCAGGAAGGTGCCCCGCACGTTGATGTCCATCATCAGGTCGAACTTCTTCGCCGCCAGCTTCTCCGTCGGCTCGGTGGCGATGGCGCTGGCGTTGTTCACGCAGATGTCGACGCCGCCGAAGCGCTCGACCGCGGTGTCGACGGCGCGCTGCACGTCCTCTTCGTTGCGCACGTCACCGACCACCGCGACGCCCTTACCGCCTGCGGCCTCGATATCTGCCACGGCGGTGTGCACAGTGCCGGGGAGCTTGGGGTGCGGCTCCGCCGTCTTGGCCAGCAGCACGACGTTCGCGCCGCGCCTGGCCGCGGCGACCGCGATCGCCAGTCCGATGCCCCGGCTGGCGCCCGAGACGACCATGGTGCGATCGGTGAACGACTTCGTCGGCTGGTTGGACATCTGCCTCCCTTGATGAAGCCTCACCCTACCAAATCGGTATTGGCATTCTCATTTTAGGGAAGTGCCATAATCACTGTGTACCGGGTGTTCGCCCGGTGCCTGAGCCTCTCGATGCCCCCGGTTCCGTGCATGTTTCCGTGAGGCGGTATTGGCATTCTCATTTTTTGCAAGTACGTTATCCATTGATGACCGACCCAGTTCAGACGCCCTCCGGCATCCCACTCGAGCCCGTCTACGGACCGGCCGATCGGGCCGGTGACCCTTCTGCGCCGGGCACCTATCCGTTCACCCGCGGCAACTTCGCGAGCGGATACCGCGGCAAGCTGTGGACGTTCCGCCAGTATTCGGGCTTCGGTACCGCTGAGGAGTCCAATAGGCGCTACCGCTATCTGTTGGACCAGGGAGGCACCGGCCTCTCGGTCGCGCTCGACCTACCGACACAGTGCGGGTTCGACTCCGACGATCCGGAGGTAAGCGAGGAGGTCGGTCGCGTCGGCGTCGCGGTCGACACGCTCGCCGACGCCGAGATTCTGTTCGACGGCATCCCGCTCGACAAGATCAGCACAAGCTTCACGATCAACGGCACTGCTGCGATTCTGCTGGCGTTCTACGTCGCCGCTGCGGAGAACAAGGGCGTGCCGCGGGAAAAGCTCACCGGCACCATCCAGAACGACATCCTCAAGGAGTACGCCTCCCGCGGAACTTGGATCTGGCCGCCGGAACCGTCGCTGCGGCTGATCGCGGACACCATTGAGTTCTGCGCCGCCGAGGTGCCCCGGTTCAACGCAATCTCGGTGGCGGGCGCGCACTTCCGCGACGCCGGCGCCAACGCCGTGCAGGAGATGGCGTTCACGCTGGCCGACGGCGTCACCTACTGCGACACCGTCGTCGAACGCGGCAGGATGACGATCGACAAGTTCGCGCCGCAGATCTCGTTCTTCTTCTACACACACGGCGACTTCTTCGAGGAGATCGCCAAGTACCGGGCGGGCAGGCGGCGCTGGGCCACGATCGTGCGTGAACGCTACGGCGCCACCAGCGATAAAGCCTCGATGTTCCGGTTCGGTTGCGTGTCCGGTGGTGCATCGCTGTACGGGCCACAGGCGCAGAACAACATCGTGCGCGTCGCGTATGAGGCGATGGCGTCGGTGCTGGGCGGCGTGCAGTCGATGTTCACCGCCGCATGGGACGAGCCGTTCGCGCTGCCCACCGAGGAGTCGGCGACGCTGGCGCTGCGCACCCAGCAGATCCTCGCGTACGAAACCGGCGTGGCATCGGTGGCCGATCCGCTCGGCGGCTCGTACTTCGTCGAAGCGCTCACCGACGCGACAGAGGAGAAGATCATCGAGATCATGGGCGATCTCGAGGCCCACGGCGGCATGGTGCGCGCGATCGAGGACGGCTATCTGCAGGGCCTGATCGCCGACGAGGCGTTCAAGATCCACAAGGAGGTCGAGTCGGGCGCGCGACCGGTGGTGGGTGTGAACAAGTTCGTCACCGACGAATCGACGCCCGACGTCGCGATGTACGAGCTCGACGCCGAAGGCCGCGATGTTCAGCTGAAGCGGCTGTCAAAGGTCAAGGGCGACCGCGATTCCGCCGCGGTCGAGGCCAGCCTGGCCGCGCTGTCGCGCGCGGCAGAGGGCAGCGACAACCTGATGCACAAGCTGATCGACTGCGCGAACGCGTATTGCACGGTAGGAGAGATGGTGAGCGCGCTGAAAGCGGTGTGGGGCGAGTTCCAGCAGCCGGTGGTGTTCTAATGGCCACAAGGGTTTTGGTTGCCAAGCCTGGTCTTGACGGACATGACCGGGGCGCGAAGATCGTCGCCCGCTCGCTGCGCGACGCCGGCTTCGAGGTCATCTACACCGGCATCCGGCAGCGCATCGAGGACATCGTGTCGATCGCACTGCAGGAGGACGTCGCGCTCGTCGGCCTCTCCATCCTGTCGGGTGCCCACGTCGCGCTGACCACCCGAACCGTCGAAGCGTTGCGCGCAGCCGATGCGGGCGATATCGCCGTCGTGGTCGGCGGCACAATCCCGGAGGCCGATGTGGCGAAGTTGTTGTCCGCCGGTGCGGCAGCGGTCTTTCCGACCGGCACACCGCTGGAGGATCTGGTCCGCGATGTGCGAGCGCTCACCGAGAAGGCGGGGGAGTCCGCATGAACCGACCTGCTTCCGCTGTTCCCGCGCCGAACGTGCGATTACTGCGATTTTTCGGCCGATTCTTCGCAGTGAATACACGTTCGGCGAGGCGTTCCGGAATAGGGGAGTCCGCATGAGACTGGGTGTGATGATCGGAGCCGAGCGCGGCGATATGGCGCGCAAGGTGCGCAAGCTGGTGGCCGATATCGAGTGGGCCGAGGCCGCTGGCCTGGACACCGCGTGGATGCCGCAGGTGCCAGACGACTTCGACGCGCTGTCGATGGTGGCGTTGATGGCCGCGCACACGTCCCGGATCGAGCTCGGCACCGCGGTGGTTCCGCTGCAGGCACAGCATCCCATTGCCCTTGCCCGCCAAGCGCTTTCGGTGCACGCCATGGCTTCGGGCCGGTTAGCGCTCGGCGTCGGCCCTTCACACCACTGGATCGTGCGCGACATGCTCGGCATCTCCTACGACAAGCCCGCCGCCTACACCCGCGACTACCTCGAGGTGCTCAATGCGGCGATCGGTGGCCCCGGCCCCGTCGACGTCGAGAACGACTCGTTCACAGTGCACAACCCGACCGTGCTGGCCGCCGAGACGCCCATGCCGGTGCTGGTTGCCGCGCTGGGTCCGGTGATGCTGCAGATCGCGGGCCAGCATGCCGACGGCACAGTGCTGTGGATGGCAGACGAGAAGGCCATCGGCGATCACATCGCGCCGAAAATCACCAAGGCCGCCGCCGACGCGGGTCGTCCCGCGCCGCGCATCGTCGCGGGCATTCCGGTATGCCTGTGTGCCAACTCGGAGATCGACGCGGCCAAGGAGCGCGCCAATCGCATTCTCGCCGAGGCGGAGACATCGCCGAACTATCAACGGCTGCTGGACCGTGGCGAAGCGCGCGACGTCGGCGACCTCTGTGCGGCCGGAGACGAGGAGGCGATACTGGCGCGGTTCCGGTGCTTCGCCGACGCAGGAGTGACGGATCTGTCGGTGCGGCTACTGCCGATCGGTAACGACCGCGACGCGCTTGTCGCGTCGAAATATCGGACCCGCGAGGTGATTTCGCAGCTGGCGGCTGAGATCAGATGACCGCAGGACCGCTTGCGGGCATCCGCATTCTCGAGGTCGGTGTCATGCTGGCCGGCCCGTACGCGACGATGGTGCTGGCCGACCTCGGCGCGGAGGTCATCAAGATCGAGCCGCCCGACGGCGAGATCTCCCGGCAGGTCAGCGACAGCTATTTCGCCAGTCTCAACCGCAACAAGCAGAGCGTCCGGGTGGATCTACGGTCGGAAGAGGGCAGGCAACAGCTTGGTCAGCTGGTCGCGAAATCCCATGCGCTGCTGGTCAACATGAAGCCGTCGGCCATTCGTCGGCTCGGGCTCACGTATGAGGCGCTACGGCAATACAACGAGAAGATCGTCTGCGTTGCCCTGACCGGATTCGGCATGGACGGGGGCGACGATCCGGCGTTCGACTACGTGATCCAGGCGGTGACGGGGGTGGCGGCGATGACCGGCGATCCGGATGGCCCGCCGACACTGCCCGGTTATTCGGCGGCCGACAACTCCACCGGGTTGACTGCCGCGCTTGGGCTGCTGGCCCAGATCGTGTCGGGCCGCGGCGGGCAGGTCGAGGTGTCGCTGCGCGATGTGGTGATGTCGCAGCTGAACTACCGAGCTTCGGCCTGGCTCAACGACGGCGTCGCGCCGCAGCGACACCCGAACGGAGCGCATTCGTATTACGTTCCCGCACAGCTATTCCCGACGGCCGACGGCTACCTCGCGTTGTTCATCACTCACGACGCATTCTGGAAGGCGTTCTCCGCGGAGGCGGGCATATCGGGTTTCCCGACGATGGCTGAGCGCTCCGCCCGGCGCGATGAGGTGCTTGCCGTCGTCACGGCCGCGCTGGCCACTGACAGCGCGAAGGGCTGGGAAGCTCGGCTGCGACCGCTCGGGATTCCGGCCGCAGCGGTCCGCTCGTTGCCCGACGCCCTCGAGGCGACACCCGAGGTCGTCGTCACTGCAGGGGACTTCCGGTTGGTCGGCAGCCCGATCCACGTGTCCGGCTTCGAGCCCGAATACCGCCCGGCACCCCGGCTAAACGAGCATCGGGGCGGACGAGAGGAGCACTGATGGGTGAGAGTCACTCGTACTCGACGGTGACCGACTCCGTATCCGGAACACCCTGACAGGTGAGGATGTACCCCTCGGCCACTTCATCCTCATCCAGGGCGTCGTTGACGCGCATGGTTGCCTTGCCGTCGACAAGCTTGGCCATGCAGGTGCCGCAGTTGCCGGCCTCGCAACTGAACGGCGGTGACAGGCCCGCACGCCTCGCGCTTTCCAGCAGAGTCTCGTTCTCGACGCGCTGTACCGAAGCCTTCTGCCTGTCGAGCAGGATCGTCACGGTCCCCTCGACTGCCATCTGACCTCTCCTAGTGCCATTGAGATTCTGCTTCTGCGAGAATACTATTCTCACTCTAGGATAGTGTGTTCTCGCGGTTGTCTGCAAGGCAGCCGTGACGTCGGGAGAAGGGCGGGTGAGCTGACGTGAGCGGGCCGGCCGCCCTCGCCTTTGACGAGCGCGAATACTCGCTGGCGGAGCTCGACGCCCTGGCCAACGGCATGGCGTCCACGCTCGAGCAGCGGGGCGTCGTGGCGGGGGACCGGGTGGCGCTGATGTCGTCGAACCGGCCCGAGTTCGTGATCGCGTTGAGGGCCATCTGGCGGCTGGGCGCAGCGGCGGTGCTGCTCAGCCCGGCATGGCGGGACACCGAAGTCGAGCATGCGCTCGCGGTGACCAAGCCGTCGTACGCCGTCGGCGATCACCCGGTGCTCGCGGGTGTGATGCCGATGCTGTCGTTGGACGACCCCATCACGCCCGGCGGGCGCGAGTTCGAATCACCGTCCCAGGATGCCGACGCTCTGCTGGTGTTCAGCTCGGGCACGACCGGGATGCCGAAGGCCGTCCGGCACACGCACGGCGCTTTCGCTGTGGCGGTCCGGCATTGGCGCGACGCGCTTGGGCTGACGTCGGCCGATCGCATGCAGATCGTGACGCCGCCGTCGCACATCCTCGGGTTGTTGAACATCGCCATGGCCTTGGACACCGGCGCATGGATCCGGCTGCATCGGCGCTTCGACATCGACCAGATGCTGCACCACATCGAAGCCGATCGGATCACCATCGAGATGGCCGTCGCGCCGATCGCGCTTGCGCTGGCGGCTCATCCGAAGCTGGATTCCTACGACCTGTCGTCGCTGCGCTACGTGATGTGGTGTGCGACGCCGGTGACCCAGAGCGTCGCCGAGGCCGTCGCCGACCGGGTCGGAGTCAACTGGATGACCGCGTACGGCACCAGCGAGTTACCGGTGCTCACGTGCAACTCACTCGAGGGGGCGAAGCTGGACACCGTCGGGCGCGCGGTCCCCGGTGTCGACCTGCGCATCGTGTCGCTCGAGGACGGTATCCCCGTCGGGCCCGGTGAGGTCGGCGAGATTCAGGCGCGGTCGGATTCGGTGATGGCCGGTTATCTGCCCGATGAGGCCACGGCACAGGCGTTTTCCGACGGGTGGTACCGCACCGGTGACGTCGGCTACCTCGACACCGACGGCTGGCTTCGGATCACCGATAGAGCCAAGGAGATGATCAAGGTGCGCGGGTTCCAAGTGGCGCCCGCCGAAATCGAGGCCGTGCTGCACGGGCATCCGCTGGTCGACGATTGCGCGGTGTTCGGCGTCGACGACGAGGCGAATGGCGAAGCGGTGGTGGCCGCGGTCGCAACGCATGGTTCGGTGCATCCCGACGAACTGATCGCGCTCGTCGCCGACCGGCTGGCGTCGTACAAGCAGCTGAGCCGCGTGGTTGTGATTCCCGAGATTCCGCGATTGCCTTCTGGAAAGGTATTGCGCCGAGTGCTGAAGGAGCACCATGGACGTCCGTCTGACGGCTGAACAACGGCAGTTGCGGGAAGCCGCTGCCGAGTTGGCCGACGACCTTGGACCGGGGTCGGTCGCCGACCTCGACGATGCCAACCGCGTCGCACGGCTGGAGAAGGCGATCGATGGGACGGGATTTCGGACCCTGCGCAGCGACGGCGCGTCCGGCGTCGAGGTGGCCATCGTCGCGGAGGAGTTTGCAAGGGGGCTGGTGGACGTGCCGTTCATCGGGCCGGTGCTGGCCGACGACCTGGCGCGTCGGATCGGACAACCGCTGTCGTCGGCGGCGGAAATCTCGTCAGTCGATCTGACGGGAAGCCTTGCGGGCGTTGCCGAGTCACCGACCGAGCTCGGAAAGTTGTCCGAGGAGGACGCCGGACGATGGCACGCACTCGCTCTCACCGCGACGACGGCCGACATCGTCGGTTCCGCCCGCGGCACCTTGGCGTTGGCTACCGAGTACGCGAAGGTTCGCGAACAGTACGGCGCGACGATCGGTTCGTATCAGGCGGTCAGTCACCTCCTTGCCGAAAGTCTGGCGCTGATCGAGGGCTGCGTCAGCGTATTGCGGCATGCCGCCTGGGCGGTCGACGAATTGCCCGTCGACGAGGCTGTGGAAGCGAGCCGGGTGGCCAAGATCTATTGCGTGCGTTCGGCGTTGACGGTCTGTGAGACGTCCATTCAGGTGCACGGCGGTATCGGCAACACGTGGGAGTGTCTCGCGCACATATATCTGCGCCGGGTGCTTGCCGCCACCGAGGCGTGGCCGGCGAAGCTGGAGGAGTTGACCATTGGACTTTCGTGACGCGCCGGAGGAGGCCGCATTCCGGGAGCGGTTGCGCGGCTGGCTGACCGAACAGAAGGGCAAGTTCCCCACCTCGGGTGACGAGTACTGGGCCAAAGCCGGCGAATGGCATGTCGCCTTGTATGAGGCCGGCTTTTTCGGAACGTCTTGGCCCACGGAATACGGCGGTCAGGACCTGCCCCCTGTCTATGACGTGATCGTCGACGAGGAGATCGCGAAGGCAGGCGCGCCGGCACGGCCAAGCCTGGGATACCTCGTCGTCGGACTCAGCCATCACGGCAGTGAGGAACTCCGGCAACGGTTCCTGCCCGGAATGATCAACGGAACCCAGCGGTGGTGTCAGGGCTTCAGTGAGCCGGGCGCCGGTTCGGATCTGGCATCGCTGAAAACGACGGCGGTCCGCGACGGTGACGAGTACGTCATCACTGGCCACAAGATCTGGACCAGTTACTCCGATGTGGCCGACTGGTGTCTGGTGCTGGCCCGAACAGACAAGGATGTGCCCAAGCACAAGGGCATTTCGGCGTTCATCGTCAACATGCACCAACCGGGAATCGTGCAGCGCCCGCTGAAGATGATCAGCGGCGTCACCAAGGAATTCGGCCAGGTCGAGTTCGACGGCGCCAGGGTGCCGGTCGACAACATGATCGGCGAGCCGGGTGACGGGTGGAAGCTGGCGATGACGGTGGTCAGCCACGAGCGA
>Ga0318562_10000228_pt1 | contig 26512 bp, 26 predicted proteins | sample GRESIP066b5f18_FD_203688 | JGI IMG/M metagenome (GOLD analysis project Ga0318562, IMG submission 203688) | Tropical soil microbial communities from Luquillo Experimental Forest, Puerto Rico - GRE.SIPMG.066b5f18 | ecosystem: Environmental > Terrestrial > Soil > Tropical forest > Bulk soil... | reverse complement strand
CGCCTACACCCAGCACAGCAACGCGGAACTGCTCGACAACGCGATTACAGTTTCAAGACCCCCGATGGACAATCCAGTGCTGACTGCAGCGGCGCGCACATTTTACCCTAGCTTCTCATGGGAGCTTTTTCCCCAATTCCGTCAAAGCTTTTTTGATCCCAACAATCCCCTGGCAGTGCAATTGATTGCTGCCGCGACGGGAACGGCGGAAATCCTGCCAGGTCTCAAGGCCAATGCAGAGATTGAAACCAGCATTTTCCAGAATTTTCCGGACCGCACCAGCGACAGCCTGCTGCCTCATGTGCGCAGCGACCTACCAGAATATATTCACAAGGGCAGCACCGGCATCGGGCAATTGGACATCGACTATCAGTTCCGGCTGGCGCCGGACCTGTTCGCAGCCGCCCGTGCGGGTTATCTGGAAAGCATGTTCGCCGGCGCAGGCGGCGAGGTTCTGTGGTGGCCGGACCGGCTGCGCTGGGCGTTCGGCGCCGACATCTACGAAGTGAAACAACGCGATTTCAATCGCCTGTTCGGCCTGCAGGACTATCGCGTGACCACCGGGCACATCTCGCTCTACTACCAGTCGCCATGGTACGGCCTGAATTTCACGGTTCGTGCCGGACAATATCTCGCCGGCGACCGTGGCATTACATTCCAGGCCACCAGGCGCTTTTCCACTGGGGTGGAGATCGGTGCCTATTTCACCAAGACCAATGTTTCGGCCACGCAGTTCGGCGAAGGCAGCTTCGACAAGGGCATTCTCATCAAAATTCCGCTGGATTGGGCCTTGCCGGTCGAGACCCAGGGCGAATTCGATCTCAATCTGCGTCCTTTGCAGCGCGACGGAGGCCAGACGCTGATCGGCGATGCCACCTTGTACGACAACCTGTCCCGGACGGGCGAAGGCGAGATTGATGCACATGCCGAATCGTTCTCAGCCCCCTAATTAAGGGGTGGCAACCGGCCCTCGCCATGAAATGCGATTCTGTATAGACTTCCATTGTTAAACACCAAGGCCCCCAAATGCTTAGAGCCAAGTTGCACAAAATCCATCCTACTCTGTGCGGCAGAACGCCTTGGAAGGACGTCACCCCGTGAACAGCGAGACGTTTGATTATCAGGGCGAAAGTGCGGCCCCTCAACCGGTATCCGAAACGGTCGAGAAATATCTGAAAAAGTCGATCTCGCTCTCAGATGTCGTGGTCCGTCTGATGCGGGGATGGCTGCTCGCACTGATCGGCGCGGTGATCGGTGTCGCAATCGGCATCTATGTCGTTTGGATCACCCCCCCTTCATACACCGTAACCGTCACGCTTCTGCCCCTGGATGCAGGCTCCGCCGACACCTCCGGTGGCGGCGGACTTGGCCTCCAGGTTCTTGGCAGCATTCTGGGGTCCAATGGACCGGTTCCCAAATTCACCCGGTTTGTTTCTTCGCTTTACTCCACCGGTCTGGCCTCCGCCATGGACCGTAAATACGACACCGTTTGCGAGGTTTTCCATTGCGACGCCAAAACGCGCCAATGGCCCAAACGGAGCGGCTTCTATGCATGGGTTGGCAGCACCGTGGCGAATATTGCCCACCTACCTGACCCAAACCGCCCGCGCGACGCCACCGACCTTGCAAAATACATTACAACAAATGTTTTGATCGAAACCGACAAGAATACAAAAATGCTCAATTTGAGCATAGACACGCATGAGCCCAAGCAGACTTCAAAATTTCTGGTTGAACTTGTTGCCGCGGCCAATGACTACATAAAAAACCAAGACAATGAGGTTGTTCGAAAGGAAGTCGACTATATAGCGCTGCAGCTCAAGACCAACTCCGACCTTTCGCAGCGTGATGCCCTGAGCAAAATGCTGGAAGACCAGGAACAACACCTGATGATGACGGCGGTGGACCTGCCTTATGTCGCGCGCATCGAAGATGGCCCAACCGTCGAAACTTCCAACGCAGCGATAAAGTATCTGTCGGCCTTTGTCCTGCTCGGGTTCCTGCTGGGAGGGAGCATCGGCGTTGCCGTCAGTTTTGTCCCCCCACACAGGCGCTTCTGGAGCAGGTCTTGGAAGCAATACTAAGCCGCGTTGAGCGCGTGGCGCGCGGCCCAATGAACGTCTGGGCTGCCGGACGGCACGAATACGAAGTTGCACGGAAAAAGCTGGAAATCGTCTATCATTGGCCGATCAGCGTCCGCAGCCTGGTCGAAAACTATCTGCTCTATTCGACCATCGCGAGCCTGTTCATGGGCGAGCACTGGTTTCACAAAGGCGTTGACGTCTATTACGGCTATCCCATCGTTTTATTTAACACCCTGGTTCTGTTTGCTCTTAACCGCCTGCTAATTCATCGCAACCACGCGATCCTGATTGCCGCGGTTACGTTGATCAGCGTCTTTGCCGCCCGTTTTTCGGGCACGCCGATGTCGGCGATTGTGGCCCAGATCATGGGAATAATGATGTTTTCCATATGCTACATAAGCATGCTGACCACATCCGGCCTGTCCCTGCCCCGGTGGCTGAAAATCTATAGTCAGGCGGCACTGCTGATCGCGATATGGGGCGTTATCGATTTCGTCGCGCGCAAAACAAACGTCTTTCCGGAAACGGTTCAGACCCGTCTGCATTCGGTCTTCGACGAACCCTCCTTCTACGTTTATCTGACATTGCCCGCCATCGGCATCTACTTGAACGAACATCTGAGGAAGGGCGGATACCGGTGGGAGCTGGGCATATTTTTGCTCACCTACGTCCTCGCCGATTCGTCGCTGGGCTTTCTAGGATTATTGCTGGTCTTCTTTTTTGCTTTTCTTCCGCGGCTCAACATTCGGCGCATGATCGCCTTCGCCACGATTGCGACGGGCGCAGTTGTCGCACTTTTTGTCCTGAGCGCCAATTTCCGCCTGCGTGTGATCGACACCGCGGTGGGCATCGCAGTCTTCGACCTCCAACATGTCAACGCCAGCACGTTCGCGGTTTTGGCGAACGGCTATGTCGCGATCAAAACCTTCATCCACCACCCCTTCATCGGAGTTGGCATCGGCGGCTATCTGAACCAGTACCAGCAATATCTTCCGAATTTCAGCAATGACGACCCGGATGTCGTGACCTTGAACATGTATGACGCAGCTTCGTTGTTTTTTCGCACCGCGGCTGAACTGGGCCTTTTTGGATTGTTCTTTCTTTTCGGATTTCTGATCATATGTTCTCGCGTTAAGGGCGATGTTCACGTTCACATCCGCAACGCCTTGCTGCCCTTCTTTCTGATGCGAATGGGCCGCTATGGCGCCTATTTCTCGCTTGACCTGTACTTTTTCGTGGGCCTGTATTTCCTCAACTATATGCACTACCGCGCTCATGTCGAAGCGCCGCTGGCGCACCACAAGCCTGCCCATGCCATCTAGGCCGACACCGGAGAAACGCGTTCCGGCCACGCCGCCTTCGCGCTATGGGATTCGCAATTTTCATCGCAGTGGGACGCCCAGCGCCCTTCTATCTGTTCCCACGCGGTGATCCGGGACCGATAAAATAATTGCCACCCCCACCGCCTTCAGCTATCCAATGTACGCCTCTCACCAAGATTTAGGACCCGCCAGCCCTATGAGCAAAACAGCCTTGATTACCGGCGTCACCGGCCAGGACGGCGCCCTGCTGGCCGAATTGCTGCTGGCCAAGGGATATACCGTTCACGGCGTCAAGCGCCGTTCTTCATCCTTCAATACCGAACGCGTCGATCCCCTCTATCAGGATCCCCACAAGCCTGGCGCCTCTTTCTTCATGCATTATGGCGACCTAACCGACTCCACCAATCTCATCCGCCTGGTGCAGGAAACCCAGCCCGACGAAATCTATAACCTCGCCGCCCAGAGCCACGTGCAGGTGAGCTTTGAAACCGCTGAATATACCGCCAATGCCGACGGCATCGGCGTGCTGCGCCTGCTGGAAGCCATCCGCATCCTCAAGCTGGAACAGAAGGTACGCTTCTATCAGGCGTCGACTTCCGAACTGTACGGCAAGGTGCAGGAAACGCCACAGCGCGAAACCACGCCTTTCTATCCTCGCAGCCCCTACGGCGCCGCCAAGCTTTACGGCTACTGGATCACGGTCAATTACCGTGAAGCCTATGGCATGCATGCTTCAAACGGTATCCTGTTCAACCACGAAGGGCCAACTCGCGGCGAAACCTTCGTCACCCGCAAAATCACCCGGGCCGTGGCGGCGATCCACCACGGCCTGCAAGATACGCTCTATATCGGCAACCTCGACGCCAAGCGCGATTGGGGCGATGCGCGCGATTACGTCAAAGGCATGTGGCTGATCCTGCAGCAGGACAAACCGGACGATTACGTGCTCGCCACCGGTGAAATGCACTCGGTGCGCGAATTTATCGAACTCGCCTTCTCGCATGTCGGCCGCAAAATCGTCTGGCGCGGCAAGGATGCAGACGAAGAAGGAATTGACGAAATTTCAGGACAGGCGCTGGTCAAAGTAGATCAGCGATATTTCCGTCCCGCTGAAGTCGAACTGCTCCTGGGCGACCCTGCGAAGGCACGGCGCGTGCTCGGTTGGAAGCACGAAATTGCATTTCCCCAGCTGGTACAGGAAATGGTGTCTTCCGACCTCAAAAAAGTGCTCGTTGAGGGACAGCGCAATTCATGACAGAAGGGCTCACCCGGCGTTACGATCTCTCCGGCAAGCGGGTCTGGGTAGCCGGGCATCGCGGCATGGTTGGATCGGCCTTGGTGCGACGCCTTACCGCGGAAAATTGCACGCTTATTACCGCCGAACGCTCCGAGCTGGATCTCACCAATGGCCCGGCCGTGCAAAACTGGATGATGCAAAAACGTCCGCAGGCGGTCTTCATGGCCGCCGCACGGGTCGGGGGCATTGTCGCAAACAATTCTTATCCAGCAGACTTCCTGCTCGACAATCTGGCGATAGAAGCGGCGATTTTTCGCGCCGCTTTCGCCGCGGGAATCCAAAAAATGCTGTTCCTTGGATCTTCCTGCATTTACCCAAAAATGGCTCCCCAACCGATGACGGAAGAGGCGCTTCTGACCGGCCCGTTGGAAGAAACCAACCAATGGTACGCAGTAGCCAAGATCGCCGGCATCAAATTATGCCAGGCATTTCGCCGACAGCATGGCTGCGACTATATCGCGGCGATGCCGACGAATTTGTATGGCCCGGGCGACAATTTCAATTTGGAGAACTCACACGTCATTCCCGCCTTGTTGCGCAAGACGCACGATGCAAAGGTCAGGGGAGAAAAGGACCTGGTCATATGGGGCACCGGCGAACCGCGCCGGGAATTTCTGCATGTCGATGACTGCGCCGACGCCCTCGTTTTCCTGATGAAGAATTATTCGGGCGACAGCCATGTCAATGTCGGTTCTGGCACCGACATGACAATCAATGAACTCGCGTACGCGATGATGCGCGCGGTCGGATATAAAGGTAATCTGACCCACGACATTAGCCGCCCCGACGGCGTTCCTCGAAAGTTAATGTCAAACGCCAAGCTCACGGCAATGGGCTGGTCTCCGTCCATTCCGCTGGAACAGGGATTGGCATCGACCTATCGCTGGTTTCTGGAGCAGGAACAGGTCCGTGTCTGAAAGGCGGCAGCCGAGCGTTCAGGATCTCAGCTGCTTCCGGCTCCCTCCCGGTTTTCGTGGGCGTTCTGGCCTGACTGTCCTTTTATGGCAGATCATACAGGCGACGCTGTTCGGCTGTTCGCCGCAACCGTTTTACGGCTGGCGGCGCCTACTGCTCCGCCTTTTCGGAGCGAAAATTGGACGCAATGTCCTCCTCCGGCCCAGCGTTCGGGTGACCTATCCGTGGAAACTCGCAATAGGCGACCACAGCTGGGTTGGAGACCGCGCCGAACTTTACAGCCTCGGACCGATCCGGATTGGAGCGAATGTCGTCATTTCCCAGCGCACCTATTTGTGTGGCGCAACCCACGATTACAGACAGATCGATTTTCCCATCGTCGCACCCGGCGTAGTCATTGAAGATCAGGCCTGGCTAGCGGCTGATGTCTTCGTAGCGCCAGGTATTCGCATTGGCATGGGCGCCGTGGTGGGCGCTCGCGCCAGCATATTCCGGGACATTCCGCCCTATGCTGTGACGGTCGGTACGCCAGCCAGAATAATCGGGTCGCGCCGTTCAGCCTAATCCCCCAATTTTGCGCTTTTCAAGGATGTATGCCGTCAGCGCTCCCGGCAATATGGATTTGGCCGCGGCCGCCAGATGTGTCCTGGCTAGCAGCCACCGATAGTGTAAAGCCAGCATTGACGTCATTAACTTGCACTGGCGCAGAATTGCCATCCGTTCTCTGAGCGACCTAATTCGCTGGGTGTCGCTGCGTCCGCCCGTCGCCGTTAGGGCCACCACGCAATTCACATACTCAAAACGCCTGCCTTTCCTATAGGCCGTCAAAAGCACCTCATAGTCGGCCGCCAAAAGATCGGTCCGGAAGGGGTGGTCCAAAAGCAACTCACGCCGCATCAACAAACTCTGATGGGAACAGAACATGCGCCAAGGCAGCACCGATGGCGCCTCGGCCGGCACAAGACGCTCGACTCCAAAACCCGGATAGCTGCGCAGATGATCGCCATAGAGAATGTCGACCTCTATGTGTTCCGAAGCGAACATCTGCGACAGGGCGTCCGATGCGGCGAAGCGGTCACCCGCATTCATGAATAGCACCCAATCGCCCCTGGCGGCGGCGACACCTTTATTCATTGCATCGTAGAGGCTACTGTCAGGCTCGCTGATCCAATAGGCCAATTTCTCGTCGCGCGCGGCGATCAGGTCGCGGCTCCCGTCGTGGGACGCTCCATCGATCACAATATAGTCCAGCGCGGGATAGTCCTGCCCTAAGACGCTGTCCATGGTTATGGCCAGCGCAGGTGCCATATCGCGATTCACAGTGATGATGGAAACTCTGGGCACAGTCATGGGGTGCTTTCACCGGCCCAGTTCATCAGCTGCTCAACCTGCCCGTCCGCGGCTGCTCTCTGTTTCTCAAACCACGCGAAGGCAGATCGCCGCCGGGCATTTCGCACATCCGGATTGGTTCCCCCGGCGATAAATGCTGCAGCTGTGAGAGCAAAATCTGCGCCAAGCGGCACCAAGACACCGCCATCACCCAGAATCTCGCCGACGTAACGATGGTCATAGGCAATCACCGGCGTGCCCGTCGCAAGCGCTTCGGGTACCACAAGCGACTGGGTTTCATGGGAATAAAGCGAAGGAAACAAAAGAATATCCAGCGCGCCATAGAATGACGTCCGTTCGGGCCCCCGCAACACACCGTTGATAACCAGCGCATCGCCGAATTCTGCTTGCGCCGCTTCCAGCAGCGCCCTCGTCCCCGCATCCGGCGCCGGACCCGCCAACGCCAGGGTCGTAGGAAGACCATGGGCACGGCAAACTCTCAATGTGGCAAACGCCCGAGCCAGCCCCTTCTCTTCTGTGAGGGCGCCCAAAAACCCCAACCGCAGACCGCTCATGGAACCCGCCCCAGCCGAGCCAGGGTCGACCCAGGCGGCATTGCTGACAATCAGGACGGCTTCCAGTTCGCCATAGCGATCCTGAAACTGCCTGGCCATCCGCAGGCTGCAGAAGACCTGCGGCGTCCTAGGACCCGCGATACGAAGTAGCCAACGCATCGGACTGCTTTCCGAAAATACATAGCGCGTGCTGTGATGGTACAGCAGCAAGGCCTGGCCGGTCATTCGCACCGCCAATGCCAGCGCGATGTTGTAATAGATGCCCGCCCCGCCATCGACGCTCATCACATAGCGCCGGTTCCTGCCGGACAGCCCTATGAGGAGGATACGCGCCACGCCCGCCAACACCCGAATCATCCGGGTGGCGTGATAGGCCAAGCCCCGCTCGACATTGCCCGGTGCCAGATTGATGCGCCGGACAGGCATGGCACGCGCCATCATCCGGCTGGCCAACAGGGCATTAATCACGGAAACACCATGCAAAGGCCCAGGGAATGGCCCAATCAGGACAGGGGTGGCAGGCCTGCTGGCCATGGCATATCTTTGCCAAAATTTCTATGCGTGGATCGCACAGAGCGCGGCCCAAGTCGAGGCCTGGCCGGCGGCGTGATTGCCCAAAGCCATTGACCTGCAACAAAAATCGTGGTCATCGCCTGTTCAGGAGCATGCCATTTGAAGCTGTTCATACACGAATATTCTGGCCATGCATTTGGGCTCCAACTGGCCCGAGAACTGGCTCGCCAGGGCCATACTGTTACCCATGGGTATTCGGCGGCGATCGAATCGCCCCGGGGCGCGACAAAGTTGCGCCCCGATGATCCGCCAGGGCTTGCCATTCGGCCCATTGGGGTGCCGGGTTCATTGAACAAATACGCCCTTCTGCACCGGGTGATCGAGGAGCGCCGATATGGCGTCCTCCTCGCTGAAGAAATCCACAAAACAGATCCAGATGCCGTGATCATAGGCACCACGCCCAATGATGTCCTAGACGTTCTGCGCAAGCATCTTTCGCCTGGCTTGCGGCTGGTTTGGTGGCTGCAGGACATCTACAGCGTCGGCATCCGCAGTGTGTTGAATCGCAAAATATTTTTTGCAGGCGATATTGCGGGCTGGGTCTACCGGGACAAAGAGCGTCGTTTTGCAGCGCGGTCAAACCGCATCGTCTCCATCACATCCGATTTTATTCCTTTTCTCGAAGGGCTAGGCGTAAGACGCGAAAAAATCAGCGTGATCGAAAACTGGGGGGCACCACAGGACATTCAGCCCCAAGATTCCGAAAACAGCTGGAAGTGCGAGCAAGGCTTTTCCGGTAAACGCCTGATCCTCTACTCCGGGACCTTGGGTCTTAAGCACAATCCCGCCATTCTGTCTGACTTGGCACAACACCTGAAAAACTGGCCGGAATTTCAAGTCGTCATCGTTACACAAGGTCTCGGTGCGGATTTTCTCAGAGCAGAGCAAGAGAGAAGAAGCCTGCACAATATGTCAATCCTACCCTGGCAACCATACGAACGGCTCGCGGAAACGCTGTCCTCGGCCGAGATTCTCATCGCCATCATTGAACCGGATGCTGGCCTGTTCTCCGTTCCATCCAAAATACTCAGCTGCCTTTGTGCGGGCCGGCCGATCGTCGCGGCAATACCGTCGGAAAATCTGGCGGCACGGATGATCGTGCAGGCGCAAGCGGGAATCGTGGTGCGGCCCGATGACAGCGCGGGATTTATCCGTGAAATCTGCGGGCTTCTGGCAGATCCTTCAAAACGAAACAGCTTGGGCGCCAATGGTCGCGCCTATGCGGAAAAACAATTCGATATTGGAGCAATCGCGGCCCGCTTTCTGAAGGTGCTACAGGATTAGCGCCCGCCAAAAAGGATCGGCGGCAAAAAGCTGAATCAAGCAGCCGTGAAAATCGCGGAATTGAACATCTTGGCATAGAGACGATAGTTGCGATCTGCCAGAAAGCGGTAAATTTCGTTGCCTTCCACATCGGCGATGCTGGTCGCCAACAGCTCGGCAGCAATCACCTTGGGATGAAATTTTTCCCAATCATTGGATTTCAGCACGTCAAGATCGTGACCTTCGACATCGATATTGAGAAAATCGACTGCCTGGCCCTTGGGTAACCCTTCTTCCAGCAGCGTGGAAAGCGATTTGGCGGGCAACATGACCGTTCCGGTAACCTTGTATTGCGGCGATTCCTCAGCCCGGCGCCTGACCAGATCCTCCGACATCGTATTCAGAGCCGGCTCGTCATGCAAAAAATAAGGCCTCGCACGTGTGTCGGTGGACACAAGACACTCCAGATTAATATCGCGCGGACGCCAGCGGCGAAACTCTTCCATAGAGCCTGGTGTGGCATCGATGTTGATCCCCCTCCAGCCGCGCTTGTAAAGCAGCCAGGTGTTCGAAAATCGGAATGGATGATGAGCCCCGACATCGACAAAAAAGCCTTTTAAAACGCCATCAAACAGGCGGCCCACAATCAGGTCTTCACCCTCCTGGCTGTAGCTTTCGGCACGTTGCGCCAACGGAAGTTTTGCATCCTGTGCCATAACATAGGTGTAGCCGAAGAGATCGTTTATCCCGCGCTCCGCGAGGTAAGATCTCAAATAGGGGTCTTGTGCAGTTGGCAGATACAGCGCCCGAAAAACATCGCCGATTTCAGATTTGATGAGCGATTCGCGCAGCGACAAATCATTTAACGCCAATTGATAGAGCTGCCCCAAGAAGCGCGCCGCACCTCTTTCAGAAAGATAATCCAACAATAACTGGCTTTTGGGAAGGTCAGTTAGAGAATCGAGCAATCGATCCGCGCCGCCTTCCTTTGCCAAATATTGCAAAATCACGGGGTCACGCATGCGGACCAGGATTTCCGATAGAAAAACGCGGGGATTGGAAATACGTAATGACAAGCCCTGGAGCACTCGCACCAAGGCCAACCTCGTTTTCCGGGCGGATGATCGCAAACCAATCATGTGTCCGCACTCGTAGCAAAAGCGCTTCCGCCAGTTGTTCCGTCCGCTGCCATCAATGGTTGGCTCGCGGCCACTTCAAACCGCGCGTCGAAATGCACGACCGCGGGCGAGGCAAGTTCATAGAAAAATCGATCTTTAGGCGGTCGAATGACGAAAGAAGCGGCCTTGTGCCTAAAATAAAGGTGACCTTCGAACGACTTTTGGCAGATGTTGGCATTCACATCGAACGAACCAGGCGTGAAGCGGGGAGCCTCGATGGTCGTCCGAATTATGAAATGCCCAGGCGCCAGATCGAAAAGCCCGAGGCCATCGTCATAAGCGCTGTCGACATTGCATATAAACCTGTATGAAGCCGCATCAACTGTATACCGAAAAATTGCCTCAGGTACCGGCTTGGCAACATACACGTGCATTTCGAGGCCGATAGCCTCGCCGAACTCGAACTCTGACCGATCTTGCCAACTTGCGGTATCGCAAACCCGGATTTTCTTGATAAGCGCATCACCGGTGCCACCTGAAAGATTACCGCCATGTTCGCGCGGCAGGGATGCCAACGCATCTTCCGAAGCGTCATCAAAAGCGGCGTCCGCCGTCAATTCCTGCTGGTTCTCCTTCCGTGATTGAACAGCAGCGTTGCGGAAATTCTGAAGGTCATACAGCCTTCCCAACTCTTCCACGGAAACTTTGCCGGAGGAAATTCCCCGGTTCAGGAAAAGACCGCTGTCGCACATTGACCAGACGGCTCCCACAGAATGTGAGACCAGAATGACCGTCGAACCTTGCCGCCGGATCCCCAGCATGCGATCAAAGCAGCGTTTCTGGAAAGCAAGATCTCCAACGGCCAGGACTTCGTCCACAAGCAATACGTCGGGGGCCGTATTGGTAGCGATGGAAAAGCCCAACCTTACGGTCATGCCACTGGAATAATTCCGCACGGGCATGTCAATGAATTCTTCAAGCCCCGCAAACGAAACGATCTCATCAAAACGGCGACGAATTTCCGCCGGCGTCATACCCAGCAAAAGGCCGTTTATATGGACATTCTCCCGCCCGCTCAGCAGCGGTGAGAAACCGGCACCAGCGGCAATCAGCGATCCAACGCGGCCACGCAGACTGACCGATCCCCGATCGGGCGAATAAGTACCATTCAGCAATCGCAACAGGGTCGTCTTGCCAGAACCATTGACCCCCATGATGCCCAATGCCTCTCCGCGATGAAGTTCGAAAGAGACATCCTGGAGCGCCCAAAACTCTCCACTGCGCAGATGATCGGAATCTTTGTCGCGGCCCAACAGTCTGCGACCGGCGTCGATTACACCATATTTCAGAGCCCCCTGCGCGGAAGCGCCGAATTTACGCCACAGGCTGTCGACGCGTACTGTCCAGTCCCCGCTCATAGGCGCTCCGCTACAAGATCCTGGACCAGATCAAACACTTTGATTCCGATCAGGAAAATCAGAAAACTGGCGACAGCGGCCGCCAAATATAGTGACGCGAACCCTGACGGCTGCGACAGAAGGACGGACCTTGGAAATTCGACAAGATAGGTCAATGGATTGAGCATAATCACGCGATGCAGCAGGCGATTGTGAATGTCGTCGGCCACAAAGAAGACGGGCGTGAGGAATATCATCAGACCAAAAAACTGGTTCACCAGCTTGGCAATATCGCGTGCAATGATTCCCACAACACTGATCGCAAGCCCGATGCCGCTGCCCAGCACGATCAGCGGAAGGGCAAGGAAGGGGAAAACAAGCCAGCCCAACCCTAGATGGACACGCGACAAAACCATAAACAGCGCAATCAAAGCCAGACTGACAAGGGCATTGTAAGTGATATTCGCGAAAGCAGAGGCCGCCAGCGCAATTTTTGGAATATTTGTCCGCATGATCAGTTCAGAGTGCGCATTAAGGCCACTGCTCATGTAGCCAATGCTGCCCATCATGAAACCCCACAAACTGGTCCCAATGAAGGCGTACAGCGGATAAGGAACGACCGTCTTTCCGGGATTAAGGATGCCCATGTAATTCATGAATACAAAGCTGAACACGCCCAAGATTGGCCCAAGGACCGTCCAGAAATACCCCAATATGCTTTGTTTGAATTGTGCCTTGAAATCGCGGGAGAACAATGTCCAGACCAGTTGCCGAAACCGCCAAACTTCCTGAAACGAACGAACTGCGGTACGCAGAATCCCTCCCCGCCGGTCGTTAGCCGTATAAATGGTGATCTGTTCGTTTCTACTGCTCATCGCTTTTCATTTCCTTTGCCGCCCGGCGGCATAACGCTGGACATCCGTCCCGTCCATTCCCGCAGCAACTTCCTTTTAACCCGTCCAGCGAACCTGCGAACCGGTGCCAACAGACGCCGGACCGGCTCAAGAATTTGCACCATGCGCGCCCGCAAGGGCTGCAGGTACCGCCACCAGACCCGTGCCAGATTGCGCGGCATGTATCTGCGAGGGCTGGCCAGCAGTACAAAGCTCGACCAATAGAGGGGGTTGGAAGCCGATTTGATTGAAAGATTGATCTTCAACGCTTTCCAAACAGAATAGTCATCGGTGTTGCGGATACCGGTAAGAGCTTCGAAATAGCGCAAATGCAGATCGGGACATGAGATGAGATCGTACCCCTTGCGATAGGCCCGTATCGTGAATTCATAGTCGGAAAGGTAGTGGGGCAGCAGTCTCGGATAAAACCCTCCAATCTTCAGCAAATCTCCGACGGAAAGAAAAAGCCCCCGAGTCGAAAAACAATTTATCGCCTTCGCATCCCTGACACCAACGCAAGTCAAATTTGCCCAATCCCATGACACGCCGGCTTCGCAAAACTCGCCGTTGCTGCGATAGGCCTGAGCGAGCAGGAGACTTTGGGGTCGCATGGCGCGTATGGCATTCGAAAGGAAATCAGGTCCTATTTCCGTATCGTCGTTGATCATCAGCACCAAATCATCGCTGGACACGCCCGATTCGCGCACCCATCGGACGCCCTGCTCCAGGCTACCGGCCCACCACCAGTTTCCATGCCCGCGAAGCAATGTCAGGCCGGGAACCAATTGCGACGCCATTTCGCCGGTGCCATCGCTGGATCCGTCATCAATCAGGATGAGGTGCCAATTGGAATAGGATTGCCTATTGAGGCATTGGAGGAATGCCTCTGTTACGACCCGGCGGTTATGGACCGGCAGAAAAATATGAATACGCGGCGGCGCAACCTGCAGCATCATGCACCAGCCACCGCCGGAGGACGCGGTAGTTGGAAAAGCTGCGGCGCAAGAACTGCCCCCTCCCCCACTGCGGCCACGGCGGTCTCGAACGCGAGATGAGGATCTGCCAAGTCTGTAATGAGTATGCCGTCAAACGGCATTTGCACGTCCGACAGGCATTCGAGTACGGGAGCTCCGGCGACGGATTGCGATCTTCGATACCTGTCCACCGACGCCACGATCGAAACGCCATGCTCCAACGCGCCAAGAGCGGCTATATCCGCAAGATCGGAACCTCCCAGCAAAACGACCCTCTCCCAACCGCGGCGCCGCACTTCTCGAAACACAAGGCCATAATCAGCCCGGGCGCGCCGCAGCTTCTCCAACTCGCGGGACAACAGAAAGAGTGTCAGACGCAATTTCTCGGCCGCGCCCTTGGGCGTCAACAGATAGACATATCGCCGCGAAGGGGTGCGCCTGACTTTGACGAAACCTTTTTTTACGCAAATTTTGACGTAAGTGTTGACCAGGCCCACCGCGATGCCGAACTCTTGCGCCATGCTGCGCTGAGATCGTTCCCGCCCTTCGGCCGCCGCTTCCAGCAGGCTGAGCATAGCCTGCGACCGGCCTATATCGTGATTGGGGTGCATACCGCCCGGCTTAAGAAGTGTGATGGGCGTATCATGTTCATAAACTGAACGTCAAGATTATTTGGTCAATACTCCTTCGGGGGCTGAGGCGGGTCGGAAAAATACGCTTTCGCAAACGGGTGTACATCCCCCATCGCGGCAATGCCGTCCGGCTTAGACCAACGATATGGGTGCCGTATGGTCAGATCCGGGCGCCTTTGCAATTTTTTTTCGTACGCCAGAACAACATAATGGGTTCCTGTTCCGGGCGCGCCAAAACGGTTGTTTGCGTAAATGTGCTCAAAGGCACCCAGCAAGCGCGCACCTTCAAAGCCGACGGTCAACCCCAATTCGTCGGCCATCAGCCGCCGAAAAACGGTGGCTATCGGTTCGTTTTTGAAGATCCGCCCACCCGGCACAAAGAAATAACCGCTAGCCGGCTCATCCTCGCGCTGAACCAAAAGCACGCACCCGGCCGCGTCTTTCAAAATGACATCTACTGCCACAAGAGGCGCCACTCGGATCAACTGCAGAAAATCGCTGTCGGCCAACTTCCCCAAAACAGGCCCTTCCATCTTGCCACACCCTCTCTCGACTTTTGCCCGCGTCGCTTCTAAAACGCTGGGAATAGGGCCTGAATCGCTCGTCGGGCACAATAAAATTGGTGACAAAAAGGCCCGAACCGGGCCATAACGCCCCCCGAGGGTCGTCCTGGGGTAGGCCGGATGCCATCCCGGAGGACCATGATGAATTGGCTTGTTTCTCGCGGCTTCAGGCCTCACGAACGATGCGGAAACATCGCTTGAGCAAAGCCCCGATCCTGCTTTTTGTCTATAATCGACCAGATCACACGCGCAAAACAGTTGACGCGCTGCGCGCCAATGCAGGCGCAATCGAATCAGACTTGTATATTTATTCAGACGGCCCCAAAAGGGACCGCGATGGCGACGCCGTGCGCGCTGTCCGCGCCTACCTGCCTTCAATTGCCGGGTTTCGATCGATCAACATCACCGAACGCGCCAACAACATGGGTCTCGCGGCCTCAGTCATTGCGGGCGTCAGCGAAATCCTTGAACGCCATGAACGCGCCATCGTGGTTGAAGACGATCTTATTACCGCGCCCGATTTTCTCAGCTTCATGAACGAAGCCCTTGCCGTTTACGAAAACAGGGCGGACATCTTCTCCGTGACGGGCTATAATTACCCACTTTCCATTCCCGACACCTATCCGCAAGATGCCTATCTATCCTATCGCAGCTCGTCATGGGGTTGGGGCACTTGGCTGAATCGGTGGAAAAAAATCGACTGGGAAGTCAGCGATTTCAAAACATTCCTTTCCAAAGCGGGCGAATTGGAAAAGTTTGCCCGCGGCGGAGACGATCTGCTGGCAATGTTGAAATTGCAAATGGACGGCAAGCTGGATTCCTGGTCAATTCGGTTCGACTATGCTCACTACAAGCACGACGCGACCTGCGTTCATCCGACACGTTCCAGGCTGACGAACATTGGTTTCGATGGCAGCGGCGTTCATTGCGCCGTATCGGATGAGTATGACGTTGCGCTGGATGCAACCCCCCGGACATTCCACCTACCCTCGAATTTGCCGATCGACCCATTCATGCAGGGGATATTCAATGAACGGTTTCGGCCCGGCGCGACCGCATCAAAAAGGCATGGCATTCACGCTCTTATTTCGCCAAAAAGGCGATTAAAAGCTCTTATCCGCACCTTCAGTTTAGGGACTTGGAAATCGTGAAAAAATATCTCCGCCAGATCGGCGTCGGCGACCTGCGGCTGTCCGATTACGAAAAAAAGCTCGTTAACGAGGTTCTGGATTCGAACCAGCTTACTTACGGACCTTATTCCAAACGCTTTGAAAGCGAATTTGGAAAGAGCCACGATTGCCGCTTCGCCTTGTTCATGAACAGCGGCACTTCCGCGCTTCATATCGCGCTGCAAGTCCTGAAAAACCGGCACGGCTGGAGCGACGGAGACGAAGTTCTGGTTCCAGCAGTGACATTCGTCGCGACCAGTAATGTCGTGTTGCACAACAATATGAAGCCGGTTTTTGTGGACGTCGAACCCGATACCTACAATATCGATCCTGGAAAAATCGAAGAAAAGATCACCAACCGGACACGGGCCATCATCCCGGTCCATCTTTTGGGCCTTCCCGCTGCAATGGGTCCGATCCAGGAATTGGCCAAGACCTACAAACTCGCGGTGATCGAAGATTCCTGCGAAACGATGTTCGCAAAATACAAGGGACAATCCGTCGGAAGCCTGGGGGATATCGGCTGCTTTTCCACCTATGTTGCGCACTTTCTGGTGACTGGCGTCGGCGGCCTTGCCACGACCAACGATCCCGAATTGGCAGTCGACATGCGCAGCGCGATGAACCACGGCCGCGATAATATCTATATCGGCAGCAAGGACGACCACGGCGTTGACGACGCCACATTCCACGAAATCATTGAAAGACGTTTTCGCTTTGTGAACGTGGGGCATTCGTTCCGCTGCACCGAACTGGAGGCAGCCATCGGTATTGGCCAACTGTCCCGGCAAGAACAGATCGTACGGCGGCGCGCGGAAATCGCGGAGCGTTACAACCGCGGCCTCGCACAATTTCAGAATATCATCCAATTGCCGACTTGCCCCCCGGATCGGACGCATACCTATATGCTTTACGGACTGGTGACCAAACAGGACATCAAAAGAAAGCTGGTTCACTATCTGGAAGAACTGAACGTCGAAACCCGCGATATGCTGCCATTAATAAACCAGCCCATTTACCGGCGGCTGTTTGGCAACATGGATGCCCAATATCCGGTTGCGAAGTGGATCAATGAGAACGGCTTTTATATAGGCTGCCATTCTTACATGACCGACGAAGAAGTGGACTTCGTGATTGCGGCGATCGCAGGCTTCTGCCGCGTGCAGGTGTAAAATGATTCTTCAGATCGAGCCCTGGATCGACGAAAAAGAACTGGAACAGCTTAAGCGAGTTGTTGCTTCCACGTTTGTGGTGGAGCACGACCTGACAGCTGAGTTCGAGCAGCTGACACGCGATCTGACCGGCGCCAAGCATGCTATCGCCATAACCAATGGCACGATGGCGCTATTTTGCTGTTTAAAAGCCCTGGATATCGGGCCCGGCGACGAAATTATTGTGCCCAACATCACCTTCATAGCCACCGCGAATGCCGTGATCATGGCCGGCGCGACCCCAATATTCTGCGAGATTTTGCCGACCACCTTCTGCCTCGACCCCGCTCGGGCGGAAGCGCTGATCACTCCGCGCACCAAGGCAATCATGCCTGTCCACCTTTATGGGCAGAGCGCCGACATGACCGCGATCTGCAGCCTGGCCAAGGCGAGAAACATTCCCATTATCGAAGATGCGGCCCAGGGCGTTGGGGTCAAATTCGAAGGCCGACATGTTGGCACCTTTGGCACAATGGGCATCCTTTCCTACTATGGCAACAAAACGATCACCTGTGGTGAAGGCGGCATCGTTCTGACCGATGACGACGAGATTGCGCGCAAAGTTTATCGACTGAAGAACCATGGTCGCGATGCCAAGGGCCTGTTTATCCACGAACATATCGGATTCAATTTTTCGTTCACCGAAATGCAGGCCGCGATCGGCATCGCGCAAATGCACAAATTGCCGGCCATCATGCGTCAAAAGCAGATCATCCATGACCGCTACCAACAGGCATTAGACGGCCTGGGCGATTTCGAGCCGGCATATATCGATACCCGCTGCACCCCTGTTTTCTGGTTCACGTCCTATCTGGCGAAAGATGCCGATGCGCTGGCCGCCTATATGAAGGAACACGGCGTGCAAACGCGGCGCTTCTTCTATCCCTTGCACCAGCAACCCTGTTACAAAAACCTGCCAATCCGGCGGGATGACTTTGCTTTGAGTGAAAAAATCTATGCGCGGGGCATATCCTTGCCATCCGCGTACAATCTCACCGAAAGTGACCAGCAGAAGGTTATCGATCTGATCCAGAGATTTTATCGATGAAAATCGGTTTCAACTGCCTGGCCACCTCCCCTGCCTACAGGGGCGGGGTCAATTCCTTTACGTTTGGCCTTCTGGACGGTTTAGCGCAAAGCCGCCGGCCTCATAAGTTTGTGATTTTCGCGTCGCCGCAAAACCGGCACCTGTTTGTTTCATATCTCAACCTGCCGAATTTTTCGGTGGTTGAAATCAATCAAAATCGTACGCAGTCGATCAAGGGGATATTTCACAAGCTTCCCCGGCCATTTCATTTCCTGCGCCGCTTCGCCAGACTGAAATCGCTGAACGATGCGATGAATGGCAACGTGGCGGAGAGCATGGATGCTCAGGTCGACATGTTTTACGTCCCTTATTGCCCACCACCTGTTTTTCCGTTTCCTCGAAAGCCCACTGTTTATTCGATTCACGATATTCAGCATGTCCATTATCCGGAATTCTTTACGCAAGAACAGAAGCTGGAGCGGAAAGTCGGATTTGCGAACTGCACCGATCATGCCGCCTTGATACAGGCCAGCAGCGAACAAATGCGCGATGATTTTCTTGCCAACTTTCCGGTGCTGACACCAGAGAAAGTCGTCGTCATTCAAGAAGGGGTGAAAGTCGAAACGTTTCGCCGCCACCAATCCGGTTTTGATATTCGCGGAAAATACCAACTTCCCGGCGATTTCCTGTATTTTCCAGCCCAGCTTTGGTATCATAAAAATCACATCACAGTTCTCAAGGCTCTGGCGAGCCTCAAGGACAAGGGCATAAGCATCCCCCTGGTCATGTCGGGCGCGCGTTACGAAGGCTCGGAGAACCTTTTCGAATTCATCGAACAGCAAGGGCTCGGCGACAGGGTTTTTTATCTTGGGCTCGTCCCATTCGAAGACGTCATTGCCCTGCAGCAGACGGCCAAATTCCTGATCACGGCAGTCCTTTATGAATCGAGCAGCATTCCGATATTGGAGGCCGCCGCCGCCGGCACGCCAGTTATAGCAAGTGAGACACCCGCCAATCAGGAGCGCGCACGCGATCTTCAACTGAATCTGTTTCCGCCGAAAGACCACATCGCATTGGCGGACCTGCTGGAAAAAATCTGGTCGGATCAGCCCCTGGTCAGCAGGCAGGTAGAGCACAATTCAAGAGCCATTGAACGGTTTGACTGGCCCCGTATCGCGGAAGATTATCTTGACGCTTTTGAAGGCTTGGTGGCTGGGCGACGCCAGAGATAACGGTCCATCACCCGATAGGGATGCATTCCTTTGCCGCACCACCCACTTAAATCAGCACTCCGGCGCCTCGCCAATAAATTCGGTTACGATATTGTTGGGTTCGATGGCAGCAATCCGCGAGCCCGTCTCGCACGCACAATAGACCGGCTCGGGATTTGCACAGTTCTTGATGTCGGCGCCAACAAGGGTGATTTCGGACAGTTCCTTCGAGAACTGGGCTATCGCGGAGAAATCGTTTCGTTTGAACCTCTGCCGACCGCCTTTCATGCCCTGTCGAAACTGGCAATTCGCGATGGCAAGTGGAAGGCACTTTCACTCGGATTGAGCGACAGCGACGAGAAATTGCCGCTCAATGTGGCCGCGAATTCGCAAAGCAGTTCCTTCCTGCCGATGCTCGACACGCATCTTCAAGCCGCACCGGAAAGCCGGTATCAAGACGTTATAGATGTCGACGTTCGCCGTCTTGATCATATCGTGGACGAGCATTTTGAAGGGAAACCTCCGTTTTTCCTGAAGATAGACACCCAGGGATATGAACGAAGAGTTCTAGAAGGCGCGCGCGGAATCCTGCAAAAAACGCCACTTGTGCAATTGGAATGTTCGCTCGTTCCGCTTTACCAAGACGACGAATTGATTGAGGCGGCGGTCGACGCGATGCGCGCCCTTCGCTATGACCCGATCGACATCCAGCCCACCTTCTTCCATCGCGACAAAGGCCAGATGATGCAGGTAGACATTCTATTTGAGCGTTGCAGAGGATAGCCATGCAACCAAACTCAGATAATCTGGAAGCTGGTGAGCCCGGATGGTATCGAACCATCGACCCTCTGATTAAAAGTCAGATGCTCTACCACTGAGCTACGGGCTCCTCGGGGGAGGACATATAGGCGGACTGACGGCCTGTCAACGCCGATGGATTGGCTTCATGCCTGCATCGTCCTAAGAAACTTGTGGCCTAGTTATCAGCCAAATACCCAGCAAAATGACCACAATGCCTAGCATCCTGGTTAAGCCAATGGACTCATGAAGTACAAGTTTCGCCATCAGGGACGAAAAAACCAGGGTCAAGCCGACAGCGATTGGGTAAGAGAATGACAAATCGGTTCGAGACACTATTATCCACCAAGTCAGAAAGCTCATGAGATATAAAGTCGCCCCAGCGCTCACCATAAAAACCGGGGCGGAGAAAAAAGCCCTTGCATGAATGGCTTCTTTTGCGGCGGGGAGCCACCACTTGACAATGACGAGCGCAGCCACGCTCGCGGTCGTATAAATCGCAAAAAGAAAAACATTCAATACCCGCATCGGCCATCATTCCCGTTCGTTTGCAAGCTCATCGGATTTTTTTAGCGAAAGTCAGGTTGTCAGCAAATAGGAGTGCGGCCAAAACGACTGTGCGACACGGTTATTCAATCGACCGGAAAATAGCCGGAGGGATGGTAAGACAGCATTTTGCAGGGCGTGGCAATCTCAGCAAATGAGACTATGTAGCAATGCCCAGATTTCTGTTCCGCCTGCTCCTGCGCACTCTCGGCTCTATACAAAGGAGGCAGCCCTTTTTCTTGGACATCAAGCATGGTGCCGGTCAAAGATTTGTCCAAAATCGACTTGATGTCTTTCCGGGGCACCAGAACTGTCACATATGCCGAATTCATGACACCGCTATAGTGCAGCCAAAGCGGCATAGTTACGACCGCCTCATAGTCCATGGGATGATTTGCTGCCACAATGACGGGCCAATCAGGATGTTGCGCCGTTTCAGCACGGACTTTCGCGAGATCGGCACGCATCATACCTGTGTGTTCATTGCTGACTCGGACTGCTTCACGAATGGGAAGAAGGTTGCCCCGGTCATAACCGTGTATGGCAACGCTCAACAACAGCAGCAACAAGAAAATCTGTAGCGCAAGCGGACTGAATTGAGATTTCAACCAAGAGTGCCTTTGCGTGGCAAACAGAATCGCAGACAGTACAGCGGCCAGCAAAAACGGACGTATGAGTTGCGAGGGAAAATCATAGCGGTTTCCCGTGGGCAGTTGGCCGCCATAAAAGAACTGCTCCCAGCAGACATAGAGCCCCGCCATCAGTAACAACATAGCGAACAGCGCTACCTTGCGTCCCTCCTCTGCTGTGATTGCTTTGCGGTTATACCAGCCCCATAGACCCGAAACGAATCCTCCCATGATGGAGGCTGCCGGCCAAAGCAAAAAATGCCTATTGTGGAATACCGCCGTGAATCGAGAAATGAAACTCAAATTTTCGCCATAGATGTCCGAGGGACGACCCATGTTAGAAACGACGATTTCGTACAAAATCGTCAACTGAAAGGAAACGAGGATCATACAAGCAACTGCCGCAGGAATATCGATCTTGCGTTGTTTCCAAACCCAAAGAAGGCCGCAAACATTTAAAACGACAAGCGGCAGAAAATTCTCCTTGCTTCCAATACAAATCAAAACACCGAGACTGAAAAGGACCAAAGGCCCATTCAGCTGCGCCTTTGATTTCTGCAAATAATTTTCACCAATTGCCACCGCTGCAAACAGCATCACGCCAAAACCCAAGCTTGTTATCTGCTCGGACGCGAACAGCGAGTGTGTCCAAATGTTCCCCCAATAGTCGGCGCTCGCAACCGCAAAGAGAACAATTATTGCTCCCGCAAATCCCAGCACACGAAGACTGGCCCAGGCAACCGCCCAAAAAAAGACTGCAAATTGCAATATCCGAATGACATGATATGGCAGCGGATTGGCGCCAAACAGCCAGCTTTCCAGGCACAGTACAAGATACATGAGCGGTCTGAAGCGTGCACTGTGACCGAATTGAACAATTTCGGTCGACTGGATACGCGCGAGAAAATCTTGCCCCTGCCACGCTATAATTTGGTGATCGTCGAGAATTGAAAAATCTGAAAAGACCAATCGCCCGATAAGCAGCGCAGCGAGCGGAAAACCAAGCAATGCTGCCCATAGCAAGCCTTCCCGGCGATCGCCCCCTCTTTCCCCGCCTAGGAACTGCCCAATCTTATTCAAGATTTCCTCCCTCATCCCTTTGTCAATACACCATTTTTGCTTAAACCTTGCAAAATCTGCTCATGCCTCCACACGTTGGAGCTAGAAATCTTTGCTTCGGATCAACTTCGGAGCAGCGTGATGGCGGAAACCCTTTCGGCAGTTGCTCTGGCTAAAAGCTGCAGCGTTCTTTATGGCGATAATAATACTCATCGCCGCCGCCAGGCTTAGTCGAACTCGAGAACCATCGAAGGAAAGAGATCTGCGGCAAGATTAAAGACAATGGCAACTACTTCGACGATGGCGTCAATCTGTAGCCGTCCCCGGACAGATAAGAGTTGCATCTTTCAAGGTCCGGGAATTTGCATTCAAAAAACCTGTACAGCGACAAAGCTTTGCTAATGCCGAAAACCGATTGCTGTACGTCACGAAAAAAATAGCGAATAACTTGCTCGATTTCATGAGCAGTGTTCACGTGCTCATGGCGCATTAGTTCACCGTAATTAAGACCATAACGGAACCAAAACTCCAGCCCTGTCGTCAATCGCCATCCCAGCCACCACAATACGGTCCCTTCGCTCGGAATCGAAACACGCAGCCTCCCCCCTTCACGCAGGAGAATACCGCTTTTGGCAACGACGCGCGGCAAATCGCAGATGTGCTCGAACACTGCCACTGATGTTATGCGATCGTATACCGCCTCGGTCGGAATTTGATCCATATCCGAATAAATATGCCTGACCCGCCCAAGCAATGTAGAGCCCGTATATAGTTCTGCGAAGGGCTCGACAATATCATAGCTCCCTGTGACGGGCTCGTAAGGCAGCTGATTTAAGGTGCCGGCGCCAATTTCCAGCGTGGTCGCTCGCGTCCCGGTATGAACGTCCTGCGCCACCTTACGGTGCAACCAAGACTCCATACGCTGTGCCACCGAGGCAGCCCGTGTCCGTCCCTCACGATTGGATTTATATTGCTCAGCATAAATTTCCGCGATCTTTGCGGGAAGCGCTGGTCGCACCTTGGGAAATCGCCTTAGCTCGTCTTTATCCATTGACAATTCATTCTCGTAGTTAAGCATTGGATGTTTCACAAACTCGGTAACCAGGCGCTTCCTCTTCACTGGCAAGAATTCCCATATCGTGGGGAAGCCTATTGTAGCAAACTTCAAAAACCGAGTCGGCAACCTGCACGCAAACTCAAAGTCGTCAGCAGTTATGAGGTGATGCTCATCGGCTATGCTTTGGAATCGCTACGGATTACATAGAGTGGTCGCCCGGCAGCTTCGCGCTGAACCATACTGACATACAGCGAAAGCAATCCGACGAAAATAAGCACAATGCCATTGAGGAAAAGAATCATTATGGCAAGCATTGCTGTACCAGTGACCTTAAGACCCCATGGATCACCAAGCCATATCTGCTCGATCAGCACGACAGCGCCCAGCAAAAAAGCGATGCAGGTAATAAAAAGACCAAGCGCGCCTGCAACAATCAGAGGGACGCGACTATGGGTAACGATCGCACCGACTGCGGTGCTGGCAAGCTTTATGTAGCTATATTTATTCTCGCCGCCTTCGCGCTCCGCAGCGTTGAAATATATATATATGCGCCTGAATCCAACCCAATCAATGAGTGCGCGCGTAAGACGGCCATGTTCCGTAAGCGAAGCAAATGCATCGGCGACCTTTCGATCGATGAGACGATAATCGGTTGCACCAAGCGGCGCTTCGACGTCGCTAATGACATTCATCGTGCGTGCAAAAACGCGCGAGCCCAGGCGGCGCAACCAGCTTTCTCCCGGGCGAGGGTTGCGCACACCAATGACAACTTCGTTTTGTTCTTCCCATGCGGCTACTAGCGCCGGAATAAGCTCGGGGGGGTGCTGCAAATCCGCATCTATCATAATGATCGCATCACCGCGCGCTTCACGAAGCCCAGCAGTCGTAGCAGCCTCTTTTCCGAAATTGCGCGAAAAGCAAATGACACGAATGTTCGCGTCCACCCTTGCAAGATCAGCGAGAATTTGCGCGGTCGCGTCGACTGAACCGTCATCAACAAAAAGAAGTTCGTTGTCGTACGGAAGGGATTTAAGAACAGCACCTAGCCGCTCATGCAGTCGCGCAATACCACTCGCTTCGTTGTAGACGGGGATCACGATGGACAGGGTCTTATTGACCGTTGAAAGCGGGCTCAATATGCACCTTCACCGCGCAACAGCACCCACAAGGTCTGAAGCATGATCACCGCATCGTACCAAACGGTCCAGTTTTTGATGTACCACTCGTCGTACGAGACACGCTGGGCAAAAGTTGTGTGGCTCCGGCCGCTGATCTGCCACAGACCGGTGATTCCCGGTCGTACCCGTTCATACAGGCTTATTACAGCGCCATAATTCGGCAATTCCCGCGCCAGCAAGGGCCGCGGCCCCACTAGGCTCATGTCGCCCAGCAACACGTTGAACAGCTGTGGCAACTCGTCCAGGCTTTTGCGGCGCATCCAGCGCCCCAGCCGGGTCACCCGCGGATCGGTTTTCAATTTGAAATTGTCGGCGCGATAATTGGCCAGCAGCGACGGATTTTCCTTTTCCCAGCGCTTAATTTGCGCTTCGGCATCCACCACCATGGTGCGGAATTTCCAGCAACGAAACGAGCGCCCGCCATGGCCCACGCGATCCTGGACAAAAAAAACGGACCCGCCATCCTGGCCCTTGATCAGGATCGCAAACAAAAGAATTAGGGGCGAAAGCACGACAAGCATGAAGATCGTGCCCAATAGGTCGAGTGCGCGCTTGAGCATGCGTTGCGGCAGCCGCGCCAGATTGTTGCGCACCTGCAAAAGCAACAGATCCTTGCCGAAAAAATAATTGGTGCTCAGGCCGAACAGGGGCAGCCGCCGCAGCGACGGAACAATCGCGACGTTCATGTCTGCGCCGATCAGCTCATCAATCAAATCGGTATGATTGATATGGTCGGCTTCTCCGGGCACCAGAATGACCTGCCGGCATCCCACTGCGCTCAGTGCCGCCACCAGCCGATCGTACGGGACAGTGATTGGTGACAATTCGGCCAGTGTCGGGGGTAAATGCTGGCTCGGATCGTCTGGCACCACCCAGCGCACAGCCAAGCCCAGCGCAAGTTGCTTGCCCAATACCGGATAGACTTCCTGTGCCGCCTCATTGCTGCCGATAATCGCGGTCGGCAGATGCCACAGGCCCATATGGCCCAAAAATCCCCGCATCAATTGCCGGGCGCTCGGCAAAAGGAACAGAAGCAACAGCCAAACCGCCACTGCCGATACAAGCCCCGCCGGCTCGAGCAATATGACGGCCAGCATATAAATCGCACCGCTGATGATCAGCGCGCTGGTGGTGTGGCGCGCACCATCCCAAAACAACTGCCGGCGGCTATAATCGCCCACCAGATAGCGTGCGCAGATAAAGACGCCAGCGATGAGGACAATCAGGTCGACGATCGTGTGTGGCGTACCCGGAGTTTTGCCGCGGAACAACGCCAGCGCCGGCGGCGAACCGGTTGCGTGCAACAGTCCGTCTGCAGCAGCAAAGGACAGCAGATCAGAGATCATCAGCCCGACAATGATGACGATGCGACGCCAGATCGTGTCTTTGCGGATGCCAAAGCCCAGCCGTGGCTGATGAATAGACGCGGCAAACGACATTCTTGAAAAGGTTCCTCTCTCGACTCGACCCTATCAGGGGCAGGGCGTAAAATCACGCACCGCTATCACCCGCCAAAAACGGGAATTTATACAATATTCCCAACCTGTTATATAACACCGCCCTGTATGAACCCTGCCGCCCAGGCTTCGACGCGTCCGGCATCAATCGCCTGGCGCAACCCCGCCATGACCTGCTGATAAAAGGTCAAATTGTGCCAGGTCAGTAACATCGCGGCGATGATTTCCCCTGCCT
>Ga0318562_10000226_pt1 | contig 26548 bp, 22 predicted proteins | sample GRESIP066b5f18_FD_203688 | JGI IMG/M metagenome (GOLD analysis project Ga0318562, IMG submission 203688) | Tropical soil microbial communities from Luquillo Experimental Forest, Puerto Rico - GRE.SIPMG.066b5f18 | ecosystem: Environmental > Terrestrial > Soil > Tropical forest > Bulk soil... | reverse complement strand
GATCCCATTTATTTACCAGTACTACGATCCCTTTTCCCTTTTTGACTGCCAGGCCAAAAATGTTAAGGTCCTGGGCGGAGATTCCTTTGGTGGCATCGAGCATGATCAGGCAGACATCTGCCTCGTCCATGGCCTTGATGGCACGGATAACGGAATAAAACTCAAGATCCTCATGGACTTTTGCTTTTCGTCGGATACCCGCCGTATCAATCAGCATGAATTCCTTCTGGAATAGATTATAATGGGTATGAATGGTATCGCGTGTCGTTCCGGCAATTTCGCTGACAATGGTCCTTTCCCGGCCTATAAGTGCATTTAACAGGGAGGATTTTCCAACGTTGGGCTGCCCGATAATGGCAAATTTGGGAAGAAGGTCGTTTTCATCTGATGCGTCTTCCTCACCGATCAGGTCGGTAATGGCATCCAGCAGTTCACCCGTTCCGCTCCCGGTCATGGCGGAAAGAAAGAAAACATGCTCAAAACCCATGCTGTAGAATTCTGTTGCCTCCAGCAAACGCTCACTGTTGTCGACCTTGTTGACAGCCAGGAAAACAGGTTTGGTACTCCGCCTGAGGACCTGCGCCATGTCTTCATCCAGGTGAGTAATGCCAGTAGAAGTATCTACCATAAAAACAAGGACATTTGCCTCTTCAACGGCAATCAATACCTGCTTTTTGATCTCTTTTTCAAAAACATCATCACTTTTGGAAACAAAACCACCCGTATCGACGACATTGAAATTCTTTCCTCCCCAATCTGCCATACCATACTGGCGGTCCCTCGTGACACCGCTTATATTATCTACGATTGCCTTGCGTTGTTCCAGCAGGCGGTTAAATAGCGTACTCTTGCCCACGTTCGGTCTTCCTACGATTGCTACGGTAAATCCTGCCATAATATTTGAGATAAAGCTTGTTATTCAATCAATGGTATCCGTATTCCCGGAGGAATAGTTCGCTGTCCCTCCATTTGGGCCTTACCTTGACAAAAAGTTCCAGAAATACCTTGCGGTCGAGAAAAGCCTCAATATCCTTTCTTGCGTCCGTTCCCAGTCTTTTGATCATCTTTCCTCCCTCTCCGAGAATAATCCCTTTTTGAGTCTCCCGCTGGACAATGATATCAGCCCGGATCTTGGTAAGGGTCTGCTTTTCCTTAAATTCCTGCACGACCACCGTGGAGTGATAAGGAATCTCGTCTTCATACAGGTTAAATATCTTTTCCCTGATCATTTCTCCTACAAAGAATTTGACTGGCAAATCGGTAATGTCCTCGCCTTCGAAAAAAGGTTCCCCTTCCGGGAGATAATGAAGTATCTTTTCAAGAAGAAGGGGGATATTGGTCCCCGTGAGGGCAGAAATACCCATCACTTCCCTGGCGTAAGGTTTATCCTGAAAATACTGAACTGCCCCTTCTTCCAGGCCTTTTCCCGGCAGGTCCAGTTTGTTCACCACCACCATGGAAGGTACTTTGAGGTTGAGTGAGGAAAAAAGCTGGTCGTTTTCCGCCATGTTGTCCTGTGCGTCAACCATCAACAGTGCCAGGTCCGCATCTTCCAGGGAACTTTTTACAGCCTGCATCATCTTCTCGTGCAGTTTGTACCTGGGTTCGATGATACCTGGCGTATCAGAAAAAATGATCTGGTAATCATTGGCAGTTACAATTCCCTTGATGCGATGGCGAGTTGTTTGAACCTTGTGGGAAACGATGGCCAGCTTCTCTCCCATCAGGGCATTCAGCAGGGTGCTCTTGCCTGCGTTGGGTTTGCCAAATATATTTACAAAACCTGCTTTCATCATGCTGGCATTGGACAGGTTTCCAGGGGATCCCTTCCGGGAGGATGCCCCGGGAAGATTCCGGTACATGGTTACCAAAATTAAAACAGCCAAACACAGAGTTTGGCTGTCATCTGGTTGCGAAGGGAGGGTTCGAACCTCCGACCTTCGGGTTATGAGCCCGACGAGCTACCGCTGCTCTACTTCGCGATATAAAAATTTGCTACAGTTTCCGATTCTTCCACCAAGCTCTGCACAAACACAATTCTCCATCGCGGGGTAGGTCACAAGACCTTTTGTCAACCATCCCTCTTATCTGGCACGCAAGGTGGAGTGCAAAAGTAGGCTGAAATCGGATTCTACCCAAATATGATTTTACTTCTGATCACAATTGGTATTTTCATGGTATGAATAAGGGATGCATCCTGCTGGGTATTTCGCTTTTTTTATATTCTTGCAAGAATACACATCAAGGAAGCGATACCTTGTATTCCCGCCATTTGCAACGTAATGTAAAACTCTCCGTCATTAATACCCCCATCCCGGCTGACAAAAGCAGTCTCAACCTGCTGGTTTTGAATGACGGGCAGGACCTGGACAAATTGAGGGTAAAACAGATAACAGACAGTTTATTTAAGAAAGGAATGATTCAGCCGGTGGTAATTGTGGCCGTTCATGCCGGTGACCGGATGCAGGAATATGGTGTAGCCGGCAGACCCGATTATATGAATCGGGGTTCCCGGGCTGGATATTACGATGCTTTTATTAACGATGAGTTGTACTTCTATGCCAAAAAACAGTCCGGGGTACGCAAGTTCAATTCAGTAGTCATAGCCGGATGTTCACTGGGCGGGCTATCCGCCTTTGATATCGCCTTTAATCATCCTGACCGGATCAACAAGGTGGGCGTTTTTTCAGGTTCTTTCTGGTGGAGGGACAAAGCCGTGGAAGACAGCACCTATTCGGATGAGCTCAACAGGATTATGTATGCGAAAATCAAAGCCTCCCGGAAAAAGCCAAAACTGCAGTACTGGTTTTATGCAGGCGGGGCCGAGGAAACCTCCGACCGTGACAAGGACAGCATCATAGACGTTATTGATGATACCAGGGACATTATTACCCTGCTCAGGCAGAAAAACAATTACGGACCGGACGATATTGTGTACAGGGAGGTGAAGACCGGGAAGCATGATTACCCTTACTGGAGCGCGGTATTCCCGGATTTTATGGTCTGGGCATTCCCGAAACAATAAAACGGGCACGGTAACCACATTGAGTCTCTGAGGATCCGCCGATTTATTTATCCCTTTATCCTTTTCGGGAAACGTTGCTGGCACCGCTGGAATGCAGTTCATGGATCACTGCATCACCCTTATAGTGTACACTGCTGGCCCCGCTGACATGCGCGTTCAGCTCCTTATTGACCGAGATTCTGATATCCGAAGCACCCGAAGCCTTGACGCTGCAGCTGTCTGTTACCAGGTCATAGCCTTTGACATCACTGGCTCCGCTCGCATCGATGCTCACGATTGCTACACTCCCGTTTATGGATACATCGGATGCACCGGACTGGTCGATGCGCAGTTCAGAAAGCTTCACGGCGCCCTTGAAGTCGCTGGCCCCGGACAATCGTATTTCCAGTTTGGTCCCAGTGATGGCCCCATCGACATATACATCGGAAGCACCGGATGCGAACAGCTTGTCAAGAGTTTTAAAGGAAACATACGCCTTTAGTTTACGGTTGCCCGAGTCCCATCTCCATCCCTCATTATCATACCAGATTTTCAGCACACCGTCTTTCACTTCCGTCCGGATCCGGTCACGGTACTTTGTATCCCTCGCACTGACAGCTACCGCTTCGTTGTCACTCTGGCTCAGGTACAGGTCTATCGCACTGGATACCTCTATGGCATGAAACCCGCTTACATTTCTGGGTTGTGCGTTGGGGTCTGTGATGATTGTTTTCTGGGCTTGTGTGGTCACGAAAAGCATGGCCATCACTATAGAAAAACAACACTTTAGCATAAACTTTTTTTAATTTATCATTTGAAGACTGCTCCCCTTCCTTCCAAATCCTCTTAAAGACGGACACCGTTCTGCCTATCCTGTCAAAATAGCCCTGCCAAATTACTTATCTTCTGGAGATTTCTCCCCCGCTGCCTGTGCTGATTTCCCGGATCAGGCCGGTTCCTTTATAATAAATCTGCCCGCCGCTGTGCGCCGAGGCGCTGAGCTCTTTGTTGACCGTTATGTGGAGGCTGGCTCCGCTGCTGCTGCTGGCATCGCAGAGGTCAGTCTGAAGATCGTATCCTTTAAAACTGCTCCCGCTGCTGGCTTCTACATGAAGCTGGGAGGCAGTCCCGGAAATATTTGCCTCGGCACCGCTGCCCTGGTCCACCTTAAGACTGGACACCGCGACACTGCCTGAGAAATTGGCACCGCTGGAAAAATGCATGGTTAGTTCCCCCGATTTCAGGCTTCCGTCCACCTCCACCTGCGAACCAGATGATGCGGACAGGGCATCCAGCATTTTGCAGGAGACGTAAGCCTTCAGTTTTTTTCTGTCATCGTCCCAGAAATGCCAGCTGTTGTCATCGAAATAAATTTTCAGGACCCCATTTTCCACCACCGTAGCAATGTGGTCTCTGTACTTTTCCTCCGAAGCACTGACCGCTACCGCCTCTTCAGTCCCCTGGGTCAGGAAAAGATGAATCCCGCTGGAAACCCGGATGGCATGAAATCCCTTCACGTTCCTGACCTGGGCATTTTTGTCATTCACTACCCTGGATTGGGTCATGGCTGTAACCAAATAGGTCAGCGCTATAATGGTAAATATGCACTTTTTCATTGCTTGGCTTAATTTTCCCGTTATTATATAAGGTTAGTTATTATATCTTATGCCTTCTCGGCATTGTTTCATGAGTTCGCCATCAATCCTTCTTGGATACCGTGCTGGATCCACTGGAACTGAGGAGCCTGATCACGGCCGTGCCTTTGTAAAAGACATCACTGCCGCCGCTTGCTTCGACGTTGAGCTCCTTATTTACCGTAATATGGGTATCACTTCCGCCACTGGCTGAAATTCTGCACATATCGGCAACCAGGTCAAATCCGTTCAGGTCGCTGCCTCCACTGGCACGAACTTCCAGGTTCTTGACCGTCCCTGAAATGTCCACATCAGATCCCCCGCTTTGGCGAATGGTCAGATCACCGATTTCCACTTTACCTTTCAGGTCACTGCCCCCGGAAAGATGTATCCCCAGTTTATTTACTTTCAGCGTGCCCTGACCATATACATCAGAACCTCCCGATGCTTCCAGTCCGTCCAGACTGCTAAAAGACACATAGGCTTTCAGCTTGGGATTGTGCCAGTCCCAGTGGGTCCAATCCTTGTCCAGGTATATTTTCAGCACACCGTCTTCCACCTCTGTTTTTATCCGGTCGCGGTAATCCGCATTGGAAGCGCTGACGGCCACAGCTTCCTGTCCCTGAGTGAGGTACAGATCTATTCCCCCGGAAACTTTGATGGCGTGAAAGCCCCTTACACTACGGGACTGGGCATTTTTGTCATTGATCACATTGGCGTTTTGGGCCATGGCCAGGAGGCCGGTTGATGTAAAAGCAGCCAGGAGAAGTAAATTTTTCATATCAACAGTTTTAGTAAAAGACAGCGGTTTTGAGTAATTGTTGCCTGCTGGCGGACATACCGCCAGTTTATTCGTTGGACGGCCCGGGGGACCCAAATGTTACACCCAGCAGGGAAAATCGCCTATCTTTGTAGCTCTTTTGGGGAAATTTCTTTCCCCGAATAAGTATTTTCAGATTCCTCGGGGTGCTTGACCCGGGATCCGGATTCAACCGGTCTTCCCGGAAAAGGCTGAGATCAAACCCGTAGAACCTGACCAGGGTAATGCCTGCGCAGGGAAGGTGGTACACTATTCTACACTTCGCTTTCGCAGCATTTCTCTCAAATCAATTTTTACCGGATAGGGCGTGCGGGATCTTCCGGATCCGCAAAAAAAACGCTGCATCCAGGCATTTAAAAACAGATAAATGAAAAAATTGTTTTTGGGGATTTGCTCATTCGCAATCATCCATGCCAGCCGCGCACAGATTTATGAAAGGGGAAAAGTAATTGACGCCCTTACGGGATCCCCCTTAAGTGGGGCCACGGTGGAAGCTGTTCTGGCAGGCCGGACCACATCGACCGATGAAAACGGGTTTTTTGAGCTGGATCATGCCAGGCCGGGGACCTGGAGAGTGAGGGTCTCCAGTGTGGGATACCGTCCTGTTGACAGCAATTTTGTTTTTACAGGGAACATCCTGCTTGTTATTGCCCTGCAACGGATCAATCTTTTCCTGCAGCCCATCGAGGTGAAAGCGCTCCGTGCTGGGGACAAAGCCCCTTTTGCCAGGACAAATCTGTCCAAAAAGGAAATTGAACAAAACAACCTGGGACAGGACCTGCCGTTCATCCTGAACCAGACTCCTTCAGTTGTCGTCAATTCGGATGCAGGTAACGGTGTAGGATATACGGGAATTTATATCCGGGGGTCTGACGCCACCCGGATCAATATGACCCTGAACGGAATTCCTTATAATGATGCGGAATCCCAGGGAATCTACTTTGTGGATCTGCCGGATTTTGCCTCCTCCGTCAACAGTATACAAATACTGCGGGGCGTGGGGACTTCCTCCAATGGTGCCGGTGCATTTGGCGCCACCATGAACTTTTCAACCAACGAATTCAATGAAAAACCATACGGGGAATTCAACAACAGCTTCGGGTCTTTTAACACCTGGAAGAATACCATAAAGGCAGGTTCAGGGCTGATAGACGACCATTTTACCATTGATGTCAGGCTTTCCCGGATCAGTAGTGACGGATTTATTGACCGGGCCACCAGCAATCTGAAATCCTTCTACTTTTCCACTGCCTGGATTAGCCAGCATTCCTCCCTCCGGTTGAATATCCTTTCGGGAACGGAGAAGACCTACCAGGCCTGGAACGGGATTCCCCAGGCAAAGGTGGTCGGGAACCTCCAGGCCCTGCAGACCCATTATGACAATAATGTCGGTTCCCTGTATTTCACCCCCCAGGATTCGGTCAACTTATTCAATTCCGGTAAAAGGACCTATAATTATTTTACCTACCAGAACCAGACAGACAATTACCAGCAGGATCATTACCAGCTGTTTTTCAACCATCAGTTCACCGAAGCCCTCTCCCTGAATGCCGCCGGATTCTATACCCGCGGCCGCGGGTACTATGAGGAATACCATGACGCCGGGGATTCTGCCAATGCCAAATATGCTAACTATGGGCTCAGCCCCTATGTCGAGGGAAATGATACGTTGCAAAGCACAGACCTGATCCGACAACGCTGGCTGGACAACTATTTTTACGGGGCCATTTTTTCCCTGCAGTACCGGAAAAGCAATACCCAGTTTACCCTGGGCGGCGGCTGGGACCACTATTACGGAAAACATTACGGGATCGTGACTTGGGCCGCCAACGGGGGTTTCCCCGACAATTACCGGTATTATTATGAACCCGCATACAAGACGGATTTTAACGTGTACGGCAAATGGCAGCAGCAGCTGGCTACCTGCTGGACAACCTTTTTAGATCTCCAGTACAGGCACATCTCCTACCAGATTGACGGATTTGATGACAATCCTGCCATTTTCATCAACAAGCTTTATGATTTTTTCAATCCAAAAGCAGGGATCACGTACAGCAACCGGGATTGGGAAGCCTATTTCTCCTACTCCAAGGCAAGTCATGAACCCAACAGGGATGATTTTGAGGCCGGGCTGAATGAGCAGCCCCAGCCGGAGACCCTGCATGATTTTGAGCTGGCTGTTCAAAAAAAGAACCTGCGGTATTCCTGGGGAGCGACCGCTTATTATATGTTATATCGCAACCAGCTGGTGCTTACCGGGAAAATCAACGATGTGGGTTCCTATACCCGAAGCAATATCCCCCGAAGCTATCGGGTGGGGATTGAACTGGAGGGGAGCGCCAAAATATTTGACTGGTTTTCGGCTGATGCCAACCTGGCTCTAAGCAGGAACAAAGTGCTCAATTATACAGAATATGATGATGATTATGACAATGGCGGGCAGGCCAGCTACAGCTACAAAAAAACCGACATTGCCTTCTCCCCTGGCGCTGTGGGAGCCATCAACCTTAATTTTTTTCCGTTCCCTAATTTTCAGCTCATCCTCCTGGGCAAATATGTCAGCCAGGAATACCTGGACAATAGCCAGAAGGATAACCGGAAACTGGACGGCTACTATGTCCAGAACATGCGGTTTGTCTACACCCTGAAGAACAAGGTAATCAGGGAGACCAACCTGATCCTGCAACTGAACAATGTGCTGAACAAAAAATACCAACCCAACGGGTACACCTACAGCTATGTGTATGGGGGCCAGCTTGTCACTGAGAATTTTTTGTTCCCGATGGCTGGACCCAATTTCATGTTTGCAGTCAACTTCAAATTGTAAGCAGGACTACTGGATGTAAATATCGGTGTGAGACGAGTTTTTTGATAATGAACAGATAAAATGGTCCTTTGGACCTTTGATATATTTGGATTTAAATCTTAAGAAGATATCCCGTGGTTGCTTCTTCCCGTTAACTACCAATTCCTGGTTGTTCAAAGTAAATGAAACCCTGCTGTCATCCTGGATGATTTGGTACATCTTCAGATCACCGATGATGGAGAGTACTGATTTATCCATCGTAAGGGATGGAGCCGGAGGAATGGCCGGCTTAACCAGCCCACCCTCAACAGGCGGCACGGGGTCCCAGGGACTGGCCGGATCGGGTTTGAATTCAAATGGAATTTGCATTCTCAGGTCGTTCATCTGGATTTCTTTCAGTTTGAGCATTTCTGCCTGCAGTCGTATTTGATCGGTCAGTTTCAGGACCTGATCCTCCTTCATTTTTTGATTGCCTTCACGGTTTGTTCCCATCTCTTTTCTGAGCTGCTCATCCCTGGCCATCATCTCCGCCCGCTGTTGTTGCAGCAGAGCCAGTTCCTTTTCTAATTGAACATGCTCCTGGTTCAGCTGACCCTGGTCCTTTTCAGCTTGCAATTGCTGTAAATTCATCAGGGCAGCCTGGCGTTCCTTTAGCTCGGCAATTGCTGAATTCAATTGGGTCTGGTCTTTGCCTAACTGGTCCTGGTTAAATTCTAATTGCATCTGATCGATTTTCAGCATTGCTGCCTGTTGTTCCATTTGGGTAATGGCCATGGCCCTGATCTTTTCAATTACCGGCATATAAGATGGTATCTGTTCATTCGGAATCTTCCTGCCGTCGATATACAGGGCGGTCACTTTGAAATCTGATGATTTTCTAGCCCCTGGTTTTTGCCCGAAGGCATTGTCATAGGCTTCTACAATCCGGTACTTCTTTCCTTCCCAGTTTGTCTGAATGACATTGGTGCCGTTGTCGCGGGTTATTTCAGCCAGTTTCGGAAGGCTGTCTTCGGAAGGCATTTCCCCTGCAATTCCTGCAGTCGCCGGAATCTCACCGGAGGCCAGCTTTTCAATGGCAGGTACAGAGTCAACCTGTTTTTTTACCGATGGCACAGTATCAGTCGGAGCTGCTGGTACTGAGTGACTATTGCCAAAAATCTGTATTCTTGGGCCTGGTGACTGGCTGGCCTGCGAAAAATTGAGTGTCAGGAACCCAAACAGGATCAGGCCGGTGGCCAGGAGGGCCTTTTCCACACCGTCCAGGGTGCTGTTGCAGTTTGTCATGATGCGTCTTACGCGATTGAGTAGATGATTTTTTCTTCCCCAGAACGCCAGCGCCCCTTTGGAAATGGGGAAACTGTATTCCTGGAAGGCAACCAGGGCCTGAACAAAGGTTTTGCGGTTGTTTGTTATCCCTATTGCAATCTCATCGCAACAATTTTCCCGCTCATCCCTGATCAGGGAGGAAACCCAGAGCACAGCAGGGTTGAAAAAGAAAATGGCTTCAGTTAAACCTTGCAGGAGGTTGACCAGGTAGTCTTTTCTCCTGATATGGGCCAGTTCGTGGAGTAAGACAGCCTCTACCTCATCTGGAGGAAGCTGGCTGAGCATGCTTAATGGAAACAGGATGACCGGTTTGAAATACCCGGCTGTAAGAGGGGCCTTGATCATTTCGGATTCAAGGATCTGGATTGGGACTTTAATTTGCAGCAGGCGGGCCAGTTCATGGGTCCTGGATGCCCAGTAGGTCCCGGACAGGTTGTGCGTCTTGTGATGACGGATTCTTTCAATGTACACGATATTTGAAAGAACCCTTACGAGCCTCGCGCTGAATACGATGAACCAGATGGTTACTAGCAACGATCCGTGGCTGTTCAGGTATTCAACTATCCGGTCAATATAACCAGGAGCAACACCTGAGGACTCCTGAACAGTTGGGACTATTTTCAGGTTGGATACCTGGCCGGCAGGCGTGGATCTTCCCACGGTCACCTCCTTGGTCACCGGTTGAAATTCCTGCCACTGTCTGACGAATGTGCTGACGATCGCTATTAGAAAGAGTAAGAACAATCCTGACAGAAGGGAATACCTGAGTTTTGGAGCAGACTTGCCAGTGAGAATTATCACCAAACCTGCTGCCAGGGCCATCAGCAGCCCAATCCAGAGGGAATGTACCAGGGTCCAGCAGAAGGATGTGACCGCCCTTGCGGTCAAAAACTGTTCGAGGAAGCTAGAATACATATAAAAGATTTAGACGGTAATGATTATTTTTTGTCCAGTTTATTCAGGAGGTCCTTGATCGCCTTCAGTTCTTCCTGCGAAGTTTTTCTGTTGCCCAGCAACTGCAGCATCAGGCTGCTTGCAGAGCCATTGTACATGGAATCAATGAACCGGTCTAGCAAAAATCCTTTGGTTTTCTGCTCCTCCAGGGCTGCGCTGTAAATATGTTTCATGCTGCTTTCATCCCTTTTCAGGATTTTCTTGTCAACCATGATCTGCATGAGCTTGAGCGTGGAGGTGTACTGTACGGCTCTTTTTTGTTCATTGAGCTGGTCGTTGACAAAGCGGACGGTGGATGGCCCGTGCTGCCAGAGCACCTGCAATATTTCCAGTTCTGACCTGGTAGGCTCTATCTTGGGATTGCTGCCTTCTGATTTTTGCTTCATTGGCTAAAGGTAGGAAATTTTTCGTACGAAACAACTTTTACCTTATTATTTGAAAAACTTTCACAAACAGGCCCATCCCGCCGCTGTAGTGAAAGTTATAATCCCGCGGCTGGTGAAAATTGGCAGGTCAGATCGGCATTTTCAGCCTGTTTCCTTATATTCGGTCCTCTAACCAAAACTTCTTATGCACAAGAAAATCCTCCTTTCACTGGCAGCCCTGCTGCTTGTCCTGCATTCCTTTGAACAACAGGCGTCCAAGCGCGCGATGAAGCCGTCTGATATTTACAGGCTGCCTTCGATCAGCGATGCACAGGTATCTCCGGATGGCAAATGGGTTTCCTATACGTATTCCCAGGTCGACACCGTGAAGGACCGGCGCAGTTCCCATGTCTGGATGGTCAGCTGGGATGGAAAAGAGGATATACAAATTTCCAACAGCACCGAATCGGAATCGAGGGCCAGATGGAGTCCCGACGGGAAATACATTTCATTTCTTTCATCCCGCGATGGATCCAAAGGAAGCCAGGTCTGGTTAATGGACCGTCGTGGAGGGGAAGGCAAGAAACTTACCGATCTCAAAACCGGGATCAATGACTACGCCTGGAGCCCTGACGGCAGGAAGCTTCTGCTCACCATTACAGACTGGGAGCCCGAGGACAGCAGTAAATCCAAAACGGTCAAACCTTTTGTCATAGACCGCTACCAGTATAAGGAGGATGTGGAAGGTTACCGGTACAAGAAACTCTATACGCATCTTTATTTGTTTGATATCGAATCTAAGAAACTGGACACCCTTACCAGGGCCCGTTATAATGAAGGATCTGCAGTATGGAGTCCGGATGGCATGCGGATTGCCTTTGTGAGTAACCGAACCGAGGATCCTGACAAAAACGAGAATACAGATATATATGTGATGGAAGCCAGGGCTGATGCCGCGCAGAAACAGATCACGACCTGGAAGGGAGTTGACAATTCTCCGCAGTGGAGCCCCGATGGTAAATGGATCGCTTATACGCGGTCTACCGGCGACGCCGATTATATCATGTACGATCAGCCCGTCATTGCAGTTGTTTCGGCTGAAGGAGGGGAACCGTCATTGCTGAGTAAGTCCATTGACCGGCCTTCATTCAATCCCCGGTGGACAAGGGATGGTACGGCTATCCTGGGAATCGTTGAGGACGACTGCCAGCAATATGTGGCCAGCTTCCCGGTCACGGGGGGTAAGATGGTTCATGTGGCAGATGGTCAGCGGAGTTTCAATTCGTTAGAGTCCTCCCATACAAGTCTCTGGGTTGTCAGCGTCAGCGAGCCGCAGCTCCCTGCTGAAATCTATGCCCTGGAAGAGGGAAAAACCAGGAGGCTTACAAGACATATGGACGAGTTCGTAAAACCACTCGCCCTTGCCAGTGAAGAGATATTTTCTTTCCGCAGTGAAGATGGCACCCAGGTTTCCGGGCTTTTGTGGAAACCGGCGGGCGCTGCCGGCGGGCAAAAACTTCCCCTTATCCTGTTTATCCACGGAGGACCTGTGGCGCAGGATGCATTCGGCTTTGACCTCACCAGGCAAATGCTGGCCAGTGGAGGTTATGCAGTGGCAGCCGTAAACTACCGCGGCAGCAATGGCCGCGGAATGGAATTCTGCCAGGCTATCTCTGGTGACTGGGGAAATAAAGAGGTGCAGGACCTGCATGGTGCAGTTGACTACCTCGTTAAACAGGGGATTGGGGACCCGGACAGATTGGGCGTGGGCGGTTGGAGTTATGGAGGGATATTGACCGATTATCTAATCGCATCAGACAACCGGTTCAAGGCGGCCTGCAGTGGGGCCGGAACAGGATTTACCCTCTCGCTTTATGGTGTTGATCAGTATATAAACCAGTATAATAACGAGATTGGGCCACCGTGGAAAAGTATTGACCGCTACCTTAAAATATCTTATCCCCTCCTGAAAGCGGACAGGATAAAGACAGCAACCCTGTTCATGTCCGGGGATAAGGATTTCAACGTACCAACTGCTGGAAGTGAACAGATGTACCAGGCCCTGAGAACCCTGGGGGTACCAACCCAGCTGATCATTTATCCGGGACAGTTCCATGGCATCAGCATCCCCAGTTACCAGAAAGACCGGCTGGACAGATACCTGGCATGGTATGGGAAGTATTTGAATCAGCCATCAGGGGTAGCATCGAAGTGAGTAGAATCCTGCTCGGTGGAATTTAAAGAGGCGGAATTGGCAGAATTCCCCTTTTGGGTCATTGATAAAATTGGGATCGTTTCCTCGTCCTGTGCTCCTTTGTAAATAAGTGTTGGAATCGCCTGACCTTAGCGATTTGATACTAGATATATATAGAATGATAGTTAGTATGGACCTCGGATCGAATAAGAGGGCAGATTTGATGTATATTGGAGATTACAGGCCGCAACTGGCATAATGCTGATGTCCCCGGACTACCTTCAATTTATGGAAACCAAATAGTGACCAGGGAAAACCGGAATCAGGAGGTATAAATGCTACTCGTTGCCATCCTGGATAAAGCATCTATTTCCCGAATTTGTCCTGCCAGGCCAGCATTCCGCCTGTAAGGTTTCTGGTGTTCTTAAACCCCAGGGTATCCAGGATAAGACATGCCTGGCCGCTGCGGTTTCCACTGCGGCAATAGCATATTACTTCTTTATCCTTCCAGTTTTCTATATCATCGATCATCATGGTCTGAATCTTGCCGAGCGGGAACAGAACTCCCCCTATGTTGAAGTCAGCGTGTTCGGCCGGTTCCCTTACATCGATCAATTGAAGGTTTTCGCCATGGTCCATTTTCACCTTCAATTCCTCCACTGAAATTGTTTGCATATACAGCGTTATTTAATGGTTCAATAATTATTGGGGGTAGCAGATACAGAATCAATTCTTGCCACTGGTTTTTGGGCTCCCAGCCAAATATCTATAATCTGGCCCTGGCGGATCCGGTTGGGCTTTCTCTCCTCGTCAAGGGGATCCGGACTTTGCCGGTAAACATAAGCATCAGTTGTGTCGCGGACATTAGCGTCCGGTACCACGGCGCCGACGATCAGGCCGCTTCCTTCCAGTGCTGTTCTGGCCTCCTGGTACGTGAGGCCGAAGAGGTTTGGGACATTGAATTCGAGTCCAACCCCATTTCCCAGCACGATCGTAACCGCACTCCCCTGCCGGATCCTGGTTCCCGGCTTAATTGTCTTCCCCTCGTAGAGCTGGTCGAGCACGGAATTCCTGGCAAAATCGGGTTTGAAAATAGTGTCCTCTATTTTAAGGCCATACTGGTGCAGGATCATTTCGGCATTCCGGAAGGTCATGCTCACCAGGTTGGGCATTTCAACCAGGGGAGGAACGGCCTGGTTGATGGTGAGGTATACGGTCCGGTTAACCTTTACCAGATTGTCCGCATCGGGAAACTGTTTGATCACCTTCAGCGGAGGCACGGTATCGTTATACACCGAATCCTGGATCTGGACTTCAAAGCCGGCGGACTCCAGGGTTTTCTTTGCATCCGAGATTGACTGACCTACAACGGAAGGTATCTTCATGACTTTGCCATGACGGGTAATAAACTGCAGGGAGGCGAGAAAAACAAAGAGCATCAGAAGCAAAATAACCACTCCTGCTACTAGATTTACCCAAAGAGGCCGGCTGGTGAGAAATTTGAACACGGTAGATATTTGGTTGAGTGAATTTTTTTTCTATTTATCTAAAATCAGACCAGTTCCCATCTAATTCCTTTTCTTCTTCGAAAGTGCCTCTTCAATCAGGGCCGTGTAGAATTCCTTAAGGGTCCAGCCCATCGCACGTACCTGCTGGGGCACAATACTTTCATTAGTCTGTCCCGGAACCGTGTTGATCTCCAGCATATATACATCCCCCACTGTCTCGTTGTAAATAAAGTCTATGCGGACGACCCCGCTGCAATTGAAGACCTGGTAAACTTTTTTTGCAGCAGCCCTCACTTTTTCCGCAATGGATTCATCGACATCAGCCGGCGTGACCTCATCCGTAAATCCCGGCGTGTATTTGGCTTCAAAATCAAAAAATTCCTTTTTGGTCTTGATCTCGGTAAAGGGCAGGGTAATGATCTCCCCTTTTGAACGGAAAACGCCGATCGTGAATTCACGCCCGGTAATAAATTCTTCCACCAGGACCTGTTCATCCTCCTGAAAGGCCTTTTGTATGGCTCCGGCCAGATCTCCGGACTCAGAGTTCACCTTCGACATACCTATACTGGACCCTCCGTTGTTTGGTTTTACAAACACCGGAAAATGCAGTTTACCTATTACCAGGTCGGGGCTGGTAATCTTGTTTCTGATAAGCAGAACTGACCTGGCTACGTGTATCCCGTTGAATGCGGCTACCGCAACTGTATACCGTTTATTGAAGGTGAGGGCAGACGTGGCCGCATCGCAGCTGCTGTAAGGCAGGTTCATCAGGTCAAAATATCCCTGCAGTTTTCCATCCTCCCCGGGCGTGCCGTGAATGCCGATCAGGACAGCGTCAAAGGTGACCTTCTTTCCGTTAATGGCCAGGGAGAAATCGTCCCGTTCAACCTGGACCTTTGTTCCATTATTCAGCTCATGAAACCAGCCATCCGGCCTGATATCGATTTTATAATAGTCGTATCGGGAGGTATCGATATTGCTTTCAATATTAATGGCACTTTTATAGGATATGACAGATTCCCCGGAATAGCCACCGGTCACAAAAGCAATAGTGGGTTTCATTCATTGGAATTTTCAGCAAATAAACGAAAAGGAATTGAGTTTATTGAGTTTGGAATTATTGCGGAGACCCTGTTAAAAAAGGCAAAATACCAGATGTCGGGTGTATGGGGAAGGGGGAGGCAGGACCGTCAAACCCGTTGGGCAGATACAATAAGAAAGGTGAAGGCATCATCCCCTTCACCCTTTTATGACGGGAAATATCACCCGCCTATATTCAGTAGCACTAGGCTACATTCGCAAACAAATTGCTTTTCGAAAGTTACCAAAATATAGAATATTTATCAAAAAAATGATTGTTAATTTTATCCACAGGGTATGCACTTCTTTCCTCCTCGAAGTCCTCCCCGCACAAGGGATTGTCAGACGTGCAGGCGCTCTTTTTTGGCCAGCAACTCTTCGACTGTTTCGCGATACATTTCATCAGGTACGCAACAGTCCACCGGGCATACTGACGCACACTGCGGTTCTTCATGAAACCCCTGGCATTCAGTACACTTGTTGGGTACGATGTAATAAGTATCCACACTGACCGGAGCATTCCTTTTTTCCGCGTCGATCACCGATCCGTCCATAAGCGTATATGATCCCTTTACTGTAGATCCATCCGCAATGGCCCATTCGACGCCTCCTTCATAGATCGCGTTATTGGGACATTCCGGCTCACAAGCGCCGCAGTTGATACATTCTTCTGTTATTTTAATAGCCATTTTTAAGAAATTAGGGGATTATTAAAAGTTAATTTTGCAATCCAAATATAAAAGGATTTATGAATTTACAACAACGGATTGATTTAATGGTTGAAATGGGGAGGCATATCGTTTCAGGGGATGAGCGCTGGCAGGCAGCAAAACGAAAAGCCTTTGCACAGAACAGTTGGTTTACCCCTGAATTCATAGATTTGGCCACATCCAATATCAGCAAAAACTATCTGGAAAAATCCAGGCTGGCAAACTGGGCCAAGTCTTACGGGATACCTGATCAACATCCGCATCCGGCACTGGTTGGCATCGTGATGGCGGGCAATATACCCCTGGTCGGCTTTCATGATTTTCTGGCCGTGTTTCTGGCAGGACACAAACAAATGATCAAAGCCTCTTCGAAAGACCAGGCACTCATCATGCATCTGGTTGAAACATTACACATCCTGGATTCAGGAACCAGCGATCTGGCAGGTTTTGCAGAGATGCTCAAGGGCTGTGACGCCTACATTGCCACCGGAAGCAATAATTCTGCCCGCTATTTTGAATATTACTTTGGGAAATACCCCCACATTATCCGGCAAAACAGAACCTCCGCCGCCATCCTGGACGGTAGCGAGACAGAACGGGACCTCGGTGACCTGGCCGATGATGTATATCAGTATTTTGGCCTGGGCTGCCGGAACGTCACCAAGATTTATGTCCCCTCAAACTATGATTTTGCCCCCCTGCTGGAGGCCTTTTCCAAATACAACTACCTCTCAGAGCAGCACAAGTACAAGAATAATTTTGATTACCAGCTTGCCATCCTGATCCTGAATAAAAAATATTATATGACCAACGGATCGGTCCTGATCACTGAAGAAAGTTCCCTTTATTCTCCCATAGGTGTCCTTTATTTCGAGTACTACGATGACCAGCAGGCCGTTTACAACCACCTTAGGGCCAGCAGCCAGGTCCAGTGTGTAGTGGGCAAGGGATACACCGGGTTTGGACAGTCCCAGCAACCAGGCCTGACAGAATATGCTGACGGAGTGGATACTATGCAATTTTTGCTGGAAAGATGACCGGTTGGCAGCTTTTTGACTGCTCGGTTTTGTTTCGTAAATTTGACAACCTGCCGGTCTACGAAAAGCTTAGTAAATTATTTGTTAAACTCTGTAGCAGGTTTACCCGTTGTTGAAGCTGAGTGTTATTTTGCCGGAGTACGGCATGTGAATTGAACCGTTTCCCGAAGTAAAAAAATAATAATTAATTACCATGAAACTAAATCAAGTAGCCTCGATTGTCCTCATCAGTGCTGGAACTGCAGTAGCTACGATGTGGGGTTATGATCATTTTAAAGGGAACAAGACCTACTATTTTGCCCAGGATTCCAGTAAGCTTCCTTCCAATTATGCCAAATTCTTTGAAGGGGAAAAATTTGCCGGCGGCGGACCGGTAGATTTTGTGGATGCAGCCAGTGCAGCTATCCCGGCTACGGTACATATCAAGACCAAGACTGTGCGCACCGTCAGCAATAATTTACCCAAAAAGAACCCCTTTTCCGACCTGTTTGGAATTGACCCGGATGATTTCTTTGGGGATCGCTCCCGTTCTCTTCCCGAGATGGCTTCCGGTTCCGGAGTTATCATTAGTGAAGACGGATTTATTGTCACCAATAATCACGTGATAGATGGTGCAGACGAAGTGACGGTTACCCTCAGCAACAAGAAGTCCTTCAAGGCAAAGGTAATAGGTGCTGATCCCAGCAGTGACCTGGCCGTTATCAAAATTGACGCCAAGGGGCTGCCCTTCCTGCTTTATGGAAATTCTGATGAAGTAAAAGTTGGCCAGTGGGTTCTTGCCGTAGGATATCCTCTCTACCTGGAGACAACAGTTACCGCCGGGATTGTCAGTGCCAAAGGCAGATCGATCGAGATCAACAGTCGTCAGAGCAAGACTCCCATTGAATCGTTTATTCAGACCGACGCTGCCGTCAACCCGGGCAACAGCGGCGGACCGCTGATCACGCCCGAAGGCAAACTCATTGGAATCAACTCTGCCATAGCTTCTCCAACCGGTTCCTATGCAGGTTATTCCTTTACTATTCCGGTCAATATCGTCAAGAAAATTGTCAGCGACATCATTAAATATGGTACACCCCAGCGTGCTTACCTGGGCATTAATTACGCGAAGGATAACCTGAGTGATGAAGTGAAAAAAGAACAGGGCATCAAAGATGAAGAAGGTGTGTATGTCATGGATGTAACTTCATCGGGCGCTGCTGCCACTGCGGGTATAAAAAAGGGGGATGTGATCACAAAATTAAATGGCGTAGCCGTGAATTCAGGATCTGAAATGGTTGGCCAGATAGCCACTTACCGTCCGGGCGACAAGGTAACGGTTACCTATAAACGGGATGGAAAAGAATTTAGTGTCCCTATCGTACTCCGTAACAACGCAGGAACAACCGATGTCGTGAAGACCTCTATCATTGAAAAACTGGGTGCTGACCTGCAGACCCTGAACAAGAAAGATGCTTCTTCCCTTGGGGTAAAGGGGGGTGTAGTCGTAAAGTCCATCGATGATAAAGGATTGTTCAGCAAGACCAGGATGGAAGAAGGCTTTGTTATCCTGAAGGTGAACGGGCAGGATGTTTTCACCGTGGAGGAATTCCGCAAGGCGCTGGAAGCTTCCGGCACCGGTTCCGTAAAACTCGAAGGAGTGTATCCGGGTTATGACGGTGCCTTCACCTATCCGCTTAAACTCAACAGCGAGGATTAATCTCGGCGTGAAGATTTAAAATATGACAGAGGCTGCCCATCTAATTGTGCAGCCTCTGTTCATTCTGGCAGGAGCCTTTTTGAAGAAGGATAAAATTCTGACTGCCTCCCTATCATGAGTCATAAACTGGTCAGAACTGTTTTCTCAAATACCTGGTAACCCCAGGAAGGGAGGCTCACATTAAAGCCAGTGGAAAAGTCCGCAGATGCCCCGGTAAATGATTCTTTGAAGGTTCCTTTGAGCAAGGGATCTTCCAGCCTGACCGCGATTGTCTCCGCAGAAAGGTTCAACAGAACCAGGACTTCATCAGTGGCACAATGACGAAGAAAGGCAAACAACCCGTTGTCAGCACCTGTCCACACGCGGTAGGTTCTTACCTGCGGATCTCCTCCCCGCAGGGATTTTTTTCTTTTACGGAGACCCAGGAGGGTTTTAAAAAAATCGTGGAGTTCATAGCGGCCGGTCCAGTCAATAGGATCTTTATCAAAAAAACGGAGCCTTTTGCGGTTGGGCTGTTCCTGGCCGCTATAGATCATTGGCATACCGTTCCAGGTACAACAAAGAACCGCAAACGGAAGGACGCTGTCCCCCATCCTCTCGTACTCACTGCCGCTGTGTGAGTTTTCATCATGATTGGAAGTAAAGAACACTTCCATACCGGTAGCTGGAAACCTGCGGTCATAATCCATCAGGACCTGGTCCAGTCCGTCAATGCCCGTTTCCTTTCTCCAGTAGGATTCCATTTTGTGCAGGAGCGTCCAGGTGTAATGGGCATCAAACACGTCCTGGTAAGCAGGCTCTTCTGATTCTGCCAGCCAGAAAAGTTTCTTGAGGGTGTCCAGCTCCTCCCTCGCCTCTCTCCAGAAATCCAAAGGTACAAGCATGGCCATATCACATCGAAAACCATCGATGTCACATTCCCTCACCCAGAATTTCATGGCATCCTTCATGGCCTCCCGGAGATTTCGGTTATCATAATTCAGATCGATGACATCTTTCCAGCCATGTGCATCAAAAAAATGTCCATCATGGTTTCTTTTATAAAAATCCGGATGTTCCTTCGTCCAGCGGTGATCCCATCCCGTGTGGTTGGCCACCCAGTCGATGATCACCCGAAAACCCTGGCTGTGTGCCTCCCTTACGAGATTTTTAAAATCCTCTATGTTTCCAAATTCGGGGTTGACAGCCACATAGTCCGAGCAGGCATAATAACTCCCCAGGCTTCCCAGTCTTTTTTCAAAGCTGATTGGTGTAATCGGCATAAACCACAAAATCCCGACACCCATGTCCCTCAGCCGGGGCAGATGTTGCCCGAATGCGCTGAAAGTACCTTCCGTTGTATATTGCCGCACATTGACTTCGTAAATATTGCTGTTATGGCTCCATTCAACCGGCTGAAATTTTCCACTCATAATAGGCAAAATGTTTAACCGGTAAGATAGTGTATTATCCCGTTTGATCAGCCGGACAGGTTATTATAATGAGAATAGGAAAAATCTGTTGCAGTAATAACATATTTCATTTTTCATTCTGGTCAAAAGATCAGTTTTGGGGAAACCGTTTGCAGCAGGATCTGTTGTCTTTCTCCTAACTTTGTGCTCCATGAAAACCTTTAATGTTCCGATCATCTACCGCAGCCCGCTGATCAGTGCCATCAAGAACCGGCGCAAACAGCAGGACAAAATGAAAAAGGATTTCATCCCCACCCTGCTCGATCTTGGACCTCTCCAGATTTTCCTCGCACGTCATTTTGGTTTCTGTTATGGTGTGGAAAACGCCATTGAGATTTCATTCCGTACTATTGAAGAGAATCCGGGCAAAAGAATCTTTCTCTTAAGTGAAATGATCCATAACCCACAGGTAAACGAGGATCTTCAGGCCCGCGGTCTCCGGTTTATGCAGGATACATCCGGGAGACAGCTTATCCCGTTCGAATCCCTCGGCCCGGACGATATTGTGATTACCCCGGCTTTCGGTACGACGCTGGAAATTGAATCATTGCTGAAGAAGGCAGGCATACGAACCGAAAAATATGATACGACCTGCCCCTTCGTGGAAAAAGTATGGAACCGTTCTTCCCAGATAGCGAAAAACAATTACACGGTAGTAGTCCATGGCAAACCAAAGCATGAAGAAACCAGGGCAACCTTTTCTCATGCCTCGGCCGAAACAGCTGCAGTTGTCATCAGGGATATGGGGGAGGCGGAAGAACTGGCTGCCTACATCACGGGCAGCAATACCGCGGTCAGCTTCTACGAGAGATTCCATGGGCAATACAGCGAAGGGTTCAGGGTACCGGAAGACCTGCAACGAATCGGTGTCGTGAACCAGACGACGATGCTGGCCAGTGACACACAGGCTATTGCCGACTTTTTGAAACAAATTATGATTCGCCATTATAACCTGAAGGAAAGTAATATCGAAGAACGTTTTGCGGATACCCGCGATACTTTGTGTTACGCTACCAATGACAACCAGTCTGCCGTTCAGGGCTTGCTGGAAACGCCAGCGGACCTGGCCATTGTCGTGGGTGGATACAATTCATCGAACACCTCCCACCTGGTGGAATTGTGTGAAGAAAAACTTCCCACTTATTTCATACAGACTGAAGAGAAACTCATTTCTCAAAAAGAGATCTTTCATTATCATTTTCACGGCAAGCAGGAGCTGCTTACTTCCGGATATCTTCCCCCTCACAATCCGGTAAGAATTCTACTGACCAGCGGGGCTTCCTGCCCCGATGCTCTGGTGGAGGGCGTGATTCGCAAACTGGCCGGATTCTATGGAGCAGGACATTCCCTTAAAGAATTGGAAAAACGGTTTAAATAAAAATACAGGATCTGCCTGTATAATTTGAAAAGCGAACTGTAAACCGGTTAGTGCATCTTAAAAGTTTCCAGGAATTTGGTATTGAAATCACCATTGCGGAACCTTTCATCCTTCATCAGCTGGAGATGGAAAGGAATGGTGGTTTTGATTCCTTCGATCACGTATTCGCTCAGAGCGCGATGCATCGTGTCAATGGCTTCTCCCCTTGTACGTGCCACAGCGATGATCTTGGCAATCATGGAATCATAATAGGGAGGAATGGTATAACCCGCATAGGCATGGGAATCCACGCGGATGCCGTGGCCGCCTGGCTGGTGGAGGACTGTTATCCTTCCTGGTGAAGGACGGAAATCATTATATGGATCCTCCGCGTTGATGCGGCATTCGATGGCATGCCCCTGGGGTTCATAGTTCTGGCCGCTGATGGACTCCCCGGCAGCAATCTTGATCTGTTCCTTGATCAGGTCAAAATTGACGACTTCCTCAGTAACACAGTGCTCCACCTGGATCCGGGTATTCATTTCCATGAAATAGAAATTGCGGTGTTTGTCCACCAGGAATTCGATCGTACCCACGCTCTCATAATTTATGGCAGATGCCGCTTTGATGGCGGCTTCGCCCATGCGGTGCCTGAGTTCATGGGTCATGAATGGGGAGGGAGACTCTTCCACCAGTTTCTGGTGACGGCGCTGAATGGAACAATCCCTTTCGCTGAGGTGACATACACGGCCATACTGGTCACCGGCTACCTGTATTTCAATGTGGCGGGGCTCTTCCACAAATTTTTCCATGTATATCCCGTCATTCTTGAAAGCGGCACCTGCTTCAGCCTTGGCCATATTGAAAGAGCGCTCCATTTCTGACTCTTCCCAGACCACGCGCATGCCCTTACCCCCGCCTCCGGCAGTCGCTTTCAGGATAATCGGGTACCCGATCTGGTTGGCCATTCCGACAGCATGATGCAGGTCCTGCAGGAGTCCCTCGCCACCCGGTACCACCGGCACTCCAGCTTTGATCATGGTTTCCTTGGCAGTGATCTTATCACCCATGGAATTGATCATGGCGGGTAAGGGACCGATAAACTTAATCCCGTGCTCGCCGCATATCTCTGCGAAACGGGCATTTTCAGCCAGAAAACCGTAGCCAGGGTGTATCCCGTCCGCGTTGGTGATTTCGGCAGCTGCCATGATATGCGGAATATTCAGATAGGAATCGCTGCTGGCAGGTTTGCCGATACAAACGGCTTCGTCTGCAAATCGCACGTGAAGGCTGTCTTTATCTGCCGTGGAATATACGGCGACCGTTTTGATTCCCATTTCACGGCAGGTTCTGATTACCCGTAGAGCAATCTCACCACGGTTGGCGATTAAGATCTTTTTAAACATAATGATAAATGTGAAAATGTGAAGAGGAACCTTTTTTTGCGAATGGCAAAATCCGCGTCATGATTTCACCAGTCCGGCCTTCCACATTGTATTATTATATTAAGCAGGTTCTACTAAAAAAAGAGCCTGGTCGTATTCAACCGGGGACGCATCTTCAACAAGGACTCTGATAATTTTACCTTTTACTTCGCTTTCGATTTCATTAAACAGCTTCATCGCTTCAATGATACAAACCACCTTGCCTGGTTCTATATCATCACCCACATTGACAAAAGGCGGCTTATCGGGTGCGGAACTGCGGTAAAAGGTACCGATCATGGGGCTCTTTACCGTGACCAGGTTGTCTGCGGAGGGCTGGGGCTCAGCAACTTTCGGTCTTTCTGGCTGGGCCTGGGCTGCGGGCGCGGACGCCGGAGCAGATGTTGTAATTATTTGGGGAACAGACTGTGCCTGTATTGGTGCCGCAGCAATGACATGCTGGGCGGGTTCTTCTTTTTGTTTGATGGTAATCTTAAATCCCTTTTCTTCAATACTCACCTCACCGATGTTGGATTTGTTGATCAGTTTGATCAACTCCTGAATCTGTTTGAAATCCATTTTGATGAATTTACAGTTATTTAATGGAGGGCTAAGATAAGGATAAGGAGATAAATATACCTAAAAACGGTAACAATACACAAATTCAACATCCGGTGCAATGATGTAAATCTCCGATGGGTACCGGCAGTGGGGGAATGGTTTTTATTTTACTCTTTCGACGTATTCACCTGTTTTGGTATTCACACGAATCAACTCTCCTTCATTGACAAAAAGCGGAACGTTGACAGTGGCACCTGTTTCCACAGTAGCAGGTTTTAGTGTGCGGGTAGCCGTGTCTCCCCTTACTCCAGGTTCGGAATAGGTGACCAGCAGGACAATCTTATCGGGAAGTTCAACACTCATCGGTTGTTCTGAATCGGTATTGATCAGTACAGATACTTCCTGTCCTTCTTTCAGAAACTGTGGAGCGTCCACCAGGTTTTCCTGCATGGCTATCTGCTCAAAAGTTTCCGCATCCATAAAATTGTATCCGGTATCATCTTTATATAAATACTGGAAAGATTTTCTTTCAACCCGTACAGGGAATATGGTATCACCACTGTTCCATACTTTCTCGATGGATCTGCTGTTATCCACTCCTTTTAGTTTTGCCCATACCTTGGCTGCTGCCCGGGCTGTCTTGTTTTCTCCGAATTCAACGACAGAGTATAAACTTCCATCCAGTTTCAGGATCATTCCACGACTGATATCTGCTGTATTTGCCATAGTGTAATAAAATTCAAATAATGTGTTACCTGTTCTCCGTTTAGTTCGGGGGGCCGCACCATCCCCTAACCGAACGCGGGGTGCAAAACTAAGGCAAAATCGGGAGGAGACAAAGAGAAAAAACTGTTGTGATGGGGATATACCATTCCCCGGACCTTCATTTTGCCGCTGGGACCCAACGAGGTATAATAACTGCAGGAAGGCCGGCGTCCGGGTCCGGGAAAAGCTTACGGCAAGCCTTTAGATTTTAATTTTTTTCCACCGGCCCCTCCTGAAAACGAGCAAGGCCACAATGGTGATGGTCGATTCGGCGCTGACAATCGCATAAAATACACCCTTGGGACCCAGGCCCAGACGGATCGCCATCCAGTAGGCAAATGGAATCTGGAAAGCCCAAAAGCAAAACAGGTTGATGATGGTAGGCGTCCGGGTATCCCCTGCCCCGTTGAAAGCATTGTTGAGTACCATGCCTACTCCATAAAATATATATCCCAGGCTGATGATCTTTAGGGCCTCCACTGCAATGGCATCCACGCCCGCTTCCTTATTCATAAAATGAACGATCGGTTGGGATCCAAACAGGAACAACAGGGAAACGAATACCATGAACAGGGCATTGTACCTGGCTGTTGCCCACACAGATTGCTCGGCCCGGGCCGGCTGTCCCGCTCCCAGGTTCTGGCCCACGAGGGTAGCCGCTGCGTTGCTCATGCCCCAGGCAGGCAGGAGGAAAAAAATAAGGACACGGATCGCCACCTGGTAGCCAGCGATCACCTCACTTCCAAAATGGGCGATGATTCTGGCCATGATGATCCAGCTGGCAGACCCGATCAGAAACTGGACCGTACCAGTCCAGGCTATCGATGACAGTGAACGGATGATCTTCCAGTCCGGAACGAAATATTTTTTTACGATATGAATGGAACCGGTGCCCCTGATCAGGTGATAGATCTGGAAACAGACACCTGCTCCCCTGCCAATGGTGGTGGCAATAGCCGCCCCGCGCAGTCCGTAAAAATGAATAAGGACCGGACAGAGAAGGATATTGAACCCGTTTGCAATCCACAGAGACCACATGGCTACGGACGCGTTGCCTGCCCCGCGAAATATACCGTTGATCAGAAAGAGGAGCATGATCACGATGCTTCCGCCAAAGATGATGCGCGTGTATATGGCCCCGGATTCCACCACGAGGGGGGAAGCACCCATCCAGCCCAAAATATTGCGCGAAAAAATGACCCCTCCCAGGCTGACCAGGAGCGTGAGGGCCAGCGCAATCAGGATTGCCTGCACACTGGACCGCGAAGCTTCCTCGCGGTTCTTTTCCCCCACTCTTCGGGCAACCATGGCCGTTGCCGCCATGCTCAGGCCGATGGCCACGGAATACACCAGGGACAGTACTGATTCTGTCAGGCCCACCGTGGCCACAGCTTCCTTGCCTATCCTGCCGACAAAAAAGATATCCACGACCGCGAAAACGGATTCCATCGACATTTCCAGGATCATCGGGATGGACAGCAGGAATATTGCCTTCCGTATGCTCCCTGAAGTATAATCCTGATGCTCTCCGGAGAGAGCCTGGCGGAAGAAAAATAAAAGGGATTTTGTGTTTATAGGTGTTGCTTTATGGTTAGCCATACCAGCATGGTTTGATAATTACAGGAAAAACAATAAAAGAAAATAATGAACAGGAAGGTTCAGTACCGGGCGCTCGCCAGGTCTGCGGGGAAAAGTGGTGAATGACTCAGCATTTCATATTCAGAAACTAAGAAAACAAAATTGGTGTTTTTTTTCGAGGGAGAAAAAAAAATTATGGCCGGAGCTGATTATGGCTGATGAATGCTGACTTCGCAGGCTGCAGAAACCTTCCAGGTAGTCCTGTTCTGCATCCA
>Ga0318562_10000224_pt1 | contig 26636 bp, 32 predicted proteins | sample GRESIP066b5f18_FD_203688 | JGI IMG/M metagenome (GOLD analysis project Ga0318562, IMG submission 203688) | Tropical soil microbial communities from Luquillo Experimental Forest, Puerto Rico - GRE.SIPMG.066b5f18 | ecosystem: Environmental > Terrestrial > Soil > Tropical forest > Bulk soil... | reverse complement strand
AACTACCTTATTGAATGTTACGGAATACACCCGTTCCTTGCCGACCTCGACGCAGGAAGAGACTACTGGCGGGAATCCGAAAACGGCAGCGAGTCAATAGTCCAAGATTGCTTGTCGTGGTTGGTTGATCAGAACTTTAAAGAGTTTTTCGACCAATTTGAAATGTCATGGCCGCATAGCTCGCGGCTAGAGTGGCAGCAACGATACCTGATGGCTATGTGGAAAGTATAAATGGCGACAGTCAATATAACTATTCCACTTACCTTCTTCCAACAAATGAATCAGTTTATGGCGACTGTGCAGAAGATGCAACAGTTGTCCAATCAACTTGTACATACAACTAGAAATCAGGTACCGGTACAACAACTCTTCTCTGCTCATGCTTCTACTAAGAGCCAATTTCAAAAGATGTTGCATGTATTTCGGAAGCTTTCTGCTTCTATGCAACGCTCTGTTGAAAGTATTATGCGGGCTATGGGAGCAACTGGTCAATCTTACATGCGTAAGTTGGCGATGCTTTCAGAAGCTCTTGGCCCCATTATCAATATCACTGTATCAACAGTCACACTTATAGGAGGTATAGCGGTCAGCGCATTCACTACTGGATCATTACTTATGAGGTGGTTTTGGGATAAGATGGTAGGACTCGGAGATGCTATGCTAGGAGATTTCCTAGAAGCAACCGGGTCTTTTTCATCTATAGCCGGACTACGAGCATGGCGATCAACCTTCGGTAATTTATTGGGTGATCCTAATGTATTAGAAAATACAACGATAGCTCGTGGGTCGGCTAGTTCCTCACAGTTTATTGCACTTCAGATGCTGGGAATTAAGCATCTTAAAGATACCACTGATATGATGGTTCAGGCTACTCTTGCTGCGAAAAAGTTTATGGATAGGCAGCAAAGAGGATTTGAGCTAAGAATGGCTCAGGCTTTTGCTATCACATCTCTTTTTAGTCCAACAGCCCTAGCTAGATTAGAGCAAATGGATGAAGAAGAGCTAGTGGCTCTTAAGAAGATGTATGATCAGTACAAGCCATTAATGCAATTGACTGAGAAAGCAGTAATGGGGTGGATGCGATTTAGTATGCAGGTGAAGGCTGCTGAAGCGCAAATTATATCGGTTATCGCAGAAGAATTAGCAAGTCCTAGCCATCCATTTGTTCAAGCTGTGAAGCATGTAACAGAAGCTCTTACTCATTTAATAAAGGCGTTTTCTGAAACACCGGCTATGAAATATGCTGTCAAGTTTCTTGGTGAGCAAATTGATGCATTGGCTAAATGGTTATCTAATCCTGCTACTAAAAAAGATGTTCTAAAACTGATATCAGATATAGGAGACATAATCAATTATATAAAGGATGCTATCAAATATATAAAGGAGATGATAGAAATATGGCGGGGTCCTGTCCCTACTAAAGCTCAAGTACCAGTGTTTAGACCCGGTATGCGTAGACCGGGAGCATTAGTTAGGGATCCTAAAACTGGTCAACTTGTTGAACCTAGTAAGGTGCAGGTCTTTAGACCCGGTGTTAGGAGACCGGGTGCGGTCAGGCCGGGTGCGGTCAGGCCGGGTTCTAGTGAAGTTTCAGGAGCTACAGGAAGTTCCTATAATGCTCCTGCTCTAAAAGCACCAACAAGTCCCTCTGAAGCCCCAGAAACAGTTGAGCAAGCTGTTAAAGGCGGATATATGAGGTCTGGCGGTGACGGAGTTATTAATCGAGATAGATTTAGAAAGGAGTTAGCTGAGAATCCAGCCTTACGAGCTAAGATAGCTCGTATAGCTGCAAATGAGCAGGGTGATAATCCAGATGGTCAAACGGCTATTTTAGAGTCTATGATGAACCGTGCTGAAGTTAGACATACTTCTCTTGCCGATCAAGCGAAATGGCATGAAAGTGAGGGTGGATATTATCAGCAGGGAAACATGGGTCGTGGTGTCCTAGAAAATCCTGCTCGTAATGCAAATGTTCAACGATCAATAGACCGTGCTCTTGGCGGTAGCAATGTCTCTAACTATGCCACTGATAACTCATCTGGAAACTTAGCAAAGGGTGAAATTGCATCTGGAAGATTTTTATACCGTCAAGGTATAAATGGTGAAACATTCTCTGTTCCTAGTCGGGCTGAGCAACCAAAAAATGCTCGTTCTTGGGAGCAATGGAGAGCAAGCCTACCCCCGGCAGATCCTCGTAAATTTCAAGGATTTACTACAGATGATATTCAACATAGTATCCAGAGTGATAAAGGTAATGTCGTTGCCGCGCCGGAAAAAGGTAACGCATCTACTTCTACAGCAGTCGTAGGTGGTGGCGATGTTCGGATGTCTACCGTTGGCAATTATCGGCTAGGCGGTGATGCTCGTCGTCAAGCATTATTGGATGCGGCAGCGCAAGCATCTAAGAACTTACCTCCCGGCTGGCGTGTTGAAGCATACTCTGGTCAGCGTGATGGTTCTGGTCAAGGACCACATGCTCATAGCGGTGCAATCGATTTTCGTTTAATTGACCCAAATGGTCATATGATAGAGAACTATCAGCATCCTGAGAACTTTGCTGTTTATGAAAGGTTTGCTCAGGATACTCATGCAGTTTTACAAAAGACTAACCCAGAACTTGCAGCACAGCATCGTTGGGGTGGATACTTTTCTGGTGGTCTTGGTCCAAGTGGCACCTATGGTGCGATGGACTTAATGCATCAGGACTTTGCCGGTGGAAACTCCCGTATGGCCGCAGGTCAATGGGAAACTGGTATTAATGAGGGATGGAGGCGAAGGTGGGGAGTTGATGAACACAGTTCGGGTATTGTGGCTCGTGCAGCAGAACGAGAACGTCTTTCACATCAGATTCCTGACTCTCCAAAATATTCTAAACCTCCTCCATGGCCTGAGGATCAAAGAGCCAAACCGTGGGATAGCAGTCTCTATGAACCTTCGATTAGGGTTCGCTCACTTAATCAACCAAAGGTAGATAATCGTTCTGATGAAGATGTAAGTGCAGCTAAGACAAATTCCGATAATGATGATGGTGAGAGTAGCACTACTAATGATGCAGATGCACTGGCGGCGGGTGAGGCTGCATTGTGAGATATTATAATATTCTAATTACTGGAATTGACCCTAGTGTGTTTCCACCCCGGTACGAGAACGGTGCTCAGTGGGGAACAATTACACCTGATGGTCAGCATGATGCTAATGCACAACAGGTAGAGTTTCAGATTATAGAATACGATGCACAGACGCCAACCGAAAATAGTGTTCTAACTATTTATGGAGTAAGTTGGGATCAGATAAAAGCCTGCAATCAATTAGTCGGTAAACCGATAACTGTCTTAGGAGGCATGTCTCCCGGCTTACCGTTAGCGACATTTCAATCACAGCGTAATAAGCTCTTAATCCAAGCTACGATTTTGAAGTGTTGGGGTAATTGGATTGGTAATGAAACATCTATTGGTATAGCGTTCGTTGCCGCTGGAGCATTTAATGCAGCTTCTGGAGGAGGGGGTGGAGGTGGAGGTGGTGGAGGTGGTGGAGATGGAGGAGGTGGAGGAGGTGGAGGAGGTGGAGCCGGTGCCCAGAGCACACAGGTCACTAAACTAAATCGCACTGGACTCCGATCTATAGATGGGAGAACTTATCCAGTAGGACCTACTACACTAGATGGCGGATTTGATATTGGCTCGATTCTTAGTCAAGTAGGAGGATTAACATCTGACTTTAATATTGGACCAGCATTTTCACAATTTGGTAATATGATAAACTCGTTTTTCGGTGGTGGTAATATTTCTCCATTGTCAGAACCATTAAATCTAATCCATAATCTGCAAGCAAATATGCCTTTATCAGGAGCAATCCAAGAAACTCTTTCAAAAGTGTTTCCTAACGCTAATCTCAATATAGTGATTTCGTCTGCATTGAAACTTGCTTACCAAGATGCTGGTATGTATCAGTCTCTTGAACAGTATGTTGGATACATAAATAAGCTGAGTCAATCTATATTAGGAACGAATAACTACCCCGGCATTCATCTTAGTTCACATAGTAATACGCTCGATGTTTGGGATCAACCTATTGGTAACGGTGATATCAGTTATCTAGACCTTATCGGTCAACCCACTTGGCTAGATATTCAAACAATCAGTGTTAAAGTTGTCTTACGAGGTGGATTGTATATTGGATGGTTGTTTACGCTACCATCAACTCTAGTTAATTTCAGCGGGGCTGACGCAATGTTACCGTTGGACTCTTCTTTATCGGACCAAAGAACACACGTTACACTTCCAGGTACTTATCAAATTGTTAAAGTTCTGCACATTGGTGACTTTCGTAATCCTGATGGGGCAAGCTGGAGTACTAATTACGAAGCTATCACAAAGTCAACTGCCAGTGGAGCAGTTGATACTTCACAAACTGTAGACCAATCTAATGTAAATGCTGATCCTACTGTTACTGCTCCTTTAACTCCTGCTGAGAAATTAGCAGGAGGTGTCGCCCCGCTAAGTGTAAGTCAATCCCGTATGTTAGCTAGACCGGTTCGTAAATATGGCTAGACAACCAACTTTAACGGTCAATGTCAATTCAGCGCAGTTCCAGCAGTTTACGCGGAACTTCAATGCATTTTCTGGTCAGATTAGAAATCTGAACTCACAGTTTAATCAAATTAATGCGTCTATAAATAAGTCGAATGTAGCTGTTCGCGCTGTTCAAGCTTCGATGAATGTGTTACTCAATACGACTAAATCTCTTGGTTCTGAAGTTCTAAAGATTACAAAGCACTTTATCAGTTGGTCAACGATTATTGGAGGCATTACCGCTCTGCTAGGAATGGGAGGCGGGCTATTTGGGATTGAGCGGCTAGCCGCAAGCATTCTCGCGAAGCGAAGATTAGTCTTGGGACTAGGTGGAGACTACGGTCGTACACAAGCCAGCCAGATCTTTAGTCAAGGATTGCTTGGTTCTCCTACAAATACTCTTCAGAATATTCAATTAGGACTAAAGGGTGCTCCTGATCAAATGAAGGCACTCTTATCCATGGGTATTCCATTTGGCACAAAGATGCAGCCAGATGAAGTCATGGATAAATATATGGAGAAGCTTGCCGGTATTCTAAGCCGAGCTCGGCCGGGTACAGAGCTAATGGTGGCTCATGCCTATGGTGCCGATAAAATATTGGGAATGGATGAAATTATCCGGCTAACAACTGAGGAGGGTCGTAAAGAACTTCAACTTAAACGTGAACTAGTCAAGCAGTATGCACCTTTGATGCAGATTACGCCAAGGGCACAGAGGGCTTGGGCAGAACTAGAAATGCAGTTTCAGGCTGCTAAGGCTCAGATAGAGTCTGTATTTGGTGAGAAGCTAGCAGATCTAGCCAAACCATTAAAAGATTTAAGTGATGGCTTCGCACAATTAGTTCGCGTGCTTATGCGTTCTCCGATTGTTCAGCAACTTATTAAAGATTTAGGTGATTGGATTGAAAAGCTAGCTACTAAGATGAAGGGTTTAACAGAGAAAGATATTAATGACTTTGTTGAAATGGTGAGGAGTTGGCTTCCTACTATGGAAGACTTAAAGTCGAATTTCAGTGAATTTGTTGAGAACTTAAAGGGTGCTGTAGAAGTGTTAAAGTGGCTGAAGAGTTGGATCCCGGGTAGTGTAGATATGGGAGCAGCGGCAACTGCTCTTGGTGCTCCAAAGATTCATGATTTTGGTTCCTCTGTTGCAACCCCTTATCTGAAAGACTTGTGGCATCATCCCGGCAAACTATTCAAAGGTGGGCCTTTAGATCCACATCCTAATGCCCCTCTAGCTCCAGGAGGAGCAACAGCAGGTTCTCAAGGCTCTGTAGCACCCGGAGGAGGAGCATTTGGTGGTGGAGCAGCACCATTTAATTCTTTCGGCATGGGTGGTGGAGGAGCCTTTGGTCAACTTGCATCTCCAGGTACTGGTTGGATGGATACCCCCGGTGGGTCTCTTGGAGGTGGTGGTCGAGCTAGTTGGCCGGATGCCGCTGGCAATAGAGTTCCCTCAATTAGTGAGCGATTTGGTAATTGGCTGACTACTCCTTTGGTTGGTGGGGGAGGAGCAAGCAGACCGGCACCTGGACCATTGTCAATGGATAATTGGCAAATGAATAGAACTGCAAGCCTCGTAGTTCGTAATGTGCCCGGAGCTAATGTCTTCATGACCGCGGCAGGGATGACTGGATAATGCCTCCTCCTAGTACCTATGTCCAGTTAACTTATCAAGTCTGCCCGATTATTTTAACCGGTGGAGTAGCTGCTCAAATCCCTGGTGCAGCATTACCAATATTGAGTTTATTTTCTGGCTCTGGTACAAACTCATTAGGACTACCGTTTGATATTGGTGACTTAGATGATGCCTTTGGTGCATTCAATGTTTTACCGGGAGGAACATTAGTATCTCAACAGGTCGCGAAATATCCATTCGCAAATCAATGGGTCGCAGCGAATGCCACTATTAGAGAACCATTAACTCTTTCTATTATAATGGATGCTCCTATGCGTGGACCTAACGCATGGGCTATGAAGCAGATGATTATGACAGCTTTAAAGGCAACACTGGATAATCATAATAATGCGGGTGGAACCTACGCGGTACTGACCCCGGCTTATCTATATACAGATTTGATTATGACTGCATTAACTGATAACTCTCGCAGTGGTTCCTCTGCATTACCTCAGAATGCATGGCGCTTTGATTTTGAGAAACCTCTTGTAGCTTTGGCTGATCTACAAGGTGCTCAAAATCAATTGATGTCAAAGATAACGAATGGTGCAGTAACCGATGGAGGTTTAACCGGAGTTCAGGTTGGTTCTATGCAACCTCAAGCACCTCTTCAACTTGTTCCTACTGCTACTGGCATGGGAGTTGGATTAACTACAGGAAGTCCTGATGTATGGAATACTGCTCAGAGTACCATGAACTACCCGGCTATCCCAAGTGCGGCTAACTTCCCATTCAGTGGTATTTCATGACTACAGTTATTCCATTCTTACCATCAAATATTAAGACGCCAACATTTGGAGCCACGTTTGATGGGGATGATTATAAGGTCACGATAACTTGGAATATATCTGCACAGAGATATTATGTCAATGTTTATGGTTCGGATGGTTCATGGATAATAGCAACTCCATTAATACAGTCGCCACCTTCTCGTGCTGTCAATGGTTTGACTTATGATCCATTACGTAGGGTTATGACTATTCAGATGGTAGATCCTAAATATTGGCCGGTTCCTATAGGGTCTACTGGAACAGCAACACCTCCTGGTACGATAGTAGATTATACATTAGAGAATTTCGACCCGGCTTTATTGAATACAAAATGGCGATCACTACACGTTAATGACACAACTTTTTCTTTTCCGTTAGCTAATGATCCAGGGCAGATAAATATTCTTGGTTCTGTTGGCCGACATCTCGATATGTTGAATGGTATATTCCAGACTTCTTCTCTTATCTACCGCAATGGGGCTTTCGAGGTAAATCCGTAATGGGACGCTACGACTCACATAAGCACCCGCTCACCTATAATATGAACCAATGGGTGAAGAAGCGGATAAATACGGGGGATGAACAACAGGCAAAGTCTATTCCTTGCCACGTTACGAAGGTTGATAAAGATTTTATCTACGTAGCCTTCGAGACACAAAATGGAATCTTTACACCACCAACTGTTAAAATTCCAAAATCAAATTCGCAGTATGCTAGGGAACCTACTCAGGTTGGTGATAAAGGATACGCAGTCCCCGGAAATTACTATCTGGGTGGTGTTACTGGCGATGCTGGTGGGAATACTGATTTCTATCCTCGTGGCAATCTAACTACTCTTTCATTTAATGGTGTCAGCCATAAGCAGAACCCGCAAAGAGATTATGATCAACTCACCCATATGGGTGGACCCAATGGGTGGATTGCGGGTCCATTTCAGAAACAACAACAAGACCAACAAGATCAACAAAATCAGCAACAGCAACAGCAGCAGGTCACGGCTCAAGCTCTTAGAACTACAACTTCCTTTAGAACACAACAGGTTAGACAATATAAAGATGCAACTAGAATAGGAACATTAGCAGGACCAATATCACCTCCTGGAATGGGGATTGGTGGTGGAGGTATCCTCGGGGGGATTATTGGTATGATTCCAGGGGCTGGAGCGATTACAGGAGCTCTCGGTGGACTTACTGGAGCATTGGGTGGATTGGGTGGTCAGCAGCAACAGGATCAAACCAACTTCAGCTTTGATAAGAACGGCAAGTCCGTTATGCAGAGTAAAGACGATAAGCATATGGTCGTTACTGATCAGCAGAATAAGACTACATATATGAAGGCTGATGGAACTATTTACCACGACCCCGGCAGTGGGAAAGTATACCTCGGCGGAGATGGTAAGAAAGGAACATACGCTCTTGTTGCTACTGTAAAAGGTCCAAGTATCAATGTGCTTGCGAGGATTGGATGAGAACTTATGGTCGTACTCGAGATGTATTAACTGGAGTTAAGAAGTGGTGGGTTGTACAGACTGACATTAATGGATTTAATGATGGTGTTTATCTAACCACATTAGCTCAGGTTTGTAAGTTGAATTTAGGTGAAAGCCCATTCTTTGCCAACTATGGTATCCCGGCACACCCATCAGTAGTCCTACAGGTTTATCCTGATTTTTATATGATTCGTACACAACAGCAATTCGCAGGATTCTTTGCTTCTCTTATTATGACTCCTGCACCTATAGCACAAGGAGCAGCAGATAGCGATGATGGAAGACCAGTTCCAGCCTACAATATCAGCGTTCTAACTAATTATGGTTCTGTAATCGGCGTACAAACGGCTCCTGGATACCCACTTAATCAACCGATATAAATCATGGCAATCCTCCCTCTAGTAATGACGGCACAGGGTCTGCAACCAGCGGCTCCTGCAGATCTACGCAACCGGCTAATCACACTCGTCGCTGGTGCAAATCCAGACTATACCGCTAATCTTCCAGGCTCTCTAATCGAAGATATTTCTAGCACCGACACCTACGCTCTAGTTGAGAGTGATAGTTTTCTTGTTGACCTTGTTAATTCGGTCACGCCCTATGGTGCAAATCCTTATCTACTAAATCAACTTGGTATCATATACGGTGTAGATCCGCAACCAATTACAAACACTTCTGTCTATGTTGTATTTACTGGAACTCCCGGCTATGTCATAGGTCAAGGATTTGTGGTGGGTGATGGGACGTATCAATACATCTGCCAAACCGGTGGGATTATAGGAATAGCGGGCTCTTCATTGCCCATCTATGCTTTAGCTTCTCAAGCAGGAGCTTGGCCGGTAGCTGCGAATACCGTTGTGCAGATGATTACCTCTGTTCCGGCTAATGTATCACTAACAGTCAATAACCCTGTTTCTGGTATACCTTCACAATCTGGTGAACCTATTAGCGTCTACCGTGAACGTTGTTTCACTGCTGGCCTTGCATCCTCAACAGGAATGGCAAGATATCTTAAGACATTATTGTCGAATGTGCCGGGGGTGCAGAATAGGTTAATTTCTGTTCAAGAGCAAGAGGACTTAGAAGCCTTCACGATTATTGTTGGTGGTGGTGATCCATATCAAGTTGCCTATGCAATCTGGTCTGCCCACTTCTATACTCAGGGTTTATCAGGGGCACTTATTCGTGTTGCTGGTATCTCAAACACGAACCCCACTGTGATTACCACAGTAGATAATCATAATCTCACTACAGGTAATATTGAAACTATATCTGGTAATAATGGGTTCCCATATATCAATAATGTACCCTATCCCATTACTGTCACTGGTCTGAATACTTTTACTATTCCGGTAGATGGCACACAATATGGGACATGGCAATATGGAGGGATTGTAACTCCAAATCCAATAAATGAGACAGTTAACGTTTCTGATTACCCTGACTCATTTTCTATTCCATTTGTTGTGCCTCCGCAGGAAACGGTAAATATTCAGTGCACGTGGATTACAGACTCACCAAACTATGTCTCTGCATCTGCTATCGCACAAGCCTCAGTTCCTGAGATCATTAATTATATCAACAGTCTACCGGCTGGTACGACTCCTATTAATCTGAATGTATTAAATCAAGTGTTTATTGATTCTATAGCCAATATCCTAGCTGGTGAATTGGTTATCAATATTCAATGGACCATATCAATTGATGGGGTGGGTGCAATTCCTGCTGGAGGAACGGAAGTTATTTATGGAGATCGTTATAGTTACTTCTACACCGACACGACACAAGTTTCAGTTATTCAAGGTAGCTAATGTTTATCCTAAAGAAAGGGTTGGTTACTCAGGTTGGAGTAGGTAGCCAATCATATTTAGTTGCTGATACAACGATGGGAGATAAGGGCGGGGTTATCGTTAACCCGCTTAGGCCAGAGGATCAAGGTCTTGTAGTTGCAGAATCTTTGTGGGTTAATCTTTTAGGTTCAGCAGTTCCAGCAGCAGTTAACGGAACAGTTGAGGTTGTACCCGGTCAGACGTTTCTTGTTCCGCCTAATTGTAACGTCTGGGTTACGGCTCTTTCTTCTGGTCATAACTTTAGTGCTTATTTCTCTTCAAACTATGTGGTTCCTTATCCTCCCGGTATAGTTCCTGGCATACCGGGAAGCGGAACTGGTGCTGTTGTCGGTGGATTTACTGGAGGGCAACCATTTCCACCTCCTGGTGTAACTGGACTAACGACTGTTATTCCATCTTATTTATATCAAGAATATTCTGATGATGATGATTTGCAAGAGTTTGTTGCTGCGCAGAATCAATGCCAGCAAGATTATGTTGATACCTTCAATGCATTAAATCTTCCAATTTATACTGGTCATCCATCACTTGTTGCTGGAGCCTTGCTTGATTGGGTAGGTGCTGGCCTCTATGGAATGACCCGACCAGCATTGAGTTCTGGTCAGCCGGTGGTAATGGGACCTCTCAATACATGGGGTCCAAATTGGATATTCCCCATGTGGGGGACTGCTCCTCCAAGCGTTGCAGTCAAGTTTGGTTTGAATATTCTACAGTTCTTGAGTATTGGCGATGTTGTTATCACTGATGATGATTTATACCGTCGTATTCTAACTTGGCATCTATATAAAGGTGATAGTAATTATTTCGACATTCGATTTATAAAGCGCCGAATATGGAGATTCCTATATGGTGTAGATGGAACTACACCTTCCTTTGCTGTTGATCCAAATACAGGAAACAACCCATTAGTTGGAATAGGGGAAGATGTAGCTGACGTAGATGATGCTTTTGTAGCGAATACTAGTCAGATCAGTGTTTCTTTAGGTGTTGATCAAAATGTAACAATTCGGTTCGTCCTTGGGAATAGGACTGTTACGGGCGGAGCTCTATTAAACGCATTTGGTCCTAACGGATTTGAACCAGCAAGAAGTGTTTCTCCGCCGTGGGATATTGGTGTCAAAGGAATTACACCAAACGATCTAGAGACGACATATACTCCACTTCCGCCTCTGCCGTATATGTCTACGTTTAAAGAGGCATTGGATTCTGGAGTGCTAGAAGTACCATACCAGTTCAACTTCACTTGTACAATCGGATAGGGCGTTAAGATGACGATACTCTGGAGTAACAACGCTTCTACCACTGTGTCGGGTAGCATCACTACAGCAAGCACAACGGTCAACCTTGCGGCTGGCACAGGAACTTCGTTTCCTAACCCGACTGGAGGTAACTATTACGTCGCAACCTTCTATGATCAGGCTACCAAGACGCAAAACGAAATTGTTCATGTCACAGCAATGGCCGGGGACGTGGCAACGATTGTTCGTGCTCAGGAAGGCACAACTGCGAAGGCTTGGAATGCCGGTGATATATTCGCGAACCTCGTAACTGCTGGAACACTGAATGCATTTGTTCAGGCTGGTACTGGACCTGCTAATACATCTATTGTCTATGTAGGTACCGATACCTCAGCAACTCCCGGCACCATCATCGCAACGACTAATCCTGTCCCAGCATCACTTGCTATCGGTATGCTGTTCAACATCAAAGTTGCCAATACGACTCCCGGCACAACGATGATGCAACTGAATGGATTAGCTGGAATTGAAACAGTTCGTACAGATGGTTCACATATGGTCGGCGGCAATTTAGTTGCCGGCGAAGAATATATGTTCGTTTATAATGGAACCAACTTTACTTCAACTATCCCACCCATTCCACAATCACCTCCGCAAACCGTATTTTATGTTAATCCAACAGGAAATGACAACAATACTGGATTTGCTAATACTTCAGCTCAAGCCTTTGCTACTATTCAAGGAGCTATTAACCAAATCAAAGCTCGGTATATCTCACAAACTGGCATAACGATCCGTGTTGCCAATGGAACCTATACAAGCGGGATGCAAGATACTACGAACTACATTGCATCCTGGAATATTATTGGAAATACCACTACTCCTAGTAGCTGCACGATTGATGCAAGATCCACAAGTGGTGCATCTTATATTACCGGTGCTCCGCAAGGTGGATGCGTAATCGCTGGTGGTTCTACGATTATGCAGGTCTCAGGATTTAACTTCCTTTCATACTACGCCAATATCACCTGTGAAGCTGGTGGTGTTCTTACTCTTCAAACTTGCTATTTCAATGCTCCGACAAGCGGAGCCGCACCTGTCATTAATGTTGGAAATGGTGGTGGTGTTTGTGCTCTATATGGCAACTTCCAGTACTTTGGAACTATCGCCGCTGGTAGCTTCCTAAACGCTGGTAGTGGAGGAACTATCAATATCGGATACTATGATACAGTCTTCGGATCAACTAGCGTGAATATCTTTATCAACGGAACCCCGACAATCACCTACACTGCACAAGCCGGAAGTTCTGGTCAAATCGCTGTACATACGGCTGTTACCTCTTTCTCTGGCGGTACACCTGTCGGCCATCAATATGCGGCGTATGCTGGAGGTGGTATCATTTTCTATGAGGGAAATACTAGTGTGTTCCCAGGTACTATCGCGGGTACTGTTACCTCTCCAGGATGGACTGCATAAAGGAGCAATGAGATGACTACAACTCCTGTCGCTGGGCTGGCGACACAAACATCAGCAACTCCAGGTCTTCCTGTCACCGCTATATCAGCAAACCAATCTGGCGGGTATATCGTAAATCCGCTATTGGCAGCGGATCAGGGAATAGGTACTGCTGAAGTGCTGTTCGTTAATCAGGTTGGGTCAGCAATCACAAATGCCAATGGTACGACCATAGCCCTTCAACCGGGACAATCGTACACTGTAATCCCAAGTACGACCACACCAGTTAGTGTCGCTTCTTTAACTGCCAACCACAAATTCACAGCGGTGATGTGGCCATGACCGACGAACCTACCCAATATGACGTCCTAGGCGCGGGTGCTGGCGGACCGTTAGCTGCACCGACTCCATGGATTCAGTACACCGGCTATCTACAATATTCCGGTGGAATTGTTGTCGGCGGACCGACTGGTGGTAATCAGGGTCCTGGATCCATTAATGCTGCCACTATCTATGTAAACGGAGCTTCAGTCCAGCCGACTAGCTATCTTCAGTTAGCCGGTGGGACTATGACGGGAACGCTTACGTTAGCAGCGAACCCGGTTAATCCCTTAGATGCTACTCCCAAGCAATACTCAGATACGAAGGTCGCACTTGCCGGTGGGACTATGACTGGTCCTCTTCTTCAGGCAGCAGACCCTATTGCGGCTCTTGGCACTGCGACGAAACAATACGTTGATAATAATGATGCTCTGCATCTATTATTAACTGGTGGAACTCTAACCGGAGCACTTAACCTCCCGGCAGCGGCTCCTACGGTTTCTACTCAAGCAACAAATAAGTCGTATGTTGATAACCAGATTTCTACAGTTACTGGATCGCTAGCTAATTATCTACCGTTGGCTGGCGGAGTTATGACTGGTATGATTACATTGCCGTCAACTACTCCGACAGCTTTGCAAGCTACGACCAAGACCTATTGTGATGGTAAGCTTCTATTGTCTGGTGGAACCCTAACAGGTCCGCTTATTCTAGCAGCAGACCCATCTGTTGCTCTCGGAGCAGCTACGAAACAGTATGTAGATAATAAGGCTGCTTTGTATCTCCCGCTCGCTGGCGGGGTGATGACTGGCATGATTACCCTTCCATCAACAACTCCTACAACTCTGCAAGCCACAACCAAGAGTTATGTTGATGGTCAAATTAGTACAGTAAATTCAAGTCTCGCAAACTATTTACCTCTGGCTGGCGGGGTAATGACTGGTGCTATTACTCTGGCAGCAGACCCAACAACAAATCTTCAAGCGGCTACGAAACATTATGTCGATGTAGCGGCGTCAGGATTTACGATACCAGATGCCCCGTCAGACGGAAGCACCTATGGCCGGAATAATGCAGCATGGACCAATGTGATTGATGCTGGAACTTACTGATGGCTGTCAATGTCATCAAAATTTTACGTTCAATTGTTGCAGGAACTAGACCTACCGGTCACCTGTATGGTGAGCCATACGCCAATTTTGCTGATAATCAATTCGGTGTATTTGACTCAAGCAACACTTCTCGTGATTTAATTGGTGTTCCATTCTTCTCTGCATCTACGTCTTATAGTGCTAACAATCCGGTCAATAATGCTGGAACACTTTATGTCGCAAATACGTCTGTATCTCCAGGAGCATTTAATTCTTCACAATGGAATTCTATTACCGGTGGTGGTGTTCCTTCCGGCACAGTGATGCTCTTTTGGCAGGCTGCGGCTCCTATTGGTTGGACAAAATTAACGACACAGAATGATAAGGCGTTGCGTGTTGTTTCCGGAACAGGTGGCGTGAGTGGCGGCACGAATTCCTTCAGCACTGTGATGGCTCAGACAGTAGTTGGGAATACCTCGATAACAACATCTACGATGGCAGGTCACACCCACAGTTCTCCCGGTGGGTTTGATTTCATTTTGAATGTTGGAGATGGTAGCGGCGCAGGAGCTACGACTGCAACGAGTTATTATTCTCTAGGTAAAGCTTCTGGTACGAATGGTGCTTCTTTTGTTAACACCTCTGGAAGTGGTGTTGCTCATAACCATACGATCACTATGGGTATCCAATACATCGATGTCATCTTAGCGAGTAAGAACTAATGCCTAATCGTGTCACACTTGTAGTAGAAGATAACACGGTTATAGTAGATGGATTTGGATTGCCTATTGATCTTCAGGAACTAAAGCCGGGAGGATTTCTTGTTGTGCAGTGGTATGCGGATCAAGGATTTGGTGAAATAGAATTTCCTTCCTTTTTTCTGCAACAGGAAAATCGTTGGGATAGAAAACCTAATCAGTTTTTTAATAACTTCACTATATTCCAAAAGTATGTTGATGCTTGGATTAAGAAGAAGGAGGATTATGACCGGGATGTAGCAGAGTTACGCAAGGCTTTGGAAGAAGCTGGACTCAAATTATTGGAACAGAAGAATGTTGATACCACACGCAAATGAGGGGGCTATCTGCCCGCTACATAAAGAGGATGTGAGCAAGGTTTGTCATAAGTGTCCGTGGTGGACTAAGATTGTAGGTAAGAACCCGCAAAGCGAAGAAATGATTGATGACTGGCGTTGTGCTGTTGCGATGCTCCCGATGTTGTTAATTGAGAATGCTCAGATGACTAGACAGGGCAATTCTGCCTTGGAAACTTTCCGCAATGGTGTTGTGGAAGCAGTAGCCCTCGCCACAGATGTAGCTAATCGAAAGATGCTGAGGTAGTCGTGGCGAACTTCATTAAAATTCTACGTTCGCTTACAGCCGGTGGACGTCCGTCCGGTCGCCAATATGGTGAGCCATATGTAAACTTTACTGATGCTCAATTTGGTGTTATCAACAATAGCAATCTAGCGCAAGATTTGCTTGGTGTGCCTTTCTTTTCATCAACTGCAACTTATAGTGCAGGTCAGCCAGTTAACTATTCGGGTTCTTTATACGTTGCTCTCACAAGTATCTCTCCTGGAGCATTTAATGCTACTCAATGGACTCTTGTTGGTGGTACAGTTTCCACAGTAAATTTGAAGAATGGTCTGGCATATAATGGAGCCATGACAGTTAGCCAGGAACTTGGGACCACTGGATTCACACTTACGAATGGTGTATCAAAGTATGTACTTGATGGATGGTATGCAACATTAGTTCATGCTGCTGGAACTGCCTCATTCGCAGCCAAACAAGCCTCTTCAGGCGGTGCTGCTGTTGTTGCAGGATTACCTCAAGCATTCACACTACAATCTAACAATGCGAATTTTGTATCTCTGGCAAATAATGATTATTTAGCAATTCAAACTCCTTTAGAGGGTTTTCGAATTGCTCGTCTAGCATTTGGTTTCTCGTCAGCATCGCCTGTTTCATATGGATTTTTTGCCTTTGCAACTGTTTCAGGAACAATCGCTCTTCGTCTCTTTAATGCTGCTACTAATCGCTTTTACTATCAGGAAAGAACATTAGTCGCTGGTTGGAATTATGTAACAGGGACAATTCCAGGTGATATAACAGGAACATGGGAACAAACCACTAATACTGGATGTTGGTTTAGTATCCTAGTCTGTGGAAAAGTAGCATCTCCGATTACTACTCTTAACACATGGATAACAACTTCGAGCGTTGCTACATCGGGGCAGACAAATAATTTCTTCAATGCCACTAACAATCAATTCTTTGTAACTGGATTTACACTCTATCCCGGTAATCAATCTGTTCCTCAAGCTTATGTTCCTGTTGTTTTACCTCATTATGAACAGGAACTCATCACATGTCAGCGATATTACCAAACAATAGATATCACATCTAGCCGTTGGTTTGGAGATGGAAATGCTTATGTTCAAGGATTTCCTCTTCGAGTGGTAATGAGAACTACCCCATCAATCGATGCAAGTGGCGTCAGTATTAGTGGCGGTGCTCGATTTACTGGTTATCCAAATTACGTTACTTCTGCTTGGTCTATTGAGACACGTGATGCACTTGTGACTGGCGCTTATCCGGGTTCAGGAACTCTTTCTGGGTCTATAAATTTAGGATCTAGGCTGTGAATGTTGTTCAAAAACGGTGATCGGGTAAGATTAAGACCAGATCTTGCCAAAACATTTCAAACTGATCATAGAGTTGACTGGAAAGCCCGGCAAGGAACTGTTCAGGGCTATGCAAAAGTTGCGGATAATGTTATAATAAAATGGGATGATCGTAAGACACCTGATTTCTGGCCCTCACGAGCCTTGGAGAAGATCTTATGAACATAATAATCAGTTCAGGTCATGGAAAATATATCCGTGGTGCGTCTGGCTATCTTGATGAGGTCGATGAGGCTCGTCGAGTTGTTGATAAGATAGCCGAGTATCTGCGCAGTGTGAGCATTGGTGTGGAGGTATTCCACGATAACACAAGTACATCGCAAGATCAAAACCTTGCAACCATCGTGAATTATCATAATGCTCAAACGCGTGACTTAGATGTATCAGTACATTTCAATGCCTATCAGACAACTAACAATCCTATGGGCACAGAAGTCCTCTACGTCACGCAAAGCTCGCTTGCATCGGAAGTCTCGAAAGCGATCGCAGATGTCACAGGGTTGCCTAATCGCGGTGGTAAATATCGGTCTGATCTCTATTTCCTTAATAATACTGAAGAGCCTGCTATCTTAATCGAGACCTGCTTTGTTGATTCTTCGGCTGATGCTACCAAATATGAGGAAAAATTTAATGAGATCTGTGAAATTATAGCAGAGGTAATCAGTGGCCGGGAAATTGGAGAACCTCCCACTGAACCAGAGGAACCTGCACCTGAGCCTGAGGGCAACCGGGTGGATATTGTCGGTGGTGTACAAGGGAATGTTACGGTCATTATAAATGGTCAAGTTGTTCACGGTGATGCTAAAGGGGTAGATGCTGTTAGTATGCAGATCACAATGCATGGAGAGGTTGTTGTCTCAATCAACGGACAAGACTTCCACAATAAAGCAACTATTCCAGACAATCAGACGGAGATTACTGCCTCTGTGTTTGGTGGTTCGTCTGATTATAATACGAGTGCTTATGACCCTGATAAAGTGCTTAATGATACAGACCTTTATGTTTCGCTCCCTGATAAATTCAGTGGTGAGAGGCCGTTGGTGCGGGTCTATAACCGAAATACAGGAGCCGCCGCAACCGCCGAAATCTGGGACGTAGGACCGTGGAATACAAATGACCCCTATTGGGACACAGAGACTAGACCGCAGGCTGAGACCGGTACAGATATGTCTGGCCGGGAGACTAATGGTGCCGGAATAGACTTATCTCCGGCCCTTGCTAATCTACTAGGGGTAGATGGCATGGGTACAGTAGATTGGGAGTTCATTACCTAACCTTACTCTACCTCTACTTCCTATTAGTAGCAGTTCATTTCATCCAGGTTCATTTACCTGGAGGAGATCGTATTGACATTAATATAAACGAGATTTCTAGCATTAGACAACCCAGAGATATAGATGGGTACAATGCGAAAGATGTTAATTGCGTCTTAATTATGACAAATGGTAGACAGATTGGAACTACAGAATCTTGCCTCGAAATCATTAAACAGATAAGCAGCGTGGAGAAGTGATGCATCCGACTGCTCTTTCATTTATACTATTTCTTGCCTATGCAACTCCTATTCATGAATGGTATGATATGGACTGTTGCAATGAGCGTCATTGCCACCCGGTTCCGGATGGCATGGTTAGCGAGAATAAAAACTTCGTCTTAGTGCCGGGATTTGCTCCAGTGCCAAAGGTATCTCCAAAGAACCGGTGGTCACATGATACGCATGATCATATATGCACTAGTGATGATGGTCAGCAACTCTATTGCATCTATCGGGCAATGAGGGGTCTTTAGTGAATCAACTAGAGATCAGCTTTGGCACACCGCTTAGAATCGTTGTTGCCAAGGAAGAGACACCGATTTATTATCGGTGGACTATCTCGGATGGCAAGACTACTGTAACCGCAAAAGGAGATGTCATGTATACGATGCCTATCCTCTACCAAGTTGCCCTTCAGGTCAGCTATGTGGATGCCGGTGGGAACCCCGCCTCAGTTGATACTGTGACGTGGAATAGCTCTAATAGCAACATTGTCACATTTACAGTGGATACAACTGACCAGACAAAATGCACCATTCAGTCTACCAATACGGTAGGTTCCTCTCAGATTACTGCAACCGCAGATGTGGATCTTGGTGCTGGCGTCAAGAATATAGTTTCGCTGTTAGATGTAAGCGTCGTAGCCGGTGAGGCTGTTGCTGGTACGATCAACGTAGTTGGAACGGCTACGCCGATTCCATAACCGGGTTGCACTGATGGGGGCGTCTAACCTAATGGGTGAGGTATGACTACATATTCAGTAATTATAGAAGATGTTCCTGTCCAGCAGCAAAACAACATGGGAGTGAAACCCAAAACATTGGAATCGGTGGAGCAAATAGAAGCTGATAGCTTAGATGAGGCTTGGGCGCAAGCGAAGCTTAATTGGCCGAATGTTAATCAGGAAGGCTATACGCTTCAGATTGCGGATATCCAGGAGGGTGTTATAACTAAAGAAAGCTTGATGCCACCTCCACCGGTAAAACAGCCTCCCAAGGAGGAAAAACAATCAAAAGGGAAGGCTGACAGCTAGTTTTACTCGGCTAAAGGGGTTTTTGACAATTTCCAGAGGCCACAAATGCCCGCTGGTGCATTTTGAGGGTGCAGGTGGGGGGGTTATACCGGGCGCGCGTACCCCTATCCAGCGGGCCGCGCTAGCCATTTAAAAGCCTATATCTAACCCCTTGTAATTGCTAGGGTTTTTGCCCTCGATAAACTATCTGTTTCATTTTTTCTTCATATACCAGTCTTGCCACTTGTAATAGAGATGACGGGCACCTGCTCTCGTCATTTCGAACTCATCACCGATTGCTTGCCAAGTCCTGTTTTGCTCATCCCGCCACTCGATAATCTTCGTAACCATCTCTGGCTTTCTAGGAGACCCATGATGGGTCTCACTTCTCTCTTTTTTCTTAGATACTACTTCTGCCTCCATACTCATGATCCTACTCCTTACACATACTCTAATAGCCTAAGTATAGCATAAAACCTGCCATAGAATACAAGCTCTTGCGTAATTAAATTAGCCATTCTTTAAACTTATCACCCTGAAGAGTGGAAGCCATGTTTATCTTTTTGCGGAGGACTTTGATGAGTTTCTCGTCGAGCGTTCCTTTGGCGCGGAGGTCAATATAAGTGACGAACTTTGTTTGTCCAATGCGGTGCGCGCGATCCTCGCTCTGTTGACGATCTTCATTGTCAAACGAGTTTGCGAAGTAGATAACCAAATTGCAAGCCGTCCATGTGTTTCCAAATTTCCCAACGCTTTGATTACTGACGATAAATCGGCAGGATTTGTCGGATTGTATTCTACTACGAGCTTGCAGTCTTTCATCCAGTGTTGTTTCCCCCCAGAACGTAACCGTGCTTTCATCTCCAAATTCCTTTCTTAGTCGTGTAGCTATCTTTCGTAAGGCTTGCGGATAGGGTGCCCAGATGATGGCTTTGCCAACATGATTATGGAGTATATCGACCACTGCTTGAGTGCGATTTTCTGGTATATCGTAAAGAGCACCATCTTCTTTGCGTACATGACCGCAGACTATATGTTGCATCTTGCCGAGTTGGTCTAGTTTCATACTAGCGGTACTGAAGTCACCATTCCCTAGTGCAGCCATTGCTACATCGCGCATCTGAGCATAAATAGTTTCTTGCTCTATAGTTAAGTCTACATCCCAAAACTGGTAAATCTTGGGTGGTAAGTCCAGCACTTGGTCCTTTGTGACCCGGTAGCTGGACTTCATTATTTTTTGGCTAAGTTCTTCTTGGTTACGGAATCCGACAACAACTGAAGCCTTACGGAATGACTTTCGGTCCGCTTTTTCTCTGACTCGCTGAGCCATAGGACGAAAGTCAATAGTCTCCATAATAGCATATCTATTCTTGAATCCCCAAAAACTTTTCTGACCTATGATCTGCCAGTCTAGGAACTGATACTGAGTATAAAGATCCAGAGGGCTTTCCGGCGCAACCAGCCCGGTAAGGATACGTCGAGCGACAAGCTTAGGAGCCAAAATTGAAATGATGAACCCGGTCCTTGCTGCGGATTCATGAGCGATGGTGGTAGACTCGTCAACCACACCAATGACCTTACGATTGCTAATAAAATCAAGAAGATAATCACGTGCCTTCCCCGGTCGATTGAGTGCCTCTATATTCATAGCTAAGAACCTAGGGCCAGTGGCATGGAGCAAGCGTTTCAAGGTTTCCTGATTAGCCTTAGTTCCCCCGCTTATCCATGTTCCAATATTCAGTTTAGCATAAACTTCGGGTGGTACCCATTTCAGTAATTCCCCAGGCTCATCCGGGTCCGTGTTGATCCAGTTTGTGTAGCATCCCTTTGGTGCCAGCACGACCATGTCTTGAATAGTACCACGGTCAATCGCAGCAAGCCAATCAATTATAATGGGCCGACTTTTCCCTGTACCCTGCTCCATGATGAGGGCAAAAACACGATTTAATCTTAATAGGTCAACGGCCTTTTGCTGATGTTGAAATAAAGGTTCCATTAATTCCAAACCACTTCTATCAGAAAACGTGTCACGGTGTAGGGACCCTTGCAACCAACTCCAGGATGACCGAATATAGCATTACCATGAGTAAGTTTAAGAAATGAATCTTTAAGGGCCAATGTTGGCACGTTAGGGAACTCACCCAATGACTCAACCTCAACTGTGCCGGTTGTTTTCCAAGTCTGTTCATTAGCGCCAGTCCCATTTATTTCGTAGGTATATCTCAAAGATTCCTCCCTTAGCGGGCGTTTGGATGCTTCTGTAAATATGCTTCTAATGTACCACAGAAATGCTCATCAGGATGTTGCTGGCAAAAAGCTAAGATTTCTTGTTTAACTTCCAGACCCAATTCATCCTTGGGTGGTGGAGGCTGTATTGGTGGGGATGGATAATACGGTAGAGGTGCCTGCCTAATGACCACAGGTGGGGGATAGTAGGGTTGTGAGAATTGAGGTTGCGCTACACAGAATCCCTGCCTGTTGCAGACTACCCCGGCATGAGCCGGGATAGCTGTTGCAAGGAAGGCACCGAGTGCGGCACCAAAGAATGTTGATGGGTCCATTATGTGTTCTCCGATGTCTCCTTTAACTTGGCCTCTAGCCCTCTTACAACCTCGGCCATATGGGTTGTCTTCTTTACGAACTCAGCGACTTGCGCACTCGCCTGGATACTATGCTCTCGCATAGCTGCTGCCAGATCGCCTAACAGCATCACTACTGATTCTGATTCCTTGCGCAGTTCATCGGCTAGTGCTTCAATTTCCTTTGCAGCATGTTCACCGATTTGGTCTACAGCCTTGACTGTAACATCTGCCAAGTGCAGAGTGGTCTTACCATTTAGTTCTACTGCTGGTACTGGAGTCTTATGCGTGTTAGTGATCTCTTTGTGCAAGTCATCAAGGTTTACATCTTTCATGGCTCGTCAATGTCCTCTATGGTTTCATAGTTTGGATCTTCCAGTACATCTTGCCGCCACTTTTTCTTTTCTTCAGGCCAGCATTTTTCACAGGCTCTTTGAAGCTCGATGCCACGCGCATCGCAGTACCATTCGCTCCAAAGACCAGAACCACATTTGCATCTGACCAGTCTTTCAGCTTTTGGCATATGGTTCTCCAATTACTTCTTTACTTCTGCTTTGGCTCTAACAAGCTCTCGTTCATAGTTGACTTCCTTGGCCTTTTCAAACTTTCTGACGTACCCCAAAGAACGCGCAAACGCTTCGATGGAAGCATTTTGGGGACGACGGGTCGGTCCTTCAAACCAGTTGTAGAGAGTGGTAGCGGATACGCCTGAAAGCCATGCAATTTGAGCATAGGTTAACCCCTCTTTATCTTTGATCCTGCGTAGCTCATTATCGATAATGGGATCTTTATCGACAAAAGTATACGAGCGGTAGAACATACCGCCGTTACCGCTTTTTCTACTTTTAATAGTCATGTTCTGCCACCATTGATTGTTTGATAGCCTTGGGCGTGGCAATATACTTCGCGTTGCGCGAAGTACCCACTGACTTGATTAAGCCAGCAACTCGAAGTTTATAGACTTGTCCGGGTAAGGACTTGGGGGAATACCCGCTCTGTGTCATCAATGCCTGGAGGCCAGCCATTGAGCAGCCTTCCCTGTGGGCAACTAGGAATGCTATGATGGTATAATGCATTCCAAGCCTTTTAACGGGAGGTGCCGGGAGGGCCAGCATTCCAGTAGGGCCGGTTACTTGAGCTCTAGGTTGCCTCGGTGCAGTTCCGAAGGCTTGAATATCAACTGCGATATTCTTCTCGGTTATGTATTCCAGTAAGTCCTTTGCATCGAGTTTGAAGGAAAAGTTGAAACTCTTTATTGGCATCATCACTCCTTTAGTGGGTTACAAAATACTATACCACACCCAACTAAGGATTGCAAAGTAGACTGCCTATCTCGTCGAAATTCCATCCACTCGGACCACCTTCCCAGACCCAACAATGGACTCCCTCTAATCCATTGTTATGAAGAGCTTCAGCTTGATCTCCTTTCATCAGCCATAATTGATCCTTCTTATCCCTGCCTGTACGACGGACAGCAATCCACGCATTGCCTCCATACCGGCAACGACGCATGAGCCATGCGACTTGGAAGGGTTTAACTTGAACGTAAAAGATATGAGTCTTCTTGTACTCAATCCATCCGCTTACACCGGTGGGAGTACAGAACTCAGAGTCAGGAATGCCACTTGCGCTGAAGGCTGTTTCTATAGACGTCCATTGCCATGACCTAAATCGGTTTCTAAAAATGCTTCTTAGGTCACCATCGCTAGGCATGGTTATGATGGATATAATGATCTAGTGTAAACTTAAGATCTGGCTCCAGTTTGGGTTGTCCCCGGAGCCATCTCATGTAGTCTATAGGAATATCCTTAAACTCTATTCCTCTATGCTTACCAAACCCGATAGTTTTTAACAGATTTGGTCCTTTTGTGATATCATGCAATTCAACCGGGGAGTGGTGCTCCAGCATTTTCTGCAAGATACCTACGGTGGTGGCGACATCATAAAGAGCCTGATGTGGTGACCTGTGTGTAATTCTAGTTGCCATGGATAGATCAGGCTTAACGCCGAGCCAGTATCGTAGAACTTGGTTGCTATGACCGGGTGCCTCAGGCCAGATATGTTTTGACACCCGGTACGTGCATATCCAAGGATTAGCCAACTCTGACAAGAACTGGCGATCAAAATCAGAATTATGAGCAACAAGGTACACATCAGGGCTAAGTTCGTGGAGAAGTTTCCCAACTGCTTGCTCCCTCGGTATAGCTCCTCGCTCAGCCTTTAGACAGTCTGCTTTAATATGATGGCTGGCTTGGGCTCGTGGATCAATAGGACCTTCGTACTGGATATAAGTTTCATAGGCTGACATAATCTTCCAGTTTGGTTCGGACAGAACCATCCAGGCTAGTTCCAGCATACTACCGCCGCGCTCCGGCAAATCGGAGGTCTCGGTGTCAACTACGATCAGGTTCATAGTAGTCACCTAAAAAAGTCCCCCGTTGCCATAGGAATCAACGGGGGCAGGTGAAGATGTAGATTAAGCCGCTGTCGTATTATCAGAAACCAGTTCCGGCCCCTTCTTCTTCTTCTTGGACTTCTTCTCCTTCGGCGGAGGAGCCTCCGGCACATCCACAACCGTATCCCCCACGTGAATCAGATTGCGATCAGGATCAGTGTCCCACCGAATGTCCGCCCAGACTTCACCTTCAGAGCGATTAAACGGCTCCTTGGTCATAGTATCAATATACTGCCGGATAGTCATACCAGTGTAATACTGGTTGAAACGATCAGCAGACTTACCGGACTTGGCGTTGGGCTTCAACACCGTAATGACCTTGTCATCTTCAAACTTGGGGAGACGCGGCCGAGCAGCCTTCGGCTCTCCCTCAACCTTTGCCTTCTTAACCTTGGGGGTCTTCTTCTTGCCCTCTACGGGTTCAGAGGTAGTATCATGCATTTCAGTCATTATGGCCTCCATTGTTTTACTCTCGCGCAATTTACTTAACACATCCAGCGACAAAAAGCAAGTATGAGCGACAAATTATTTTTTAAGATTGCCCCAACTATCACCCAACTTGATATCAGTTAGCATTGGGATCGTTATAACCGGCATTGCTTCCTCCATTATCTTGGCACAAATTCGCGCGTCCTCTGGTCGTGCAAAGCTAAATCCGAGTTCATCATGAATCTGTAACAGTGGTTGATATCCTGCTTGATGAATTAGAACCATAGCTTTCTTGATTTGTCTAGCGGCACTGCCTTGGATAATACGATTGAATGCTTTGTGCGTAAAGGATCGCTTCATACGCTCACTGAACCATGGATGATCAGGATTTCTCTTACGAGCTTCTGCTTCCTCCCCATTACATGGATAGATATCAGTAGCTTTAGGATTTCTCTCTTTATAATCTTTCTCCTTAGCAAAGTCTCTGTATACCGGTTCCCATATATTGAAATGATTACGTGCTCCATCCAACATTTCTATGTATCCATGTTCAGAAGCAAAGTCTCTATACCAATTTGATACCTCACGAACAAACGGTAATTCTTTGTAGTACAGTTCCATCACCTGCCTTGCTTCTTCTTCACCCATACCTGTCATCATTGAAAACTTCTTCACACCGGCTCCATAGCTGGTCGCAAAGTTTACATCCTTAGCTCGACGACGTTCTAGCCGAGTGATTTCAGCCACATAGCTATGAAAATCTGTGTTGGGATTATTACGGTATTGGTCTGCTGCCTTCTTGGCTCCTTTACATCTTTGCAGTTCGGCATGGTATACTATGAGACGATACTCTTGCTGCTGGTAGTCTATACTGCCCCAGATTTCTCCATCTTCAGGTATAAAGCAAGATCGGATAAGTGAAGCATACTCTTCATCCCGGCTAGGCATTTGCTGAAGAGGTGGATCCGCATAACTAAACCGGTGGGACCGAGCTCCTCCTTGTTCACTGCGGAACTGATTAACAGATGGATAAACCCTATTTTTATGATGGTAGCTTAGAATAAATTTATTTAGAAACTTATCTGCTAGATCATATTGGCTTTTGATTCTTTGACAGGTAGGAGGAAACCAATGATCAGGATATGTAGACATAAAATTCTTTTCAAAACTGGCATCACCTTTTGCAGATGGAGGGTAACTCAAACCCATATTATCAAAGTGCTCTTTCAGCCAGCGATTACGACGCAATTCATCAATAGAAACTCTTTCTTTAAGTCTTTTACTAAGTTCAGCTAACTCTATTTCACATTTTTTAAAGATTTGCTCAGATAATTGAGCAGTTCTTTCTGTATTAACACGAATACCACGTTGTTTCATCTTTAATGTGATTGGCATTAAGTCACGTTCAACTTGATATGCGTTGTTTAGATTCTCTGCTGTAAGGAGAGGTCGTAGCTTCTGCGACAATTTAAGAG
>Ga0318562_10000218_pt1 | contig 27247 bp, 14 predicted proteins | sample GRESIP066b5f18_FD_203688 | JGI IMG/M metagenome (GOLD analysis project Ga0318562, IMG submission 203688) | Tropical soil microbial communities from Luquillo Experimental Forest, Puerto Rico - GRE.SIPMG.066b5f18 | ecosystem: Environmental > Terrestrial > Soil > Tropical forest > Bulk soil... | reverse complement strand
CCAGGCAGTTGCTTGCCGGAATAATCCACCGGTTTGATAGTCCCGCTCGGGACCTCTATAAAACTGTTGTAATGAAATTCATTCCAGGTATCGCTGATCCAGGTTTTCAGATAGCTGATGAATTGACCTGGGTGGTCGATAAATTGATAGGAAACATGCGTCTCCAGGCCATTTTGCCTGGTTGATCCGGCATTCACATAATAATAAACATTGTTCGTATCTATGCGCTGAACGATGGCCTGGTTGACGTGGAAGAAAAACCCGTTGATGTCAAAATAAAGTTTGTCATGAAACAGGTTCCCTCTTAATCCTACTTCGTAATCAATACCATCCTCGGGTTGAAGGTTATACCCGATTACTCCGCTGGAGGTCAGCAGCTCCGAAACAGTAGGGGGTGAAAATCCTTTCGACACGCTGGCGTAAACCGAGATATTCTCCGTGATTCTTTTCAGTATGGCCAGTCGTGGCGCAATCTTGTTGTCAAATATCCTGGTTTGAGAAATGGGTGGGACAGGGGTCAGGTTGGTAAAGGCAATCGAAGATTTGTTGGAACTGGCCCCGGCCGTGACGATCCAGCCATTATTGAATTTCAGGTCTGCCTGGGCAAATACCATGTATTGCCAGTTATTGATCTGTTCATTAGTCTGCTGCGGCCCGGGTGTTCCCTGGTTGTTGCTGTAATCCGTCGTAGTGAAAAATCCCTTTTGTGCCTCACCTCCGAAATTGATCTGCAGTTGGGTCCGGTCCAGCTGCTTGAGAAACTGGAACACCGTCCTGCCGCCAAAATGGGGTTCTTTGCGGATTTCATACACCCTCACCCCCGGGTTCTTAAAATCCGTATAGGAACCATACAGAGCCGTCGTATTCTCCCAGTGATCATTGATCCGGTATTCATTGCTGAAGCCTGTCACAAATGTTTTCTGGAAAATCGCCGCTTTGGCCTGGACTGCTCCTGGCGTATTGCCGACAGGGGGTCTGGCCTGCCTGGGGTCCTTGGTATATTCAGCGATGTTGAGACCTCCCGGGGTCTGGTAGTAGAGGTCACTGTAATACATATATGCATGCAGCGTTTGCCGGTCAGTAACTTTTAACAGAGATTCCCAGCTCCCTATATCCCTTCTTGAACTGCTTTGTACCCGGTATCCGCTGGAAGACTCGTGATTATAGTCAACGTAGTTCTGATGCCCGGCTGCTCCCCAGCTGACACTTCCGTTGAGATTATTGGTCGCATAGCTGCCCCAGTTATAGGCGGCTTCCACTCCGGGTGCCCAGTCTCTGGGCAGGGTGCGGACCAGCATGGCTCCGCCAATGGCTGCACCATAAAGACTTCCGGCCGGACCTTTGATGACTTCCAGGGACTTAAAATTAAAGAATCCCAACCCGTTCAGGTAGGTATTGCCGGTGGGATCCGTAAGGGGGATTTCATTGTAATAGATCTTCACGTCCCTGACGCCAAAGGGGGAACGGAGAGAGCTTCCGCGAATGTTCAGGCGGTAACTTGCAGGGGAACGTTCTTCCATACGCACTCCGGGATTCATATTGAGAGCGGGGAGGATGCTGTTCGTACCAAAGCGGTTTAGCTGGGTCTGTCCCACCAGCCCAATGGCAGCAGGCACCTCGATCAGCTTCCTGTTTTGCTCATAGGCTTTCACCATCACCTCCCCCATGTTCTCGGAGAATGTGGTGTCTTTTGCTGCCGGGTTATCAGCAGCCTGGCAATAGGTTAGCAGGGTGCTTATGCATAATAGGGGTAGCAAGAAAAGGTTCTTCATTCAATGGGTTTTTCAGGCTAAAGGTAGAACAGAATATTTCATTATCTTGATGGCGCAACAATTTCCATAAAACGTTCAGATGCCGGACAGTTCATTTGCCTGACGATATGCATCAAACGTCCGGGTGATAGAGATATTTTATGACAAAACAGACAAAATTAACCCTGTTCGATTTTACCATGATCGTTGTGAGCCTGGTGATCGGCATGGGCATCTTCCGTACTCCGGTGAATGTGGCTCATGCCGTATACACTCCTTTCATTTTTTTTTCGTCCTGGCTGGCCGGCGGGTTCATAGCCCTCTGCGGTGCCCTAACCTATGCCGAGATCGGGTCGCGCCTTCCGGTCACAGGAGGCTATTACAAGATATTTTCTTATTGTTACCACCCCTCTTTTGCTTTTGCCGTGAACTGCCTCATACTAATCTCCAATGCTGCCTCACTGGCTGGCGTTGCCCTGATTGGCGCAGAATATATCACCGGGGTCGTTTTTCCTTCGGCTTCGGACCCCCAGACGATTGAAGTGATCATTGCCGTGATATGCATTTTCATCTTCTATGGGATAAACCTGCTGGGCCTGAAAATGAGCTCCAGGACACAAAATATCCTGACCATTGTCAAGATCAGTCTGATACTGGCCCTGATCCTCCCCCTGTTTTTTGTGACGCATGGACCTTCAGTGACTACTGTGGCCCATGCCTCTTTGAGTCCTACCACGCTAGAATACCTGAAATCATTCGGGATCGGACTGGTAGCTGTTTCCTTTACCTATGGCGGCTACCAGCAGACCATTAATTTCGGGGCCGAAGTGAAGAATCCCGGTAAAACCATGCCCCGGGGCATATTCATCGGTATTTTTATCATCATCAGCCTTTACCTGGTGATCAACTATGCTTATGTCAGGGTGATCGGCTTTGAGAACATGAAAAATGCAAGGAACATTGCTGCCATCATGGCTTCCTATGTCTTTGGGGAGGCAGCCGGCAAAATCCTGTCTGTCCTGCTTTTCCTTTCTGTACTGGCCTATGTCAATGTCCTGCTGATGAGCAATCCCCGGGTGATGTATGCCATGAGCGAGGATGGGGTGCTGCCACCCGTATTCCGTAAGCGCAGTCCACGCACAGATGCTCTCACCGCTTCCCTTTCGATTTATGCGGGTCTCTGTATACTGATTGTATTCTGGGCAAAGGCCTTTGACCAGATCCTCAGTTTTACCATCTTCCTGGATTGCATCGGCATGATGTTTTCAGCAGGAACCATCTTCATCCTGCGCAAACGAACCGCAAACCTTGACAAGGCAACGATCTACACCATGAGGCTTTATCCCCTGCAGCCGCTGGTCTTTATCAGCGCCTACCTGTTTGTGGCCACCAGCATTTTTGTAGACAAGCCCGGGACTGCCCTTACCGGGCTGACCGTACTGGCATCTTTTATCGTCATCTATTTCATTGCGGCAAGAAGGAAGGCTCCGGGTCAACCACAGAAAATGCTGAAATGATATCAGGTTGTGTCAACGACTTTATTTGTTGATTCCTTTGTCAAGGAATCCTGCCTAAGTTGCCCCTGATTACTTCAAGGATTTCTTCTACCAAGCCTTAACCAATTACTCCTCGAAATTTATTACTTAAATGCAGGAAATGGCCAGAGGTGTTCAGCCGTTTTTATTTGATCCCCAGGATTTAAAAAAAGTGGTTCTGCGTGTTGACTATCTCAAATAGATAATCCCGGGATAATAAGGGTAGGTAAATTCCATTAAGCTTCATAAGCACTGTATTCTGGCGAAAATCGGCCTGATAATAAATGACTATTTGGATCGTTTATAGGTTACCTAATTAAACTCCATACTATGAAAAAACCGGCACTCCTTATCCTGCTGCCTTTTCTGATTGCTTCCTGCAGTTCCACAGAACTTGTTTTTCTAAGTGTCAAACAGCCCGCCCCGGTAACCATTCCCGGCTACATCAAGACCGTTGGGGTCATTGACAGGAGCAAGGCATCCAAAGAAACCAAGACCATCGATGCCATCGAAAAGGCTGTCTCCCTGCAAGGACCAGGCCTTGACCAGGAGGGTGCCAAATCCGGGATTTCCGGGCTCACCACCGAACTGATGAAAAACACCCGCTTCGATCAGGTTAAACCCCTGACGATGCTGGATTTAAGGTCTACCGGAGCTGGTGTTTTTCCGGCGGCACTTTCCTGGGATATGGTAGACCAGATCTGTCGCGAGAACAATACGGACGCCCTCTTCTCCCTGGAATTATTTGACGCTGATTCCAGGCTGACCTATGCTGCAAACCCGGTTAATCTTCAAACAGGTATCGCCAATGTTGCGGCCATAGAACACCAGGCCAATATGGTGACCACCGTAAAAACCGGATGGAGGATTTATGACCCCTCGTCCAGGAACATCCTTGACGAATATATTATGTCCAAGAGTATCAGCTTTTCCGGAAGAGGTGTCAACCCGGTGGTGGCGGCATCCGCCCTGGTGGGACGAAAAGATGCAGTAATGCAGGTCAGCGACCAGGCCGGCCAGGCTTACGCTATGCGCATCCTACCCTGCTGGATCAGGGTTTCCCGTGATTATTTCGTAAGGGGTACCGACAACTTCAGAATGGCGAGACGCAAGGCACAAACGGGAAACTGGGATGAAGCTGCGAAGCTATGGCAGCAGGAGACCGGGAACGGTAGCCCGAAAATCGCCGGGCGTGCGTGCTACAATATGGCCATAATCAGTGAAATAAACGGGGATGTGGACGGAGCCATCAGCTGGGCACAGAAGGCCTACGAAAATTACAACCTCCGGCTGGCACTCCACTATGTCAATATTCTCAAGGACAGAAAAGCCGATAATGCCGTACTCGCCGATCAGCAGCCCAACCAGCAGCCAAACCAGCAATCCAGCCAGCACTAGGGAGTAACCATCCTCCTTGAAAAATGACCCGCATAAAAAAAGGGTCCGCATAGACATGCAACCCCTTATTAATCCAATATTCTGTGAAAAACTACATGTCAAACGATAATGGTTTTTCCCTAATTGCGCATGTTGATAAAAATTATTCAGGATTTTTCCCTGAGGATTCCGGTTCCTGCCAGCCATTCCATCACCCGGACCGGCCAGATGGTGACCGCCCCCCTGTTTTCTTCCCGGATCCCAAATCCGTGGGCAGCATCCGCATACAGGTGCATTTCCGCGGGGGCTCCCGCCTGTTTATAGCTTTGATAAAGGGTGAGCATGCCTGAAACAATTTCTGGATCATCCCGGTAACCTCCCAGCAGAAATAACGGCGGAGGTTTTTTCCCAGGCTTCAGATCGTTTATTCCTGCCGGGTAGATCAGTACCTGGAAGTCGGGGCAGGCAGATTCCAGGTCAATCTTGTCCAGGGGCCGGGATACTTTCCCGCCGTCATGCACGGAGGCGAGTGCTGCCAGCTCTCCGCCGGCGGAAAACCCCATCACCCCGATAGATGATGGATGGATGCCCCAGGTTCCCGCATGTGCTCTTACATAACGGATTGCACGCTGCAGGTCCGGGAGCGCATGATCCTTTACCGTGTAGCCTGAATGAGATTCTCCCGCCAGCCTGTATTTCAGAACAAATGCCGCAACGCCTCTTTCCGAGAACCACCCGGCCGGTCGAAAACCTTCGTGATCCATCCAGAGTTCCTTATGACCTCCTCCGGGAGCGATGATGAGGGCCACCCCCGTTGCCAGTGCGGCGGGGGGCAGGAAGGGAGTGACAGATGGATGGTCCACATGCGTTACAATCTGTTCCCCCGAGATCATTTTTGCAGTTTCCTTAAAAATTCTTCCCTCTGATCCGGGAGCTGCGCCCGGCCAGAGGAAAATCTGTCCGTCATCACCCCTTTGGATCAGTGGGGATTGCTTTTTTTCGGAAAAGAATGAAGCGATTTTCCGTATTATTTTTTTCATTTGTTGATTTCTTTAGCGGTGGCCTGCACATTGCTTCCTGCTGCTCGGGTTCCCGTTGAAGTACGAGGGACCCGGGTTTCCGGTTTAGCGCCCAGTCAGCTTCCCTTTCAGAAACGGCCATAGACTCAAGAGAAATATTAGCGCCGTCGCTGCCGTGCTGATGATGAGTAAAATCTCGGCCAGTGTCCGCGGATCATTGAGGGTGATGTCAGTTTCTGCCAAAAATTTAAATCCCGCGATCGCCAGCAGGGACAACGGAAAGCTGACTGCCCACCAGCTGAACCGGAAAGGGCTGGTTGTTGCAATCAGGAAAATTCTCGGTGACAGAACGATCAGCAGGAAAATGGAGAAATAAAACAACATGCCGGCAAACTGGTCGACCCCGCCAACAATCCTTGAATACGTGAGCAGGCACATGGTAAAGGGAGCGATCAGAAAAAAATAGGTTACCTGGTTTACTGTTCCTTTTCTTCCTGTGATGAGTGGCACTCCAAAAATGAGGGCAAACAGCGAGAGAGTCATGACCAGGCACCCGCCAAACGCCAGCTGTGATAAGGGGCCGATGAGGTGGGCGGGCAGGGACAACCCAGTAAACGGTAAGGAGGCAAAACCGGCCACCGGCAGAAGCCATCCCGGCTCAGGAGGCCCTGTTTTGTCCGGAATGTCGATCCACCGGTGAGCAATAAAAATAAAAAAGAGCGTCGCCAGCAGTGCCCCCAGGGTCCACAAATAGAGAGAAAGAGCCGGGCTAGAGGCAACCAGCAGTCCCGCAACAAGAATCATGGACGTGGGAATACAGCTAAACAGATAAATGGTTTCAGGGTCCCTGAATTCTGCTTTCACCCGTTCTATATGCAAGAGAAGTTTGAGCAGGTATACTATACTGCCTGTTGCCAGGAGGATTATCGCCAACAATCCAGTAAACTCACCTATTATCCGGGGCCAACCTAAAATGTTATACGCAATTTGCCAGGCAATGGACTGGGTGGAAATTCCCATGACAGCACCGAAAAAACCGACAGGGAAGTGAGCAACGATCTTGTTCATAGCTGGTCCTTCCTTGTTTTAATTCCTCTATCCATGTTGTCTTCGGTATTAGGGGTGAAAAATCAGAAGCTTGCCAGAATCTTGTAGTAAATTTCTACCCAAAAAGGTATGAAAAAATATTTATTCATCATATTGCTGGCTTGCTGGAATTCGGACATCCCCGCTCAAAAACCTTCCTCCTTCAACGGCCTGGATATGAACCTGGGAAACCTGTTCAGGGTATCGGGCGCAAAAACCAGATCCATCAGTCCGGAGAACCTGACCGGTGAGCCCGGCAAGGGGGGAATGACTCCCATCAGCAAAGGAACAGCAGGAAAAGATTCCCGGGAGCTGGGACCCGGATGGAAGGTCAATCCCTATGTTTTTATCAAAGGCGGTCAGACTTTCACCCTGGCTGAAATCAATGGCATGGGAGCTATCCAGCATATCTGGCTAACGCCCGATGGAAACTGGCGGTTTTCGATTCTTCGCATATACTGGGACGATGAAACCATTCCATCGGTGGAGACGCCGGTCGGTGATTTTTTCGGAATGGGTTGGGGAAATTTTGCGGCACTCAATTCAGTTCCGGTCGCGGTCAACCCGGGGAGCGCTTTTAACTGCTATTGGGTCATGCCCTTTCGCAAAAAATGTAAAATAACCCTTCAGAATCTTGATGACTCTGAGCTGACCCTGTATTACCAGGTCGATTATACTTTCACGGATGTGCCCACAGACGCCGGATATTTCCATGCCCAGTTCAGGAGGAAGAATCCCACCCAGGGGGGCATTTATACCCTTGTCGACAGCCTGTATGGCAAAGGGCAGTATATAGGAACCTATATAGCCTGGGGAACCGGGTCTTACGACTGGTGGGGCGAGGGGGAAATCAAGTTCTATATGGATGAAGACACTAAGTATCCCACCATTAATGGAACGGGAACTGAAGACTATTTCGGTGGATCCTATAACTATCTGGTCAATGGGCGGTTCCAGACGTTTAGCGCTGCCTACAGCGGGTTTCACGAATATTATAAACCAGAGGGGCTGTTCAACTCTAAACTGAGATTTGGCATGTACCGCTGGCATGTCATGGATCCCGTGCGGTTTGAAAAGAACCTGAAAGTAACCATACAGGATCTGGGCTGGAAGAACAATCGTTATACCATTATGCATTCGGACATAAGCTCCGTCGTCTACTGGTACCAGCTTGAACCCCACTACCCCTTCCCGCCCATGCTCACGAAAAAAGACCTCGCCTACTGAGTGGGTTGTTCCTGCCTGACTGGCCTCATTCAGCGTTCAGATTTATAGACCCTGTAATGGTCATTCTTAAAAAGAAGCGGCCAACCGGGTTGATTGGGTCCGCGCGAAGCAGAGTCAGTATTGAACAGAAGCACGTAACCCACCTGGTAATCACTGAACAATTTTTTTGCGGATAGCGGTTGACCGGTCTTGACAAAGGATAGCATGTCGTTGCGGTCATTATACCGCTTCCAAAAATCAACGTAAGGGTTGGAAAAGAGATAGCTGGCGGATACCATTTTTCTTCCACTCGCCATCACCGGAAAATCATTGGCCTCTTCATCGCAGAGAATGACTTTATCTTCCGGGATATTTTCCAGGATATAGTGGTAAACGTCAATTTTTTCCTTTTCACTGCCCCTTATATAGTCAAGATCCCTGTTCATGATAAAATCCTTTCTCATGTGGTAAATCGGAAAATATCCAATGGCATAAAGCAGAACTGAAAGGAGGATAAAATATTCCAGGCTAACGGGAACCCGAAGACGATGTTGGTCCCTGAGTAGCAAATTCGAGAGCCACTGGTAAATCAACCTGAGCATGAAAACCAGTCCGAAACCGAAGTATATGGACTGGGCTGCCTTGATGTAAAAAAAATAATGATAGGAGGGGACGGTGTCCGGCAGTTTAATGTGGAGTTTTTCGTGAATTGTTGGAAGCATGGTAGTGTAGACGAACATGAACAGGGCTGCAAAAAACCAGCTGAAGATAATTTTCCTGGCAAGTGTCTGGTGAAAACGCCGGTAGAACCAGACAAAGCCAATCACTGCAATCACAAATTGAATGTTGACATTGGCCCGCAGGAATGCTGCATAGTTGTGCCATATAAGAATGCCTGCGCGGTATTCAAATATCGCCCGGTTGACAAAATGAAGGTGGTATTTCCAGACGACTACATAAAGAAGGGGAAAAGAAGTAACGACAAAAAAAACAAAACAGATCCCTCCCTGCAGCAGGAAAGTCCTCAGGGACGCGTAATTCTTCGTTTTCAGGGCTGCAACCATTTTTTCACCCTGCATGTATATAAGTATCAGCACAACCAGGACAGCCGGACCCGCGTGGCCCAGGAAACAGATGCCGCAGGCTATTCCCAGCAGGGCAAACCAATAATATTTCTGGGTTGAAAATGCCTGGTAACAAACAAACAGGGCGAGATAAAACCCGAATTGGGAAAAACAGACAGGATAGGGCCAGGGGGAATAAGTGGCTGCTGCCGAGCCAACAATGTTCCCGGTTGCCAGGAAGAGGTAAGAGAGAAAAGACGCGGAAGCAGTCCTGAATCCCTGCAGCCGGATTGCCATTAACAGAAAGGTCAGCGGTCCGGGCAGGTTGATAAATATTCCTGCCTGGGAAACAACCTGGTGGATGGGCCATCCTGAAATTCTAACGATGATCGTTTCAATATAAAATAGCAGGGGATTGTACCACAGGAATTGCCCCAGGTAATTTGGATCTTTTCCAGGGTTCCCATCGAGCATGCCCTGAATAAAACCCATATCCCTTTCAAAATCGCCATCGTAAGGCCATTGCAGCCCGCGGGTAATCCGGTAGCACTGAATAAAGGCCACTGTCAGCATTATGAGACAGGTCAGGAGACAGGCGGCCCTGTTTTCAGAACGAGGTTGCGTTAGATTCGATTCAATTGACGTCATGGATGAGTCAGGTTGAAAATCAAATGGGGACGCATTTCGTCTTTTCCCGGGTCCCGGAGTGAGTTTTTACAGGACAGTAGGTTTTCTCGTATATATACAGACAATGGTCCACAGACCTTTTCACATCGTGTCCAGTCTATGACCAACCGATTGTTCCTGTTGGATTTTGAATCCTGGAAAGCACTCTCTTGGAGGCAGGCAATGGGCTACAGGCATTGCCCATTCATCATTCCCCTGCCTCATGCCGTTTAACAACAGAAAAATAAGCCAGACCGGGCAAGCCGTTGTTCCGGATATTTTTTACATACCAGGTTGCTTTAACTGCCATCCGGTTTTTTGTTTTTCCTGTTCAACCATCTTCCTGACATCTTCCAGCAGCCTCTTGGCGTCATAGACAATGCCGTCCTTAATCGTATATTTAACACCGCCCACCCGAATCACTTTATCGTCCGGCGTAACGCGGATGGCACCCGTACCATACAAAACCTGGAAGTTTTGCAACGGATTTTCTTCCACGATGACCATATCCGCGAGTTTACCCGGCTCTACTGAACCAATCTGCTGGTCAGCCCCAAGGGCCAGTGCTCCATAGAGCGTGGCCGACCGGATCACCTCCAGCGGGTGGAAGCCCGCCTCCCGCAGTAGCTCCAGCTCTCTGATATAACCGAATCCATAGGTCTGGTAGATAAACCCATTGTCACTGCCCGCGGTAACTCTCCCGCCCCTGTTTTTGTATTCATTGACGAAAGTCATCCATAGTCTGTAGTTCTCTTTCCAGCTGACTTCCTGCTCGGTTCCCCAGTTAAGCCAGTACGATCCGTGTGACTTGCGGCTCGGCTCATAGAAGTTCCAGAGCGAAGGCATCGTGTAGGTTTCATGCCATTCGGCTCTCCTTGCCCGTTGGAGATCCCGGTTGGCATCATAGATATTGAATGTGGGGTCGATGGTGAAATCCAGGGCGATCAGTTCATTCATCACCTTATTCCAGTGGTCCGAATAGGGGGGAGCAGCCTGCTTCCACAATTTACCTGCTTCCTCAAAGCGGTCCTGCTCGTTGGAATAATTATAGTCGAGTGGATAATTCTGAACGGTTTTGTCTGTAAAAAGGGCTTCAGGCAGTCCATACCAGTGTTCCATAGACGTCATGCCCGCCCTGGCTGAGTTGAGTACATTCCAACGGGCAACATCCATTTGGGCATGATGGCAGCATGACCGGAGACCAATCCGTTTGTTCTCCCGGATCGCTGCATCCATAATGGCCGGAGGTGCACCAAAAAATTTAATGCCATCTGCCCCCTTTTTTGCGTTTTCCCTGACCCACTCAATGGTCTGATCGATGGTAGTAATCGGTTGTTTGGCATTCTGGCCAAATACGGTGTAGGCAAAAATCCTCGGAGCCGTAATCAGGTTCTGGGCGCTTTTTTGTTTTTCATCAAGGACCCAGTCCAGGCCGTTGCCGCAGGAAGGGTCCCTGATGGTTGTAATCCCATGAGCCATCCATAGCTTGAACACGTATTCTGCAGTGACACCCTGGGCCACACCACCGATATGTCCATGCATGTCTATGAAGCCCGGCAGAAGATACATCCCGTCGCAGTTTAACTCTTTTCCACCCTCTTTTAATGCGGGGCGGCCGGAAGGCTTAAGGCCAGGTGCTCCCAGGGATACAATGGAAACAATCCTGTTTTTCTCCACCACAATATCAACCGGTCCAATGGGAGGAGCACCTGTCCCATTGATCAGGGTGACCCCACGGATGATCAGTTGACTCCAGGGTCCATCTCCTTCATGGCGGTCAGGAGCTTTGGGGATTTGGGCATATGGACGGGCGTTGAGGCCAAGAGCAAGGACAAGAAATAAAATTATTTTTCTCATAAAAGGGAATGGTAATTCTAAAGTAAGTCAATTTTAGTGATCCGCTCCGTGCAGAACATCCTATTTATTTACCGGCAGGCAATCTCCTGGTTGTGCGCAGATCATTGAAATTGATGGGCTTCTCCCGGGTACTGTTCAAAAAAACTCTACCAGCTTTGAAATCAGGTGAATTCTGATTACATTCAGGTTCTCAAATTTGAATATCCCTGGAAGATTTTGAAGGTAGTATGGCCAGAAGATCCTTTCTCCTCCATTCATTCGGTTTTGCTTAATTGCTCAAAGTAATTACCCGTATTTAATTAATCATGTCAACTCCAGAAATATGACTCTCTCAGTTACTGAACAGCAGCAGACTGCCTCCCCTTCTTCTCCGGAAATGAAAATTGACCGCAGAAGCAACATGTCCTATAAAGATTTTGCCAGGGAATACCTTTTCCCGAGAAAACCCGTCGTCATCACCGATGCCACAGCCAAATGGAAGGCTTCCCAGTGGACACCCCAATGGTTCAAGGAACGCTATGCAGATAAAATGGTCAAGACTGACCAGGGAGAAATGCGGATGGATGTTTTCATAGATGCCATTACAGCCGATGATGGGACACCCGGACCTTTCCTGCGTGAACAGCCTCTGAAAGATGTTTTCCCGGACCTCGTGGATCATGTCTTACCCACGCCCTCTTATGTGCTACCGAACTGGCTCTCGGGGAATTATTTATACCCTCCCATTACCGAGAGGCTTAACCGGGAGTCTCATATAGAAGTGAATTTTTGCGGAAGAAGAATTTTTCCTTATCTGCATGTTGACGACCTGGGGGTGCATGCCTTTATTACCCAGCACTATGGGGATAAGGAATTTATATTTTTTCCACCTGATCAGGAGCCTTACCTCTACAGGGTAGGTAAAGACCGGTTTTCCGCCATCAAGGATGTAGACCATCCGGACCTCGAAAAGTACCCGCTTTTTGCGAAAGCAAAGGCCATGCGCATTGTGCTGAAGGCTGGAGAAAGTGTGTTTATGCCCTGCGGATGGTGGCACACTACCAAGGTCCCGGGAACCTCCCTGTCCACTGTGATTAGCCTATCCAACTCCTCGAACTGGAACGAATTGATTACTTATTTAAGAGACAACAGCAACCATCCCATGCTTGCTCCGTTGTTTAGCCTTTATCTGAAAAGCATAGGATTTTTTAAATCCAGATTCAACTAGCGGATGATTATGACCGGTATTTATCCTTGCACGACAGCCTGCCATTTAAGCTGATTACTTCTTCAGACAAGCCGGCTGATGCTGCCGGCAAACCCCGCGTCAGGATTGGAGAGAACTGTGATGGCCATGGTGGTCAGTTTTTTTGCTTAATTTACCGCCCATCCGGTGTAAAACAGGAACTATGTTCAAAAGGACCGTTAAACTATTTTTGCAAAAAATCCTGGGGTTTGACAATTATCTGTTCCTCTTTTCCATTTTTACGATAAACAGGCTGCGCTGGAACTGGCATGAAAAGGAATTCTTGCATTTTATTACCATGATTCCCGAGGACGGACAGGTGCTTGATATTGGATCTAATATCGGTATCATGGCCGTTCCACTCGCCAAGCGGGTGTCCAGAGGAAAGGTGTATTCCTTCGAACCCATGCCGGAGAACATAAAAGCACTCAGGCGCATAACCTCCTTTTACAACCTGGATAACATTGATATATTTGAAACGGCGCTTGGGGAAGAAAAAGGGGAATTGAAAATGGTCATGCCGGTAATCGATCATGTCAAAATGCAGGGGTTGAGCCATGTTGTGGAAGGGAACAGCCTGGATGAAAAGGGGAATTTCTTCTCGGTACCTGTCCAGAAGCTGGATGATATCCCGCAATTACAGGCCATTCCTGTGATCAGCGCCATCAAGATAGACGTGGAAAATTTTGAATATTACGTCCTAAAAGGAGGGCATGAACTCCTAAAGCGACACAAGCCCATCATTTACTGCGAGCTCTGGGACAATGAAAAAAGGAAACTCACGCTCGATTATCTGCGCAAAGAATTTGCCTACCAGGTGAAGATTTTTGATAAAGACCGGTTGGTGGATTATTCGGGTCAGCCCGTTACCAATTTCTTTCTTGTCTAGAATGTACTTCCTTCGATAAAAGCAAATAGGGCAGAACAAATCTTTCCCATTGGCCTGTTCCGGGTAATTCGCCAGCCAGTCGACCTGTTTCTTCGCTACCCAAGATCGGTATTTGATCTTTCATCACTTCCTGATCTGTGAGATTCTGTCACTCCCTATTTATCCTTTCTGTAATGATTACATCCATCAGTAATTACTAGATCCAATTAAAGGACCCAATCCATGAACGCTACCCTGAATTTGTTTCTTGCTTTGAGGCTTAAGGCTAAAAGTAAGACTTCCTAAAGAGTAAAACGTAGAATAATACTCCAGGATTTCTTAGATCAATCTTATTCCAGCAATGATCGATGGCAATGACTGACATTGGAAATGCCATCAAATTTTTATAATTTTAAAAATGCCCCAGAGCCGCCATTCTTTCATGGACGTTGTCGTCCCTTTTTGTTTCTTCTCTGCCCTTTTCCTCCGGTTTTTTTTGATCGGCTCTGAAAATACAGACATTGGCGGAATTGAACAGAATGTTGTATATAGTATTCAGAAGTTGCTCTATAATGGAGATTTATACAGTTCGCCCGCATCAGCCCCTTTTGCCATAACCCAGTATACTCCGTTATATTACCTTTTGTGCGGCCTTTTCGCAAAAATTTTCCATTTGGATCCATCCATGGATATTCACAGGATCTATGTTACAGGCCGGTCATTGAACCTCCTTTTAAACCTGGGTAATGCCTTTCTCATCTACAAAATAGCCAGGCGCATCTTCGACCTGTCGTCTGCAAACTCAAAATTCCTGTTTTGTATCAGCTTCGTTCTGTCATTCTCCTTTAACTATGCAGTGAGACCGGACTCGCTGGCCGAATTTGCGGCGATAGCATCCATTTATTTTTTTTTGTTGTACCTGAAAACAACTGGCACTCCTCCAATGCAGGTCTGGGCGCTTTTATTTTCCGTTTTACTTTCTGCCATTTCAGCCTTTTCAAAACAAAGCGGCATTCAACTCATAATCATTTATGCTGGATTTGCCGTCCTGATGCGTAATTATCGAATGCTTGGCTACCTGATTGGCTTCTCTGTTCTCATTTACGGGGCATTTTTGGCCATTGCCTTATCATTCTATCCTTATTTGTTGGAAAATGTAATCGGTGGTATTGCCAATGGGATCAGCATCAAATTTTTCATTCTGATCATTTTGGAAAAAAACCTGTTTCTGTTGACGGTTATCCCGCTGATTATATTGGCCAGCATGCTGATCTGGAGAACCAGGGGTTTTTTTGAAGGATATCCGACTGACCGATTTTTGGCAGTCTCGGTCATAGGCACTTTTATTTTCGCGTTTGTGACCGCACTTAAAATGGGCTCCACAATTCAATATTTCGTAGTATTTATGAACCTGAGCTTTCTACTTATATTCAACTATCTCTATAATCCATTACGGATGCACCCAACTCGGGAAGCGAAGCTCTTCAAAAGCCTGCCCCCGCTTTTTTTAACCTATTCAATGGTTATAACCATTATTTATCTTGCCTATATAGGTAAACAGGTTTATACATTCAACATCAGGCAAGAACCAAAAACTCAAAGAATAGTTGCAGGTGAAGTAATTCGTTTTCTAAAGAATGAAATCAAAGGCGACTCTGGCAATATCGTGTTTGCCAACATATCGCCTGACTACCCTACACCGGCCAGGCAAGGGATTAACAACTACCTTTTCAAAAACTGTATTTTTCCGCAGCTGGATATTATTCAGAATTCCACGAAACCATTACGGGTCATCGACTACGAAAGTTTTGAAAATGACCTGCAAAATGGAAAAATAAAATACATCATCGAAACCCAGCCTCCCATGGAATTTATAATCAGTAAGAATTATGTGAAAATAAGAAATGACCGCTTTCATCTTGTAAAACAGATGGATGAATACCTTATTTATGGGTACAACCAATAGAAAAACTAAAGACTCCTCTTTGTACGAATCATATATTGGATCCTCTTCCGACAGGGTCGATCAATCAAACCTGCAAATGTCAGAACCCAAATTATTTGACAGGCGATCCAGAATTTTATTCCTACTCACTTTTGTCCTCCTGCTCTTACTGGCATTCGTTCAATGCTTCAGGGCTAGCCATGGATTACACTGGGCTTATGAAACCGACTTTTATCGTGATATGGCTTTTATCCAGGGGGCGCTGGATGGAAATTATGGCAAGGATCCTAATCTGGCGGGAGAATACCTGTGGTATAACCCATTACTTTTTATGGTGGAAACCTTGACCGTATGGCTGACCAGGTTACCCGTCAACGATATCGTATGGCAGGCGGGACCTTATCTGAACATCCTGGGTCCGATCGCCTTTTTCTTCATATTGAAGAGAATCTTTAACATCCGGATTGCCCTGGCCTCTTCCCTTTCTTTTCTCTTCCTGGCCAGCGGCGATATTCCTGGCTGGGGGGCGGCTACTTATTCCCCCTGGTTATTCCCGGTTTGTTTTAACCAGTTCCTTTTTTATATCAGTGTCTTATTGTGCTACCGGGCCTTTAGCCGGCCGGACCTGCGATATTTTGGTCTGCTCGGAATATCGATTGGTATCTCTTTTTTAGGTCATCCCGCCCCTGCCCTGATATTGATCCTTTTGATGTTCTGGATACAAATTGGCAATATCATTTCATCGGTAAAGGATAAACAATTATCCAAGGTAGGCACATATTGCCTGCAAGGCGCCGTAACTTTAATCCCCTTTATCCTGGCAAGCCTTCCCCTTTCCTATTATTTAATCGGAAAATACCATCTGCATATTTTGAACAGGTACCCGCAACAAATGGTGGGTTCAATTTTCATTCTTCACAACTTCAAAGACCTGATTAAGGCCAATTTCAGTATTTCTGCCTTGGTCTCTCTAGTCGGTCTGATCTGGTTTTACAAAAATGTGAAGATCCCGCTGGTCCGAAAAATATTCTTCGGGTGGCTATTTATTTGCATCTTCATGTTTTACTATTCATCGCTTGTTGCATCCTTAGATCTTCGTTACAACATACACCTGCCAGGTACAGTTCCTTCCTTTCATTATTTTCATTATTTAAAGGCTTTGCAGTCCGTCTGTTTTGGATTTGGCTTTGTATACCTTTTTCAGTTGGCAACACGCTTCCTAAGGAATACCCAATGGTTCCACCGAATCTTTCCGACCCTTGTCAATGCAAGTGGTAATGCAGGGTTTGCGGGAATCATTCTGTTATGGGCGTTGATTTATTATCCCACATACGTTTCGCGGCCTGACTTTCGTTATGCATTTGAAAAAATATCTGTCCGAGAAATAAATGATGATAAGATCAGGACCTATCAATTCATTGTAAAGCATATTCCCCCCGGAAGTGTCATTCTCTGTGAAGAAGGCGAACCCTCCATTTTCCCTGTGATGCCTACCGGGAGAAAAATGGTATCCGTAGGCATAAGTTACTCAAATCCTTATGTCGATTTCAATGAGCGGGAAACAGACAGAAATAAGATGATCTCTTTTTTAAGAACTGGATCTCCGGATTCTGCGAAATGCATATTCCGGAAATACAACGTTGGGTTCGTGATGCTTTCCACCAGAAGAATTGAAAAATCAGCTCCGGCAGACCCAAAACTTGGCAAGCCGGTTTTCAGCAATAGCGAGTACACGATATTTCCTGTGGAGCCTGGTAGCAATTCTGATTAATGCTTATGCCGGGATTGATTGTCTGTGCCTTTATACTTTTTGATCAGCACCGGTTATGGTTCCGTCCGGTAAGCTTAGTTTCATTACGAATACGGTGGTTATTTGGTGGAAGGGAAGGTAAAATGGGAAATAGACTCGCTTAATCATTCTTTATTCAAATTAACCGATATGCCAGGAGAAAAAGTAGTGATCATCACGCCTTGCTTCAATGAAAACAGAACAGTTATCACTTTTCTGACAAATCTGGAAAAAATAATCAGCACGCTTCCCTTCACCTTTGAAGTTGTGGTAGTGGACGACTGTTCTTCGGACAACACGCCGCTCCTGCTGAAAGAGTTCCGTTTTGGATCCCCGGGGCTTACCCTGCACGTAGTGACCCTTCCCTATAATATGGGTCATCAGCAGGCCATATACCATGGTCTATTATATTCCAGGAATATTGCAAGCGACCGGTTTATTGTAATGGATTCAGACGGAGAGGACGATCCGGCTGCGATCCGTGAGCTAGTGGGTATTCAGGGATACGAAATAGTAAATGTGGCCAGGGGCAGGAGGAAGGAAAGCCTCAGGTTCCGGGTTTCCTATCATGTATACCGGTACATATTTAAGTTTATCACCAGTAAGGTCCTGAATTTTGGCAATTTTTGCATGATCAACAAACGCGTACTCCTCATTTGTTGCAGCACCTCATTTATTCACTTTGCGGCCTACCTTTCCAAGCAGAACGTAAAATCGACCAGCATCGTCTACAACAGGCTTAAGAGAATTGACGGGAAATCAAAAATGAATATGGGCAGCCTGGTTCACCACGCATTTAAGTCCTTTGTGGAATACGCCGAACAGCTCCTGATGGTCTTCCTGCGGATATTTGTATTTATCATTCTGGCTTTCTTCATTCTCTTGGGGATTGTGATTTATAAAAAATATTTTTCCCACCAGGCTATCCTGGGTTGGGCAAGTACCATTTCGCTGGGACTCTTCAACACAGCACTGATTTGTGTCGGGTTTTTTGTAATTGGCATCTTATTGCTCAACATGATTGCCAAGAGTGACCGGGGCAAGAAGGACATCAAATTCTAAACACTACCCGGATAGACGGATCCAACATATTCTGGCACACATGATCAAATGCCTTAGGAATGGAGACCATGATATGTCTTCCACAATTATCCAGGCCTGACTTATCCTAAGTGGAATCATATTTGCTTTTTCAACACCGCACGATTCCTTGTTCATTTGTGTTTCTCGTTCTACATGACGACCTGCCCGTTCACCTGGACATATCAGAAGCCGGTTGATTACTGATGGGGTTTTGCCTAAGTAGCAAAATCGCTTAGCGTGGCTTCATTTAACAACAGAATATTTGCAGCAAGGCCATCCCTCAGCAAATCCCTGTCTGCCAGTTGAAATTTCTGTGCCGGCAGGCTTGTACCAGCTCGAACTTCTGCAGGCTTTGCCAAGACAGCCTTCTGCAAAAGATGGCAGCACTGAAAATAATCAGCGGGGAAAAAGATAAAGACTGAACTGATCATTCCTGAAGAGCAGCGGGTAATCCGCCGGAGACCCATCACTGAAAAAATGAGAGTCCTGATTCTTTAGGAGAATGAATCCCACCTTGTACTCACCGAACAGGGATTTGGCCGAACTTGGCTGACCTGAACCGAGATAGGAAAGCATATCATTTCTGTCACCGGATCGCTTTTGGTAATTCACATAAGGATTGGAGAACATGAGGCTGGTAGAAACCATTTTCCTTCCACTTGCCATGACGGGAAAATCGTTAGCTTCCTCTTCACACAGAATGACTTTGTCATCGGGGATATGCGCGACGATATAATGATATACTTCGATTTTTGCCTTTTCACTTCTTCGGATCAACCCTTCTTCATATCGTTCCACAAAATCCTGCCTGTGCATGTATGTTGGAAAATACAAAAAGGCGTACAGAAGAAGGACCAGTAAAATCATTTGGTTTTCCCTTATTTTCAGCTTCAACTGCGTTTTCGCCCTGTAGGCAGCCAGCTTCCGGTATATTGCCTTCAACAGGAAAATACAGCCAATACCAAAAAAAACAGATTGGATTGCCTTTAAATAAAAGAAATAATGATAGGAAGGACAGGTATCCGGCAGCTGGATATGAAGCTTCTCATGAAGGAGCGGAAGAAGAGAGGTATACAAGAACATAAAAAGGGCGCTGTACAACCAGTACAGGACGATTTTTCTTACAAGACCTTGGTGGAAATTCCTGTAAAACCAGATAAAACCCGCCACAGCAATCGTAAACTGCAGGTTGATGTTTGCCTTCAGAAAACCCCTGTAGTTGCCCCACCTCAAAATTCCGCCCCTGTATTCAAAAATAGCCCTGTTTTCAAAATGCAGATGATATTTCCAGACGACGGTGTACAGTAGAGGTAAGGCAGCAAGGAGGAAAAAAACAAAAGTCAGCAGGCCCTGAAGGAGAAGCTTTTTTACAAGGGCAAAATCTCGTCCCTTTGCTGCCTGTATAAACCGGTCACCCTGCAACAGAATCAATACCAGCACCATCACTACTGCGGGGCCGGTGTGCCCCAGAAAACAAATACCGCAGGAGATTCCGAGTATGGCGAACCAATAATACCGCTGGGTAGAGTAAGCCAGGTAGCAAAAATAGATGCTGAGGTAAAAGGTAAATTGCACAAAGGTGACGGGGTAGGGCCAAGGTGAATAGGTGGCCGATGCAGTAGCGACAATATTTCCTGATGCAAGGAACAGGTAGGATAGAAAAGCTGCAGCCGCGGTCCGGACATCAAATAATCTGGCTACCATGGTCAGAAATGTCAGGGGCCCAAGTAGGTCGATATAAATTCCGGCCTGTGAAACAACCAGGTTGACTGGAAGGGCAGTCAACTTTACGATCCCGGCCTCTACATAAAACAACAATGGATTGTACCAGGGAAATTCGCCGAGATAATTGGGATCTACTCCTGCATGACCGTCCACAATACCCTGCACAAATGCCATATCGCGGTCAAAATCACCATCGTAGGCCCATTCCAGGCCCCTGGTTACACGAAAGCATTGTACGAATGCCAGGATGAGCATGGCAAGACAGGCAAACAGGTAGACAGCAGAATTTTGAGATACAGGTTCCTTTAGACTTGAAACGTAGGGTTTTGGCCGGAAATAGTTCATTCCTTTTGAGTTGGCGGCTAATCGCCCCCGTGTATTTATTGAAAGTAAACAGAATTACCTGCCCTGGCAAGCGGTTTGATATACAATATTATATAAACGATATTTCGTTTCGTCTGCAGGATATCATAAAATCAGTCAGGCAAACAATTCTTGAAAATTCATCACCTTGCCTAACAGCTTGCCATATCCGTAAATGAAAGGAGCGACGACCCTGGATCTTTTCTTCCAGACCAGGTACTCATCCTTCAAAAAGTCGTTCCAGTTGGAGTGGTTCAGCTGAATCCGTCCCAGGGAAATGCAGGGCCCGTGAATCTCGGTGGAATGCCACCAGCCGGTCGGAAAGAGGATGGTTTCCCCCTGCTCAATTATGACCCGGAGCGGTTTGGCTTCCCGGAAAAGGGGGAATCGGTCAATGTCCGGGTTGCGTATGTCCACCTGCGAAACTTTTGGATTATTTTCCTGAGGGTAAAGGTACTTGGTCTGCTCCGGGGGATACAGGATAAATTCCTTGGCGCCGTACAGCTGGGTCATCTGGTTATGCAGGTACAGGGCATCAATATGTAGAAAAGGAAAGGCTGCGCCATTACCCCCCAGAAACATTTCATAGATTTCTGTTCCTTTCAGCATGCGGCGTGGCATGAGCGGATGATTCACCCTGTCACATTTCCCATAAATGATCTCCGGCCGGCACATTTTCAGTAGCTCAGGAAAATATCTCTCCACATTGATGTTAAACGGATAGGGAGCCGGTTTCTCGGGAGTTGACCCCAGCATGAGATCAATAAAATGATCAAACCGGTAGTCTATGCCCTTTACATTCATCGACAGGTGACCATAATGCTGTCTGATGTACTCAGGTGTTATTTTTCCCATTGCCTCCCAATTGTCCGCAGCGTGCTTGATGACCACGGGTCTGGAGGGCTCAATATATTCCTTAATCAATTCTTTTCGTGTCAAGGTCTCCCTTTTATCAACAGTCGGGCTGTTGCCTTTGACAAATTGGGATTGCAATGGCTCCTTAAGCATGGTTGAATAATTGTCAGCGGGTTAAATCCTGATTCCTGTTTCTCTGAGGATGGATTCAATCAACAGGTATTGAATGGTAGTGGGTTTAAATTTAGTCAAAAACTATAGAAAAATTAAATACTTAGGCATTAATTTTTTGCCCGTTCAGCCGCACTTAGAGACGGGTGCGGCAGGATGGAAATGATTCCGCTAAAGGGCTATGGAGATGATCCCTTACGGGAGTCCGCTTCCTTTCCTTAGAGGATGAATGTCAAAAAGCTTTTTGAAATCTTGCGGTGTTGAATTTCCCTGGCAGCATGATGCATATGCCATGATCACCCCAAGCCCCCATTGAGCGAGACAGAACAGGACAGCGTTCTTTTTGTCTTTTCTTGTTATGCTGTTGCTGACTTTTTTTCAGGGTTACCGGATGACCCACAACCTGCGATGGGTTTTTTATCCCGATTTTGAGAAGGGCATCCGATTTCTACCGGGAACGTCGGGTGGGTAATTTGGAATAGATCCCGGCTATGCGGGGGCAATATCGCTGGTATAATTCCCTGTTGTTTTCCGCGGAAGCAGCCGTTATACAAATTAGAGGACTCCCCGTTCAAAGCCTCGTAACCCGGGCATGCCTTTACCTGAAGCTTCTCGGGCCCACCGCCTTTATCCTTATGTAACCGGAAAATATCAGGACCCCTATGCAGATCCCGGGCCTTATTCCAGACCGGAACGGAACCTGCACTTTATAAGCCCTGGAGAGGCCTGAAGAAATTCAAATTTTAAGCAGAGATTTTTAAACAATTTGTTGGCTTTTTGGCCTATTTGCGCTGCAAATTGATAATCACAATATTTTGACGAAATAGCGCCGGATTTTTGCCCATCATGAATATTTTTCCTATCTTTTACAGGCTGAATTACTGGTAGTTTTTGAGCCCTGCACCTACACTTGCTGCAAAAAATCAGGAGGTTAGCATTGACCTGGATTTTTATCCACTCCTCCTTTCTTCGTCTAATATCTTAATTGGAACATTTGGTTAAAGTTTTTGGCTATGAATTAGTCATATTTGGATTTTTTTTTCTTGATTTAGTTAATATATTGTTATTCGATAGGTTTCTATTTTTCTTGTTTTTGGCCTCTGGCAACTGCACAAAATAACCAATCAGACACCAGTATTCATAGGTTGCCAAAGCGGTCAGAATCGTATAACACCCCTTTAGCCTTATCATCTATGGATACTTCTGTAGAAAAAATGTATGAGAGAAAATACGGAGATGGTTTATTCCTTCAGCAGCTGTTTATTCGTCAGTGCAACGAAACACCTGAGGACGTGGCTGTATGTTTTGGAGAACGTCGGCTAACCTATCGCGAATTGCATCATGCTTCTGAGCTGCTTTCCCAAAAAATCCTTTCTATTTCACCAGAGTCATCCAGGGTCGGAGTCTCCTGTACCCGAGGTCTGGAGATGGTTGTGTCGGTACTGGCTATTCTCAAAGCGGGCAAAGCCTACCTGCCTCTTGACCCGTCCCATCCGGTCGAAAGGTTAGCCCAGATTGTCCAGGAGTCGGCCATCGACTGTTGTCTTGCCCTAGGTGGAGAAAGGTCTTTTTTTCAGTCCCTGAATATCACCGTCCTTGACTCAGATGCAGATTACCCTTCCAGCGGTGTACTCAGGAATGAGGGTGAAAATCCGGGTCTTGCCTATGTCCTGTTTACTTCCGGTTCAACCGGCAGGCCGAAAGGGGTCTGCATGGGACATGAACCCCTGATCAACCTGCTGGAATGGCAGCGCTCGCATTCCGCGGCCGGAAGAAGGACAAGAACTCTGCAATTCGCCCCCCTCGGATTTGATGTTTCTTTCCAGGAAATCTTTTCCACGCTGACTACGGGAGGGACACTTTTTTTGATCGAGGATGATCTGCGCCTTGATCCGGCAGCCCTGCTCGGATTTATTGATGAGCAGGGAATTGAAAGAATATTCCTTCCCTTTGTCGCCCTGCAGTATCTGGCCGAAGCGGCTGACGCCTCCCAGTATTATCCGGCCGGCCTGAAGGAAGTAATGACTGCAGGCGAGCAGCTAAAAATCACTCCCCAGATTGCCCGATTTTTCTCATCCCTCCCCGGCACCATTTTATACAATCAATATGGACCCACTGAATGTCACGTGGTTACGCAACTAGTGCTGCAGGGGGATCCTTCTGCATGGCCTGCCCTGCCTTCTATTGGAAGCCCCGTTTCGAATTGCAGTATCTTCATTCTGAATGAAGAACTGGGACTGCAGCCGGAAGGAACTGCCGGGGAGCTATGCATCGGGGGCAGGTGTCTGGCTGAAGGATATATTGATCCGGAACTTACCGCCAGGAAATTTATCAGCTGGAAACATCCGCAAGGAAGAACAGAGCGCTTATACAGGACCGGTGATCTGGCCCGCTACCTCCCTGATGGAAATATTGAGTTTCTGGGAAGAAAAGATGACCAGGTCAAAATCCGCGGCTACCGGGTTGAACCGGGTGAAATTGAGGTGATCCTCACCAGGCAGGATGGCATTCAGCAGGCAGTAGTCACTGCACTTGAAGACGCACCGGGGCAAAACAGACTGATCGCCTACCTGGTGAGTACCAATCAAAAAAAAGACAGTCACGCGCTGAGAAAATCCCTTGAGCAGCACCTGCCGGATTATATGATACCCTCCGTTTTTGTATGGTTGGAATCCTTACCCAAGACCGCCAGCGGGAAAATAGACAAAAGATCGCTTCCTAAACCCGGCTCAGCGAGGCCTGAACTGGGAGTCCTTTATATAGCACCCAGGAATGAAACCGAAAAAAGGGTTTCAGCACTTTGGAAATCTCTTCTGCAACTCGACAAGGTAGGTGCGGATGATAACTTTTTTGACCTGGGAGGAAATTCCCTGCTGGCCGTAAAGACGGTTGCAGGCTTGAAATTCCAGTTCGGCTACGACCTCCCCATTACCAAACTTTACCAGTTCCCCACGGTTGCAGGGATAGCCGGATTCCTGGATGGCAATAAGAAAATGGCGGAATCCGCCTCCTCCAAAAAACGGTTGCAGGAGGGAACCCATCCGGATATCGCCGTGATCGGCATGGCTGGGCGTTTTCCGGGCGCAGCAACCATAGATGAGTTGTGGGCAGTTTTGCGGGAAGGGAGGGAGACCGTTTCTTTCTTTTCGGAGGATGAACTGGATCCGCTGGTACCGTTGAAATTAAAGAAGGACCCTGACTATGTCTGTGCCCGCGGGATCATTGATCGTCCGGACGAGATGGATGCTCCTTTTTTTGCCATCAGTGCAAGGATGGCAGAACTTATGGATCCGCAACAGAGGGTCTTCTTGGAAATTGCCTGGGAGGCTCTCGAAGAAAGCGGATACACGCCTTCCACGACCCCATACCGCATTGGTGTGTTCGCCGGATCCGGAAATAACAGTTATTACCTCAATAACGTTTTTCCAAACAGGGACCTGGTGGAAAGCGTGGGAAGTTTCCAGGTCATGACCTATAATGAAAAGGACTATATCGCTTCCAGGACGGCGTATGAACTGAACCTCAAAGGGCCTGCTGTCAGCGTTTATTCGGCCTGTTCGACGTCGCTGCTGGCGATAGCGAAAGCGACGGAAAGCATCCGGCTGGGACAGTGTGACATGGCGCTCGCGGGTGGCGTTGCCATCACCGTTCCGATCAGGAGTGGACATGTTTACCAGGAAGGCGCCATGCTAAGCAGAGACGGTCATTGCAGAAGCTTCGATGCAGGAGCACAGGGAACAGTTTTCAGTGATGGAGCGGCGGTCGTATTGCTCAAAAGACTCGATGAGGCAGAAAAAGACGGGGACAAAATCCTGGCCATCATCAAAGGAATAGGTGTAAACAATGACGGAGGAGGAAAGGGAAGTTTCACAGCCCCGAGCGCGGTAGGACAGGCCGGCGCTATCCGCATGGCCATTGAAGATGCCCGAATCCATCCCTCGTCGATCAGTTATGTGGAGGCCCATGGGACAGCTACCCCGTTGGGTGACCCCATCGAGGTGGAAGGATTGAATATAGCTTTTGGACAACAGGAAATGAAAAAATATTGCGGCCTGGGTTCCATCAAAAGCAATATGGGACACCTGACCGCCGCCGCCGGTGCAGCAGGATTCATCAAAACAGTGCTCGCGCTGGTTCACCGGCAAATTCCTCCGTCCATCAATTTCTCCCGTCCTAATCCGCATATAGATTTTGAAAACAGCCCGTTTTACGTTAATTCGGCCCTGAAGGAATGGGATTGCGCCTCAAAGAGAATCGCTGGTGTCAGCTCTTTTGGTGTGGGAGGTACAAATGTGCACGTAATTCTGGAAGAATATTCAAGCCGGTACGAAGAACCGGGAGAAGAACAGCCTGCCCAGCTTATTTCCTGGACTGCGAAAACAACAACCAGCAGAGATGCCTATGCGAAAAAGCTATCCGAATTCCTGAAATCAAAGAAGAGTCTCTCGTCCGGGGACGTGGCCTACACGCTGCATACTGCCAGGGAGGAATTCAGGGCGCGCCGGTTTTGTGTCGTTTCAGGAAAGGAAGAATTGATTGAAAAACTAAACAGCCCTACCATACTTCCCTCGGAGTCGTTCCTCCTGGAGGAAAAACCTGATGGTATTGCATTCATGTTCCCGGGACAGGGTGCCCAGTTTCTGAATATGGGCAGAGAACTCTACCGTCAAGAGCCGGTATTCAGGATGGCCGTTGATGAGTGTGCGGAAATCCTGGAAAAAGATATGCATGAGGACATCCGCCTGATTATCTACCCGAACGATGCCAGCCGGGAAGTAGAAGAAAAAATCAACAATACTTATTATACACAGCCTGCCATCTTTACCATTGAATATGCCCTGGCCAGACTCTGGATAAGCTGGGGAATACAACCCCTGGCATATATAGGCCACAGTATTGGAGAATTTGTGGCCGCCCACCTTTCGGGCATATTCAGCCTGGTGGATGCCCTGCACCTGATCGCCACCAGGGGCCGCATGATGGCCGGACTTCCTGGAGGAAGTATGCTGGCGGTAAGGTCAGACTTTGAAAAAATCGAACATCTCCTTGTTCCGGGTCTGTCCCTGGCGGCCATCAACAGTCCAGGTTCCTGCGTGTTGGCAGGACCCACTGATTCGGTGGCCATTCTCACCGGAAGACTGGAAGAACTTGGTATTTCCGGCAAACTTCTTCAAACAAGTCACGCCTTCCATTCATCGATGATGGATTCTATTCTGGGGCCATTTGAAGAAGAAGTAAAATCGGTAAAGTTTGGTCTGCCCCGCATACCCATCGTCTCCACCGTCACTGGCCAGTGGCTGAAAGATGCCGAGGCCACTGATCCTTCATACTGGGCCAGGCATCTGCGCCATACCGTCCGGTTTGCAAACGGAGTAAAAACTCTGCTGGAAGAGGAAAAATATTTGCTTTTGGAAACAGGCCCGGGCAGTGTCCTGACCAACCTGGCTCGTCAGCAGCAATCCAGAAAGCCCGCATCTGCCGTAGCAAGCCTCGATATGGCAGGTAGCCCGACAGGCTATCACGCTTTGCTGAAAGCAGCGGGTCAGCTCTGGCTCAGGGGATTTGCGCCGGATTGGAAGGCATTCTACGCCGGTCAGGCAAGAAGAAGGATTACCCTTCCCACCTATGCCTTTGACCATAAACGATACTGGGTGGATCCACC
>Ga0318562_10000217_pt1 | contig 27412 bp, 32 predicted proteins | sample GRESIP066b5f18_FD_203688 | JGI IMG/M metagenome (GOLD analysis project Ga0318562, IMG submission 203688) | Tropical soil microbial communities from Luquillo Experimental Forest, Puerto Rico - GRE.SIPMG.066b5f18 | ecosystem: Environmental > Terrestrial > Soil > Tropical forest > Bulk soil... | reverse complement strand
CTTGCAGAGTGACACGAATTACAGCGCCCGAAGCGACGACGATCGGCTGAATGTCGTGCAGATAAATCCCGGCGTTGTTCGGGACAGCCGTGAACGTGTCTCGCGTAACGCCGTTGATTTGCAGCGTGATGACATGCGTCATGCCGGCGTTTGCAGCAAAGACATCGACACCATACTGGCTGATCCAGCCAGCTTGGCTCAAAGTCCATTCGTTGTAGAGCGTGTAGCTAGCACGGTTGTCGTTGTCGACCGGCGTCCAGGGCGGCAGCAAATCAATCTCAGCCGCGCTCGGCTGCGGCGCAGGGCGGGTCGTGGTCGCCGTCTTGGCGACCATCGTCCAATCGCCGTCGCGCGTCAGTTGCTGCGCCAGGAATGATTGCCCGGTTCCCGTGTAGGGCACCCATTTCATCAAACTGGACCACAGCGTATCGTAATCCGTGGCGCTGTTCTTCGCGAGCACCTGCCCGGTCGCGCCACCGACAGGAACACCGGAACCGGCCGGTCCCGTTGCGCCCGTCGCTCCGGTCGGGCCGGCCACACCGGCTCCGGTCGCGCCGGTCGCGCCGGTCGGCCCGGTAGGTCCGACAGCGCCCGTTGGTCCCGTGGCTCCGGTGGGTCCAGGAGGCCCGCCAGACGGTCCCGTGGGTCCGGTCACGCCGGTCGGCCCTGTAGGACCCACCGGACCCGTGGTACCGGCTCCGGTGGCTCCGGTGGGTCCTGGAGGGCCGGTTGGTCCGGTAACTCCAGGAGAACCCGGCGATCCGACTCCACCGGCGATCTGCACGATCCATGGAGGCGACGAGGAAACGACGAGGCCGCCCGGAGCCGGTGGGATCGGAATGCCGCGAGTATGTGGCCGGCGAATCAGTCTGACGGTCGGGATGAGGTTCATCACGCACCGAGCCCGAGGGTCAGGGATATCTGGCCCTCAACCATCGATTCGTTCAGACCTCCCGTGGTGTTGAGGACGGAGTAGAAGAGCGGCGTCTGATCGGTCGGCAGCTTGCCGGTGGTCTTGCCGGAAAGCGAGATGATCACCGTGCCGTTGGTCGGCGTCGGCGCCGAGACCGAAGGCTGCGAGAGCACGCCGTTCGCGTCGCTCGACGTGCCCGTGTAGACGAGCTGATCGACCTGATTGAGATTGGTGCCGATCACGATTTTATAGGTGCGTCCGGTCTGGTCCTCTGGCGTCGTCCCATCAGCCTGCAAGAACTGGAAGGGACACGTGTAGTCCTGGCCGACGCGCACGCCGAGGAGATAGGTGTTGACCCCGCTCGGATCGATGTAGTCCATGAGATCGACATAGGCCGGAAACCTCATCGACGACTCCCCGAGAATGCCGCAGGCACGAATGGCACCTGAGTGCTGTAGCCCGTCAGCACCACCTTCTCGCCCGTGACCGGATCGGCATAGCCGATCTGTTGGGTCGGCTGCGGCGTCACATTCCCAGGCAGAAGTTGCAGAGAGATGTGGCCGATGCTCCTGATGAGCCCGGTCACATCGACCCTCTGGATTTGCAGATGCGTGACGGGCGGATCGACATCCGGCGACAAGGTCTTGGTGACGGCTTTCTCCAGCCCTAGTGCAAAGCTCAAGGTCGGCGTGTCGATGACCTGGGCTCGGCCGGAACTCGCATCGAGGAGCGTCGGAGCGGCAACGAAGGGCGTGTAAAGCTGCCCCTGGACCGTGTCACCGCCGAACGTGATCGGCTGGTTCGAGGCGTCCAGGTAGATGAAGCTCCACCCCCAATCGTCGCCGATCGCTGCCTGAAGCAACGTCCCGAGGACGAAGGTCGGCGCGCAGGGATCGATCGTGGTGCCGCCGCTCACTTAGGCTCCTCCGGCCAGGGAATCTCTTGCGTCAAATCCGTGTAGGTCTTCGGGATGTCGCGCAGGGCTTGCCGATATGCCTTCCACTTCTCGGCGGCTCCTGCGGGAGCATCCGGGAACTGCGTCCAATCCGAAGCTTTCAGGCGATCGTTGCGCTGATTGCGGATGCGTTCCCAGGCCGCCTTCTCGTCGATCGGCGGCGGCGGCGGCGGCGCGCCGAACTTGCCATCCCTAAAGCTCTGCCCAACCTTGATGCGATCGTCGCAATCGACGAAGCCGGCATCGGGATGGAAGGAATCCTTGAGCGTGAAGCCTTCCTGAAGCTCCACGATCTCTTGCACAATTCCGTCTCTGATGAGCGCGACCTTTGCCATTTGTCTTTTTTCCTACCAACGAACGTTCCTACCAACGAACGATCACGAGGCCAGGACTGCCAGGGCCGCCGCCTATGCCGCTGCCGCCCGAGGCGCCAGTTCCCCCGGCGCCGTAGCCGACGCCGACCATGCCGGTGCCGCCGAGATGCTGGCCGGAGAGGCCGCCCGCACTGAGGGCGCCCTTGTTGTAGATCGTGATGCCGTAGCTCGCCGTATAGGACACATCGTTCGGTCCAGAGAAGCCGCCAGCGCTGCCGATGATATTCATATCGCCGCCGCTCGACGTGCCTCCGGTCTGCCCGTAATTGCTGTTGATGCCGGCAGGACCCCCCAGGCCGCCCGTGCAGGTGACGTAGGAGCCGAAGGAGGATGTGCCGCCGGTACCGCCGTTGCTGTTCGTCGGCGCCGTGCCGCCCGCGCCGACTGTGACCGTGATCGCCGCGCCGGGCGAAAGACCGAAGATGCGCTTGCGGCCGAAGGCGCCACCGGAGCCGCCGCCGCCGCAATTGCCGAGGATGGTGCCTCCTGCGGTCGTCCAGCACGAGGCGCCGCCCCCTCCCCCGCCAGCGAATACGTCAACCTCAAGCGATGTGACGCCGGTTGGGACGGTGAAGGTGCCGCTCGAATAGAAATATTGCGTCCTGCCGGTGTAAGGAGTCGCGCGCACGATGTCGGCATAAACCGGCGGCGATATCACTCGCCATTGACCGGAGCGCAGTTCGAAAAGACAAGCCGCGTTTGCCGGAAGGTCTCCGGGCGCCAAGGCGTTGCCGCGCCGATCGACGATGGTCTGCGCCCCGGCACCATTCACGTTGAGCGTCGGGACGGTCCCGGAGTTGGCGCTCGATCCTTTGATCAGGAAAACGCGCATGCCATCGGTCTGGGCGAAGGGCGCCGGAGACAGGGTGACCGCGAGCGCGTCGGCCGAGCCGGTATCCAAGGCCCAATTCTGCGAGCCCATCTGGATCAGCGTGTTGATCGAGCGGGTCAGCATCGAATCATCGACGGGCAGGAGCGTAGGATGCGCTGCGGTGAACGTATCTCTCAGCTTCGCCAGAAGACCGTTGAACCAGCCTTGTTCGAAGAGGGTGCCGGTCGAGGGATCGCCGCCCGTGCAATCCTGGAACCATGTGTCGCTCGCCGATGGCGTGACCGGCGTCGGCCGAATGGTGACGCCACGATATTCCGGTCCTGCGCGATTCGTCATGGGTTCACCGTCAGTGTGTAGCCGACATGCGCCGGCAGGAAGCTATCGATCAAGCAATGCAGCGATGTGATCGTGCCGCAATCCGCTTGCTCGCAACCTGTGACAGAAATACCAGAAACAGCGAGGTCGCACACCGAGGACGGCTCCGGGTCGAAGATCGTCGAGGCGCCGGTCGAAACGGTGATCTTCAGGCTTCCGGGAGGATCGACCTGGGAGCAAGACGAGCATCCGCAAGCCGCGCAATTCGATGATACCTTGTAGACGGGCGCAATGCCGCATCCTAGCGACCAGCCGATCGCGCCGGCCCATTCCACGAGGTCGGGGCAATGCGCCGTCTCCGGCAGGATCAGACAGGGATCGAGATTGCAGGTACAGGGATCGGGCAATCCGAACTCGGTGAGGTAATCCGGCGTCAACCAGTTGCGCGTGGCGCAGAACATCTCGTTCAGCATCAGGCAGCATTCGTTGGTGAACCAGCAATAGGTCGCGGAGATCGCCCGGAAATAGCCATACATCACCGTCGATGGATCGAAGACCGAGACCCAGGCAATGCCTCTGGGCAGGATGCGCCGCAGCTTGTCGAGCACGATGTCGGTCGTCGTCGGGCAGGGTATCGGACCCTGAGTCGGTGCCGGGCAATTCTCGGCGATCATGGCGCGTAAACGACCGGCCCGAGGATGGCGATCGACATCGCCGGCACCGTGATATCGGCGGCCGGCACGTTGAGATCATGGGCGTCCTCGCCCGTCGCGCGCGAAACCGCCTCGTCGATCCAGGAGCGATAGAAGATCAGGGGATGGAGCGGATCGACCGAGGCGCGTCTCTGAAACATCCCCGTCAGTTCATCGGTGATCGCCTGTCTGACGCTCGCGGTATAGGGACGCAGCGACGCAATGGTGATGGTCACCGGCAACGCGGTGGGCGCCAGCACCGTCAGCGAAGCGTCGGCAGGCGCCAGGGCCGAAAGATAGTTCGCGAGGTTGTTGACATCGGCGCCGGTCGGAATGCCGTTGCTGTAGGTCGTATCCATCATGAAGTAGATGCCGACCGTGCCGGGTCCGAATTGCGCCCGCGAGACCCAGGCGCGCGTCACGCCGGGATAGGCCGTCGCCCATTGGATGTAATCGGATGGCGAGCCGACGTGCGGCGGGTTGCGTTTCTTGTAGAGCACTCGCTGCCGATAGGCTTCGACGCTCTCGGCATCCGATCCACCGACCACTCCGAGCGACGTGGCGCTCGTCACGCCGGCAAGCGCGCATGTCAGCGGCGTACCGGCGATCGTGTTGGTCATCGCCCCGTTGACCGTGGTCTGCCCCTGCACGGTGACCACGCCTCCGGGAGGAATGACCGCATCCGCCGTCGAGAGAATCTGCAAGCCGTCCTGGCGCTGGAATAGCGTGCCGGTCGGAATCAGAAGCGTGACCGTTCCGGTGACCTGAATGCCGCCCGACGATGGCGTCGCCACCTTCGGCGTCACGCCAAGCTCCGCGCCGTGCATGTAGAGATAATCGCGCGAGCACGTGGTCACGAGAATCTGCTTGCTGATCCAAGTGAGGAATCTGAAGCCCGACCAGATGAGGCCGCCCATGACCTTCGCCGAGACCGCGACGTTGTTCGGGAAGAGCCAAGCGTTCGAGCCCGGAAGGTTCGCCTGAAAGTCCTGCCGCGCCTTTTCGACGCATTGTTGAAGCGTTGGAGGGATATAGGGCACGGGCTCTCTCCAGGGTTTCTCCCCGAGATAGCAGATCGCGCCTACGGCGTGAACGTGAACGACGGATAAGGCTGTGACCAGTTGAGAGTCTGCGCCCAGGCGAATGACCACTTTTGTGAATAGATGGTCGAGCCGTCCTCCGAATAGCCGGAGATTTGAATATCCAAACGCGAGTTCGCTTGGTCGGCGATGGCGACCACGTTGAAGCTGGCGACCGGACCCTGGTTCTTGGTGAGTAACGGTTGCAGGGCTTCGATGGTCGCGTTACGCGCCGAGAAGGCGATCTGCGCATCGAGCGTGCCGTTGAGGTAGGTCCACAAGGTCGAGCCCAAAGGCGGCTGACCTTGCCGATCGATGCCGTCGCCCCACCACCCGCGCGGATCGCTGCGCGCATGAAAGGTGGGCGAAGAGGAGAAGCGATCGGTGAAAAGTTGCAAGGCGATCGAGGTCAGAAGCGCCTGTTCTGCCTGAATGCCACCGACATTGTTCGGCTCCTTCACCGTGTCCGCCATCCACCACTCGCCCCGGCAGACGAGTTCGCCGGTCGTTGGGTTGGTGGCGACCATGATGGTATCCATGAGCGGCGCGACATCGAGGCATTCCGTCGCCAGCCTGATGTCGAGTTCGGGGAAGGAATCGCCGTTCATCTTGTTGTCCTGGTTCGTTCGTTAACCGTTCCACGCTACGGACGTTTATATTTGATCTGGATCAAGCGCGCGTCGGATCGTCGGGCGGCTTGGTCGAGCTGACGATCGCGCTCGGCGCGAGCTGAAACCAGTTCGAGCCGATCTTGAAACGAATCTTGGAAAGGTTGTCGGTCTCGACGATGTGATAGCCGTTCGGCTGCACGCGATGCACCGCGACGCCATCCGAGATATGCACCGAATGCGAGGTCACGGTGTGCCGCGTGCCCTTCTGTTGGTGATGAATCTTCTGCCCGGTATTGTCGTAGAGCGCGGTCTCGCCGCTCTGGAATCCGGTCGGCCGATGGTCGGGATGCTCACAACCGATCAGGAAGGCGTTCTCGCGACGCCCGTTCAGGTTGAGCCCGTAGCCCAGCGAGCCGGCCGGAGGCGACGACGTGAAGCCATGCTGTTGCGCCCGCATGGTTTCAAGCTCCTCGCCCTTGTAGCCGGACGCCCTGATCTGTTGCAGCTTGTCGCCGTCGTTGTTCAGGACCTCCTTGAGTTCGCAGCGGAACACCATATTCTTGTAGATGTCTCTCTCGAAATCGAACATCGCTTTCCTCCTAGACCGGCCCAGCCGATCTGCCGCCGATCGGCGAGGGCGTCACCGTTGGCGGGCTCGTCGGCGTATCCGGTGGGTTTGACGAAAGACCCGTATCCGGTCCCGGCTTGAACGCGCCGCTGCTCTTCGATTTCTTGTCCTCCTCGCCGTTCAGCGCCTTGGGATCGACCATCTCCAATCGCGTATAGGTGCGGCCATTTTCCTCCTTGTTCCAGACGATCTGCTTGATGCCCATCGTCTGGTCGATATGCACGGTCGGGAAATTCACATAGACGAGTTGCATCGGTCGCCAGAGCTTGCCGTCCGGCGCATACCATCCCGACGCCTCGATCGTACAGGCAGTGCCGTCGCCTTGCTGCTTGTTGACGTCGTTCAAGGCTCTCGAGCGGGCTTTCTTCGTATCGATGTCGCCCTCGGCGATGATCACCTTGGTGCGCTTGCGCTTGACCGACTTGTCCGTGACCTTGGCTTCGACCTTGAGGTCCTCGCCCTTGGCCGAATGGGCTCGCTGCCCGCGCACCTTGGTGGTCTGAAAACGATCCTTGGTCGAAATCTTGACGCTGATCTTGAGGACCGGCCAATAACCTTCGACCAAGGCGATCTTGGTGTTCTTTTCCGGCCCATCGTGAATCTCGATGTTGCCGTCAGCCGAGCCGATCAGGAAGAGATTCTGTGAACGTGCGATGCGTTCGAGCGCATCATACGAGGTCTCGCCGTTCTGCAACTGGAAGCGCTCGACCTTGTCGAGTCCTTTCGAGGTCTTGTCGATGATCTTGAAATCGAAATCCTTGGTGATCTGATCGCCGATCTCCTTGATGGTCATGTCGCGGAAGCGACCGGTATCGTCCTCGCCGTCGTCGCTGCTATCGTCGCCGCTGCCGGCGCCGCCGTCGCTACCGCTGCTACCACCATTGCCGCCGCCATTGCCGCTACTGCTACCACCATTGCCGCTGCTTCCGCTTCCGCTGCCTCCGCTACTTCCACTACTTCCACTAGTGCCGCTGTCGCTGCCGCCGCTGCCGCCGGCATTGCTGTCGCTGCCGCCGCCCGACGAGCCCTCAGGCGGATTGGAGGAAAGACCAGTGTCCGGTCCCGGCTTGAAGGCGCCGCCCTTGCCGGACTTGGCCGCCGAATCGACGGCATCGACCGAGGCAGAGGCGCCGTCGATCCTGGCGACATGAGTGTTCTCGGCAAGTTCGGCCGCATAAACCTCCACGACTCCTTTGCAAACGATGTCCGTGTAGTTGACGTAGACCGTGACCTCGTCCTGCGGCTGAATCGGCCAATCCGGATAGTGCTCTGCCGTGGTCACGCTGAAGGCGCGATGCGCGTCGTCCACGGAAGCAGTGACCGTCGCCTTTTCCCATCCGCCATATTGCTTGCCGTTGACCAGAAGCGTGACGATGTCGAGCGGACCTCCCGGAGGCTTCTCGGCGAGCGCGTAATCGCCCGAAGTGCCTTGCTGCGGATTCTTCTGCGTCGGCGGATCGCCGGCAGGCTTATCGTTGCCGAGATCGGAAGGCCGGCTCGGCGGTATGGGCGCCTCGACGGGATTTAGATCAGCCGGGCGCGACGGTGGAATCGGAACGTCGATGTGGGGCGTGACCGGAACGATGAGGACCATCAGACGCCCCGCGCTTCGAAATCGACCGGCATCCACATCGGATGCGGCGCATCATTGCGGTCGGCGAGTTCCTGCGCCCGGTTGGGGTCCTGGTAGATGCGCCAAGCGAGATAGAGCGCCGGCATCGATTCGGTCAACGACATCTGCACGGTCGGCTGTAGGTCGGCGATCGTTTGCAACATGGCGGCCGATGCCTGATCTCGCGATTGAATCAACTGCGGCATGGCCGGATGATCGCCCGGCCAGGACGGCTCCATGGCATAGATCACCTGTTCGACGGTCGCCACCATGAGACCCCTGGCCTTCTGCGCCTCCTGGCGCGTCTCGTAGGTTGCCGTCGCATAAGCTTGCGTCATGGTGATCGCCGCCATGATCCTCACCGCGCCGCCGACGACGTCAACCATCTGTTCGCGGATATTCGAGAAGTCGGTCGGCACGTAGACGTAGTTCGGATATTGCGCCTTGCCGTAATTCGGAGCGGGATCGACGCCGATCTGGTCGATCATCACCTGTTGGATGTTGCTCGCGAGAACTGCGGAAGAAGTCGTCGTATCGACGATGTTCTGGAAATAGGTGCCGATCGAGCGGATCATGGCGACAAAGGTCTGCGTGGGGCGCCCGTAAGCCGAAGGTGCATTCGCCTTCGCCATGACTGCGGGCTGCACGAGAAGCTTGTTGGGCGGCTTCATATAGGGAGGCGTGCCGCTCGCCTGGAAGGTTGTCACCGATTGCACGGCGGTATCGAGCGAGACCGAGAGACCAGCCGCCTGACTAGGTGAAACGACCGCAATCTGCGCAGCCGTGTCCATCAGCATCAAGGCCGTGCCGGCGATGTCGCCAGCCATCATCAGCGCCTCCGGCACCGCGAACAAGGCTTCGAGGGCATCGCCGGCAATGTCGGCGATGACGCCGATCGCGTCGTCGAGCGCTCCGGCAACGAGTCTGACGGCGAGCCCGACCTGGAACGGCGCCATGCCTCCCTGGTCGCCCTCTTCGAGGAAATCCAGATCGAAGGCCATATAGCCCTGGATGTCCTTGTCGAAGCTCCGCTTGCAGCTTTCGCAATGCGCGACCATGAAGGTCGATGGCGGCAGGATCAGCGGACCCGGTCCGATCGTCTGGCAGACTCCTATCAGAGCCTCGGCCGCGAGATAGGCGATCTCGGGCTCGCAATTGGTCGAGAGATACGCTGTGACCGAGAGAGAGGGCAGCTTGATTCCCAAATCCTCTACGAACCATTCCTCCGAATTCGGGAATTCGTGCTTGACGAGCCTCCTGCCGACCGTCTCGTGCGCGTTCTTGGTGTGGAACGGAACGCCCTTGTAGGAAGCTTGCAGAAGCGGAAGAGCCATCTCAGTTGTTCCACCATTGCGAGCCGATGCCGAGATGCGTGCCGGAACCGACATCAGCCATACGCTTGCCGCGATAATTGGCGCGAATCGGCATGTTGCCCTTGGCCTTCATTCTTACTCCGTCGTCATGGATATGCACGTCGAGGCGCGTCGCCTTCGCCTCTTGCTGCGGATGCTCCCTGATCTTGCGCATTATCCAGCCGGCGCCTCCGGCAGGCCCAAGCTGGAAATGCGCCGGATCGCGGAACCGGCCGCCCCAGGTGAGACCGATCGATTCGGCCATGGCGCCGAGCCTGATCTTTTCGCTCATCGGAAGCGAGCCGCCGCCCTCGCGTTCGAGGTCTCCGGCGCGTCCGTAGTTGTGATAGCTCCCTCCCGGCCTAGCTCCCGGAAGTCCGCGCGGATGATGCGAGGCATAGATGCGGGCCTGTTCCTCGAAGGAGCGATAGCCCTCGCCCGGCTGAATGCGGAAATGAATGCCCTCTTTCGCCGCCATCTCGTGCAACTGATTGAGCTTGGCCGCGAAGGTCGGATTAAGGCCCCCGGCTCCGAGCGCCGAGACGCCACCGTGAGAGCCGAACAGGCCGTAATCGCCGCCGCCGACCGAGGCGCCTCCGGAATCGGACATCAGTCCTTTCGACCAATCATATTTCAGGGCGTGCAGAATTTGCTCGCGGCTGAAGCGCCTGCCATGGAAACCGGCCCAGGCACCGGGACCTTCGGTCGCCAGGATGTGACGGAAGAGCTTGATCTGATTCTCCGGCGAGAACAGCGTCTTGTCGAGGTCCATGCCGAGCCGCGCGGCATGCGCCCTCAAGGTGGCGCCGACGATCTGGAAGGCGCCCATCGGCCCGGCCCTAGCGTGCGACCGCATCTTGATCTGAGCCCCCAGCGCCAGGACCTGTCTCAGAGTCATCTTGGTGAGATCGACGCCGATGCCGCCGCCATGGCCGAGCACCGCGCTCCAGTTGCCTCCGGTGCCCTCGCCCTTGAACAGGCTATCGATCAGCGGGTCTCCGGTGATGAAGCTCGCGCCGATCCCGCCAGTGCCCCCGCCGCCGCCGCTGCTGCCTCCGGCACCAAAGCCGAAGCCGCCGCCGAGGCTTCCGAGGAGGTTGCTTCCGGCTCCGCTTTGGCCGGCGCTCCAATCGTTCAGGGATTGCAGGAAGGCGTCATGCAAGACTTTCGGCCACTCGCCGTTGTAGGCGGCCAAATGGGCAGTGTTGTCGGCGATGTCGGCGAGATTGTTCGGCGCCTCCAAGGCGCTTTGCTGATCGAAGCCAGCCACTGGCGGCATATAGCCGGGCAAGTTCTTGCTGCTCCATGGCATCGACGCGCCGAACATGCCGAAGAACCGCGAGGAGAGCGAATCGTCGCTTTCCGTAAATCGTCCGGTCGGGAATTTACCCGGCCCCATAATATGGGTGGGATCAGATCGCCCGTAGCCCGATCCGAACAGCTTTTGCCAAGCTTGCACGCTCGAACCGACGATGTCGATGCCGGCGTCGAGCAAGTTGTCTCTGCCGGTCATCCATTTGGCGCCCTCGCCCAAGGCATATGCGCCGAGCGCCCAAGGCGATGCCCGCGCGATAAAGCCCAAAGCGCCCCGCAAAAGCGGGCCTATGCCGCCTCTCAGCACATTGGCGAGCAACGCGCCGATCCCCATTGGCACGGCATTATTCACCAAGTTGCCGACGAGGTCCTGAAGCCAGTTGCCGGCAAGCGCCGCCGTGCCGCCGACAGCGAGTGCCTTGGCCGGATCGCCGGTCAATTGGTAGGTCTTATACGTGGCCGCCGCAGCCAACCCTATGTTGCCGACAGTTGCCGCCGCTCCCACGAGGTTGCCGCTCATGAACTGGCCGACCGCCTTCATCAATTGGCTGAGACCGACCAAGAAGGCGTAGGCGCTGGCCCAGAAGGTCTTTAGTTGTTCGGCGCCGGACATTTTGCCGAACGACTCGGAGATTTGATCGATCCAATCGGCGAACTGATTGATCCACTTGATGATCATCTGACCGACAGAGGATTTGCCGAATCTGACAAAGGCGCGCTGAATCGCGTTCGATAAATGCGTGAAGGCGCCGAACCAGGAATCGGTGTCGAGCGCCGCTTCCGCTTCCTTGGCCGCGAGTTCCGGTGGCACCTTGGCTCTGCGCACCATCTCGCGCATGGCGCGCGAGGCGGCCAATGCCTCGTTCCTGGAAAGTTGTCTCCCTTCGAAGATGATTCCGTAAGCCTGCGGATCGTTGACCAGGGCATCGATCAAGCCGGGCACATACTGACCCTGCTTGTTGTACTTTCCGATCATATTGATATCGAGACCCCTGGTGATGTTGGCGAGGTCGATCTGCTTGGTCAGGGTCTCGGGAGAGGTTCGCATCTCCTTCGCATATTCTCCAGGCGCCATGCCCTGCGCCATGTTGCGGATCAGACGCTCGCGCTTGGCCGGATCGGCGATGGCGGCGGCTCGCTGTAGCTCGTCCATGGTCGGCAGTACGCCGCCGGCTTCGAGGGTGAATTGGTTCTGCAAGGCTTGCAGGAGCCGCTCCGGCGTCACGTCGCGCTGCGTGACGTATTTCTCGATGCCACCGTATTTCTTCATGATCATGTAGGCCGATCCGGGCTTGTCGGAGACCTTCATGTTCTGAAGCCGGACGATATCGGAGCGCAGTTGTACGCCGGCCTGCGAGCCGGTGATCTGCCGCTCGGCCAAGCCGCCCAGGATCGCCGAGAAGTCTTCGATCGTCATGCCGGCCTGCGCCGCTGCGGTGCCTGCCATCAACGAAGATTCGAGAAATTGTTGCGGCGTGACGTTCTTGGTCTGCATGTAGGCGAGCTGTGACGCCATCCGCTTCGAGGTTTGCTCGACCTTGCTCAAGCCGAGCCCCATGCCGAACTCGGTCGCGGCGCCGAACACCTTCTTCGAAAGGCCGAGATAGTCGGTCTCTCCGGTGATCTGCGCCAATTGGATCATCGGGCCTGCCGCCCTGCGCGCGGTCTCCGGCGACATGCCGTAGGAACGCAAAGCCCTGATCTCTTCGAGTACCGATTCGGGCGACGTGTTGATCTCTTTCGAGATGCGCAGCGCGGTTTCGGTGTATTTGTTCCTTTCGTTCCTGTAGCGCCGCGAACCGACCGCGCCGATAAAGCTCACATCGCCCTGCTGGCCATAGCGAAACTTCACGTCCATCGCCATGATCTGTTGCTGCGTCTTCGAGAACGCCATCATGGTCTCGTTGAGGCGGCTCATCTCGCGGGTGATGGTGCCGATGCCGGCGAAGGCGCCGATGAAGGTGCCGACGCCCCGCTCCATTTTCTTGAACTCGGAAGTGATGATGTTGGAATGTTGCTGGGCAGTGCGGCTCGCGCGCTGCATCGGCTGCGAGAATTGATCGATGAAGCGAAGGACGATCGTCGCGATCTGGTCTTTAACGGCCATGAGGAAGCCTCCACTCCCTCGTAGTTAACCCATTCCGGGCTCCGCTGGAAACCTCAGAGCTTCGGGCCGCGTCTGTCGAGAAAATCGATCAAGGCGTCCTGGCACATGATCAGATCGTCGAACGGCCGTTCGAGGTTGTCGTAAAAGGTCCCGGCGCCCCCCTCGCTGGCGAAGCTGACGAAGGCGACGAGACGGATCAGTTTTTTACTTGTTCCTCGACCTTCTTGGGATCGTCCTGATCGTCGCCCGTCTCGCCGACGACATCACGCAGCGCACCGATCAGTCTCAACGTATCCCTGTTGCCCAAGGTGCCGAGGATCAGGGTGTCGATGCCGGAGAGCCGGCTGATCCACTGAAAGGCGAGATCATAGTCGGTCTGCAACTCGCCTTGGCGCTCGGTCGCAGCTTGCGGATCATTCGCCTCGCCGACCCGCACCGTCTGATGGAAGACGATCGAGAAGGGCACTCGTTTCAGCGAGATGTAGTCACGCGCATTGGGCTCGCGCAGCACGATCTCGCTCTTGACGCCGTCATGAGTCGTGAGCGGCTTCGACAGCGGAACTCTCTTCTCCGGCATTTTTCAGTTGCTCCGAATGTGAATTTGAGAGAAGATCATTCCTGCCACAAGCGATCAGCTCGCTCAAGGCAAAAGGAAAGGCCGCCCGCTTTCACCAGCCGGGCGGCCTTTCCGACTCTCTGGCTACAGGGACAGCAATCTCCTCGAAATCGCCGCCTACGGGCTCGCCAGCCGCAGGAAACGGCATTCCAGGAGCCGAGCATTCACTGCCGCGTGGCCAGATACCAAAGGACGACGAAGGTCGAAGCGCCGCCGGCCAGGAAGGCGAGAACGATCCAAAGGATCACCTACGAGATGCGCGTGCAGTTGTCGGCAGCGAAGATGCCGCCCGTGATCGTGCCATCGACCGACCTGATCTCGGGACGCCCGGTCAAGGTGGCGCCGGTCATCAGCCACGTCTCGACCATGTCAATGAACAGGATGGTGAGATCGACTTGGCAATCCTGGAACAACGCCAAGGGGAACCCGCAGCCGAAGGCGAAGATGATGTCGGCCGTCGCCTCGCGCGGCACCGTCTTGATGGCGAGCGAGCCGTCGTCGTTCGCCTCGACCGTGCGCTCGAACAGGAGAGGTCGGAGTGTCACGCCTCCGCGCGTCTGGTAAACCTGTCCGTTGACGCGGATTTGGATTCTTCCACCATTCGCGTCGCAGCACTTCGTCGGTAATTCTAAGGCCATAGTAACCTCCTCAGACCGGGCCGGTCAGCGCGCTGCGGATGCCGTAGACGCCGGAAGCCATCGTCTTTCCTTCCCTCAGGCGGCGAGCGGCGCCGTATCGACCTGAAGCGACGGGTTTTGCAAATAGACGATCGCGGCGACCGCGAGAATCCTGAGCTGATTGACGCACCACAAGGGCAGGCTCGCATTGACCCGCGACGGATCATTCTGGTCATGCTCGACCTGAAGATACTGTTGGAAGATTTCGGCTCCCTGGAAAGCCCCGTCCTTCACCAACTTGGTGTAGGTGTGGCACATCTGTTTGCGGATATCGTCCGGCGTCACGATGTTCGAGACGTTGTAGGGATTGGAATCCGCCAGCGCCACCCGGCCGAATATCTGCGTCATATCCGCCTTGAAGCGGCGCAACCCATACATCACCTGAAGCGGCGTGTTGATGTCCAGGAAGGTGATGTCCGGCGATCCCCACTGGTTGTGCTGGTAGGTTGTCAAGGTGCGATCGACCTGACATTCGCCCGTCAGATCGTCGAACCGGTCCATCGAGACGCCGTCGTAGTAGAGCGATTGCCGGGTGGCGATCGAGGGACGGTCGCCCTTCAATACCGGACCGATGACGCCGATGAGAGGGATGGTCTGCAACGGAGACGAGCCCTCCGGGAAGGTCTGAAGGTGCTCGGCCGAGATCGCGCCATAAGCCGCAACCCTGAGATAGGGAGGCGTGACGTAATGATACTGGCCGAGGAAAGTCATGTGCTGCGAATTGTGCAGGTTGCCCTCGGTCTGCAAGGCGGCGAAGGTGGTGTCGCGGCCCCAGAAGCCATGCCCGTAGAGTTGGCTGTAGGGACCCCAACGCCCATCGATATCGCTCAGAAAGTCCTCTAGAAGCGCGATATTGGCGCTGTCGTCGAAGCCGGTGGCGATGAAATCGTAGGGCGTATCGGCGCAGTTCGCCAGCGCCAGGGTGATGTCCGGTATTCCGGCTCCGCCCGCCATCGGCACGATCGTGGCGAGCGTCGAGAACAAGGGGTCTTCGTCGGGCGCCAGATTCATCTTGAGCGTGATCTGATTGCCCCAGGCGCCCTTGACGTTCGCTGTCAAGGTGACCACGCCAGCGGCGGCGGTCGCGTTGACCGGCGTCGAGGCGTTGGCTTCGACCGCAGACTGAATTTTCGAGGCAATCATCGTCTCGGTGTCGCCGGCCAGGATGGTGAAGGGCATCCTCTGCCCGTTGATGTAGAGATTGGACGACGCCGAGCGGGGTGCCGCTCCCGGCGTGACGGTGACCGTTCCGGTGGCGGCGGCCGGCGTCGCCGAATGGGTAATGGGAAGCCCGACGATCGATTGGAAGGGCGCGTTGCGGCGCGCGATCTTAACCATCTGCGCCAGCGGCGAGTTGATGCCGAACAGGAAGTCCTCGTTGCCGAAAACCTCGACCGGCTGGTCGTTGACCGCTGACGAGGGGAATTCCGGATCGGTCGCATCGTTCTGGAAGTGGATCAGGAGAAGCTTCGAGAGCTGTTGGAAGCCTTGAGGGCCGGGTCTGACCTCACCGTAGAAGAATGGGACGCGGATGTTCCCCGGGATATTGTCGAATGCGATAGGCATGATCTAGTCCCTCTCTGAGCTTTCCCCTTAAGAGACCGCGAGCCCCGGAGCATCGAGCTTGACCGAGACCTCCGGATTGGCGCCCGTCTTGGCGTCCGGCTTGGCGCCGGTCTCTTGCTCTTCGCCGACCTCGATCTCGCCGCGTGCCTTCGCCTTGGCCCAATACATATTCCAGCGGACGAAGGCGCCGTCTTTGGGCAGCACCCGATAATTCTCTTCGGGGATTCGGATACGCATGCCCTCTTTGGCTGTGATCTTGACGAGCTTCATGGCGCCGAACTCCAAAAGTCCTTTAGGCGAAATAGCGCATTTCACTCGACTTCCCAAGCGCCCTTTGCCGCCGTTATCCTGCCGGGTGGCACGGCTGTGTCGGCGAGCGTCGCGGTGTAGCCGATGCGCTTCAAGGCCGGCATCAGGATGCCGCCCTGATCTCCGAAAGTCGCCTGCATGATCGCCAGCGCCGTCGAGAGGTTGAGCTGACCGTTCATGATGTTGGCGCCCATCTGCGCCAGCATGTCGTCGAGATAGGTGCCGGTCTGCGGGATGTTCTTGCAGACGACCGAGACGGGCGCCTTGACGTTCGCCGGGATGATCCTCGGCAGCGGATCGGGGCAGATCAGACAACCGAGCGTGATCTCGCGGAAGGCCATGCGGTTGTTCTTGTTGCCCTCGGCTTCGCGCTGTGAGCTGTAGCTCGTGATCCCCATGCACAGATTGCCGAAAGCCACGCTCCAGAACTTCGACGGGTTTTGCAGGGTCCAGAGAATCTGCGCCTCGAAGATATCGAGCAAAGCCTCAAGTTCAGCGTCGGTCTGCACGAACTGGACGATCTTGATCTCTTCCTGCGTGCTGGGATCGACCACCATGGCGTTCTCGGCAACGGCGATGTCGATGCAGAGATTGCATTCCATAGTGGTGTTGGAGACGATCGTCTGTTCGTCTCTGGGTTTGCCGGAGAATTTCTCGTGCTCGGTATAGACGGCTGCGAGCGGAATCTCCTGGGCCTCGGCGTCGATCTCGGCCGGATAGATGCGACTATCGAAGACGTTCTTGCCGGCGAAGGTCGGATAGGAGCCGTCAGTCTCCTTTTCCAGGAGAGCCATCACAACCGTGTTGCGGAGGATCAGCCGGCTCAACATGGCTAAAAATGGGTGCCCACCTGATTTAATATGAAAACGACTCCAGATCGTCCATCTGGTTCTATGGAATGAATCTCGAAGACCGCGAGCCGCCCCTGCGTCTGCAAGGAGACGCGATCCATGGCGCGCGGCATTTCCGGCAGGTCCTGGCGGCGGGCGAACACCGAAGGCGAGCGCAGCGAAACTTCGAGGTCAGTGCCCTTCATGCCCATCAGTGAGGCCGGCCACTCAAATACACCGCACGTAGAGAACGATTTTCGGGTCGGGTCCCAGACCGAGCGCCGGTTGGCTTCGCGCATCATCGGATGAAAGGCGATCTCCTGCCCGAATTCTTCCAGCGTCTCTCTGGTTTGCTGGACCTCGCACTCGACCCAGGATTTCATCCGGCGAGCACCTGGATGGCGATGCGTCTCACCAAGGTTCGCTCCACGGTCGAGATCGCATCGCCGCCGACCCGAGCCTGGGTGGCATCGACGGTCACGGTGCAGTCGATCCAATAGATGTCGTTCGCCGCGCCTGGACCAAGAATGACCCAGGTCTCGCCGCCTGGGAAGAACTGATCGGAGAGAATCGGAGCGTCCTGCACGTTCGGATCGACGACCGACGCCCAGGTGACGGTCTTCAATTGGGTGTCGCCGTTCGCCTTGACCCAAGCCGTGAAGTCGATGCCGTAATCGAGCGTGTCGCGCGCCCGCTTGTAGAAGGTCGCGAGCGCGTCGATCGTGGGAGGCGTGTAGAGCGGATTAAGGCAGACGACCGGCGCCTGTTCGTCGATCGGACAGGAGACGCGCCGAGGAACGACGTTCTGCGGGGGAGGCTCGAAATACATCAGGGCTCACCCCGCTGATCCTCAATCGTCGTCGTCTTTGCCGGAATCCTGAGCTGGCGGGGCCGGAGCATGCATGCCGCCGTGCTCATCGAGCCAGACGCCGCGCTTCTCGTCATAGGTCCACTCGGCCGGTTTCGCCGCCTCGACGCCCGGAGCCGGCGTCGGCGGCGCGTATTTGGCGGCGGCGCCTTTCTTTTCGAGGTCCTTGGTATCGACACCATCTGGAATCGGCATGCCATGATCGATGATCTGGCGATTCTTGCCGTCCTTGTCGGAGATGATGACCGTGCCGACCGCGACCAGGATGCCCTTGCGCATCACCGTAGGCGCTCCGGGAGGCAGTGCCGGCTTATCCGAGTGCGCCGCATGGGTCGCAGCCGGTTTGTGGGTAGTGGGGATGGGCGCCTGCGCCATGCATGCCTCCTGTTAGCTGACGATGCCCGCTGCCACGAATACGACGGCATCCCAAGGCGTCAGCAAGATGGTCTGGCCGCCCGTGAATTCCTTCAGGCAACCATCGATCTTCTGGATCAGCACCTGTCCGGTGGCGACGGTCTTCGAGACGAGATTGGAATACATGGCAAGCTCCTTAAGCGACGGTCATGATCCCGGAGGCGTTGGGTCGCCTTGGGGCAACCAAGGGTGCCGATTGCGACAGCACCTGTAGCCCTGACGGGTTCTTTTCGAGCCACGTCTTCACGAAGAAATCGCGCGGCTGCATCTGCGCTTCGAGATCGAGGATGGCGCCCTGATAACGAGTGCCCTCGATGCCGGCCGAGGCGACCGCGATCACCTTGTTGTCGGGCACCAGCTTTTGCTCGGCTCCGTTGTCGTCATGATAGAAGCCGTCATAGACGATCAGATTGAAGCGATCCGAGATGCGCCCGACATACTCGGCCTGCACGTCGCGCCGAGGACCGAGATCGAATTCGGATGGCGGCACCACCCTGTAGAAGACGTTGTAGAGTTGCTGGACCTTGGTCGAGGTCGAGATGATCGTCCTCAAGAGACCCCAGGTGACGCCATTCATGATGAAGTCCTGAACGACCGCGCCACGGGATTTGTGACGCACCAGGAGCGCCAGATTTTCGAAGTCGCTCACCGGGTCCGCAGTGGTCGGTGCCGACCAGAGTGAGCCGCCCGAGAGCGTCACCGTCAGGGCCGGATCGCGGCCGAAGTTGACGACGACGGTCGGATAGTCCTCGCCCGAGACCGTGATCGAGCCGTTGACCAACGCCGAGGACGCCATCCATTCGAGGCGCGTATCGGTCGCCTCCATGTGCATCTGGATGGTCTCGGCGAGAATCCGGTCCATGCGCTGTTGCGGGCTCATGGCGCCGCCATAGGGCTCGCCCGGCATGCGCGAGAAGGTGTCGGTCGGCCGGATCAACTTCAGGAGCTTGATATAGGCCGGCTTGAACTGCATCACGCGCGAGCCGGGCCGCCTCATGACCCTGCCAGGAGTCAGGGGCGAGACGAACGGCGCGATGCGCCGGCCGCGATCGATTATATCGAACTCGATCATCTCGGTGTCGAACGAGCGGACCCGTCCGAAATAACGATCGAGAAGGTAGGGAGCCTGGACCTCGATCTGTTGGACGATCTCCTCGACCTCGTAGGTCTGATACATCCGGAGTTGCGCGGTCGGCATAGATCAGCCCTTTCCTAGAGTCCCCGCAGGGGTCAGAACGGATGGACGTAGTACAGCCCCATTTGCCGCATCGCGAACTTGGTGTTCGCCTCGGTCGCGCCAGTGCCGAACACCAGCGCCTCCGGGTTGACCCGACCATGCACCAGCACGTGGAACGGCACGTCGGCGTTGGAGTTCACGGTGGTGTCGAGGTCCTCGCACAGGATCGCCATCGGATTCTGCGAGCCGTCCGACGCCCCACTGAGCGACAGGGTGAGCTTACCGGTCGCCGTTATCGCGCCGAGCACCGAGCCGCGCAGGAGCGTCTGGCCGCCAGCGATGAGGAACGGCTCGTACTCGTGATCGCCTCCCGGCATCAGGAAATCGTTAAAGGTAATGGAGGCGACGTTGCCGCCTTTTGCCGGATGCGGAATGCCGTCAGCCATGATCAAACTCCCTGATTAACGGCCATAGCCGATCTGTTGCACCGGCTGCGCCCTTTGGCGCCGATAGCGCCCGCCGAGGTTGCCGCGAATCTCCTCGCGCCGCCTTTCCTCGTCGCTGAAGGCCGAGTCGTCGTCTCCCTGCACGTTGGGAGAATTAGCCCGCATGGCAGCGAGGATCGATTCGGCCGTCTTCGAGGCATCGGACTGCGGCACGGGCTTGGGAGCCTTGGTGGCGTCCTTGGGCGAAGCCTTCAAGATCGCTTCTGCTGCTTCCGCTGGCATTTCGGTTGCGAACGCAAGGTGAGACGCCAACGCCTCGCGGCCCTTCGCCTCGGCCGAGTTCATGATGGCGCCGATCCGGTCGCGTTCCGCCTTGCCGGCCGCGAGACGGGCGTCGCCGACCGCCTTGTCGTTGCCGGCAGCGGCGTTCTTGGTGCCGGTGGCGATACCTTCCTGGAGTCCGATTGCCTTGCCTTCGGTGAGACCGTCTTCGTAAGTCTTCATGATCGCACTCGCTATGAAGGTCCTGCGCCTGTCCTTGATCGCCTCTTGCATGCCGGCGATGGCTTGGCTCAAGGTCGAAATATCATCGATTAAGCCAACTTCCAATGCCTCTCGCGAGCCGTAGACCCGAGCCTCGGTGTCGCGCACCATCATCGGGTCCATGTTACGGTTGATGCCGACATGCTCGACGAACTGGTCGTAGATGTCCGAGACAGCGCTGGCAATTTGGCCGCGCGCCGATGCCGAGAGCGGCATGAAGGCATTGCCGTCGATCTTGTGCTTGCCGGCGTGGACGAAGGTGGTAACGATGCCTCTCTTGGCGAGCGCCTTGGAAATATCGACGTGCATGGCGACCACGCCGATCGAGCCGACCTTGGAATAAGGCGTGGCCAGCACCCGGTCGGTCGAGGAGCCGAGCCAATAGCCGGCCGACGCCATCATCGAGTTGGCGATGGCCCAGATCGGCATCTCCTTGCCGATCTGTACGATCGCGTCCGAGAGTTCCGAGAGCCCGCCGACCTCGCCGCCCGGCGTGTCCATGTCGAGAAGAATGCCGGCGACCTTCGGATTCTCGGCGAGCTTCAAGAGATGTGTCTGCATCCCGGCGTAGCCGACCGAGCCCGACATCGAGTTGATGGCGGTTGCCCGGTGCGCCAGTTCACCGACGATCGGAACGACGGCGACTCCGTCCTGTTCCTCGTAGATCGCGGTCTGGCGCTCCGGCCGCGCCATCGATTCGAGCGCCTGGGCATCGACCATCGGCTCGACCTCGAAGTCGTCGGCAAGCGCGGTGACCATCGCCTCTGCCGTCGAGCGGTCGATCAGCAAGGGGCAATCGAAAAAACGTGAGGCGAGAAGGGCGCGTTTCATTGAACTTTCAACCTTCCATTTTCCATGACATCAGGGCGTTGCCTATAGAGCCGCCTTTTCTCTGGATCACGGCCTGCCACTAGCTGCCTCCGGATTCTTGGGAGCATCGGCGTTCTGCGAAGGCTGTAGCTCCGGCATCAGGACCTCCGGCGTCAGCCCGGCGTCCTTCAGTTGCTTCTCCTCGAAAGCGCGCTCCTGGATGATCGCCGCCATGTCGTCGCCGTTCTCGGCCGCCATGCGCGTTCTGGTATCGACGCCCATGTCCAAGGCGAGTCTCTGAGCCGCGCGCTCCTTCTGCGGATCGATCATCGGCTTGCCCCAGCCGGTGAAGCCGCCGCGCACGAGATACATGCGCGCCTCGATCCACGGCTTCTTGCCGAGCATGGGAATCCTGCCCTTGAGAAGCGCCTCCTCCATGTGGCAGTTGACGATCGGCATGCCGAAGGTCTGCGACAGATGCACCCGTTCGCATTCGTAGGATCGCCAGACATCGGCGAGGGCGGCTCTGGCGCCCGAGTAGTTGACCTCGGCATAGTTCTTGGAGAGCGCCGGATAATCGATCCCGAGCCCGGCGCAGAGCTGCCGCAGCATGGCGCCCTCGAAGGCCGAGAACTGATTGTTCGGATGGGTCGAGCGCAGCACGTCGAGCGAATCGTTCGGGGCGAGATGCGGAATCTTGCCGCCCTGATATTGCAGCCCCATGTCGCCGTAGAAGGGACCGAGGAGCTTCATGTACTCGAACATCGCCGCCGCGATCGGATTGCCGCCATAGGCGCGCAGTTTCTTGGGGTCCATGGCCCCGACCACCTTCATCGCGTCCTCATAGTCGAGTTCCGTCTTGACCACTGCCGCATAGGCCGCCTGCGTGATCGCCGATTGCAGCTCGGTGTCCGAGTACTGCTTCAGCATCCGCATCTGCTTGATCACCGACGCGAAGGTCGAGATGCCGCGCGTCATGTCCGGACGGAGATGCTGGAAGCTGTGCAGGATTTGTGGCCGCCCCCAATCGGTATAGCGGGTCACCCGATCCCATTTCCAATAGAAGGGAGGCACGCCCCATGAGATGAACGGCGCGAGCGGCCGGCGCGAGATGTGATAGGCGATCGGCGCCAAATCCTCGTCACGTTCGACGCCTTGGCGGATGTTCTTCTGAGCCACCCGCTCATAGGGCGTCGAGATGCGCTCCGGCTCCAGGAGATGCAGGCAAGTCTCGTAAGGCCCGAAAGCCTTCTTGAACTTCATCACCGCGACCGCTTCGCCCGAGACATAGAGCGAATCGTAAGCCGTCCAGAACAGCCCCGTGAGCGTCTGTTTGCGCGAGGCATCGCATTCGAAATAGGCCGAGTTCGCCCAGCTATTGAATTCCGACGTGTAGTTCTGCGCCCACTCGGCGGCGGCTTCCGGCGTCACGCCGAGCGCAATGTGATCCGGCACGAGATTGAGCTTGAGCCCCTGGCCGACCACCGAGGCGCGCTTGGTGCGCACCGCGTTGACGCCGAACGGATCGGAACGCGCGATCTGGCGCGCGATGCCGACATCGTTCCTGTAGATGTCGCGGTGATCGTAGTCAGCCTCGCGCTTGGGCGGCCCGACCGTGCCGGGGCCGACCAGGAAGCGGCCGATCTGCGAGATTTCCTGTTGACCGAAGCAATTGTCGTCCATGCATGGGGAAATACCCCATCAGCGGTCCTTTAGCCATTCCATGAAGTCGTCCATGGCCTTCTCGGCGCTGACCACGTTGACGGTGACCGGACGCCACGGATCGGCGCCGCAGCCCAGCAAGACGGCTCGTGAATCCGGCGCCAGCGCTTCGTGCTCATGCGCCTTGGTCTTGGCGCAGAATTTCTGCACGAACTCACGGACCTCGCCGATCTGCCACAGCTCACGCGGATCATCGTCGTAGCCGGCGACGTGAATGATGATACCCCTCGGATGTTTCTCGATCAGCCGCCGCCATGCCATGACGGCTTGCGCCAACACCTTGCGGCCCATCTCGCCTTTGCCGCACAGGCTGAAGACGGCGAAATCGAACCCGTCGATCTCTTTGCCTTCGGTGACCTCTCCATGAGTCATTCCATGAATTTTCATCAGCCGATTCCCAGACGTCTCGCCAACTTTTGGATGACGCGCACGGCGCGCTTGCCGGGCGCCTCGATCTCTCTCAGACCGTGCCGCATGGCTTCCTTGCCGGTCGCGAACAGGGGATCGGGCGACTGATACTTGAAGGCTGAAGGATCGATGCTCTCGAAGCCCATGCGCAAAGAAATCAGATGATGCGGATCGTGGCATCCGAGCCAGCCGGCGCACAAACGCCCGTCGTTCTGATGGCACATGAACACGCCGACAGGTTGCGCCCAGGCGGGCAGATCGTATTCCGGCAATTTCCGATATTCGTGCTCGGCCCAGACGCCGGATGGCACATCTTTCCGGTAAGGACATGAGGAGCAAGGCCGCTTGGCCGGCCTGAGACCGCTCACGAGATCGCTCACGGCCGCCTCCAATGCTGCCAATATTCGCGGCCTTCGAAGGTGCGGCCTTCCCAGTGGTTGCCGCGATTGTCGCTGCCATAGCTGCGTCCCTCGAATCGACGCTGTTCGCTGCGATAACCCTTCGAGCCGTCGCAGATATAAGTTCCTTCGAAATTGCGACAGGTCAGTTGCCCGGCGTTGGCGCACATCCCGAGAAGCACCATGAGCAAGAGGCAGATGACGCCCGCCATCAGCACCATCAGGTAGCCGCGAATGAAACCGAGAATCAGCATCATGGCGCGTCCGCCACATAGGTCACCATGACCACCGGAGCGGTGTAGATGATCATCTGCACCGAAATCACGTCGTCGGACGGGATGCCGCCGAGAAACACGTTGACGGGCTCCTGAAGGTCGGGGAGCGAGCCTCCTTCGCCGAGATAGAAGATTTCGATCTTGACGACCCGCTGCGGCGGTCCGCCGCCATCCGGCGGCGCTCTCTCGTCGGTCATCGCCATTCCCTCTTTTTCGATGTCTTCCGCTGAATCGGAGGACGTTCGATGTTCTGGATATGCTTGTTGAGCCTCGCCGTCTCATAGTCGAGCGTCTTCAACAGCCTGGAACGCTTCAAGACGAGCTTCATCAGTCCGATCTTGTGACCGGAGGCTCGCGCGGCAGCGATGCGGCGATCGATGCGCTCGATCGCCTCGGCACCGTGCCGGGTCAGACGATCGAGCGAAAGATAACGATCGCGTGCCATGAAGGAGCCCTCCAATGGACTCCTCTGATAATCTGAATAGTTCAGATCGTCAAGGCTAGAACATGCCGCTTTCCGGCCCTCTCGTAAGGGCGCGTCGAGGCTCGAAGGTACCGACGTTCGGCACCACGCCCGGAGCGCCGCGCCGCATCTGCTTGCCTTGCCGGAGGTCGGGCAAACCATGCGTGTCGGGGCATTGCGTGAAGATCGACATGTAAGCCGTCCTGATCGCCTCGGCGTTGCCGAGATGGTATTCCGACCACCTTGAGCCGAAACGCACCCGAGCCCGCGACCCGGCGAGCACGTCCATATAGACGCCCCAGAGTTGCCCGAGCGTCTGCCGGCAACTCATGGGCTGGCTGAGATCGACGCTGCTGCAACCGTTCATCGCCGCTACTCCGTAGGTCTCCCCATGAATGATCTGGCGATGGCGCCGAGATCGACCTGCTTCACTTCGGCACCATATAACATTTCAAGCCGAGTCGCGATATCGATTCCCAAGGATTTGTAGGCAGCATGGGCATATACCGCTAGATCGAGTGCTTCGTTCCGTTTGCGCTTGGGCAGTTCCCAGATGCGCTTCACCATTCCGTGAAGGTTGACCTCTTCCTTGCAAATTTCTGAAACGAGTTGCCCGATCATGCCCTCGTCGAGCGACAAGGAGAGATGCACATAGCCCGGCCCAGGCCTTTCCTTGGTCAAGGCCATATAAAGCTCGGTCTTGGCTTCGTCGATGCCGACCGTGTAGAGCTTCCCCGGAAGATTGGTCCTGGCCATCTGCCATAACGGTCTCCCTTCTCCCGCGCGTCCGATGACCGCGAAGTAGTTGAGAGCCGTCGCGCGAGCCCGCTCCACGTAATCGACCACCGTCTGGGTGGCGAAGCCGGCATCGATGCAGACGGCCTCGACGCGCAGCGTTACACCCGTCGCATGACGGAAAGATTGCTGAAGGACCTCGGTCGCCCGAGACCAGAGCCCGGCGCCGCGAACGTCACCGTAAAGTCGCTCGATGCCGATAAACCAGCGTTCGTCGTCGATGCCCCAGCCGAAGAAGCCGATTTCGAGCCGATCGCCCTGCACATCGACGCCGGCCGTGATGCAGCCCATCCCGGAGGGCAGCTCCATCGGATCGATCGCCTCGCGCCGCTCGTAGAGAGTTCTAGGAGAGCTTCGCCGGAAAAGCTGCCCTTCCCAAGGAATGCCCAGAACCGTGTTGGTGAAACCCTGTTCCTCCATCGGATCGCCTTCGGCGGCCTCGTATTGGGCCAGGACCTTCTCTAACGAGGAAAACGGCGAGTATAATTCGGATATATGGAAACCGACCCAGCCGGCGCGGGCAGGCGCCGCAGAAGTCGGGCGCCAGACGCCCTTGGCGACCATCGTCCTGATCTGCCCCTGATCGAGGAAAGCGCCGCAATGCTGACAGACGTAGCACGTGCCGCGATCGTTGGTTCGCTGGATCGAGCCTCGTTGGAGGTCGAACTCCAACAATTGCTCGCCGGCACATTCTGGACAGGTGACGAAGTAGCGTCGCTGGTCAGTCTGTTGGTAGAGCCGTTCGATTCGCGAGCGCGCCTTGTCTTTCGGTGTCGAGGCGAGGACGATTTTGCGCGAATGCTCGGTAGCCGTGCGTTTCGAGGCAAGAGTCACAGCGTCGCCCTCACCACCAATCGAGCCCTCGTAGCGATCGATCTCGTCCATGAGGAGGATGCGGATCGGCTTGCCCGCGAGATTGGTCGGCGAGCCTGCGCCCTTGAAGTCGATGAAGCCTCCGGGAAAGGAAAGGTAGCCTTCCGAGTCATGCCCCTTCATGCCGAGGAAGCCAGCAAGGGCTTCGCGGACGGCAGGCGAATTCCACAGGATCGGACTGAATCTCTCGTTCTTGAACTCGAAGGCCGCATCGTCCTTTGGCTGGATGAATAGGATGCGGCTCGGATCGGCGACGGTGAAGTATATTCCCGCGACGACCAAGAATTCGGTTTTGCCGACCTGCGAAGATGTCATGAGGACGATGGTTTCGACCTTGGGATCGTCGATCGCCTCCATGAATCCCTTCTGGTAGGAGACCGGACTGTAGTAGCCCGGCATGGTGGTGACTTCCCGTGGAAGGAAGATGTTCTTCTGCGCCCACTCCGCGACCGAGAGCCATGGCCGATATTCGAGTTCCCGAACGTAGCCTTCGCCGTGCCATTTGAGAATGGTCATGCCGAACCTGCCGTCGCCGACCAGTTGCGATCCGCGTAGCGCCGCGCCCCAGCGATGATGCTGGCGTCCTCGATGCCGCTCTTGATGTCCTCACGTATCTCCGCGACGACCGGCAGAAGCATCGCCTGGATGCTCTTCTCGATCTCGCGCAGCTCCTCGTCGCTGAAATTGCGCTGCTTCTTCATCTCGCCGACGATCCTGGCCGGCAGGTTGTGGAGACATCTCTGAAATTTCAAGGCGATCTGGCGCCCCGAGGCGAGCACCGCCGCCTTATCCGCCATCATGCCCATCAACCGCGAGTTCGCGAGCCGCTTCTGACGCAGTCCCTCCTCCTGAGTCTCGAGCCGCACTTGCTCGATCTTGGCGTAGGCCGACATCTCCTCGATTTCGGGATTGCTGTTCTTGAGCGTGTCGTTTCCAGGAGCGCCGATCAGCTTCCAGGCGATCTTGATGGCGAGATAGACCTTGCCGGGAACGAAATAGTCGCGCGCCTGGGTGATCGTCACCGGCACATGCTCGGCGAGAAGTCTCAGAGTTTCCTCGTCAACGATCCTGCGGCCGAGTTTCTGCCGCACGTCTGAGAGTTTCCGCGAGGCGCCGAAGCCGACCTCGAAATTGGCCCGTTGCGACATCACCGCGATCGTCGAGTAGGCGACGCCGCAGGCGAACGCCAGCCACCGCAGGCTGACGAACTCCGGGAGAAGCGGTGGGGATTCCTTCTCCACGACAACTTTCTGAGACTTCACGACGACTTTCCGAGATTTCCGAGCTTTTTCCACGACGACTTTCCAGGTTCGCTCGATCTCAAGCCTTGTCGATCTCGCGTGTCAAGACCGATCTGCCCACTAGCCCGAATCACGTTTCGCAGCGGTTTTTGAGCGCGCAACGCCGCGCGCTCGGCGGCGCGAGGCACGGAAGGGAC